>Ga0308163_10000055_pt1 | contig 345507 bp, 295 predicted proteins | sample PhyTR1_FD_201037 | JGI IMG/M metagenome (GOLD analysis project Ga0308163, IMG submission 201037) | Phyllosphere microbial communities from UC Gill Tract Community Farm, Albany, California, United States - DLSLT.R1 | ecosystem: Host-associated > Plants > Phyllosphere > Unclassified | place...
CCCTGCGGTTGCCTGTGACGCGGTGGCTGGGCCGCACGATACGCCCGAGCTTCTTGGTGTCGATGTGCAGCAGGTCGCCGGGCGCCTCGTGCTCGTAGCGCACCACGGGCTCGGCGGGCTGCAAGTCGCTTAACTTCGACAGCCCCGCGCGTGCGAGCACACGGCTGACGGTGGACTCAGAGACGCCTACGTTGCGCGCAATGCGCGCTTGCAACATGCGCCGCTTGCGTAGCTCCACGATGAGCAATGCTTTGCCCGGCTCAATGGACCTGGGCGAGTGCGCCGGTCTGGAAGATGCATCAGCCAATGCGGCCTCGCCACCAGCGAGGTAGCGGCCAAGCCACTTGCGAGCTGTGGGCGTGGTGACGCCATGTGCGGCTGCTGCTTGCGCAGCATCAAGGCCGAGCAAAGTCATCTGTTTAACCATCTCCAATCGCCGGGCGAAGGTAGTCGGGCATGCTTATGGGTGTTCATCCGGTTGGTCTTCCTGAGTGGATTGGGTGTTTGGCGACTTCCAGTCTCTCAAATCCAATCCGGATGAACACCGGATACAACCTATTGGAACTTCACAACTAGCGCCTTGCAAACCGCGGACAGTGGGCTGCAACCCCTTCACCGAAGCCGGAAAAGGCGACGCTGCTGACCGCAAAAGTGGAACCTGTGGGATGGGGCAGTCGACACAACGGGCAAAGAAAAAGGCCGCACGTCTGTGGACATGTGCAGCCTTGAAATTGGTCCCCTCAGCAGGAATCGAACCTGCATCTAGCGCTTAGGAGGCACTCGTTCTATCCATTGAACTATGAGGAGACGCGGCGTTATTGTAAGCGTATGCAGTGGGCGCGAACGCCGATGCCGGCAGGCGCGGGCATCGGGTGAAACGCTTCAATCCTTGCGCACCGTATAGATCAGGTCGATCGCGCTCTTTTCTCCGGTCTGGCCGCGCAGCGTGAGGCGGCGCGAGAGGTCGTAGAACACATAGAGCGTGCCCATCGCCCCCGACAGGCTTTGCTCGTAGGTGATGTAGAGGTTGGTCGACAGCCGCTTGCCCAGAGTCAGCGCCGGGCTGTCCTCGCCGGCGGCATTGCTGCCCGGGCCCTTGAAGCCGATCTCGTCCAGGCCCACGCGGCCGGCGAAGTTCTCGCCCGAGCCACCGCCGCTGAGCAGTGCCAGCGCGGCCTGCTGCAGCAGCGCGGCCTCGGCGCCGCCTTCGGAAGGGTCGCGGCCCATCACCACCCAGGACAGCTTTTCGGCATCGGGCAGATCGGGGTCCGAGTACAGGCGCACGCGCGGGTCGCGCGCCGAGCCTGTGACCTGCACGCCGGCGCGCACCGTGAGGTTAGGGCGGATGGCGAGGATATCGAGCGACGGGTTGTCGTAGCTGCCGTTGAAGCGCACGATGCCGGTTTCCACGTCCAGCGACTGGCCCCAGGCGCGGTAGCGCCCCTGCTCGGTGCGCACTTCCCCGGTGATGCGCGGCGGCCCGCCGGGCTGGGTCGGGCCCAGCACCTCGAGCTGGCCGACCAGCCGGGTGGTGATGCCGAAACCCTGCAGCGCGAAGTCGCGGCCCAGGTCCAGCGACACCGCAATGTCCGGCGGCTTGGCGGTTTCGGCCTGGGCCCGGGCCTGGCGTGCCTGGGCCTGCTGCTCGGCCTGGCGCGAAGCCGCCGAGCGCACGATCACGTCCGAATCCAGCGAGGGCGCCGAGTCCTCGGGCAGCAGGATGGCGGCGCGGTCGGCGGTGAGCTTGCCGCGCAGCGTCCACAGGCCCTGGTCGAGCTGGGCCGCGAGGTTGCCCGAGACGCTGAGCTGGCGGTCGGCGCGCACCAGCACCTGCAGCTTGCGGGCTTCGGCGTTGAACTGCATGCGCAGGCCCGAGCCAGCGCCTTCGCTGTCCCAGCGTATGCTGCCCTGGCCGATCAGCTCGCCACCGCTGACCGGTGCTGCCGAAAGGTTGCCGCTGTAGCCCAGGATGCGCGCACTGCTGCCCTGGCCGCCTTCGAAGCGCAGCCGGGTGATGTTGAGCTGGTTGCCCGAGAAGCTGCCGTCGAGGCTGCCGTTGCGCAGATCCACGCCGTCCAGCAGCGAGGTGATGCCCAGCTTGCTGGCCTGCAGCGTGCCCTGCCAGCGCGGATCGAGCCGGGTGCCCGAGAGCGTGGCGTCGGCACTGAAGGTGCCCGAGGCGCGCCAGCCCGGCGGCGCGAACAGCGACCAGATGCCTACGTCCGGCATGTTGGCCGCGACCTTGCCGGCCAGCGGCGCGTTCTCGGGCCAGGCCCAGCCGTCGGCGGTGCGGGCAAGGCGGCTGCTGAGCTGCGCCTTGACATTGCCCGCGCGTTCGCTGGCCCAGTCCAGTTGCGCGACGACTTCATCGCCGCGCGCCTGCAGGTTCAGCCGTGCCTGCTGGATGCGGGCGCGCATGCGCGCACCCTGCAGCGTCGTGGTGCGCGGGCGCGCGCCGGCGCTGACGGTGCCCGTGCCCGTGCCGCTGCTGGTGTCCGCGGACGGGCCGCTACTGCGCACGATGGTCGAGGTGTTGCCGTCATCGATGGCCAGGCGGATGTCGCCGTCGGCGCGCTCCAGCGTGGCGCTGGCCTGCAGCTGGGGCCCGGTGGTGTCGATGTTCCAGTCGCCGTTGAGCCGCAGGTCGCCGCTGAGGCCGGCGCGCGCCAGCGGTCCTTCCCCGTCCTGCACGCCAAAGGCATCGGCCCAGGCCAGAGGGATGCCCAACAGCCGGCCCTGGGTCTTGATGGCCCACAGGCCTTGCGGCTGGGCGCGTGCCACGGTGTCCTGCCATTCGATGCGCGACTGGCCTTGCAGCGGCGCCGGCGGCGTCACGCTCAGCGCGCTGGCGCTGGCCTCGAACTGCGTGGTGCGCACGGCCTGGCCGGGGCTGGTCTGGCGCAGCGTGAACGGCGACTGCAGCTGCACCGCCCAGGTGCCCGGGAATTCCTTGCCCGGCGCGACGCCGGCCTGCAGGCGCGTGATGCGTGCCTGCCAGTCGGCGGCGGCGCCGCTGCGCAGGCTGGACAGGCCGGCTTCGAGCGCGGTGTTCAACTGCACATTGCGATCGGCCATCTGGGCCGTGCCCTGGAGTTCGATCTGTGCCTGTTCGGGCGTGCCCTTGACGTTGAGCAGCAGCCGTTGCAGCGCCACCGGGTCGGAACCCAGGCGCGCGTAGCGCAGGCTCGGTACTTCAAGCCGGGCCTGCAGCGTCAGGCCCGAAGGCCCGGCGGGCAACTGGCCCGCAGCTGCCTGCAGGCGCTGCTGCAGCTTGCCCCAGCCGCCTTGCCATTGCAGCGCCAGCTGGGCCTGGCCTTCGAGGCCCGCGCCCGGCAGCGGATCGCTCACGCCGGGCAGGCTGCGCAGCCATTGCAGCAGGGCCGGGGCCGAGGCAATCGCCACATCGGCCTTGCCGGCGCCGCTTTCGCGGCCCAGCTGGCCGTCGATCTCGAGCTTGCCGCCCGGCACTTCGGCCTGGGCGCGGGTCGTGACCTGCAGGGTCTGGGTATCGAATTCCACACGGCTGCTGCGCACCCGCGCTTGCAGCGCCTGCAGATCGAGTTCGCTCAGCTGCAGCAGCGGCGCCTGCCAGGTGCCCTTGGCGTTGAGACGTTCTATGGCAAGGCCGGCACGGCGCGTGCGTTTGCCATCGGCCTGCAATGCAGCCATGAAATCCACGCGCTGGTCTGCGCCGGTCGTGGCTTCGAGGCGGCCTTGCAGCGGCGCTGCATCGAGCGTGCTGTACAGCGCGGCCGGGTTGAGCCGATTGACGTCGGCGCGGCCTTCGACGGCCTGCGTCGCCGTGGTGTAGCGGCCTTGCAGCGCGACCAGGCCCTGGCCGATCTCGGCACGCGACTCACGCACTTCCCAGACGCCATCGGCATAGCGCACCTGGGCCTGGAGCCGGTCCAGTGGCAGCTGCTGCTTGTCCCAGGGGCCGGCCTTGGCATTGCGCACATCGGTCTGCAGCGCCCAGCTGCCGTCGGCCTCGGGGCCGGCCTGCAAACTGCCGGCCAGCAGGGTGCGCGGGCCCGCGGGCCAGAAGCTGGCCACATCGAATTGTTCAAATGTCGCCTGGGCCTGCTCCAGCGGCTGGGCCAGCCAGGGGCGCACCACGGCCGTGGCATGGACGCTGGGCGTGGGGCCGGCGCTCTCGCCGGGCGCCTGGGCGTCGGCGGTGATCTGCAGGCGCGCGGCTTCGCTGGCCAGCGTGCCCGCGATCTTGACTTCGGCATCGATGGCCTGGCGGCGCTCCTGGTCGGGCAGCGGCGCTTCGAGATGGCCCGACAGCGTGGCCGCGAGCTGCATGGGCGCGGCGCCCTGCAGCTGCACGTTGGCGCGGTAGCTGCCGTCGGCCCAGTCCAGGCGGTTCAGGTCCAGCCGGTGGTGCTCGCCGTCATAGCGGTAATTGCCCTGCAGCTGCTGGATTTCGGCGCGCGGCGGGCCATTCCAGACCAGCTGGTCGATCTCGAACGGCAGCTCGATGCGCACCGGCAGGCGCAATTGCTGCAGCGGCTCGGTCGGGGTCTTTTCCGCCGGCGGCGTGCTGGTGATTTCCAGGCGCTGTGCATGCAGCTTGCCGACCTTCACTTCGCGCTGCAGCAATGGCTGCAACATCCAGCCGAGATCGGCTTTTTCCACTTCGACGCTGAGCGTCGGGCCGCGCCAGCGCAGCCAGCCGATGTGGCCGCCATCGCGCAGGGTGCCGGATACGTCGCGCGCTTCGAGCGACTGGCCCGCGGGCAGCCAGCGCGCCACGCGCGTGATCACCGACGCCAGCGAGTCGGCCTGGCCGGCCCACCACCAGACGCCGCCCAGCGCCGCGGCCAGCACCAGCACCAGCGTGACGAACAACCAGGCCAGCGCCCGCCCGGCGCGGCGCAGGCGGCTGCGCTTGGCGCGTACGGCGGGCGCAGCGCCCGCGGCGGGGGTGGGGGAAGAAGAGGGGGATGCAGTCGGCTCGGCCATGGATCAGAAGGTGAAGCCCAGGCGCAAATGCAGGCGCAGGCGTTGGGATTGGAGGCCATAGGCAAGGTCGGCCTGAACCGGGCCCACGGGGCTGCGCCAGCGGATGCCGGTGCCCACGCCGGCGCGCACGGTCATGGCGTCGAAGTTGTCGGTCACGGTGCCGGCGTCCAGGAACAGCGTGCTTTCCCAGTCGCTGGTATTGCCCTTGATGGTGATCGGGCGCTGCCATTCGACGCTGCCCGCGGCCATGTAGCGGCCACCGGTGACCAGGCCGTTTTCGGTGCGCGCACCGATGGACTGGTAGCCGTAGCCGCGCACCGTGGTGTCGCCGCCGGTCAGGAACAGCTGGGTCACGGGAATGCTCACATCCTCCTTGGCAATCACCGCCCCGCCCGCGGCGCGCAGCGCGAGCCGACTGCGGCGGTGCGTCACCTCGTCGCGCTCACCCATTTCCAGCAGCGTGAGCCAGCGCGCCGAGACCCGGCCAAAGGGCTCGCGCGCCGGGGTCAGCGTGGTGCCCGCGCCGACTTCCCAGGCAAAGCCGTAGCCGGAAGTGGGCGAGGTCGGGCTGTCGAAGTAGCGGCCGGTCCAGCCGTAGTTGGCGGTGATCGACGAACTCGATGGCAGGTCTTCCGCGCCCTGCAGCCGCGCGGCGTCGTACTGCAGGTAGTAGTTGCGGTCGATACGGTCTTCGCTGCGGCTGCGGCCGGCGCGCAGTTGCAGGCTGCTGGCGTCGAAGTCACCCGAGCGCTCGCGCTCGGCCTTGGCGCCGGTGAACCAGGCCCAGCCCGAATCATCGGGCAGGTCGGTCCAGTTGGTCGACAGCAGCGGGTTCTTCTTGTTGATGTTGAGCTTGGTGACCGCGCGCCAGCCAATGACCGGCAGCCGGTTGTGGATGTGGTCCACGCTCAGGCGCGGCCCGGTATCGGTGCTCACGCCCACGCCCAGCACCCATTTCTGCAGCTGGGCTTCACGCACCTGGGCAATCACCGGTGCGGTGACGGCGGTGCTGTCGGGCTGGGCGGCGCTGGTGTCCAGCGTCAGGAACACCGAGTCGTAGTAGCCGCTGCTCGCCAGCCGCTGCTGGGCATCGAGCATTTCCTGCTGCGAGTATTCGCGGCCCGCGGGCAGGCGGGCAATGCGGGCCGTGCCCGCGGTGTCGTAGCGCTCGCCGCCTTCGATGCGCAAGGGACCGAAGGTATAGGCCGGGCCGGGCGCATAAGTCACGTCGAGCTGGGCTTCCTGGGTGTCGGCATCGATCACCGCCTGGCTGTTGGCAATTGCCGCGGTCGGGTAGCGGCGCAGCTGCAGGCTGCGCAGGCCCTGGCTCTTGGCGCCGCCCCAGGCGGACTGCGTGAAGCGCTGGCCGGGCTTGAGCGGCCAGGCCTGCTGGATCAGCGCGCGTTGCTCGGCGCCGCCGGGGTCATTGGCCGTGGGGCCGGAAAAACCCACCTGGGCCGCGGAGATCTGCGCCGGCGGCCCCGGCTCGACGCGCACGATGACCACGAAACGCTCGTCGCTGTTCTCGGGCGCATCCTGGATTTCCAGCAAAATCGTCGGGTGGAAGTAACCAAGTGTGCCGATCAGATTGCGGATATTCGTGTCGGCTGCGCCCAACAGGCGCGCCAGCTCGCGCCGCTGCAGGTCGGGCTGCTGGCGAAAGCGCTGCAGTTCCATGTGCTTTTCCAGCAGCTGGCGCACATCGTCGGGCGCCTCCACCTTCAGCGTGAAGCTCGGCTCGCCGGTGACGGAGCTGACGGCCTGGGCATCGCGGGAGTTTTCCTTGGACGGCAGCAGGCTGCAGCCGGACAGCAGCAGTGCCGTGGTCAAAAAAAACGCCGACCCAATGGCCGGCGCGGGTGCAGAGAAGGGCTGGGGCATGGGTCTATTTTGACAGCAGGCGAATGGTGTCTTCCAGGCCTTTCAGTGACAAAGGGTACATTCGGTCACTCATGAGCTGCTGGATGATGCTGATGCTCTGGCGATATTGCCACACGCCCTGGGGCTCGGGATTGATCCAGGCAAAGCGCGGAAACGCATGCGTCAGGCGCTGCAGCCACTCGGCGCCGGCCTCCTCGTTCTGGTATTCGACGCTGCCGCCGGGCTGCAGGATCTCGTAGGGACTCATGGTCGCGTCACCGACGAAGATCAGCTTGTAGTCCTTGTTGTACTTGCGGATGATGTCCCAGGTATCGAACTTCTCGGCAAAGCGGCGCCGGTTGTTCTTCCACATGTAGTCGTAGACGCAGTTGTGGAAGTAATAGAACTCCAGGTGCTTGAACTCGCTCTTGACGGCCGAGAACAGCTCCTCGACGCGCTGCACATGCTCGTCCATGGTGCCGCCCACGTCCATCAGCAGCAGCACCTTCACATGGTTGTGGCGCTCGGGAATCATCTTGATGTCGAGGTAGCCGGCATTGGCCGCGGTGGCGCGTATCGTGTCGGGCAGATCGAGCTCGAGATCATTGCCCTGGCGCGCGAACTGGCGCAGCCGGCGCAGCGCGACCTTGATGTTGCGCGTGCCCAGCTCCTGCTGGTCGTCGTAGTCGCGGTAGGCGCGCTGCTCCCAGACCTTGACGGCGCTCTTGTTGCGCCCCGGCCCGCCGATGCGCACGCCGGCCGGGTTGTAGCCGCCATGGCCGAACGGGCTGGTGCCGCCCGTGCCTATCCACTTGTTGCCGCCCTGGTGACGTTCCTTTTGCTCCTCGAGGCGCTTTTTCAGCGTCTCCATCAGCTTGTCCCAGCCCATGGCCTCGATGGCGGCCTTGTCCTCGGGGCTGAGCTCGCGTTCGAGCAGCTTGCGCAGCCATTCCTGGGGCAGCTCGCGCGTCAGGTCGGCCACCATCTCCACGCCCTTGAAATAGGCGCCGAACGCACGGTCGAACTTGTCGTAGTTCTTCTCGTCCTTGACCAGCACCGTGCGGCTCAGATGGTAGAAGTCATCGAGGCTCCAGCCGTCGTCGCTCTTGGGGCCGACCACGCCGGCCTGCAGCGCTTCGAGCAGGCTCAGGTATTCCTTGACCGAAACCGGGAGCTTGGCGGCGCGCAGCGTGTAGAAGAAATCAATCAGCATGGCTCAGTCTCCAGCGGGCAGTCAGGCGTTGGTTTGCAGGCGTGCGCGCAGGCGATCGCGCACGGCCGGCCATTCGGCCGACAGCAGGCTGTACATCACCGTGTCGCGGATGCTGCCGTCGCGGCGCAGCGCATGGCAGCGCAGCACGCCGTCCTTGTGCGCGCCCAGCCGCTCGATCGCATTCTGGCTGGCGTGGTTCAGGATGTCGGTGCGCCAGCCGACGACGTTGCAGCCCAGGGTGTCGAACGCATGCGCCATCAGCAGCAGCTTGGCGCTGGTGTTCACATGGCTGCGCTGCACGCTGCGCGCATACCAGGTGTAGCCAATTTCGACGCGGCGCACGGCCGGCACGATGTCGTGGTAGCTGGTGCAACCCAGCACCCGGCCGCTGGCGGGGTCTATCACCGCCCAGGGCAGGCGCTCGCCGCGGGCCTGCATCTCCAGCGCCTGGGCAATATAGGCCGCGGTGTCCTCGGGCCGGGGCACCGAGGTCACATGCAGATTCCAGAGTTCGCCGTCTGCGGCAGCCGCGCGCAGGCCGGCTTCGTGCGCCATGGTCAGCGGCTCCAGCCGCAGGCCGGTGGCCTGCAGCAGGGCGGGGGTGGCGAATTCGTGGATCATTTGGGTTCCGACTTGTTGCGTTCCGTGCGCCAGATGCGTGCGGCCTGCAGCCCGCCGCCGCCAAACAGGCCGATCAGCACGATTGCCGCCAGCGTGGTCGGCCCGTAGCCGGAAGCAAACAGGTCCAGGCCCAGCAGCCGGCCCAGGCCCCAGCCCAGCAGGGCGCCGACCACAAAGCCCAGCGCATCGGACAGGCCTTCGACCAGCATTTGTCGAGCATTCGTCATCGCCATTCTTTCTTCAGCGGTTGCGCTGGTTCATTGCGACCAGCTTCTCGAACAGGCTCACGTCCTGTTCGTTCTTCAGCAGCGCGCCCACCAGCGGCGGCACGCTGACCTTGTTGTCGGCGCTTTGCAGTGCCGCCAGGGGAATATCTTCGGCCACCAGCAGCTTGAGCCAGTCGATCAGCTCGCTGGTCGACGGTTTTTTCTTCAGGCCGGGCAGGTTGCGCACATCGTAGAAGGTCTTCATCGCCACGGACAACAGCTCGCCTTGCAGCGTGGGGAAGTGCACGGCGACGATCTGGCGCATGGTGTCGGCGTCGGGGAACTTGATGTAGTGGAAGAAGCAGCGGCGCAGGAAGGCGTCGGGCAGCTCTTTCTCGTTGTTCGAGGTGATGAAAACCAGCGGCCGGTGCTTGGCGCGGATCATTTCGCGGGTTTCATAGCAGTAAAACTCCATGCGATCGATTTCGCGCAACAAATCGTTGGGGAATTCAATATCCGCTTTATCGATTTCGTCAATCAGTAATGCCACGGGGTGATCGGCGGTAAATGCCTGCCACAGCACGCCCTTAATGATGTAGTTGTGAATATCCTTGACGCGTTCATCGCCCAATTGGCTGTCGCGCAGGCGGCTCACGGCGTCGTATTCATACAGGCCCTGCTGGGCCTTGGTGGTGGACTTGATGTGCCACTGCAGCAGCGGCATGTCCAGCGCCTGCGCCACCTCCTCGGCAAGCATGGTCTTGCCGGTGCCGGGCTCGCCCTTGACCAGCAGGGGGCGCTGCAAGGTGGCGGCTGCGTTGACCGCCAGCATCAGATCCTGGGTCGCGACGTAATTCTGTGAACCTTGAAATTTCATGGCGGTATATCAGCGTAAGTATTGATGGGGTGATTTGGCGGTTGCTGCCTATAATCATTTCGCTCCACGAGGCAACGCAGAGGTTGGAACTTCCAAAGGATTGTGCTCGCAAAATGAATCAGACTTTGACCACGATATTTGCCTTGGCTGTCGCCTGTGTGACCGGCGCCGCCCAGGCCCAGGTCCAGGGCGATGCCAAAGCCGCAACCACCAAGGTGGCCATGTGCATAGGCTGCCATGGCATCGAAGGGTACCAGGCCAGCTTTCCGGAAGTGCACAAGGTGCCTATGATCTCCGGCCAGGGCGCGGGCTATATCGCCGCCTCGCTGCTGGCCTACCAGAAGGGCGAGCGCAAGCATCCGACCATGCGCAGCATTGCCAATTCGCTGACCGAGCAGGACATCGCCGATGTCTCGGCCTTCTATGAGAAGCAGGTGCCGGCCAGCACCGCCAGCAAACCCGTGCGCGAGCCCAGCGTGCAGGTGGCCGAGCTGCTCAAGCGCGGCGCCTGCATCTCCTGCCATGGCGACAACTTCGCCAAGCCCATAGATCCGAGCTACCCGAAGATCGCGGGCCAGCATGCCGACTATCTCTATGTCGCGCTCAAGTCGTACAAGATCGACAAGAACCCCCAGGTCGGCCGCACCAACGGCGTGATGGCCGGCATTGCCCAGCAGTTCACCAACCAGGAGCTCAAGCAGCTGGCCGGCTACATCGGCCGCCTGGACGGCGACCTCAAAACGGTGCCGCAGTCGAAATTCCGCTGAACGGCCGGGCCTCAGGTACTCAGCTCAGTCTTTCGTCGCGCGCCGCTGCACGCAGGCGATATAACTATCCCCATCGGGCGGGCGCCCCGCGCGCTGGCTTTCAAACAGCATCTGCCCCAGGCATTCCATGGCCGCATGGTGGGCCTCGTGCAGCGAGTCCAGGCGGCGCGTGAGCAGCTCGACGGCCTGGCGAATGCCGCGCGGCTGGTCGATGCTGCACTGCTCGCTGATCGACAGATGCATGGACAGATGCAGGAAGGGGTTGGTGCGGCCCGGCGTCTCTTCGTAGTTGCGCGCCACGGCGGCATCGGCATCGGCGAGGTCGTCAAAGTACTCGGGGTGCTCGGCAATCCAGAGGCTGGCCAGGGTTTCAATGGCCTCCATCGGCGCATTGGCGAGCATCTTGGCGCGCACTCCACAGAAGAAGCGCCGCACGTCGGCTTGGGATGGGTTGAACATGATGGCGCGCAGCGTAGCACGGGACCTGCAGGCCTCGCCCGCAGCGCCTAGAATGGCCGGTTTTTCGCTCCGAGCTTCCCCTCATGGACCTGCAGACCTGGTTGGCCTTCTTCTTTGCCGCGTGGATCATCGCGGTGTCACCGGGCTCGGGCGCCGTGCTGTCCATGAGCCATGGCCTGCGCTATGGCCTGCGCCAGGCCAGCCCGACCATCTGGGGTCTGCAACTGGGTTTGCTGCTGGTGCTGATCGTGGCCGGCGTGGGCGTGGGATCGCTGCTCGCGGCGTCGGCCTGGGCGTTCAACATCGTCAAGGTGGTTGGCGCGCTGTACCTGATCTATCTGGGCTTTTCGCAGTGGCGCTCCAGCGCCGGCCCGCTGGCCGCGGACAACGCTCCCGCTGCGCCGCTGAGCGTGCGCAGCCGCCTGCTGACGGGCTTCCTGACCAATGCCACCAACCCCAAGGGCATCATCTTCATGGTTGCCGTGCTGCCGCAGTTCATGGCCCCCGGCCGGCCGCTGGCGCCGCAATTGCTGATCCTGGCCGTAACCATGCTGGCCATCGACGCCACGGTGATGCATGGCTACGCGGCCGGCGCCAGCGCGCTGCGCCGGCTGATGCGCAGCCCGCGCGCGCTGCGCATCCAGAACCGGGTGTTTGGCGGCCTGTTGATGGCCGTGGGCTGCGGCCTGTTCTTCGTGCAGCGCAGCACGCAATGAACCCTTGTCGCCTGCCAGACAAGCACGGCGCCCCGCGCCCACTACAGTCATCGGCATGCGTACCTTTACCTCCTATACCGAAGTGCTGTCCTGCCTGGGCCAGGAAGTCGCAGTCACCGACTGGATCACGGTCAGCCAGCAGCAGATCCAGCAGTTTGCCGACGCGACCGGCGACCAGCAGTGGATCCATGTCGACGTGGAGCGCGCCGCTGCCGGGCCGTTCGGCACGCCGATCGCGCATGGCTTTCTGACGCTGTCGCTGCTGCCGCGCTTCTTTGAAGCTGCCTTTGCGTTTGCCGGCGCGCGCATGGGCGTGAACTACGGCCTCAACCGCGTGCGCTTTCCGGCGCCCGTGCCCGTGGGCAGCCGGCTGCGCGCGCGCCTGACGCTGCAGCAGGCCGAGCGCATCGAGCCCGACGGCCTGCAGATGGCCTGGGCCGTGACCATAGAGCGCGAAGGCAGCGAACGTCCGGTCTGCGTCGCCGAATCACTCATTCATAGCTACGGCGCCCCGCACTGAGGCGGTTTCATTCCTGGGTGTTTTTCGCGCCTAAAAAACCCAGCTGACGCCAGGCCTCGAAGACGCTCACGGCCACGGCGTTGGACAGATTGAGGCTGCGCTGGCCTGGCAGCATGGGCAGGCGCAGGCGCTGGCCCGGCGCAAAACTTTCGCGCAGTGCCACCGGCAGGCCGCGCGTTTCCGAGCCGAAGATCAGCCAGTCACCGGGCTCGAACAGCGTGTCATGCAGCGGGCTGCTGCCATGCGACGTCATGGCAAACATGCGGTCGGGGTCGGGTTGTTCGTCGCGCAGGAAGGCCGTCCAGCCCGCATGCTTCTTGACCTGGGTGTACTCGTGATAGTCCAGCCCCGCGCGGCGCATGAGCCGGTCCTCCATCGAAAACCCCAGCGGTTCGATCAGATGCAGCGTGCATCCGGTATTGGCCGCCAGCCGGATGACATTGCCCGTGTTCGGGGGGATCTCGGGTTCGACCAGAACGATATGAAACATGCGCTATTGTCGTGGAAGCCGCCCGGTTCGCGCCACAACCATGGCACAAATATGGGTCGCTCCCGCAACACGCAGGGCCTGCGCTGCGGCGTCCAGCGTGGCGCCGGTGGTCATGATGTCGTCGACCAGCACCACGCGCTGCCCCGCAATGCGCGCCGCCTGCTGCGGCGGCACTTCAAAGGCGGCGCGCAGGTTGCGCAGCCGCTGCGCCCGCTGCAGTCCGCTTTGCGCCGGCGTGTGGCGCGTGCGCACCAGTAGCTGGTTCGCGCAGCCCGGAGCCTGGCGCAGGCGCGCCAGCGCAGCGGCCAGCAAGGCCGCCTGGTTGAAGCCGCGTTCGCGCAGCCGTTCGGCAGACAGCGGCACGGGCACGAGGCAGCGGGCCGAGGCCAGCGCCGCCGCCACGCCCGGCACCCGGGCCAGCAGCTGCGCCAGCGCCAGGGCCGCGCCCGGATCCTGCTGGAACTTGAGCTGGGCCAGCAGCAGCGACCAGGGATAGCCATAGTCCACCGCGGCCCAGGCGGCATCGAAGGCTGGCGGGCTGCGCAGGCAGGCACCGCATTCGGTCGCACCGCCGGCCAGCGGCAGCGCACAACGCCGGCAGCGCAGCAGTTCGCCGGCCCAGCGCGTTGCGCAATCGCCGCACACACGCTGGCTGGGCCAGCGCCCGCAGATGCCGCATTCGCTGGGCAGGGCCTGCTGCAGCTGCGCCAGGCCCTGGGTCAGCCATGGTCCGGGGCGGAAAAACATGGCCGGCACTATACGCCCACTGCCGGCTGCCAGGCGCGTTTTTCCGCGCTGTGGCCCAATGGCGGCAGGGGCATGCCTGGCGCGCTCCTTTGGCTGGTGTTCCGTTCCGTTGTCTGCCCTGGTTGTCTGTATGTCTGATCTGCTTCCTCCCACCATCGATCCCATCGCCGCCGCACGCTGGCAGCAGGCCGCGCCGCCGTTCTCACCCTGGTTGCACGAGGAGATCGCGCGGCGCATGGACGAACGGCTGGAGTGGATCGTGCAGGCTCCCAAGCGCTGGTGCCACTGGGAGCCGGTGCGCGGCGGCATGCAGGCCCATGGCCTGCTGGCGGCGCGCTATCCCCAGGCTGGCGTGCAGGTGCACGAGACCGCGCCCCGGCGCATGGCCGTGGCCCAGGAGCAGCTGGGCAAGCGCTGGTGGCAGCCCGCACGCTGGCTTGGCGGCGCCGTGCAGTTCGGCCCGCCTGCGCCAGGCAGCGTCGACATGTTGTGGGCCAACATGGCGCTGCACACCGCGGCCGATCCGCAGCAGCTGATTGCCCAATGGCACCAGGCGCTGTCCGTCGATGGCTATGTGATGTTTTCCTGCCTGGGCCCGGACACGCTGCGCGAGCTGCACGCGGTCTATGCCGAGCTGGGCTGGCCCGTGCCCGGCCATGCATTCACCGACATGCACGACTGGGGTGACATGCTGGTGCAGGCCGGTTTTGCCGAGCCGGTGATGGACATGGAGCACATCACGCTCACTTTCGCGACACCGCAGCGCCTGCTGCAGGAATTGCGCGAGCTCGGCTGCAATCTGCATCCGGCGCGCTTTGCCGGCCTGCGCGGGCGCCAATGGCGGCGCCAGCTCGAAGACGCGCTGCAGCGGCGACTTGCATCGCCGGCGCACGATGGTCAGTTGGCACTGACTTTTGAAATTGTCTATGGCCATGCGTACAAGCCCGCGCCGCGGCTGCGCGTGAGCGAAAGCAGTGCCGTGTCGCTGGAAGACATGCGCGCCATGTTGCAGGGTGGGCGCAACCCGGGTTTGCGCTAGTCCGAATGTCACTTTCCGGTCATTGCTTTGGCAGCTTCCCGACATACAATTTTTGCAATGACACATAAGAGCGCATCCCGCGCGCCAGCCAGGTCGGCGGCGGGATGACGCAAAAGCACTTTTCCTGCGAGCCGCACTTCAAGGCAGGAAAGGAACCCTCGGCGTTGCTGCCACGATGGGAGAAAAAATGGGTGTTTCGCTTTGCCACGGGGTCGGGCCAGCGGGTCGATGGGCGACTGGCTCGCGCATGCAATGGATATCGTTTGACACGGTGCACCACCGTTGCCGCACAGGTGACGCTGCGCCAGCAATGGCCGCATTCCCCGGATGCCTCACACTTGCCTGATTTGAACCGGCGCCCATACGGCGTGGCGCAGCCGCGGCTGCACCGCGAGCGCAGGGCGTTCGCCGACGCACGGCGCTGACCCCACGCGGCCCTACAGTCAATTGGATAACTTGAGCCTTAGACGTAAGTGAGAACCATGAAAAGCATTTCCTCCAGGCTGAAAGCATTTGTCGCGATGGCGGGCATGGGTGTGGCTGGGGCAGTCCACGCTGCCCAGGACCTTCCGGGCGGACCGGCCGTGAACCAGCTCAATCTGCACCCGGCGGTGACGCGCATTGCGCAGGAGCAGCATTTCCTGCACTGGATGATGCTGGTGATCTGCACGCTGATCTTCGTTGGCGTGTTCGGGGTGATGTTCTATTCGATCTGGAAGCACCGCAAGTCGCGCGGCGCCAAGGCGGCGAACTTCCACGAGTCGGTCACCGTGGAAGTGGTCTGGACCATCGTGCCGTTCATCATCGTGATCCTGATCGCGCTGCCGGCGACCAAGGTGCTGGTCGCGCAGAAGGACACCACCAATGCCGACCTGACGGTCAAGGTCACGGGCTACCAATGGAAATGGGGCTACGACTACATCAACGGCGAAGGCGAGGGCCTGGGCTTCATCTCCACGCTCGACAGCAGCCACCGCGCCATGTCCGACAGCGGCGATGTGCGCAACGCCCCGGTCGACTACCTGTTCAAGGTCGACAACCCGCTGGTCGTGCCCGTAGGCAAGAAAGTGCGCGTGATCACCACCGCCAACGACGTGATCCACTCGTTCATGGTGCCGGCCTTCGGCATCAAGCAGGACGCGATTCCAGGCTTCGTGCGCGACACCTGGTTCCGTGCCGAAAAGGTCGGCGACTATTACGGCCAGTGCGCCGAGCTGTGCGGCAAGGAGCATGCCTACATGCCCATCCACGTGAAGGTGGTCAATGCCGAGGAATACACGCAATGGGTCGACGGCCAGCGCAAGATTGCCGCCGCCAAGCTCGACGATCCGACCAAGGTCTGGGAACTCGCGCCGCTGCTGGCGCGCGGCGAGAAGGTCTATGCGGCCAACTGCGCGGCCTGCCACCAGGCCAATGGCAAGGGCGCGGGCCCGATCAAGCCGCTGGACGGCTCGGCCATCGTGCTCAGCACCGACCACGCCCAGCAGATCCAGATCCTGCTCAAAGGCGCGGCCAATGGCGCCATGCCCTCGTGGAAGCAGCTCAGCGATACCGATCTCGCCGCCGTTGCCAGCTACACCAAGAACGCCTGGTCGAACCAGACCGGCCAGCTGGTGCAGCCGTCCGAAATCGTCGCTGAGCGCAGCAAGTAAGCCGGCCCCAACGTACCTAGGAATCGAAGATGAGCGCAGTTATCGACAACCATGGGCCGGCCGCAGGCCATCCTGAGCACGCGGGCCACGATCACCACGACGACCACCACCATGCGCCGCCCACGGGCTGGCGCCGCTGGCTCTACGCCACCAACCACAAGGACATCGGCACGCTGTACCTGCTGTTTGCCTTCACCATGCTGATGATCGGGGGCATGCTGGCACTGCTGATCCGCGCCGAGCTGTTCCAGCCCGGCCTGCAGCTGGTGAACCCCGAGCTGTTCAACCAGCTGACCACCATGCACGGCCTGATCATGGTGTTCGGCGCCATCATGCCGGCCTTCGTGGGCTTTGCGAACTGGATGATTCCGCTGCAGATCGGTGCTTCCGACATGGCTTTCGCGCGCATGAACAACTTCAGCTTCTGGCTGATGGTGCCCGCCGGCGCGATGCTGGTCGGCTCGTTCTTCATGCCCGGCGGTGCGCCCGCTGCCGGCTGGACGCTCTACGCGCCGCTGACGCTGCAGATGGGCCCGTCCATGGACACCAGCATCTTCGCCATGCACGTGCTCGGCGCCTCGTCCATCATGGGCTCGATCAACATCATCGTCACCATCCTCAACATGCGCGCCCCGGGCATGACGCTGATGAAGATGCCGATGTTTGCCTGGACCTGGCTGATCACCGCCTATCTGCTGATCGCCGTGATGCCCGTGCTGGCCGGCGCGATCACCATGACGCTCACCGACCGCCACTTCGGCACCAGCTTCTTCAACCCCGCGGGCGGTGGCGACCCGGTGATGTACCAGCACATCTTCTGGTTCTTCGGCCACCCCGAGGTGTACATCATGATCCTGCCGGCGTTCGGCATCATCAGCCAGATCGTGCCCGCTTTCGCGCGCAAGCGGCTGTTCGGCTACGCGTCCATGGTCTATGCGACGGCGTCCATCGCCATCCTGTCGTTCATCGTCTGGGCGCACCACATGTTCACCACCGGCATGCCGGTCACGGGCCAGCTGTTCTTCATGTACGCGACCATGCTGATCTCGGTGCCCACGGCGGTGAAGATCTTCAACTGGATCGCCACCATGTGGCGTGGCTCTATGACCTTCGAGACGCCGATGCTGTTCTCGGTCGGCTTCATCTTCGTGTTCACCATGGGCGGCTTCACCGGCCTGATCCTGGCGATGGCGCCCATCGACATCCAGCTGCAGGACACCTATTACGTCGTCGCCCACTTCCACTACGTGCTGGTCGCGGGCTCGCTGTTCTCGATGTTTGCCGCCTACTACTACTGGGCGCCGAAATGGACCGGCGTGATGTATTCCGAGACCCGCGGCCGCATCCATTTCTGGGGCTCGCTGGTGTTCTTCAACATCACCTTCTTCCCCATGCACTTCCTGGGCCTGGCCGGCATGCCGCGCCGCTACGCCGACTACCCGATGCAGTTTGCCGACTTCAACATGCTGGCTTCGATCGGTGCCTTCGGCTTCGGTCTGATCCAGGTGTATTTCTTCTTCTTCGTGGTGCTGCCCGCGATGCGCGGCAAGGGCGAGAAAGCGCCGCAGCGCCCCTGGGAAGCCGCCGAAGGGCTGGAATGGGAAGTGCCTTCGCCGGCGCCGTTCCATACCTATGAAACTCCGCCCAAGCTCGATTCCACGGCAACCCGTGTGATCGGCTGAGAAAGCGCTGCATGACACCCGCTCAACGCAAAAGCAACCTGCGTCTGGCACTGGTCCTGGCCTCGATCGCCGCCGTCTTCCTGGCGGGCTTCGTGGCCAAGATGCTGTGGCTGGGCGCGCGGTGAGGGCCTGACATGGGCATGCGCCAGGAAAACCTGAAGATGGTGCGCAAGCTGGCGGTGATTGCCGTCGGCATGTTTGCGTTCGGCTATGCGCTGATTCCCATCTACAAGCATGTCTGCGAGGCGCTGGGCATCAACATCCTGGCGATCTCCGAGCGCCAGGTGCCGGGCAATGGCCAGATCGGGCCGAACGCCAAGCTGCCGGTCAACACCCAGGTCGACATGAGCCGCACCATCACCGTCGAGTTCGACGCCAATGCGCGCGGCCCGTGGCATTTCGCACCGCGCCAGCGCTCGGTGAAAGTCCATCCGGGTGAGCTCACGGTGGTCGAATACGAATTCCAGAACGTGCAGAACCGGCGCATGGCGGCGCAGGCGATCCCCAGCTATGCGCCGCACCAGGCGGCCGCGCATTTTCTCAAGCTCGAGTGCTTCTGCTTCAACGAATACACGCTGGACCCGGGCGAGAAAAAGGAATGGCCCGTGGCCTTCATCATCGACCCGCGCATTTCCAAGGACGTGCACACCATCACGCTGTCGTATACCTTCTTCGAGGTCGGAGGCAGGACGCCGGCGGCGCCGGCGCGCCAGGCCCTGGCGCCGGTGTTGCCCAACTTGCCGGTGCTGCCGGAAAAGGCGCAGGCGTCATGACGCGGCCGGACGGTGCGCACAAAGGCGGGCGGCTGCGCTCGGTGCGCGCCGTGGGCTGGGCCCTGCTGGGCATACGCAAGGGCAGCGACTATCAGAAGGATGTGGAAAGCATCACGCCGCTGCAGGTCGTGGTGGTGGGGCTGGTGGCGGTGTTTGCGCTGGTCGCCGGCCTGATCTTGATTGTGAACTGGATCGTTTGAATACCTGGCTGCAGACGCAGGCAAGGACCTTAGGAGCTGGATATGAGTGGAACTTCCCAGGGCACGACACCCTACTACTATGTGCCCGGCGAGTCGCGCCATCCGATCATGGCGGCGGCGGGCCTGTTCTTCGTGATTCTTGGCGCGGGCCAGTGGATCAACGGCCATGAATGGGGCAAGTGGAGCCTGTTCTTTGGCCTGGCCTGGTGGCTGATCGTGCTGTACCAATGGTTCCGCGATGCGATCCACGAAAGCGAGAGCGGGCTGTACGGCCGCAAGATCGACCTGTCCTTCCGCTGGAGCATGAGCTGGTTCATCTTCTCGGAAGTGATGCTGTTCGGCGCCTTCTTCACCGCGCTGTGGTGGGGCCGCGCACATTCGGTTCCGGCGCTCGGCGGCCTGGAGAATGCCTTGCTCTGGCCCGACTTCAAGGCCGTCTGGCCCAGCATGGCGGCCGGCGCCACGGCCTCGCCGGCCGGCACCGTCGAGCCCTTCCAGACCGTGGGCCCGTTCTGGCTGCCGACCATCAACACCGCGCTGCTGCTGACCTCGGGCGTCACGCTGACCATTGCCCACCACGCGCTGCGCGAGAACCACCGCGGCCGCACGATTGCCTTCATGTGGGCCACCGTGGTGCTGGGCTTCATCTTCCTGTGCGTGCAGGGCTATGAGTACTACCACCTCTATACCGACCTGAACCTGAAGCTGTCGTCCGGCATCTTCGGCTCGACCTTCTACATGCTCACGGGCTTTCACGGCTTCCACGTGTTTGTCGGCATGCTGATGCTGTTCTTCATCACGCTGCGGCTGCAGAAGGGCCACTTCACGGCCGACAAGCACTTCGGCTTCGAAGGCGCGGCCTGGTACTGGCACTTCGTGGACGTGGTCTGGCTGGGCCTGTACGTGCTGGTCTATTGGCTATAAGCCGGCGCCGGGCCCGCCATGGTACGCGGGCCTGGCCTCAACGCCCCAGCGGCAATCCCGTGGGCTGGATATAGCCCATCTTCCAGCTGATCAGCAGCACCAGGAACAGCAGCACCGACAAGCCCACGCGCAGCGCCAGCGCCCGCGCCATGTGCTGGCTGCGGCGGCGGTTATCCTCGACACCATTGCGCGGGCGGCGCATCATGAAGAACAAGGCGCTGCCCAGGCTGGCCAGGATGCCCAGAAACGCCAAGGCAATGAAGATTTTCATGGAGATCATTATCCGGTGAGTAACAGCACCAAGCCAGCGGGTTGGCCACTAGGCGCGCGTTTCTGGATCATCACCCTGGCGGCGATACTGGGTATGGCCGGCACCGCCGCGCTAGGCGTCTGGCAGCTTGATCGCGCGGCGCAGAAACAGGCGCTGGCCGCGGCCATAGACGCCCGCGGGCGGCAGGCTGCGCTCGATGGGCCGGCGCTGCAGCAGGCCCTGGCCCAGCCGGCCGAAGAGCTGGTGCACCGGCCGGTGGCCTTGCAAGGCCGCTGGCTGGCGCAATACACGCGCTACCTCGACAACCGGCAGATGCAGGGCCGTCCGGGCTTTTTTGTGCTCACGCCGCTGGCGCTGGCCGGGCCCACGCCGGCCGTGGTGCTGGTGCAGCGTGGCTGGGTGCCGCGCAATTTCCAGGACCGCCTGGCGCTCGCGCCCGTGGACACGCCCGCCGGGCCGGTGACGGTCAGCGGGCGGCTGGCGCTGTCGCCCTCGCGGCTGTACGACATGGCAACCGGGGCAGACCCTGTTTCCGAAACGTCGCCTATCCGACAGAATCTCGATATGGCCGCCTACCGCAAGGAAACCGGCCTGCCGTTGCTGGCCGTGAGCGTGCTGCAGACTGGTGGGGCCAGCGAAGGCCTGCAGCGCGACTGGCCCCAGATCGATGCCGGCGTCGACAAGCACTACGGCTATGCATTTCAATGGTTTGGGCTCTGCGCCCTGATGGCGGTTCTCTATGTCTGGTTCCAACTCTTCCGACGCTTCATTCGCCCGCGCCAGCCGCCCGCCGTCTGAGCCTGCCGCCGAGCCGCTGGGCTTGAGCGTGCATGGCCTGCCCGCGGCCGGCGAGGCCATGCGCGCGCAGCGCACGCGCTCCGGGCGCTGGCAGATGATGGCCGTGCTGCTGGTCTGCGCGGCGCCGGTCATTGCCTCGTACTTCACCTATTACGTGATCCGGCCCGAAGGGCGGCGCAATTTCGGCGAACTGGTGCAGCCGCTGCGCCCGCTGCCCGAATTGACGGCGCGTACGCTGGGCGGCGAGGCCGTGGCACTGGACGCGCTCAAGGGCCAGTGGCTGCTGGTGAGCGTCGCGGGCGGGCGTTGCGATGCGGCCTGCGAGGAGCATCTGTACCTGCAACGCCAACTGCGCGAAAGCCTGGGGCGCGAGAAGGACAGGCTGGACTGGGTCTGGCTGATCAACGATGCGGCCGAGCCCCCCGCGGCGCTGGCGCCGGCCATGGCCCAGGCCCAGGTGCTGCGCGTCGATGCGCTAGCCCTGGCTGGCTGGCTGGAGCCGGCCGCAGGCCAGCGCCTCGAAGACCATCTGTACCTCGTCGACCCCATGGGCAACTGGATGCTGCGCATGCCCGCATCGCTGGACAAGGCCAGCGCCTCCAAGGCCAAGCGCGATCTCGATCGCCTGCTGCGCGCGGCGTCGTCCTGGGATACTGCGGGGCGGCCCGAAGCGGCGCCGCAGCCCAGATGACCCCCGTTTCAAATAGAGTTTCGGTATGAGCCTTGCTGTTCCCGCTGGCGCGCCCTCGCGTGCCGCCCAGTTCTACGCGCTGACCAAGCCGCGCGTGGTGCAACTGATTGTTTTCTGCGCCTTGATCGGCATGGTGCTGGCCATTCCCGGTTGGCCCGAGCCGCAGCAGCTGGTGCGCATCGCCATCGCATGCCTGGGCATATGGCTGGTCGCGGGCGCGGCCGCCGCCTTCAATTGCCTGGTGGAAAAGGGCATAGACGCCAAGATGAAGCGCACCGCCTGGCGGCCCACGGCCAAGGGCCAGCTCTCGGATACGCAGGCGCTGGCGTTTTCCACGCTGCTGTGTGCGGCGGGCTCGGTGCTGCTGTATTTCTGGGTCAATCCGCTGACGATGTGGCTCACGCTGGCCACCTTTGTCGGCTACGCCGTGGTCTACACGCTGATCCTCAAGCCGCTGACGCCGCAGAACATCGTCATTGGCGGCGCTTCGGGCGCGATGCCGCCGGTGCTGGGCTGGGCGGCCGTCACCGGCCAGGTTGCGCCCGAGTCACTGATCCTGTTCCTGATCATCTTCCTGTGGACGCCGCCGCATTTCTGGGCGCTGGCGCTGTACCGCGTGGAGGATTACCGCCAGGCCGGCCTGCCCATGCTGCCGGTGACGCATGGCAATGAATTCACCCGTCTGCAGGTGTTTCTCTATACGCTGGTATTGTTTGCGGGTTGCCTCCTGCCGTTTGTCTTCGGCATGAGTTCCTGGCTTTATCTGGTGGCAGCCGTGCTGCTGGGCCTGGGTTTTTGCATCTATGGCTTTCGCCTGTGGCGCAATTACTCCGACGCCCTGGCGCGCAAGACCTTCCGGTTCTCGCTGATCCACCTGAGCCTTCTGTTCGCCGCCTTGCTGGCGGACCACTATATTTTTTGATGACTATGGATAAACGACAGGTTTTGAAGAGTGTGCTGGCGACGGCAATGGGCATGGCAGGCGTGGGTTTGCTCGCCGGCTGCAACCGCGAAACCAAGGCCAGCTTCCAGGGCGTGGACGTGACCGGCGCGGAGTACGCGCGCGACTTTGCGCTGCCCGACGCCACGGGCCAGCAGCGCAGCCTCAAGGACTTCGCCGGCAAGGTGGTGGTGGTGTTCTTCGGCTACACCCAGTGCCCCGACGTCTGCCCGACTTCGCTGCAGGAACTGGCCGAGGTCAAGAAGCTGCTGGGCGCCGATGGCGAGCGCCTGCAAGGCATTTTCGTCACGCTGGACCCGGAACGCGACCAGCCGGAAATGCTCAAGGCCTATATGGAGAGCTTTGACCCGAGCTTTGTCGCGCTGCGCGGCACGCCCGAGCAGACCGCGGCCATTGCCAAGGATTTCAAGATCTTCTACAAGAAGGTCGAAGGCCCGACCCCGCAAAGCTATACCCTGGACCACTCGGCCGGCAGCTATGTCTACGACACCGCCGGCCGCCTGCGCATCTACCAGCGCTATGGCAGCGGTCCGCAGGTGCTGGCGGGTGATGTGCGAACGCTGCTGGGCGAGAAAGCCTGATACAGGACCGTTAGCCGCCGCCGGGCCGCCCCAAGGCGGCGAGGGCCCGCTCGGAGGGGCCGTTATTGTGCGGTGATTTTCTGGCTGCGGATGATATCGCCCATCACCTGCGCATCGGTGCGGATGCGATTGGCCAGACCTTCGGACGTGGTGCCTGCCACCTGCCAACCCTGGGCAAACAGCTTGGCGCGGATATCGGGGCTGCGCGCGATTTCGCTGAACATCGCGCCCAGGCGCTGCACCAGGGGCTGGGGCATGGAGCGTGGTGCGGCCACCGCGTTCCAGATTTCCATCTGGTAGTTGGCGATGCCGGCTTCGGCCAGGCTCGGGTATTCGGGCACCAGCGAGGAGCGGCTGGCGGAAGTCACGCCAATCACGCGCAGCTTGCCGGCACGCGCCTGGGCCGCGGCCATGGCCGGAGGCAGCAGCGCCAGCTGGATCTGCTCGCCAATGATGCCGTTGATCACCTGCGGGTTGCCTGGGTAGGGGATGTGCACGGGTGCGATCTGGGCGCGCGTCTTGAGCAGTTCCATGCCGATATGCGCCACGGTGCCTATGCCGGGGCTGCCATAGCTCCACTTGTCGCCGCTGGCGCGCGCCGCCGCAAAGAATTCGGCCGCCGTGGCACCAGGTGACTGGGCCGACGCGGCCAGCGCCAGCGGCGCGGTCGCAATCAGGCTCACGGGCTGCAGATCCTTGAGCGGGTCGTAGGTTGCCTTGGGATTGATCAGCTTGGCAATGGTCATGTTGCCATTGATCATCAGCCCCAGCGTGTGGTCGTCGGTCGCATGGGCCACGGCCTCGGCACCGATGTTGCCGCCCGCGCCGACCTTGTTTTCCACCACCACTGGCTGGCCCAGCAGCTTGGCCAGGGGCTCGGCCAGCGTGCGTGCCACGAGGTCGGGAGACGAGCCGCCGGGAAAGCCGACGATCAGCTTCACGGGCCGGGTCGGCCAGGGGGCAGGATCGGCGGCCAGGGCGGGCGCGCAGGCGGCAGCCGCGGCACAGGCCGCCGAGGCCAGCAGCGTGCGGCGGGTGAATCTGGAAATCATGCGAACTCCTCGGATCTTTATTGGATTGACTGGTTTGGGGCAGACAACGCACCATTGAAAAAGCACACCGCCCGTTAAGGCGGTGTGCCGATTATCTCTTTGAGGCTGACAAAGCCTCGGAGCATGCATTAGCTTATCGCTACGCCAACTGGTGTGTGCTAACTCAATGGGGCACCGAGGAAGGGCCGCCCCGCACCAAGGGTGCCGTCCCTAGCCGGGCGCCCCCCTCCACCGAAGGTTGAGAGGGGGAAGCGGCGTAGCCGCTCAGGGGGTGCTTAATTTCAGGCGTATTCGGCCAGCGTCTTCTTCATTTTCTTCATGGCCGCCGATTCGATCTGGCGGATGCGCTCGGCGCTCACGCCGTAGACCGCCGCCAGTTCGTGCAGCGTCATGCCGCCCGAACCGTCGTCATTGACCTTGAGCCAGCGCTCCTCGACGATGCGCCGGCTGCGCTCGTCCAGACCGCCCAGCGCCAGGCTGATGCCGTCGGTGGCCAGTGCATCGCGCTGGCGCGACTCGATCATGGCCGTGGGTTCGTGCGAACCGTCGGCCAGGTAGGCGATGGGGCCAAACGCATTCTCGCCGTCATCGGAAGGGGAGGGATCGAGCAGCACATCGCCGCCCGACATCCGGGTTTCCATTTCAATGACTTCCTCGCGCTTGACGTTGAGCTTCTGCGCCACGGTGTCGATCTCGTGCGGGCTCAGCGTGTCGCGGTGCGTGCTTTCATCCTGTGCAGCGGCATCGGCCTTGAGGCCTTGCTTCATCGAGCGCAGGTTGAAGAACAGCTTGCGCTGCGCCTTGGTCGTGGCCAGCTTGACCATGCGCCAGTTCTTCAGGATGTATTCGTGGATCTCGGCCTTGATCCAGTGCATGGCGTAGCTCACCAGGCGCACGCCCTGGTCGGGGTCGAAACGCTTGACGGCCTTCATCAGGCCGACATTGCCTTCCTGGATCAGGTCGCCATGCGGCAGGCCATAGCCCAGGTACTGGCGCGAAATGGCCACCACCAGGCGCAGGTGCGACATCACCAGGCGGCCGGCGGAATCCAGATCGCTGTCATTCTTGAGGCGACGTGCGTAGTCCTGCTCTTCCTCGAGGGTGAGCATGGGAAGACGGTTCACCGCCGTGATGTAGGCATCGAGATTGCCCAGCGGAGGTACCAGCGCCCAGGGATTGGCGGTGGCCAGCGTGGTCGTCGCAAGGGTTGCGGATGTGGAGGTCATTGAAGTCCTTTCTTCCATATCTTCATGTTAGCAGTCTATTGGAGAGAGTGCTAAGGCAGAAGTTCCTTAACCATTGACGGTTTATGCCAACCGGCTGCGTAGGATGCGCGCCGCCGCGCTGGCCTCAGCTGAGCAATGCCTGGGCGAATTCCCGGGCGCTGAAGGTCTCGAGGTCTTCGAGTTTTTCGCCCACGCCGACGAAATACACGGGAATCGGGCGCTCCTGCGCGATCGCCGCCAGCACGCCGCCCTTGGCCGTGCCGTCGAGCTTGGTGACGATCAGGCCGGTCAACTGCAGCGCGTCGTCAAACGCGCGCACCTGCGCCAGCGCGTTCTGGCCGGTGTTGCCGTCGATGACCAGCAGCACTTCGTGCGGCGCCGTGGCATCGGCCTTGGTGACCACGCGGCGGATCTTCTTCAATTCCTCCATCAGGTGCAGCTGCGTCGGCAGGCGGCCCGCGGTATCGACCAGGACCACGTCCTTCTTGCGGGCCTTGCCTGCCGTGACGGCGTCAAAGCTCACGGCCGCCGGGTCGCCACCTTCCTGGCTGACGATTTCCACGGTGTTGCGCGTGGCCCAGACGCCCAACTGCTCGCGCGCGGCGGCGCGGTAGGTGTCGGCCGCGGCCAGCAGCACGCTCGCGCCTGCGTCGGCGAGATGCTTGGTGAGCTTGCCTATGGACGTGGTCTTGCCCGCGCCATTGACACCCGCGACCATGATCACGGTCGGGGTGAACCGGCCGATCACCAGCGGCTTTTCCAGCGGCTGCAGCAGATCGGCAAGCGACTGGGCCAGCAGTTCCTTGACGGCCGAGGGCTCGGTGGCCTTGGTGTCCTTGACGCGGCGCTTGAGGTCGGCCAGCAGATGCTGGGTGGCCTTGACGCCGGTATCGGCCATCAGCAGCGCATCTTCGAGCTCTTCGTAAAGAGCTTCGTCGATCTTGGTGCCGGTGAATACCGTCGAGATGTTGGAGCCGGTCTTGCGCAGCCCGGCCTTGAGCCGGCCGAACCAGTGGGCACGTTCCTCAGGCAGCACCGCTGGAACTGGCACTGGAACCGGTGCCGTAACCATTGCTGGCGCCGGTGCCGGAGCTGGCTTGGCGGCGGGCGCGGCGACCACCGGCGCCGCACTGGCGGAGTCCGGCGGCGGCGTCGTCTTGCCCGCGCCAAACATCTGGCGCAGGCGATCGATGGTGCCCGGCTCTTTGGTGGCAGACTCCGGGGTAATCGCCGGAGCAGTTTCCGGGACATTCACCGGCTGGGTAGGCGCGGACGCGGGCGTGCTCACCGGCTCATCGGCAGGTGGTACGGCGGAAGAAAGGGGCTTTTTTTTGAAAAAACTGAACATTGGCAGGTTCGTAGAATCTCAGCATTCTATGAAACGTGCTCTTACCCTCCTGGGCCTCGTGGCCTGTCTGAGTGCCTGGGCCCAGAATCCGGCCCCGGCAAACCCTCCATCCGAGTCCTCCGCGACGCCTTCGGCCGCCGTGGGAGCGCAGCAATTCACGCTGTCCAACGGCATGCAACTGATCGTCCAGGCGGACCGGCGTGCGCCCACCGCGGTGCACATGGTCTGGGTGCGCGTGGGCTCGATGGACGAAGTCGACGGCACCTCGGGCGTGGCCCATGTGCTCGAGCACATGATGTTCAAGGGCTCCAAGCAACTGCCGGCGGGCGAGTTCTCGCGCCGCGTCGCGGCACTGGGCGGGCGCGACAATGCCTTCACCAGCCGCGATTACACCGGCTACTACCAGCAGATTCCGTCCGAGCGTCTGGAGGACGTGATGCGGCTGGAATCCGACCGTTTTGCCAACAACCAGTGGCCGGACGACGAGTTCCGCCGCGAACTCGAAGTGGTCAAGGAAGAGCGGCGCATGCGCACCGACGACCAGCCGCGCGCCGCGCTGTTCGAGCAGCTTTACGCCACGGCCTATACGGCTTCGCCCTATCGCCGGCCCGTGGTCGGCTGGATGAGCGATCTCGACGCGATGACGCCCGACGATGCGCGCGCGTTCTTCCGCAAGTGGTATGTGCCGTCCAATGCGGCGGTGGTCGTCGCCGGCGATGTCGATGTCGCCCAGGTGCGCCGCCTCGCCGAGAAGTACTACGGCAGCATCCCTGCCCGGGCGACGCCCGAGCGCAAGCCGCGCACCGAGCCGGCGCAGCTGGGCGTGCGCCGCCTCACGGTCAAACTGCCGGCGGAGCAGGCCATGGTCACGCTGGCCTTCAAGGTGCCGGGCATTTCGCAGCTCGAGACCCTGAACGCGCAGGACCAGGACGCGTTGGCGCTGCTGGTGCTGTCCGAAGTGCTCAGCGGCTACAGCGGTGCGCGCCTCGAACGCGCACTGGAGCAGGGGCCGCGGCGTGTGGCCGACTCCGCCGGCAGCTCGGCATCGCTGCTGGGGCGTGGCCCCAGCATGTTCATGCTGACGGGCATTCCGGCCGCGGGCAAGACCGCCGCCGAAGTCGAGGCGGCATTGCGCGCCGAAGTGCAGCGCGTGGCGCGCGAGGGCGTCGCCGCGGCGGAACTCGAGCGCGTCAAGACGCAGTGGATCGCGGGCAGCGTCTACGAGCGCGACTCGGTGTTCAACCAGGCCCAGGGCCTGGGCAGCTACTGGAGCATGCACCTGCCGGTCGATGCCGAGGAGCGCCTGCTGCAGCACCTGCGCAAGGTGACCTCGGCCCAGGTCCAGGACGTGGCCGCGCGCTACTTCGGGGATGACCAGCTGACGGTGGCCACGCTGGAGCCGCAACCGCTAGATCCGGGCAAGCCCCGCCGTCCGCTGTCGGCCCCCGACCAGCCCCTGCATTGAACATGGCCCGGAGTGAACGCATGAAAATTTCCCCAAGCATCGCCAGCCTGCTGGCCCTTACCGGCGGCCTGCTGGCCGCACAGCCGGCCTGGGCGCTGCTGCCGATCGAGCATTGGACCCAGCCCAGCGGCGCCAAGGTCTGGCTGGTCAACAGCCCGGGCATTCCCATGGTCGACGTGCAGGTGGCCTTTGACGCCGGCAACCGGCGTGACCCGGCCGCGCAATCGGGCCTGGCATCCGCCGTGGCATTGATGGCCTCCAAGGGCGTGCGCGCCAGCGGCAATGCGCCGGCGCAGGACGAGAACGCGCTGGGCGAGGCCTGGGCCGATCTGGGCGCGAACTTCGGCGCGGCGGCCGACGAGGATGGCTTCAGCTATGTGCTGCGTTCGCTGACCGAGCCCGCGCTGCTGGCCAAGGCCACGCAGCTGGCGGCGCGCCAGATTGCCGAGCCGAGCTGGCCCGAGGATGTCTGGCTGCGCGAACGCGCGCGCTGGAGCGCGGCGCTCAAGGAGTCCGATACCCGCCCCGCGACCGTGGCCGCCAAGGCATTCTCCAAGGCCGTCTACGGCAGCCATCCCTATGGCCAGCAGAATACCGAGGCCACGCTGAGCGGCATCGATGTGAGCGCCATGCAGGCCTTCCACCGCAAGCTGATCAACGCCTGCAGCGCGCGGGTGAGCATCGTCGGCGCAGTGAACCGCGCCCAGGCCGACCAGCTGGTCAGCCAGCTGCTGGCACCGCTGCAGGCCGCCGCTGCGGCGCAGCAGCCCGCCGCTGCCGGCTGTCCGCAGCAGCCGGCGCTGCCCGAGGTCGCGGCGCTGACCGCGGCGCAGGACATCAAGCTCCCGTTTGCCTCGGCCCAGGCCCATGTGCTGATCGGCCAGCCCGGCATCACCCGGCGCAATCCGGACTTCCTGGCGGTGATGGTCGGCAATCACATCCTGGGCGGTGGCGGCTTCACTTCGCGGCTGATGGAACAGGTGCGCGAAAAGCGCGGACTGAGCTACAGCGTCTACAGCAGCTTTTCGCCCGGCCTGCATGCGGGCGCTTTCGTGATCGGCCTGCAGACGCGCCCGGACCAGGCGCCCGAAGCCATCAAGGTCTCGCAGCAGGTGCTGGCCGATTTCGTCGCCAAAGGCCCGACCGATGCCGAACTGCGCGCGGCCAAGGACAATCTGGTGGGCGGCTTTGCCCTGCGCATCGACAGCAACCGCAAGCTGCTGTCCAACGTCGCGAACATCGCCTGGAATGATTTACCGCTCGACTATCTAGAGCATTGGACAAAACGCGTCGAGGCCCTGACGGCCAGCGACGTGCGCACCGCCATGGCACGCATGCTTCAACCCGAGCGCATGGTCACCCTGGTGGTCGGAGAAAGCAAACCATGAGCCGTTCCCGTATTCATATCGATGTGCAATCCATGGCCGTGGCCGATGCGATCAAGGCACTTGAACACAAGACCCGCGTGCGTACGCGCGATCTGCCCGAAGTGGTCGAGCCGGCCGCGCCGCTCAAGGGCCGGGCCCTCAAAGCCGCCAAGGCCGCTGCTGCGGCCGCGGCCGGCACCACTGGTGGCTCGGGCGAGATCCGCATCATTGGTGGCCAATGGAGGCGCACACGCCTGGCCGTGGCCCAGCGCCCGGGCCTGCGGCCCACGCCCGACCGCGTGCGCGAAACATTGTTCAACTGGCTGGGCCAGGACCTGAGTGGCTGGCGCTGCATCGATGCCTTTGCCGGCACCGGCGTGCTGGGCTTCGAGGCCGCCTCGCGCGGCGCCAAGGACGTGATCATGGTCGAGCTCGATGCCGGCCTGGTGGCGCAGCTGCGCAGCCTGCAGCAGCGCCTGGCAGCCTCGGCCGTCAAGGTGCAGCGCGGCGACGGGCTGAGCGTGCTGCAGCAGGTCACGCCCGACAGTCTGGACCTGGTGCTGATCGATCCGCCATTCACCGACAACGCGCTGTTCCTGCCGGCGCTGCGCGCGGCGCACAGTGCGATTGCCGCCAATGGCTGGATCTATCTCGAGGCACCGGCCGAATGGGACGATGCGGCGCTCGCGCCGCTGGGTCTGGTGCGCCAGCGCTATCTCAAGGCCGGTGCGGTGCATGCCCATCTGCTGCGCCGCGCGGCCGACGCAACGGCCTGATTCGAGCTGCCGGCGCTCCGGCATAATTGCCCGCAAGGCGCGCTGCCAGCGCCATCCCATCCGCTACCTGGAGACTTCCCGCCATGGCCGAAAACGTGCTTGCCGTCTATCCCGGCACTTTCGATCCGATCACCCTGGGCCATGAGGACGTGGTGCGTCGCGCGACCCAGCTCTTTGGCCGCGTGATCGTGGCCGTGGCGGCGGGCCACCACAAGAAGACGCTGTTCAGCCTCGAAGAGCGCATTGCCATGGTGCGTGAAGCCGTCAAACCCTATCCCCAGGTGACGGTGGAAAGCTTCTCCGGCCTGCTGCGCGACTTTGTCGTGCAGCGCGGCGGCCAGGCCATGGTGCGCGGTCTGCGGGCGGTCACCGATTTCGACTACGAGTTCCAGCTTGCCGGCATGAACCGTACGCTCATGCCCGAGGTGGAGACGGTATTTCTTACACCGAGTGACAAATTTCAGTTCATCAGCAGCACGTTTGTGCGCGAAATCGCGACCCTGGGCGGCGAGGTCGACAAATTTGTATCCGCTGATGTCTACGAGCGCCTGCGCCAGAAGGTCGCCGGGCCGGTCATAGGCTGAATGCTACTGCGCAGGCAGCGCGGGTTCGGCGTCCGCCGGCCTTTGCTGGCCATGCTCCAGCAGCAGTTCATGCACCCACAGCAGCTTGCGCCGCGCGCCTGCCGACAGCGCGAACGGGTAGGCGTCCTGGTGGCCCAGGCTGCGGTTGAGGCTGTTGAGCAATAGCGTCAACGGCACCCACTGCTCCAGCATGGTGTGGAAGTTCGGGCGTGTGCTGCCGAACGGGTTCTGCACCAGTTGATCGTGGGGCTGCGATGGATCGGGCACCGTAATGCGCGTCTGGTAGCTGGCGGCGGTTTCCAGCAGGTCCACCATGTGCAGGTAGTGGGCCCAGGTCTCGGCCCAGTCTTCCCAGGGATGCGACTGGGCATAGCTGCTGATGAAGTGGTCCTGCCAGCCGCTGAGCTTGTCTTCCTTGGCGTAGTAGCGCTGCAAGGCTTCGCCGTAGTCCTGGCGCTCGTCGCCGAACAAGGCCCTGAACTGTTCCAGTCGTTCGCTGTCGAACACCAGCAGATCCCAGAAGAAATGCCCGCATTCGTGGCGCAGGTGGCCAATCAGCGTGCGGTAAGGCTCATTGAGTGACACCCGCCGGCGCGCACGTTCGTCGTCATCGGCCTCGGCGACATTCAAGGTGATGGTGCCGTTCGAGTGGCCGGTCAGCACCAGTGGCTGGCCTTCGACGTCCTCGAGCAGGTCGTAGCGCGGCGCGCGTTCTCCCGCCACGGGCTGCAAGGCCAGCTGAGCAAGGTTGTAGTAGAGCTGACGCTTGGCTGCTTCGATCTGCTTCCAGCGCCGCAAATTGTGGGTGTCCGAGAGATCGGGCAGCCAGCGCGTCTGCCGGCACGAGACACAGAGGGCATGGGCATCACCGCCGGCAACGGCAAAGTTACAGGTGTCGTACAGCGTGCGGTTGCGGCAGAACCGGTAAAGACTGTTGGAATCTTCACGGTCGGCTGCAGCCCGCTGCCACCAGCCGCTGTCCAGGGGCTGCATGGCGGCCATTTCCCGCGTCTGCGGCAGGAATGCGAGCGTTGCCCCGCAGTGCAGACATTGAACGCTGTCGAAAAAAACCAGATGACCGCATCGGTCGCAATTGAATACCTGCATGGAACCTACTCTACGACAAAAGGGCCGGAATCTCTTCCGGCCCTTTCATTCGAGCGCTATCGGACCTGTGGCGAAGCCCGATGGCGGATCAGGGGCGAACCACGATGCTGTTGCGCACTTCACGCACGTGCTTGGTGGAGCGTGCGATCTGTTCAGCGCGGCTCTTTTCGGCCTGGGTCTTGGCAAAGCCCGACAGCTGCACCGTGCCGTTGAGCGTTTCCACGCTGATCGACGTGGCGGCAACCGACTTGTCCTCGGCCATCTTGGCCTTCACAGCGGTGGTGATGCCGGCGTCGTCCATGTAGGAACCAACGGACTGCTGGTCACGGAACACGGAACAGCCCGTAGCGGCCACCAGGGTGGCACCGGTGACTACGGCGAAAGCAATGGCGCGGGTGAATTTCATGATGATTTCCTCTTATTTATTGAACTGTGACAACCGAAAAATGGGGGATTCAAGGGCGCGAACGCGAACCCCAGATCAGCGCCGTGGCGACAGCGGCGCCGGCAACGGCGGCCAACAGCATGGACTTGCCGGGTTGGTCGACCACATAGCGCGTGGTGACTTCGCTTGCATGCTGGAGCTGGCGGCGGGCACGTTCGGAGGTGTCGGCGCAGAAATGGATGCTGCGGTTGGCCAGATCCTGGGCGCGGGCGGCCAGGTCATCGATCACCGGATTGATCTGCTTTTGCGCGGCATCCAGGGTCTCATGGGCCTTGTCCACGGCTTCCGAGGCGGCCTTGCGCGTGGCGTTCACGCCTTCCTTGGCGGTGTCGGCGGCGTTGTTGACCAGGTCCTTGGTTGCGTCAGCAGCTTTTTGGGTGGCGTCGTTGGCGTTCACGTTCATGAAATACTCCTTTGGGTTTGCGGTCGTGTCAGAGGGCAGGTAACGGGTCAGCGTTTCTTCACCAGGCTGACAACAAATGTGACGATGGCCATGATCACGAAGATGTAGAACAGGATCTTGGCAATGCCCACGGCGCCTGCGGCGATCCCGCCAAAGCCGAAAACGGCGGCAATCAGGGCGATGACCAAAAATATGACGGCGTAATGCAGCATGCGGTTCTCCTTTGAAGCATGCATGCGCAAGTCTGAAAGAGTGCTTGCTGCAGGCAGTGGCTGTAACAACTACTCTAGGGGGTGGACCTGGACCGCGCTGCCAGTGTCTGGCGGGCGACCTCGTCAGCTTTATGGTGGTTGCAGAAGTGGTCCTGCTCCTACAACCGCTGCCGCTTGCCAGGCCCAGGCCTGGCAAGCGGATTTCAGGCAATGCTGGGAGTCACGGCAGTCAGCGGAATGACGGCGGAAATGGTGGTGCCCTTGCCCACCTCGGAGGCGACGGTGAGCCGCCCGCCTGCGGCCTCGACCCGGTGGCGCATGCCGGCCAGGCCGTGGGAGTTCAGGCGCACGGTACCGGTCTCGAAGCCTTCGCCATCGTCCTGGATCTGCACCGCGACATAGGTCGGGTAGTTGTGCACCGTGACCACTGCATGCTTGGCCTTGGCGTACTTGCCGATGTTGGTCAGCGATTCCTGCACGATGCGGTAGACCGTCAGCTGCGTGGTCTCGGACAAATCCACCTGTTCGAGGTTGGCTTCGACCTCGATGTTGCTGCGCTGGGCAAATTCCCGGGTCAGGATTTCCAGCGAGGTGATCAGGCCCAGGTTGGCGAGCGACGACGGGCGCAGGTCTTCGATGATGCGACGCTTGAGCGCGATCCCGCTGTTGAGGGCCTCGATCAGATGCTGCACGCGCTCGGAGATTTCGGGCGCCGACATGTCGATGCGCGACTTGAGCCGCGCTACATCGAGCTTGGCTGCGGTCAGCAGCGCGCCCAGCTCGTCATGCAGCTCGCGTGCCAGGTGACCGCGCTCGTCTTCGCGCACCTGCTGCAAGTGATTGGCCAGCTCGGTCAGCGTGGCGGTGCGTTCGCGCACCAGCTCCTCCAGGCGCAGGCGCTCGTCGCGCTGCAGCTCCTGCTCGCGTTCGTTCGAGGCCTGCAGGCTGTGGGCCTGGCGCAGGTACATGTAGAAGGCCAGCAGCCCGATCACCGTCACGGTGGCGATGCCTATGCGCGACAGCAGCAGCGACTGCTCGATGTTGGACTGGCTCACGCGGCTGCGCTCGGTGGTGCTTTCCATCAAGGTCTGGCTATAGGCACGGATGGCATCCATGTTCTCCTTGCCCAGATCGGTGAACATCACGAAGCGCCAGGCCTCTTCGTTGCCCTGGCGGTACAGGCGCAGGCTGAGCTCCATCTCCGAGAGCTTGCGCGCGACCTGGCGTGACAATGGGGCAAAGGTCTCGAGATCCGCGGGCGACGACAGGAACACGTTGCGCAGGTTGTCGAGATTGCCGTTGACCGAGGACACCGCCTTTTCATACGGCTCCAGGTAGCGCTCGTCGTTGGTCAGCAGATAGCCGCGCATGCCGGTTTCGGCATCGAGCATGTTCTGCAGCAGCATGCTCAGCGAAGCCCGGGCGTTGTGAATGTGTGACAAATTGTCAAGTGCATCACGTGAACGGTTGTATCCCGCCTCGTTGATTCCCACGAGCAAAACGGCCGCCAGAATGGCGAGGGGCAGGCTGATGGCAAGCCTGCGTAGTTGTGACCAGCGCATGAAGTTCCTCCTGTTGAGGAGTTTCAGCGAGTTATTCTGCATAATCAAGACACGTCGATACACCGCATTTACAGTAGGTGTCTCGTAACTAAGTGTTCACTTGTGGTAACTGAAGGGCAGTCGCCCGCCCAAAAGGGAGAGAAACTTCGATGATCAAAATAGGCATTGTGGATGACCACGCCATCGTCCGTTCCGGACTGCGTCAATTTTTATCGGAGCATGTAGATTTGCGCGTGGTGGGGGAGGCCTCGAATGGCCGGGAAGCCATCGATCTGGTGCGTGAGCAGGAAATCGATGTGCTGTTGATGGATCTGTCGATGCCGGGGCAAAGCGGCCTCGACGCATTGGCCATGCTGCGCGCCAAGGCGCCGGAAATGGGAATTCTGATTCTCAGCGGCTATCCCGAAGAGCACTACGCGATCAACCTGATCCGTCAGGGCGCGAGCGGCTATCTCAACAAGGAATGCGATCCGCAGGAAATTGCCGAAGCGATTCGCACCATTGCGCTGGGACGCCGCTATCTGACGCCGGCAGTTGCCGACCTGCTGGCCCAGCAGCTCAATCGCAAGGACGATGCACCGGCGCATGAACAGCTTTCGGAGCGCGAATTCCAGGTGTTCCTGAAGCTGGCACGCGGTGAGACGGCCGGCGATATCGCCAAGTCGCTGTCACTGAGTGTCAAGACGGTGAGCACCTACCGCACGCGGTTGATGGAAAAGATGGCGCTGTCGTCGAACAGCGACCTGACCTACTACGCGCTCAAGAATCGCCTGATCGATTGAGCAAGGCACTTTGGTGCTCCGCGCTGACCTGGATGCAGTAGTCCACCAGCGCGTCGATTTCATTGGATTTGTCAAACACTGCGTCGACGCCCAACTGCGCACAGCGTGTGCGTACGTCGGGCGTGGCGTAGTTGCTCAGCACCACGATCTTCTGGTGCGGCAGGCGTTTGCCGCAGGCGGCCAGCACGCCAAGACCGCTGCCCTGGCGCAGGAACAGGTCAAGAATCGCCAGATCCCATTCCTCTGCGTGGCGCGTCAACCATTCCGTGCCTTCGAATTCCGTCTCCGCGATACCTACCGATTCGATCTCGGCAAGCTCTTCCAAAGTCGCAATCAGGTTCTCACGGATGGTGGCATTGTCTTCAACAATATACGTACGCAATTTCACAATGGTGTCCAGGTTGTAGGCGGCGGCTGCGCTGACTCAGGGAGCCATGGCGGCTGGCGTGGCAGCCCACCTTTCGCTTGGACGTCCATCGGAACATTTTGCCAGTGACTGCACGCTGCAAAAGTAGGTTGATTCCTACATATGGTTACTGCAAACAGGGCAGTTGCTCATTTTTGCAACCTGCATCGTCGACCAATCGAGCCGCCGGCTGTCAAACATGACCAGGCGGCGTGTGGCTGGCTGGCCACAGCCGGCCAGCAGCTTGAGCGCTTCGGCGGCCTGCAGGCTGCCCAGCGTGCCGACCACCGGCGCGAACACGCCCATGGTCGCGCATTGCTCTTCCTCGAAGCTCGCCTCGGGTGGAAACACGCAGGCATAGCAGGGCGACTCGGGATCGCGGGGATCGATGACCATCAGCTGGCCGTCAAAGCGCAGCGCCGCGGCCGCCACCAGCGGCGTGCGGTGGCGCACACAGGCGGCGTTGACCAGATGGCGCGTGCGGTAGTTGTCGCAGCAGTCGAGCACGATGCTGGCTTCAGGCAGCAGCTGGTCCAACAAGGCCGCATCGGCGCGCTGCTGCAGCGTCGTGACCCGCACCTCGGGATTGATCGCGTGCACCGCGGCGCGTATCGATTCCACCTTGGAGCTGCCCACGCGCTCGCTGGTATGCGCAATCTGGCGCTGGAGATTGGTCAGGTCCACCGTATCGTCGTCGATCACGGTGATCTGGCCGACGCCGGCAGCGCCAAGGTACAGCGCGGCAGGCGAGCCCAGGCCGCCGGCGCCGATGATCACCGCATGCGCGGCAAGAATGCGTTCCTGGCCTTCGATGCCGATGTCATCGAGCAGGATATGCCGTGAGTAGCGCAGGAGCTGGTCGTCGGTCATGGCGTTGGGGGTGCGAGTTCAATGAAAAAAGGCCGGGCTTGGGGCCCGACCTTCTGCGTTGGCGCAGTCAGCGGCTCACTCGTCCTTTTTTTCCGGCTCGCGCTCGGTCAGGGTCTTGCTGATCTGTACCGTTTCACCCTTGAGCTGGCGCAAGGCCTGCTGCAGGCGGAAATCTTCGGCCGAACCGTATTCGGGCATCTTGCGGTCCGCAGCGGGCTTCTTGGATTCGATCTCCAGGCGCTTGCGGGCTTCCTCGCGGGCCTTTTCGCGCGCCACTTCGGCCGCCTTCTCGTCACCCTGGCCGCTGCCCAGGTGCTTGTCGAGGTCGGCTTCGCGCATGCGCAGCGCGGCGAACATGTCGCCTTCGGCGGTTTCATCGACCATGACATCGGGCACGATGCCCTTGGCCTGTATGGACTTGCCGGTGGGCGTGTAGTAGCGCGCGGTGGTCAGCTTGATGCCGGTTTCCGGACCCAGCGGACGCACGGTCTGGACCGAGCCCTTGCCAAAGGTCTGGCTGCCCAGCACCTTGGCACGCTTGTGGTCCTGCAGGGCGCCGGCGACGATTTCACTGGCCGAGGCCGAGCCTTCGTTGACCAGTACCACCAGCGGCACCTTCTTGAGCGCTGCGGGCAGGCGCTGCAGCGGATCACCCTGGCCACGGCGCAGGTAATCGGCGGGCACGGCCTTGTAGGTGGCCTTGCTTTCCTCGAGCTGACCGTTGGTCGAGACCACGGTCACGCCTTCGGGCAGGAAGGCGGCCGAAATGGCCACGGCCGCATCCAGCAGGCCGCCGGGATCATTGCGCAGATCCAGCACCAGGCCCTTGAGAGCCGGGTCCTTGGCGTAGATTTCCTCGACCTTGCGCACGAAGTCGTCGACGGTGCGTTCCTGGAACTGGCTCAAGCGGATCCAGGCGTAGCCGGGCTCGATCACCTTGCCCTTGACGGACTGGGTCTTGATTTCCTCACGCGTGATCGTCACCGGAAAGCTGCGGCTTTCATCCTTGCGCAGGATGGTCAGCAACACCTTGGTATTGGGCTCGCCGCGCATGCGCTTGACCGCATCGTTGAGCGACAGGCCCTTGACTGCCGTGTCGTCGATCTTGGTGATCAAGTCGTTGGTCTTGAGGCCGGCGCGGAATGCGGGCGAGCCTTCGATGGGGGACACCACCTTGATCAGGCCGTCTTCCTGCGTGATCTCTATGCCAACGCCAACGAAACGACCGGAAGTGCCTTCCTTGAATTCCTTGAAGGACTTCTTGTCGAAATATTGGGAGTGGGGATCGAGGCTGGCCACCATGCCGGAAATCGCATCGGTGATGAGCTTCTTGTCATCGACCGGCTCGACATAGTCGGTCTTGATCAGGCCGAACACCGCCGACAGCTGCTGGATCTCTTCCAGCGGCAGCGGGGACATGGCGCCCCGGGCCATGGTTTGCAGGGATACCGTGGTCAATGCACCGGCAAGAACGCCCGCGGAGACCCATCCAGCAATTTTGAGTTTTTGGCCCATAAAACACCTTTACCGCTTCAATATACACCTGACAGGTGTCCACCCCGCGCGGTTGACCGGGGCAGGCTAGGCACCGGCGCTTGCAGCAACCGGTGCTCCATTGTGCCGTCTTGTGAATTGCCGTGCCGGATGTACGCCGTCTGGCTCAGGCTTTGCCCTGGGCGGCCACGGCGGCGGCGGCCTTGGCGGCGGCTTCGGCGTCACCGAGGTAGTACTTGCGCAGCGGCTTGAGCTCGGCGTCCAGTTCGTACACCAGCGGGATGCCATTGGGCACGTTCACACCGACAATCTCGTCGTCCGAGATGTTGTCCAGGTACTTGATCAGCGCCCGGATCGAGTTGCCATGGGCGGCGACCACGATGCGCTGGCCCGAGAGGATGGCGGGGGCCATGGATTCGTTCCAGAATGGAATCACGCGGGCGACCGTGTCCTTGAGGCACTCGGTCAGCGGGATCTGTTCGGGCTGGAGCTTGGCGTAACGCAGGTCGCCGCGTTCGCTGCGCTCGTCGCTGGCTTCCAGCGCAGGTGGCGGAATGTCATAGCTGCGGCGCCATTGCAGCACCTGCGCGTCGCCGTATTGCTTGGCCATGTCGGCCTTGTTGAGCCCTTGCAGGCCGCCATAATGGCGTTCGTTGAGGCGCCAGCTATGCACCACGGGCAGCCAGGTGCGGTCCATTTCGTCCAGCGCGTGCCAGAGGGTGCGCGTCGCGCGCTTGAGCACGCTGGTGTAGGCGACGTCGAAATCGTAGCCTTCGGCCTTGAGCAGGCGGCCCGCATTCTTGGCCTGTTCCACGCCGGTGGGGGTCAGATCCACATCGGTCCAGCCGGTGAAGCGGTTTTCAAGGTTCCAGGTGGATTCACCGTGGCGTATCAGAACGAGCTTGAACATGGGGTCCCTTAAGGCTACAAGGCTACAAAAGCAGGAGATGACCGGAGGTCAAAGTCTGCCATTCTAAAATTGCCCCGTTTGCCAACCCAAGGAATGACGTGAATTTCATCATCGATAACTGGTATTTAATTTTGCTGGCGCTGGTTTCGGCCGGCATGCTGCTTGTGCCCCTGGTCAAAGGCGGCGTCGGCGGCTCGCTCACGGCCGCGAATGCGGTGCAACTCATCAACCGCGAAAAGGCGGTGGTGATCGACGTCTGCGAACCCGACGAATTCGCCGCAGGTCATGTCAAGGGCGCGCGCAACGTGCCCCTGGGCGAGCTGCAGGAACGCCTGCCCAGCGTGGTCAAGAACAAGGCCTTGCCGGTGATCCTGGTCTGCGCCAAGGGTCCGCGCGCGATGCGCGCCGAAGGCATTGCCAAGAAGCTGGGCTATGCCCAGGCCCAGGCGCTCGGTGGTGGCATGAAGGCTTGGCGCGAAGCCAACCTGCCGGTTGAAAAAACCTGATTCCGTCCCCATCTGTGGGCTTTGTACCCTTTGAAGAAAGAATTCCCGATGCAAGCTGTAAAGATGTACACCACCGCCGTCTGCCCTTACTGCATCCGTGCCAAGCAGATTCTGAAGTCCAAGGGTGTCGAGCAGATCGAGGAAATCCGCATCGACCTGGATCCCACCGCGCGTGACCACATGATGCAGGCCACGGGCCGGCGCACCGTGCCCCAGATCTTCATTGGCGCCACCCATGTGGGCGGCTGTGATGACCTGATCGCACTCGACGCCCAGGGCGGCCTGCAGCCGCTGCTGGCGGCTTGATGGCCAGCGGCGCTGTCCGGCGCTGCATAATGCTTTTCCCAAGTGCCTGCTGCGGGAGCGTCTCCCGGGCGGGCTTTGTTTTGATTCCGGTTCGTTTTAGTGAGAAAGACCGACGCCATGGCCGACCAAGAAAATCCCGTATTCCAGATTCAGCGCGTTTACCTCAAGGATTTGTCGCTCGAGCAGCCGAATTCGCCCGCCATCCTGCTGGAGCAGGAACAGCCCAGCGTGGACATCCAGCTCGGCGTGGAAGCCACTCCCGTGGCCGAAGGCGTGTATGAAGTGGCCGTCACGGCCACGGTGCAGACCAAGATCCAGGACAAGACCGTGTTCCTGGTCGAAGCCAAGCAGGCCGGCATCTTCGAGATCCGCAACCTGCCCGAAGACCAGATGGGTGCCGTGATCGGCATCGCCTGCCCGCAAATCATCTATCCCTACCTGCGCGGCAATGTGGCCGACGTCGTGACCCGTGCCGGCTTCCCGCCCGTGCACCTGGCCGAAATCAACTTCCAGGCCATGTACGAGCAGCAGCAGGCCCAGGCCGCGGCCCAGGGCGGCGACGCCAACCCCAACCCCGCTCTGCAATAAGCTGCCCTGAGGGCGCACGGCCCGCGCGCCGCCGCGCCCTCGCGCCAGCCCACGCGGATTGCACGCCATGAATATTCTCGTCATCGGCGCCGGTGCCTGGGGCACGGCGCTGGCCATGAGCGCGGCCGCGCATCCCGCGGGGCATGCGGTGCAGCTCTGGGCGCGCGATGCGCGCCAGGCCCAGGCCATGCGCGCAGCGCGTGAAAACACCCGTTATCTGGCCGGTATTGCCTTTCCGCCGCGGCTTGCCGTGATCGATGGCGAGGTCACGGCAGCCTCGGCCCAGGCCGATTTGATCATTGTCGCCACGCCCATGGCGGCGCTGCGTGAATGGCTGCAGCGCCTGGCCGATTGCCCGGCGCCCGTGGCCTGGCTCAGCAAGGGCTTCGAGGCCGCCTCGGCCGCCAGCGCGGCCGGCCTGATGGCGCATGAAGTCTGCGCCGCCATCGCGCCGCGCTTGCAGGCCGGCGTGTTCAGCGGCCCGAGCTTTGCGCTCGAAGTCGCGCGCCAGCAACCCACGGCGCTGGTCGCCGCAAGCAGCCATCCGGCCGTCTGTGAAGCCCTGGTGGCCGCGTTCCACAGCAGCCATGTGCGCGTCTACGCAAGCACCGATATCGTCGGCGTCGAGGTCGGCGGCGCGGTGAAGAATGTGCTGGCGATTGCCACCGGCCTGTGCGATGGACTGCAGCTGGGCCTCAACGCCCGCGCCGCGCTGATCACGCGTGGGCTGGCCGAAATGACCCGGCTGGGCCTGGCGCTGGGCGCCACGGAGAAGACCTTTATGGGCTTGTCCGGCCTGGGCGATCTGGTGCTCACGGCGACCGGCGACCTGTCGCGCAACCGCAAGGTCGGCCTGCTGCTGGCCGAGGGCAAGACCCTGGATCAGGCCGTGCAGTCGCTGGGCCATGTGGCCGAAGGCGTCTACAGCGCGCGCACCGTATGGCAGCGCGCGCAGATGCTGGGCGTCGACATGCCGATCACGCAGACCGTGGTGGCCTTGCTCGATGGCAAGTTGCATGTCAGCGAAGCCGTGCAGTCGTTGATGGCGCGGGACCCTCGAGAAGAGTAAGTGACCCCCACGCTTGCTCGCTTCGCGGGGGGCGCCTAGCCTAGCTGCGCCTGGGGGGCAAAGCCCCCCACCGCGTTTTGCCTTGGGGCGGCCCGGCGGCGGCTCGATTCGCCCTTCTGAAACGCTATGCCATGCAGGCGGTTGCACTTCTTCAACGCCAAGAGTGTTCAAGGGACAGACTTACAGCCCCAACTCCAACGCCAGCAATTGCTCCACCGTCTGCCGACGGCGGATCAATTGCACGCGCTCGCCATCGACCAGCACTTCGGCGGCCAGGGGACGCGTGTTGTAGTTGCTCGACATCGACGCACCGTAAGCGCCGGTGTCGTGGATCACCAGCAGGTCGCCCACGCTCGCACCGGCCAGCGAGCGCGGCAGCACCACGCCGCCATCGCCCTGGGTGAACACATCGCCCGACTCGCACAGCGGGCCCGCGACCACGCTGTCGCGCGCGGCCAGCTGGGTGCCGTCGCGGCGCTCGATGTGCATGGCGTGGAAGCTGCCATACATCGAGGGGCGCATGAGTTCGTTGAAGCCGGTGTCGACCAGCACGAAGTGGTTGCTGCCCGCGTTCTTGGTGGCGCGCACCGTGCCCAGCAGCACGCCCGATTCGGCGACCAGGAAGCGACCGGGCTCGATTTCCAGGCCCAGCGCATGGCCGACGATGGCCTCGGCCTGCTTGCGCGCCGCGTCCCAGAGGCCGTGGTAGTGGTCGGTGTCTATCACCGGCTCGCCCGCGCGGTAGGGAATCGACAGGCCGCCGCCGGCCGAGATCGCTTCGAGGTCGTGGCCGGCGTCCTTGGTGGTCTGCACCAGCTGGACCATGGCGCCGCAGACTTCGGACAGATGGCTGTAATCCACGCCCGAGCCGATATGCATGTGCAGGCCGGCCAGATGCAGGCCGCCGCTGCGGATGGCGTCCAGCGCTTCGAGCAGGTCGGTGTGCCAGATGCCGTGCTTGCTGTGCTCGCCGCCGGTATTGGTCTTGTTGCTGTGGCCATGGCCGAAGCCAGGGTTGATGCGCAGCCACACGGCATGGCCGGGCGAGGCCGCGGCCAGCTGGTGCAGCATGTCGATGGAGCCGGCGTTCACCGGCACGCGGTGCTCGACCACGGTGGCCAGCGTGGCTTCGTCCATCACATCGGCGGTGAAGACGATTTCGGCGTGCGCGCCATCGGTGCGGTAGCCCGCGGCCAGCGCACGCTCTATCTCGCCGCGCGAGACCGCGTCGACCTTGACGCCCTGCTCGCGCATCAGCTTCAGGATGTGAATGTTGGAGCAGGCCTTCTGCGCGAAGCGGATGGTGTCGAAGCGCGCCAGCTGGGCAATGCGCGCGCGGATGGTGGCGGCGTCATAGACCCACAGCGGTGTGCCGTATTGGTCGGCCAGGGACCACAGCTGGGCGGGAGTGAAAGGACAGGTCATTGCAGTGCGGCCAGAGGCGAAAGAGGGCGGGCGCAGGGCGCGAGCCCGGCGGAATGGGCGCCATCATGCGCGCGTTGATGCATGCCGTCCAATGCTTTGTTTTTGCCGTGTCATTCATTTTGGATATGCTCTGGCCATGAGTTTGCGCATCACCCACCGCCATATCGAAGTCTTTCGCGCGGTCATGACCACGGGCAGCGCCACCGGCGCCGCCACGCTGCTGGCCAGCTCCCAGCCAACGATCAGCCGTGAGCTGGCGCGGCTGGAGCAGTTGCTGGGCTATGCGCTGTTTGTGCGCAGCCAGGGGCGGCTGCGACCGAATGCGCGCGCGCTGGCGCTGTGGGATGAAGTCCAGCGCTCCTGGCAAGGCCTGGAGCGCGTGGTCGACAAGGCGCTGGCGCTGGGGCGGGCCGAGGAGGCGCAGATCAGCGTGCTGTGCCTGCCGGCGCTGAGCCATGCGCTGCTGCCCGGCGCGGCGGCGCGGCTGCTGGCGCAATATCCGCAGGCGCGGCTCGCGGTGACGCCACAGGAATCGCCGCTGCTGGAGGAATGGATGGCGGCGCAGCGCTTCGATCTGGGCCTGAGCGAGCACGAAGCCGCGCCTGCGGGCACGCAGGCGCTGTCGCTGCTGGCGCTCGATGAAGTCTGCGTGCTGCCCGCAGGCCATGCGCTGGCGGCGCGCGCAGTGCTGCGGGCCGAGGATTTCGCCGACCAGCCGTTTGTGAGCCTGTCGGCCGAAGATCCCTACCGGCGCCAGATCGACGCGGTGTTTGCCCAGGCCGGCGTGGCGCGCCAGCTGCGCCTGCAGACGCACAATGCCGTCGCGGTCTGCGCCATGGTCGAACAGGGCCTGGGGCTGGCCATCGTCAACCCGCTCACGGCCCTGGCCTGTGCCAGCGCGCGGCTGGTGTGGCGGCCGCTGGCGTTTTCCATTCCGTTTCGCGTGCAGGCGCTGCTGCCGCTGCACCGGCCGGCGCTGCCCGAGGTGCAGCCGCTGCTGCAGGCCTTGCAGGATGAAGCCGCGGCGCTCGCACGGCGGCTCACGCGCGCCGAGTGACGGCCTGCGCAAAAATACCTCGGCGCGGGGCACGCGCTGCGTCTAGACTCCGAGGCCATGAACGACACCACCGATCAAGAGGCCATCCGCGCATTGGCCCGCCACGATGTGGCGCTGGCGCTGCAGGAAGATGTGGGCACGGGCGACCTGACGGCGGCGCTGGTCGAGCCGGCGCGCCGGGCCCGGGCGCGCGTCATCGCGCGCGAAGACGCCGTGCTGTGCGGCGCGCCCTGGGTCGAGGCCGCGTTGCGCGCGCTCGATCCTGAAGTGCGCATCACCTGGCATGTGGCCGAGGGCCAGCGCGTCAAGGCCAATGCGCTGGTGTTCGAGGCCGAAGGCCAGGCGCGCGCGCTGCTGTCGGCCGAGCGCACGGCGCTGAACTTCCTGCAGTTGCTGTCGGGCGTGGCCAGCAAGACGGCGCAATATGTGGCTGCCGTGCAGGGCACGCGCGCACATATCGTCGACACCCGCAAGACCCTTCCCGGCTTGCGGCTGGCGCAGAAGTACGCAGTGCGCATGGGCGGCGGCACCAACCACCGCATCGGCTTGCATGACGCAGTGCTGATCAAGGAAAATCACATTGCCGCTGCGGGCGGCATCGAGGCCGTGCTGCTGGCCGCGCAACAGGTGGCCAGCCGGGCCGCGTTCATCGAGATCGAAGTCGAGAACCTCGACCAACTGCACGATGCGCTGGATGCGGGCGCGCGCATGGTGCTGCTCGACAACATGCCGCTGGACATGCTGCACACGGCCGTGGAGATCAACGCCGGGCGCGCGATTCTGGAGATTTCGGGTGGCGTGACGCTTGAAGGCGTGCGCACGCTGGCCGATACCGGCGTCGACCGGATCTCGATCGGCGGCCTGACCAAGGATGTGCGCGCGATTGACTTTTCAATGCGCATGGAGGAGTTGTGATGGCCCTCATGGACGTGGAATACGAACAGCCGTCGAGCGACAGCGGCGTCTGCGCCACGCGCCACGCCTGGGCGCGCGTGCCGCCCGAGCCCGCGCCAGGCGAGCGCGCGGCGCTCAAGGACCGCATCCGCGCGCTGCTCCAGCAGAAGAACGCGGTCATGGTGTCGCACTACTATGTGCACCCCGACCTGCAGGACCTGGCCGAGGAAACCGGCGGCCTGGTCAGCGACTCGCTGGAGATGGCGCGCTTTGGCCGCGACCATGCAGCGCAGACGCTGGTGGTGTCGGGCGTGATGTTCATGGGCGAGACGGCGAAGATCCTGTCGCCCGAAAAAACCGTGCTGATGCCCGATCTCGACGCGACCTGCTCGCTGGATCTGGGCTGCCCGGCAGGCGACTTCAGCGCCTTTTGCGACCAGAACCCCGACCGCACGGTGGTGGTCTATGCGAATACCAGCGCTGCGGTGAAGGCGCGCGCCGACTGGGTGGTGACGTCGAGCTGCGCGCTGGACATCGTGCGCGCGCTGCATGCCGACGGCCAGAAGATTCTCTGGGCGCCGGACCGCCACCTGGGCGGCTATATCCAGCGCGAGACCGGCGCCGACATGCTGCTGTGGAACGGTGCCTGCATCGTGCATGACGAATTCAAGGCTTTCGAGCTCGAGGGCCTGATGCGCGAGCATCCGGCTGCCCGGGTGCTGGTCCACCCCGAAAGCCCGGCCGACGTCGTGGCGCTGGCGCATGCCGTGGGCTCGACCTCGGCCATCCTGCAGGCGGCGCGCGACATGGACGCGAGCGAGTTCATCGTCGCCACCGACAACGGCATGCTGCACAAGCTGCGCACGCTGCTGCCGCACAAGCGCTTCATCGAAGCGCCTACGGCTGGCAACAGCGCGACCTGCAAGAGCTGCGCCCATTGCCCCTGGATGGCGATGAACGGCCTGGCCGGGCTGGCCCAGGTGCTGGAGTCGGGCCGCAATGCGGTGCATGTCGATCCGGCGCTGATTCCGCGCGCGCGCCAACCCATCGACCGGATGCTGGCGTTTACCGCGGCGCTCAAGAGCGGCGCGCCCACGGCCGGCCTGGTGCCGCAGCTGGGCGCGGCCTGAGCGGCAATGATGCCGGCGCGCTGCGCCGGCGAAGACGTTTGAGCTATGGATACATGTATTGATTTCACCCTGCCGCAAGACACGGCAGGCGCGCGTCTGCGCCAGCGTTTCGGCGCCGCGCGCGCGGTGCTGGCCGCCCATGCACCGGGCGAGGTGCGCGCGGTGCTCGATGCGGTCGAGGCAGCGGCGCGCGCCGGCGCCTGGTGCGTGGGCTTTGTGCGTTACGAGGCCGCGGCGGCTTTTGATCCCGCGCTGGTGACGCATGCGGCCGACGGACCGCTGGCCTGGTTTGCGGTCTACGACCAGGCCTTGCCCTGGGGCGAGGACGAAGCCGGCGCCGATGCGGCGCATGTCGCCTGGCGCAGCAGCCTGGAGCGCGGCGATTTCAACCAGGCCATGGCGCGTATCCACGAGGCCATTGCCGACGGCATGTTCTACCAGGTCAACTACACCGCGCCGCTGCAGGGCGAGTTGCAGCAGGGCGGCGCCCAGGCCCTGTTTGCCGCGCTGCTGCGTGCCCAGCCCGGCGGTTACGCGGCCTGCCTCGATACCGGCGAGGAGCAGATCCTGTCGGTCTCGCCCGAGCTGTTCTTCGACTGGGACGGCAGGCGCATTCTGGCGCGGCCGATGAAGGGCACGGCGCCGCGCGGCGCCACGCCCGAGGAGGATGCGGCGCGGGAGCAGGGCCTGCGCAGCGCGCCCAAGGAGCGCGCCGAGAACGTGATGGTGGTCGATCTGCTGCGCAACGATCTGTCGCGCATTGCCGAGCGCTTCAGCGTGCAGGTGCCGCGGCTGTTCCATACCCAGGCCCTGCCCAGCGTCTGGCAGATGACATCGGACGTGCAGGCCACGACCCGGCCGGGCATAAGTCTGGGCGATGTGTTTGCCGCACTGTTTCCCTGCGGCTCGATCACGGGCGCGCCCAAGGTGGCGGCGATGCAGATGATCCGCGCGCTCGAGCCCCGGGCGCGCGGCGTCTACTGCGGCGCGCTGGGCGTGGTGCGGCCGGCGGGCGCGGGGCAGATGCATGCCACCTTCAATGTGCCGATACGCACGCTGGCGCTGCGCGGCAGGCAGGCCATCTGCGGCATAGGCAGCGGCATCACCTCCGGCGCCGAGGCCGACAGCGAATGGCGTGAATGGCGGCACAAGAGCGCGTTTGTCGAGCGCGCCAGCCAGCCGTTCGCGCTGCTGGAGACGCTGGCGCTGGAAGCAGGCGCCTGGCGCCATCTGCCCGAGCATCTGCAGCGGCTGCAGGCCGCGGCGCGGCATTTTTCCTATCCCTGGTCGGCGCAGGTGGCGCAATGCCTGGCGGAGCTGGCGGCCGCCCATCCCACGGGCCTGTGGCGGGTGCGGCTGCAGCTCGATGCGCGGGGTGGCGCGCGCGCCGAGGCCTTTGCCTGCGCGCCCACGCGGGGCACGGTGCGCCTGCAACTGGCCGCGGCGCCGCTCGAAGACCGCTGGGCGCAGGGCGAGTTCGTGCGCTACAAGACATCGCGCCGCGCGCATTACGACGCATTTGCGCCGCGCGACCCGGCGATCTTCGATACCGTGCTGTTCAATGAGCAAGGCGAGATCACCGAGGGCACGCGGGGCAACATTGCAGCGCTGATCGATGGCCGCTGGATCACGCCGCCGCTGGCCTGCGGGCTGCTGGCCGGCGTGGGCCGGGCGATTGCGCTGCGCGAAGGGCGGGTGAGCGAGGGCGTGCTGCGCGTGGCCGACCTGCCGCGCGTACAGGCCTGGGCCTTCATCAACAGCCTGCGCGGCTGGCTGACGGCGCAGCTGGATCTACCGCGCTAGCCCGGGCTGCGCCACTGCTGCTGGCGCTGTACCAGCGCATCCATGGCCACCAGCAGCGGCCTGACATCGAGGCCGGGCTGCAATTGGGCCAGCGCGCAGCTGGTCGCCTCGAGCGTGGACAGCTGCCCGGGCCGGTGCGCACGCCGAATGGCATAGCGTGATGCGGGCAGATCCTGCAGCGCCAGGCGCGGCAGCTGCTGCAGCAGCGGATTCAGATACAGCATCTTGCGGCTCTTGCGCCAAGTGCCGTCAATGACCACCAGCCGCAGGCGCTCGGGCGCGTCCAGCCACTCTGCCGGCAGCGGCGGTGCGGGCAGCAGCGGCAGCGCCGGATCATGCGGCGATTCGGGATAGAGCAGCATGGTGCGGGGTGCGGGTGCCGGCGCCGGCGCATCACCCTGCCAAGCCTGCTCCAGCCAGGCTTGCAACTGCGGCGCATCGAATTGCTCGCCGACTTCCATGCGGCTGCGCGGCAGGCACAGGTGCAGCAGCCGCGCCGTGCCCTTGGCCTCATGCACTTCCAGCGGATGCTGCAGTATCAGCAGTTCGGCCGCGCAGTCCACGCGCTGCGCGAGTGCACAGATGCAGTTGCGCTGGGGGCGCAGGCAGCCCGCGCACAGCACGCGTCCACTCATGCGCGTATGGCCGGACGCACCAGCCGGTTGCGGCCCGCGCCCCAGCCGCTCCAGGCCAACGCGGCCGACAGCAGCAGCATCAGCCAGAGGCTGGACGCAAAGCTTCCGGTCCATTGGTGCAGCAGGCCGGTGAGCAAGGGTCCGCCCGCGGCCAGGATGTAGCCCCAGCCCTGGGCCATGGCCGATAGCTGGGCAGTGATCTGCGCATTGCCGCTGCGCATCGCGATCAGGCTCAGCGCCAGCGCGAACAGCCCGCCCTGGGCGCAGCCCAGCAGCACCGCCCAGAGCCAGACCGTGGTCAGTGGCGCGAGGATCAAGCCCATCAGCGCGGCGAATCCCAGTGCCGCCAGCCCCACGGCCAGCGCACGCTGGTCACGGCAGCGCGCAGCGATCGACGGCACCAGCAGCGAGGTCAACAACTGGGCCAGCGTGGAAATGGCAACGACATAGCCGGCCAGGGCGCTGTCCAGTCCGCGTTCGCGCAGTATGGGTGCGAGCCAGCCGATGACGATATAGGCCAGCGAGGATTGCAGGCCCATGAAGGCCGTGACCTGCCAGGCCAGCGCATCGCGCCACAGGCTGCCGGCCTGGGCGGCGGGGTCCATGGGTTCGCTGCGCATGCGCAGTGCCTGGGGCAGCCACAGCAGCAGCACCAGCAGCGCGGGCAGGGCCCAGACCGCGAGCGCCCAGGCCCAGGAGCCGGCGAAGTAGCGGGTGGCCAGCGGCACGGTGGAGGCCGTGGCCACGCTCGCGCCTATGCAGATCGCCAGCACATACATGCCGGTCATCATCGCCGCCTGGCGCGCGAAATGGCGCTTGACCAGGCTGGGCAGCAGCACATTGCCCATGGCGATGCCGGCGCCGGCCAGCACCGACGAGGCAAACAGCCCGGGCAGGCTGGCGGTGGCGCGCAGCAGGGTGCCGGTGCAGATAAGCAGCAGGGCCAGCAGCAGCACGCGTTCGGCGCCAAAACGGCGTGACAGCCAGGGCGTGGGCGCGGAAAACAGGCCCAGACAGAGGATGGGCAGGGTGGTCAGCAGGCTGGCGCCGGCCGCGCTCAGGCCGGTGTCGCGCATGATTTCCGGCAGCACCACCGAGAGGCTGCCGAAGACGGGACGCAGATTGCAGGCGATGAGCAGCAGGCTCAGTGCCAGCAGCCACTGCCGCTGGCGCGGTGTGCCCGGCGGCAAGGGGGCCGACAGGGGAGAGGAGGAAGCGGGAGTCGGCATAGGCCGCCGACTGTAACGTCAATCAGCGAACCGCGCAGCGGCCCGCTGGCCGGCTCTCAGAGCTTGCTCTTGTGGTAGCTGCCGCGGTCCATGTCGCTGATCTCGACGCTGACCTGGACCAGCATGCCCTCGGGGTGCGGCGTGAGGCGGCGCAGCACTTCGGCAATGCGGTCCGACAGCTCCTTCTTGGCTTCGGGCGTGCGGCCCGACAGCAGGCGCAGCTCGGCATGGATGAAGCCACGCGCACCCGCGCCGGTGCCGATCACGTACTGCTGCGTGGCGGCAATGCGGCCCTTGACATCGAATTCATCGACGATGGACGGATGGCCGCAGACGCTGGTCACCAGTTCGGTGAGCAGCTGCTGTTCGGGCAGGTCGGCCAGATTGGCGCTGTATTCGACGTAAAGATGGGGCATGGGAGTCTCCTTGATGAAAAAAACGGCGGTGCGCGCTCAGCGCGGCACCAGGATGGTCGGGGCGCTGGGCGCGGCCAGCGCGGGATAGTCGCGGCTGTAGTGCAAGCCGCGGCTCTCGTGGCGCAACTGCGCCGAGCGCACGATCAGCTCGGCCACCTGCACCAGGTTGCGCAGCTCAAGCAGATCGCGCGAGACATGGAAGTGCGCATAGAACTCTTCGATTTCAGCACTGAGCAAGGCAATGCGCCGCGCCGCGCGTTCGAGCCGCTTGTTGCTGCGCACGATGCCGACGTAGTTCCACATCAGGCGGCGCAGTTCGTCCCAGTTGTGGGCAATGACCACGGCTTCGTCGGCATCGGTGACCTGGCTGTCATCCCAGGCCGGCAGCGCGCAGGGCGCGCTGGCGGCTGCACTTCGGATGGCCTCGGCGGCGCTGCGCGCGAACACCATGCATTCGAGCAGCGAGTTGCTGGCCAGCCGGTTGGCGCCATGCAGGCCGGTGCAGGCGACTTCGCCGATCGCCAGCAGGCCGGCGACGTCGGTGCGCCCGGCGAGGTCGGTGAGCACGCCGCCGCAGGTGTAGTGCGCGGCGGGCACGACGGGAATCGGTTCGCGCGTGATGTCTATGCCCAGCTCCAGGCAGCGCGCCAGGATGTTGGGAAAGTGGGCCTGCAGGAATTCCGGGCTCTGGTGCGAGATGTCGAGGTGAACGCAGTCCAGCCCATGCTTCTTCATCTCGAAATCGATGGCGCGCGCCACGATGTCGCGCGGCGCGAGTTCGGCGCGCGCATCGTGCGCGGCCATGAAGCGCGTGCCGTCCGGCAGCAGGAGCCGGCCGCCTTCGCCGCGCACGGCTTCGCTGATCAGAAAGGATTTGGCGTGCGGGTGGTACAGGCAGGTCGGGTGGAACTGGATGAACTCCAGGTTGGCCACGCGGCAGCCCGCGCGCCAGGCGGCGGCAATGCCGTCGCCGGTGGCGGTGTCGGGGTTGCTGGTGTAGAGATAGACCTTGCCCGCGCCGCCCGTGGCCAGGATGGTGTGCGCCGCGCGGAAGGTGTCGACCTGGTCGGTGTCAGCATTGAGCGCGTACAGGCCCAGGCAGCGCGGCGCGCCGGATTGGCCCAGGCGGGCCGAGGTGATCACATCGACCAGCGTGTGGTTCTCGAGCACGGTGATGGCCGGCGTGCGCCGCACCGCGGCAATCAGCTGGCGCTGCACGGCCGCGCCCGTGGCATCGGTGGCATGCACGATGCGCCGCGCGCTGTGCCCGCCTTCGCGCGTGAGATGCAGCTGGCCGTCTTCCTCGGAGAACGGCACGCCCAGCGACTGCAGCCAGGCAATGGCGGCGGGCGCATGCTCGACCACCTGGCGCGTGGCGGGCAGGTCGCTGAGGCCGGCGCCGGCAACCAGCGTGTCCTGGATATGGGCGTCGAAGCTGTCGCCCTCGGCCAGCACCGCGGCAATGCCGCCCTGGGCCTGCTGGCTCGCGCCGTCGTCCAGGCCGCGCTTGGTCAGCACCGCGACGCGGTGCGTGGCCGCGAGTTCCAGCGCGGCGGTGAGCCCGGCCAGGCCGCTGCCCACTATGAGTACATCGAAATCGTGCAGTGCCATGGCCGTCCCGGGAAAAAGTGTGTGGCCGGTGCCGCGCGGCCGCGGCACGGCGCGATGAGGGGTCTAGAGCGGGGTGTAGGCCAGTCGCACGTAGATCGGCGCAAAGGCCTCGGCCTGGGTGATCTCGATCAGCGTTTCCTTGGCCAGCTCCAGCAGCGCGATGAAGGTCACCACCAGCACCGTCGAGCCACGCGCGGGCTGGAACAGGTCCTCGAACGGCACGAAGCGCTTGCCCTGCAGAGTCTTGAGGATCTGGCTCATGTATTCGCGCACGCTGAGCTCTTCGCGCGTGATGCGGTGGTGCTGCACCAGCGTTGCGCGCTTGAGCATGTCCAGCCAGGCCTGCTGCAGCTCGCCCGCCGCGAGGTCGGGAAAGCGCGGCTGCAGGCTTTGCTCGATATGTACCTGGGCCTTGAGGAAGTCGCGGCCATGCTGGGGCAGCTGGCCCAGCTGCGCCGCCGACAGCTTGATCTGCTCGTATTCGAGCAGCCGGCGCACGAGCTCGGCACGCGGATCTTCGGCTTCCAGGGCATCGGCCGACTTCTTCGGCGGCAGCAGCATGCGCGACTTGATCTCGATCAGCATCGCCGCCATCAGCAGATATTCGGCCGCGAGCTCGAGATTGCGGCTGCGGATCTCGTCGACATAGCGCAGGTACTGGCGCGTGACGCTCAGCATCGGGATGTCGAGGATGTTGAAGTTCTGCTTGCGAATCAGATAGAGCAGCAGATCGAGCGGGCCTTCAAAGGCTTCGAGGAAGACTTCGAGCGCATCGGGCGGGATGTACAGGTCGTTGGGCAGCGCAAACAGCGGCTCGCCATACAGGCGCGCCAAAGCCACCCGGTCGACGATGTCCACCAGGCCGTCGGCAACGAGCACATCGCCGCGGGCCATGGCCTCGCCCGGCAGGGCGATCACGGCCGCGCCGTCGGTCAGGCCACTCATGAATCAGCCGCGGCAGGCAAGCGCAGCAGGCTCAGGCCTTGGTCTGGTAGACGTAGGGCTGTTGCTCCACGCGGCCCGAGCGGTATTCCTGCCAGAGGTCGCTGTCGACGCTCTTGTCCCACAGCAGGGCGCGGCCTTCGAGCTGGCGGGCCTCGAGATCGGGCTTCTGTGCGCGCAGCTGCTCGATGAACTGCGTGGTGTCGGACTTGTAATCGGGGCGGGCAAAAATGGACATGGACTGTTAACCTCTGAGGAATTCATGATTTTACGGGACAAGCCGCCATGCATCCAATCCATCGCTGGGCCGCGGCGCTGACCACGGCCTTTGGCCTGCTGGCGCTGGGCGCTTGCGACCAGCAGCGCATCAACGAACTGCAGGAGGATGTGTCCACCGAAGCCGATGTGCGCGACCGCTTTGGCGAGCCGGAAAACATCTGGCCCGAAGCCAATGGCGCGCGCACCTTCGAGTACAACCGCCAGCCCGCAGGCCACCAGAACTACATGATCACCATCGGTGGCGATGGCAGGATGACCGCGCTGCGCCAGGTGGTGGCGCCGCATGTGTTCGACCAGGTGCGCCCGGGACTGACGCAGCAGGAGGTGCGCCGCATGCTGGGCAAACCCGCCAAGCGCGTGACCTATGAGCGCAAGCGCGAAACCGACTGGGACTGGCGCTATGTCGATCCGCCGACGACCGAGATGCTGTTCACGGTGACGTTTGATGAACAGGGGCGGGTGTTGCGCACGGGGCGCAGTCTGGTGCAGCGCGACGGACCTTGAGGCAGGCTCAGGGCGCAGGTGTTGGCGCGGGCCGGATGTTGTAGTTGATGTTGACACCGCTGTGGTCGGCAGGCGCGGGATCATCCATCATGGCGTCGGCGGCCTTGCCAATGCCCTTGCCCGCGATGCGGGCCGTGCCAATCGCCGCGTCGGCCGCGAGGCCGACCACGCCAGCGGTGATGCCCACGGCGGTCGAGGCCACCGTGACCACGGTGCAGCCGGCCAGCAGCGCGAGCGCGCCGCCGGCCCAGAGCCAGCGCAGCGCGGACATCAGTGGATACGCATGCCCGGGGCAGCGCCGGTGAGCGGCTCCAGCACGTAGATGCCGGGCTGGGCCTTCTCGTCGGCGTGGCTGGCGGCCAGCACCATGCCTTCGGAGATGCCGAACTTCATCTTGCGTGGCGCGAGATTCGCCACCAGCACCGTCAGCTTGCCTATCAGGTCGGCGGGCTGGTAGTGGCTGGCGATGCCGCTGAACACATTGCGCGTACGGCCTTCACCGGCGTCCAGCGTCAGGCGCAGCAGCTTGGTCGAGCCTTCGACGGCTTCGCAATTGACAATCTTGGCAATGCGCAGATCGACCTTGGCGAAATCATCGATGCCGATGGTGTCGGCAATTTCTTCGCCGCCGGGCAGCACTTTTTCCACGACCGGCGCGGGCGGTGCTTCGAACAGGGCGTCGAGTTGCTTGACATCGACGCGCTGCAGCAGATGCTCGTACCTGCCGATCACATGGCCTGCGCCCAGCAGGGTCTGCGCGTCGGCAAAGGCCAGCGGCGCGACATTGAGGAAGACCTCGACCTGTTGCGCGACCGCTGGCAGCACCGGCTTGATGTACACGGCGAGCAGGCGGAAGGCTTCGATGCAGGTCGTGCAGACTTGCTGCAGGCGCGCATCCATGCCTTCCTTCTTGGCCAGTTCCCAGGGCTTGTTGGCGTCGACATACGCGTTGACGCGGTCGCACAGCTGCATGATTTCGCGCACGGCGCGCGCGGTGTCGCGCTTCTCGAAGGCTTCGGCAATGGACGGGGCCTGGGCGCGCAGCTGTTCGAGCAAGGCCTGGCCTTCACCGTCCAGCGCCGCGAGCCGGCCTTCAAAGCGCTTCGACAGGAAGCCCGCAGCGCGCGATGCGATGTTGACGAACTTGCCGATCAGGTCGCTGTTGACGCGCGCCATGAAGTCTTCGGGGTTGAAGTCTATGTCTTCGTTGCGGCCGTTGAGCTTGGCGGCGAGGTAGTAGCGCAACCATTCGGGGTTCATGGCCAGGCTCAGGTACTTGAGCGGGTCCAGGCCCGTACCGCGGCTCTTGCTCATCTTCTCGCCGTTGTTCACGGTGAGAAAGCCATGCACGAAGATCTGCGTGGGCGTCTTGCGGCCGCTGAACTTGAGCATCGCGGGCCAGAACAGCGTGTGGAAAGTGACGATGTCCTTGCCGATGAAGTGGTACTGCTCGAGCTGCTCGTCGGCCATGTAGGCCGCATAGTCCTCGCCGCGGCGGTCGAGCAGGTTCTTCAGCGAGGCCAGATAGCCCACGGGCGCGTCCAGCCAGACATAGAAGTACTTGCCCGGCGCATCGGGAATCTCGATGCCGAAGTAGGGCGCATCGCGCGAGATGTCCCAGTCGCCCAGGCCTTCGCTGGTCGAGCCATCGGGATTGGTGCGCACGCTGAACCATTCCTTGACCTTGTTGGCGACCTCGGGCTGCACATGCTTGCCGTTTTGCGTCCAGTCCTGCAGGAACTCCACGCAGCGCGGGTCGGACAGGCGGAAGAAGAAATGTTCCGAGCTCTTGAGCACGGGCTCGGCACCGCTGAGCGCCGAATAGGGATTGATCAGGTCGGTAGGCGCATAGACGGCGCTGCAGACTTCGCAGTTGTCGCCGTACTGATCCTTGGCGTGGCACTTGGGGCATTCGCCCTTGATGAAGCGGTCGGGCAGGAACATGTTCTTCTGCGGATCGAAGAACTGCTCGATGACCTTGGTGTCGATGAAGCCGGCCTGCTTCAGGTCCAGATAGATCTGCTTGGCGAGGACATGGTTTTCCTCGCCATCGGTGTTGTGCCAGTTGTCGAACTGGATGTGAAAGCCATCGAGGTATTGCTTGCGTCCCGCAGCGATGTTGGCGACGAACTGCTGGGGCGTGATGCCAGCCTTCTCCGCGGCAATCATGATGGGCGCGCCATGGGCGTCGTCGGCACCGACGAAGTTCACGTCATTGCCCTGCATGCGCTGGAAGCGCACCCAGATGTCGGCCTGGATGTACTCCATGATGTGGCCGATATGGAAGTTGCCGTTGGCGTAGGGCAGGGCTGTGGTGGCGAAGATCTTGCGTGCAGACATCGAAAGCGGCTTTCTCTTGGGGAACCCGGGATTTTAAGGGCTTGTGCGGTGGCTGGCTTCAGTGGGGTTGCGTGCCGGGGTCCGGCGACGCGACGCGGCGCCTAGATGCAGGCCATTTCATGCGGGCTGGCCGCAGCAGCGGCCACGGCCTGCTGCCAGCCGAAGAAACGCAGCACCTCCTCGCGCTGGGCCAACGCATCGCGGCGCCCCAGCGCCATCAGCTCGCGGATGTAGCCGGGCTCGAACAGCAGGTAGCTGGCCAGGCCCGCGCCGCGCGCGTCGTTGGCATCGGTGGTCACGCCCAGGGCGCCCAGCAGGCTGCGCATGCTGCGCGGCAGGCCGGCCACATGGCGCGCGGCAATCGCGTCGAGCCGCTGCGAGGGCGCGATGACCAGCAGCTCGATGGGGCGCAGGCTGCTGCTGGCGCGCACTTCGGGCGCAATCAGCGCCAGCGTGGCATTGACACGCTGGGCGCGCTCGATGTCCAGCGCCAGTGCATCCAGAAAGATGTTGGACAAGGTATGCCCGGCAATCTGCGCCAGCGTCGGGTAGCTGGCCGTGCCGGGCGGTGGCAGGCCGTCCTGCGCACCCTGCATGCGGCCCGCGCCTATCACCAGCACCCGGTCGGCACCCAGATGGATGGCGGGCGCGAGGGGCGCGGTCTGGCGCATGGAGCCATCGCCGAAATACTCGGTGCGCGCGCCGATTTCAAGCGCAGTGGCGGGAAAGATGAAGGGAATGGCCGACGATGCGAGCAGATGGGCGTGGGTGATATGGCCGCCGACCGCGCGCCGCTGGGAGCGCACCCAGGGCTCCAGCGCGGCATGGGTCTCATAGAAGCTCACATGCTCGCCCGAGGTATAGCTCGATGCCGTCACGGACAGCGCGCGCAGGTGGCCATTGGCAATGACTTCGGGCAGGCGGGCCAGCGGCACCAGATCGGTTTGCAGCAGCGCCGCCAGCGGCGCGTTGTCGAGCAGCGAGCGCGGACGCATGGTGCGCCAGCGCGTCAGCGCCCAGCCCAGCGACAACAGGCTGAGCCAGCGCGCGCCGCTGCGCAGCACGCTCAGCGCATCGGCGCGGTAGACGTCATCGGTATGCAAATGGCTCCAGATATGGGCCATCTGCCGCACGCTGAGGTCGAAGTGATCGGCGCCGCAGGCCAGCGCCGCGGCGTTGATGGCACCGGCCGAGGTGCCGGTGATGATGGGAAACGGGTTGGGGCCGTGGCCATGACCGCTGCTGCGGCGGATATGGGCAATGGCTTCGAGCACGCCCACCTGGTAGGCGGCACGCGCCCCGCCGCCGGTCAGCAGCAGGCCGGTGGCTGGCGGCACGCTGCCGTCAGGCAAGGAGGCAGAAAGGGGGTTCATAGGCCCAATCAGTGTGCGTCGCAGGATTCACGCCGTGTTTCCGGTGCAACCCTGGTGATTTTCAGGCGGGGTCGCGGGCTTTGAGCAGCAGCGCCGCGAGGTCGGCGCCGTTCAGCACCACCAGCTGCTGGTCGCGCGCATAGATCGCGGCGTTCTCGCCCAGCGGCTGCAGCGCGACATAGACCGCCTTGGCCGCCGACTCGCGCACGCGCGCGGCTTCGAGTTCACGCAGCGGCTCCACGCCATGCAGCGCGGCTTTCCAGCGGCGCGCGCTGACCAGCGTGGTCTGGCCTGCGCGCTCGAGACGGAAATCCATCGCGCCCTGGCTCAGCGCCTGCACGCTATAGCCTTCGGCGCGCCACGCGGCCTCGAGCTGCTGCGCAAAGCCGCGCCAGGGCTGTTTCGCGCATTCGGCCAGCAGCCGTTCGACCTGGGCCGGGCTGGGCGCGCGCAGCTGGCGCCAGGCGGCCATGGCGCCTACGACCCACAGCGGCGTGGCGGCCAGCGCACCGAAGGGCGCGATGTTTGCCGGCAGGGTCAGCATGCAGACCAGGGTCACGCCGCTGGCCAGCGCAAAGCTGAGCCACCAGCGCGAGCGCAGCAGGATCGCAAACAGGGAGTTGTGGGCCATCTTGAATTTCACGGGATCCTCGGAACGGTAGCGGTGCGAAAGAAATGCCAAGCCTGCATTGTCCTGCTTCTGGTGCGGACAGCGGGCCTTCGATAGACTTGACATCCCCCTAAGGAGTGAATCGAGAATGGCAGTCACAGAACAAGCGCTTTTGGCGGCGCTCAGCAGCGTGCTGGACCCGCATACCGGCAAGGATTTCGTCAGCGCGCGCGCCGTGCGCAATCTGCAGATCAGCGCGGGGGATGTGGCGTTCGATGTCGAGCTCGGTTATCCCGCCAAGAGCCTGATCCCCGAACTGCGCCGCCAGTTCGTGCTGGCCGCGAAGACCGTGGCCGGCGTGGAGAACGTCTCGGTAGGCATCGCCAGCAAGGTGGTCGCGCACGCGGTGCAGCGCGGCGTCGAGCTGCTGCCCCAGGTGAAGAACATCATTGCCATTTCATCGGGCAAGGGCGGTGTGGGCAAGAGCACCACCGCTGCCAATCTGGCGCTGGCGCTGGCCGCCGAAGGCGCGCGCGTGGGCCTGCTCGATGCCGACATCTACGGGCCCAGCCAGCCGATGATGATGGGCCTCAAGGGCAAGCCCGAGAGCGTTGACGGCAAGACCATGGAGCCGCTGGAGAACTACGGCGTGCAGGTGATGTCCATAGGCTTCCTCGTGAACCAGGACGAAGCCATGATCTGGCGCGGCCCCATGGCCACCCAGGCGCTGGAGCAGATGCTGCGCCAGACCAACTGGAAGGACCTCGACTACCTGCTGGTCGACATGCCCCCGGGCACCGGCGACATCCAGCTGACGCTGGCCCAGCGCGTGCCCATGACCGGCGCCATCGTCGTCACCACGCCCCAGGACATCGCGCTGATCGATGCCAGGAAGGGCATCAAGATGTTCGAGAAGGTCGGCGTGCCCATCCTGGGCATCGTCGAGAACATGGCCGTCCATGTGTGCTCCAACTGCGGCCATGTGGAGCATATCTTCGGCGCCGATGGCGGCAAGAAGATGGCTGCCGACTACGGCATGGACTATCTGGGCGCGCTGCCGCTGTCGCTGCAGATCCGCGAGCAGGCCGACAGCGGCAAGCCCACCGTGGTTGCCGAGCCCGACAGCGAAGCCGCGCAGATCTACCAGCGCATCGCACGCGACATGGCGGTGAAGATCGCGCTCAAGGCCAAGGATTTCAGCGCGAAATTCCCGACCATCACCGTCAGCAAGAACACCTGACATCCGCCGATCCGCTCGCGCCCCGGCTTGCTAGCGCAAATGCCCGCCGGTGGCGGGAAGATGGCCGTCCAGCGTGGGGCGTACGGCCATTAGAAAATTGCTGAGCGATTCCGGCAATACCGCGCCTTTGCGCCAGGCCAGCCCCACATCGAGTGGCGGCAAGGGCTGCATCAGGGGCCGCGCCTCGATGCGGTCGCCTTCCAGCGACCAGGGACGGTACAGCATGTCTGGCAGCACCGAGCAGCCCGCACCCGTGGCCACCAGGCTGCGCACGGCTTCCACCGACGAGGTGCGAATCAGCACATCGGGGTCGCCGCCGCCGGCATTGCACAGCGCCGTCGCGGCATCGCCGAGTTCGTCCACCTGCAGCAGGATCAGGGACTGCTGCGCCAGCTCCTGCGCCTGGATTTTCTCCTCGCCCGCGAGGCGGTGATTGAGCGGGCACCAGACGCGCCAGCCCGAGCGCAAGATGGTCTCGGTCTCCAGCGCGCGGTAATTCTGCAACTGCGAGACCACGACCAGCGCGACATCCAGCTCCCCGCTCACCAGCAAATGCTCGAGGTAGTCGCGCCGGTCTTCGGTGATCTGTACCCGTATGCGCGGAAAGACGCGGCGAAAGCGGTCCAGCAGGAACGGCAGGTAATAGCCCACCATCAAGCTGGTGACGCCGATATTGAGGTGGCCAGTGACCGTATGCGGGCGTGATGCCAGGGCATCACGCGCGTTGCGCATGGCCAGCTCGATCTGATGGGCATGGCGCAAAAACTGGTGGCCGGCATGGGTGAGCGACATGCCACGCGCGCGGCGCTCGAAAAGCAGGGTGCCCACATCTGCCTCGATCTGCGCAATCGCCGTTGAAACCACCGACTGCGAGACGCCCAAGTCTTGAATCGCGGCCGAAATCGAGCCCGATTCCGCGACTGCTATGAAATACCGAATGCTCTTGAATGATGTGCTCATTACGTCATTTCTTCTTTTCAGGCGGCTTTTACGCCTGATCAAAGGGTAAACCCGAGATTTCGATGCGTGACATCTCCGGGTAAACCATTGGCAAGGCGTTTTTCGCTTGAAGGTTTCTGTTTTTTCGATGGATTGTATTGCCTGGGCTCTATGGGTCATGCCTGGGGCAATACCTAAGATTCCTGTCAGGCGCGCAACTGCGTGCATCCATCGCCAACGTCAGGAGTTCCAGATGTCCCTCACCCGCGCTTCATCACCGGCTTGCTGCTCACCGCCACTGCCGCGGCCAGCTTTGCCGCTCCGCCCAAAGCCATTGGCAAGGGCGAGGGGCAGCTCAACATCATTGCCTGGGCGGGTTATATCGAGCGCGGTGAAACCGTCAAGGCATACGACTGGGCCACGCGCTTTGAACAGGCCTCGGGTTGCCGCCTCAACGTGAAGACCGCGGCCACTTCCGACGAAATGGTGTCGCTGATGAAGGCTGGTGGCTACGATCTGGTCATAGCCTCGGGGGATGCAAGCGGCCGCCTGATCGCTTCCAAGCTGGTGCAGGAAGTGGACGTGGGCCTGGTGCCGAGTTACAGGAACATCGATGCCCGGCTGCAGAACGCGCCCTGGCACACGGTGGACGGCAGGCACTATGGCGTGCCCTATCAGTCCGGCCCCAACGTGCTGATGTACAACACCGACATCTTCAAAAAGGCGCCCGATTCGTGGGCCGTGGTGTTTGAGGAACAGAAGCTGCCCGACGGCAAAGCCAACAAAGGCCGTATCCAGGCCTACGACGGCGCGATCTACATCGCCGATGCCGCCCTGTACCTGATGTCCAAGAAGCCCGAGCTGGGCATCAAGGACCCCTATGAACTCAATGAAAAGCAGTACGCCGCGGTGCTGGAGTTGCTGCGTGGTCAGAAGAAGCTGGCCCATCGCTATTGGCACGATGCCACGGTGCAGATGAACGATTTCAAGAGCGAAGGCATTGCCGCTTCGGGCTCCTGGGGCTTCATCGTGAATTCGCTCAAGGGCGAGAAGAAACCGATTGCCTCGGTGCTGCCCAAGGAAGGTGCGACCGGCTGGGCGGACACCAGCATGTTGCATGTCAATGCCAAGAACGTGAACTGCGCCTACCTGTGGATGGAGCACCAGTTGAGCGACGAGCTGCAGGCGCCGTTGGCCGAGTGGTTTGGCACGGTGCCCGTGACGCCTGCGGCCTGCAAGGCCAAAGCCCCGGGCGGCAGTGATTTCTGCCAGGTCAATGGCTTTGACGACCTGGACAAGATCCGGTTCTGGAAGACGCCGCAAACCAAGTGCGCCAGCCAGGGCAGCTGCGTGCCCTACGCCAGGTGGGCCATGGATTACATCGCGATCATGGGTGGCCGTTGATGTCCGTGGCGATCGAGTTTCAAGGGATTTCCCGGCACTACGGCGATGTCAAGGCGCTGGATGGCGTCAGCTTCAGCGTGCAGGAAGGAGAGTTTTTCTCCATGCTCGGGCCGTCGGGCTCGGGCAAGACCACGTCCTTGCGCCTGATGGCGGGCTTCGAGCAACCGAGCAAGGGCAGCCTGAGGCTGCTGGGCCGCGAAGCCGCGGGCACGGCGCCTTATGAGCGCGACGTCAACACCGTCTTTCAGGACTATGCCTTGTTTCCGCACATGAACGTGCTGGACAACGTGGCCTATGGCCTGATGGTGCGCAAGGTCCCCCAGGCCGAGCGCCATGCCCGGGCCCGTGAGGCCCTGGCCATGGTCGCGCTGCCCGACCATGCGCAGCGCACGCCGGCGCAGTTGTCCGGCGGCCAGCGCCAGCGCGTGGCACTGGCGCGGGCCCTGGTCAATCGACCACGCATCCTGCTGCTGGACGAGCCGCTTGGGGCGCTGGACATGAAGCTGCGCGAACAGATGCAGGTCGAGCTCAAGGTCTTGCACCGCAAGCTGGGCATCACCTTTGTCTACGTCACCCACGACCAGGGTGAAGCCCTGTCCATGTCGGACCGCATCGCCGTTTTCAACCACGGGCGCATCGAGCAGATCGCCAGTCCGCGCGCGCTCTACCACCAGCCACGCACGCGGTTTGTGGCCGATTTTGTCGGCAGTGCCAACGTCATCGACGGCGCCCTGGCCCGGAGCATCACCGGCACGCCGCAGGCTTTCGCCGTGCGCCAGGAAAACATCACCATTCACCCCGCGGGATCCATGGCCGCGGCGGGCTGCTGTCTGGTCGAAGGCGAGGTGCTGGCCATCCAGTTCCTGGGCGCCCATCAGCGGCTGGAGGTTCAGGTGGGTGGGCAGATCATTTGCGCCATGCAGCCCGAGAGTGAAGCGGCGTCGGCACTTGCCGCCCATACCCAGGCCGGCCAGCGTGTGGCCCTGCGCTGGTCGCAGCAACACATGGTGCTGCTGAGCGCTTGAGATCCCAGCCATGCGCGCACTCTCCCATCTTTTCTACCAGCGGCGCACACTGACGCTGCTGCTGATCCTGACGCCGCCCCTGCTGTGGTTTGGCGTGGTCTATCTGGGCTCGCTGCTGACCCTGCTGAGCCAAAGTGTCTTTGTCTTCGACGACATGAGCATGTCGGTGGTGCCCGAACTCACCACCGACAACTTCCGCAACCTGCTGGTGCCGGCCAATCTGGACATCGTGCTGCGCACGCTGGGCATGGCCATCGCGGTCACGCTGGGGGCCGTGGTCATCGGTTTCCCCATGGCCTACTACATGGCGCACCACGCGAGCCGGGCGGAAAAAGGCTTTTTCTATGTGGGCGTGATGCTGCCCATGTGGGCCAGCTACATCGTCAAGGCCTATGCCTGGACCGTGCTGCTGGCCCAGGGCGGGGTGATTTACTGGGTGCTCGACGCGCTGGGCCTGCAGGGCGCGCTGCAGGCGGTGCTCGCTGTTCCGGTCATTGGCGGCGACACCCTGGCCACTTCCAATCTGGGACGCTTTGTGGTGTTCACCTACATCTGGCTGCCTTTCATGATCCTGCCCATCCAGGCCGCGATCGAGCGCGTGCCGGCCAACCTGTTGCTGGCTTCGGCGGATCTGGGCGCCGGCCCGTGGAAAACCTTTCGCCGCGTGCTTTGGCCCCTGGCCTTTCCCGGCGTGGTGGCGGGATCGATCTTCACCTTTTCGCTCACCCTGGGGGACTACATCATTCCCCAGCTCGTGGGCCCGTCGGGCCTGTACATCGGCAGCATGGTCTACACCATGCAGGGCACCATCGGCAACCTTCCCATGGCCGCGGCCTTCACCTGCGTGCCCATCGTGCTGATCACCGTCTATCTTTCCATTGCACGCCGACTGGGGGCCTTCAATGCACTCTAAGAACCTCGGCCTGCGCATGGCCGCCTATGCGGGCCTGGCCTTCCTGCACCTGCCCCTGCTGTTCATTGCGCTGTATGCGTTCAACAATGCCGACAGCAGCTACAGCTTCCCCATGGAAGGGCTCACGCTGCGCTGGTTCGCGCGCGCGCTGGAGCGCAGCGATATCCACCAGGCGATCTACCTCTCCATGTCGGTCGCGGCCATGGCCACTGTGATCGCCATGGCGCTGGGCACGCTCTGCGCCGCGGCGCTCAACCGTGAGCGGTTTTTTGGCAAGAACGCTGTCACCACCATGCTGATCCTGCCGATTGCACTGCCCGGCATCGTCACCGGCATCGCGCTGCTGTCGGCCTTCAAGCTGCTGGAGGTCAACCCCGGTTTCTGGACCATCGTCGTCGGCCACGCCACGTTCTGCGTGGTGATCGTGCACAACAATGTGGTGGCCCGACTGCGCCGCCTGCCTGACCGCTTGTGGGAAGCTTCCATGGACCTGGGCGCGGACACGCTCACCACCCTGCGCCATGTCATCCTGCCGCAGCTGGGCACGGCCTTGCTGGCCGGCGGTATTTTGGCGTTTGCGCTGTCGGTGGACGAACTGATAGTGACCACCTTCACCGCCGGCGCGGACAAGACCCTGCCGATCTGGCTCATGGGCCAGCTGGGCCGCCCGCGCGAAGCGGCCATCACCAACGTGGTCGCGCTGGCCCTCATGGTGCTGACCATGCCTTTGATTTTCCTGGCTTGGCGCCTGACCCGGGATGGCGATGCCAGCCCGAACAGCCGCTGACTGCATTTCGCCTTTTTTTCTTACCTCTTTCGGAGTCGCCATGGCCGCCACCCGTTTTCCCACCCAACTTTTGATCAATGGCCAACGCGTCAGCGGCGAGGGCCGGGTCGAGCAAATCCTCAACCCCGCCTCGGGCGAGCTGCTGTGCGAAGTGCGTGAGGCCAGCGCCGAGCAGCTGCGCCAGGCCGTGGACGCGGCGCAGGCCGCTTTCCCCGCATGGGCCGCGCTGACGCCGCGCGAGCGCAGCGTCTATCTGCTGAAAATTGCCGATGCGATCGAAGCCCATGGCGATGAGTTCGCGATGCTGGAGTCGCTGAACTGCGGCAAGCCTCTGGCTGCCGCGCGCAATGACGAGATTCCGGCGATTGCCGATGTCTACCGTTTCTTTGCCGGCGCTGTGCGCAGCCTGTCGGGCGCATTGGCGGGCGAATACCTGGCTGGCCACACCAGCATGATCCGCCGCGACCCGCTGGGCGTGGTGGCGTCGATCGCGCCCTGGAACTACCCCTTGATGATGGCCGCCTGGAAGCTCGGACCGGCGCTTGCCATGGGCAACAGCGTAGTCCTCAAGCCGTCCGAAAACACGCCGCTGACCACCTTGCGCCTGGGGGAGTTGCTGGCCGAAATCCTGCCCCCCGGCGTGGTCAACATCGTCTGCGGCCGCGGGGACACCGTGGGTGCTCCGCTGATCCGCGACCCCCGCATCCGCATGGCATCGCTCACCGGCGATGTCTCCACCGGCAGCAAGATCATGGAGTCCGCCGCCCGCGGTATCACGCGCACCCATCTGGAGCTCGGAGGCAAGGCGCCGGTGATCGTGCTGGACGACGCCGACCTGGGCAGCGTGGTCGACGGCCTGCGCAGCTTTGGCTATTACAATGCCGGGCAGGACTGCACCGCCGCCTGCCGCGTCTACGCCACCGCCGGCATTTACGAGAAGCTCGTGGCCGACCTCAGCAGCGCGGTCGCGACGATCAAGACCGGTGCGCAGCAGGAGCCCGGCGTGGAGATGGGCCCGTTGATCTCGGCCCGCCAGCGGGATCGGGTGGCCAGCTTTGTCGACCGCGCGCGCCAGCTGGCGCACGTGGAGATCACGGCCGGCGGCAGCACCCTGGGCAGCCAGGGCTTCTTCTACCAGCCCACGGTGGTCGCCGGTGCACTGCAGGACGACGAGATCGTGCGCAGCGAGGTGTTTGGCCCCGTGGTGTCCATCACGCGGGTGAAGGATGCCGAACAGGCCGTGGCCTGGGCCAACGATTCGGACTACGGGCTCGCCAGCTCGGTCTGGACCCGCGATGTGGGCCGCGCCATGGGCATTGCCGCGCGCCTGCAATACGGCTGCACCTGGGTCAACAGCCACTTCATGCTGGTCTCCGAGATGCCCCACGGCGGCATGAAGCATTCGGGCTACGGCAAGGTCATGTCGGCCTACGCACTCGAAGACTACAGCTGCGTGCGCCATGTCATGGTCAAGCACAGCGCGTGACATAGCCCGTCTGCGGGCTTTCACGCATTGCCAGGCCCGGTAATCCGCTATTGTTCACTCCATGAACGGATCTTCTGCTTGGGCTTTGGGATGGCGCACCTTGTGGCGCGATGTGCGTGCGGGCGAGCTGCGCCTGCTGATCGTGGCCGTGACGCTGGCCGTGGCGGCGCTGACCGCCGTGGGCTTTTTTGCCGACCGGCTCCAGGGCGGGCTCGAGCGCGACGCGCGCCAGCTGCTGGGCGGTGATGTGGTCGTGGTAAGCGACAACCCGCCACCGGCGCAGTTTGCCGAACGCGCCCAGCAGCTGCAGTTGCAAAGCGTGGTCACGGTGGGCTTTCCGACCATGGGCCGCGCGCCCGATGCGCAGGGCGGGGCCAGCCGCTTGGTGGCGCTCAAGAGCGTGCCCACCGGCTACCCGCTGCGCGGTGCGCTGCGCGTGGCCGACGCGCCGGGCGAGGCCGGCGCGACCACGCGTGACATTCCCGCGCCCGGTGAAGTCTGGGTCGATGCGCCGCTGCTGGAATCCCTGGCGCTCAAGGTCGGCGACCCGCTGCTGCTGGGGGACGCCACGCTGCGCATAGGCCGCATCCTGACGCTGGAGCCCGACCGCGGCTCGGGCTTCATGAGCTTTGCGCCGCGCGTCATGCTCAATACCGCCGACCTGGCCGCCACGGCGCTGGTCCAGCCCGCGAGCCGATTGACCTACCGCCTGGCCGTGGCCGGCGACGAGGCCGCGGTGCGCCAGTTCCAGACCTGGGCCGAAGCTGCGGTACAGGCGCGTGAGATGCACGGCATGCGCATCGAATCGCTGGACAGCGGCCGCCCCGAAATGCGCCAGACGCTGGCGCGCGCCGAGAAATTCCTGAGCCTGGTGGCGCTGCTGGCGGCGCTGCTGTCGGCCGTGGCCGTGGCGCTGGCCGCGCGCGGCTTCGCCAACGACCACCTCGATGCCTCGGCCATGCTGCGCGTGCTGGGCCAGAGCCAGCGCCGCATTGCGGGGGCCTACACCGTTGAATTCGCGCTGGTCGGCCTGTTCTCCAGCGCGCTGGGCGTGGCCATTGGCTACGGCGTGCACCATGTGTTTGTCCAGCTGCTGGCCGGCCTGGTCGATGCGGCGCTGCCCGCGCCGAGCTTCTGGCCCGTGGTGTTCGGCCTGGGCATGGGCATGACGCTGTTGTTCACCTTCGGCCTGCCCCCCGTGCTGCAGCTGGCCCAGGTGCCGCCGCTGCGCGTCATGCGCCGCGACCTGGGCGCGATCAAGCCCGCCTCCTGGCTGGTGCTGGTGCTGGGCGTGGCAGGCTTTGCCGCGCTGCTGCTGGCGGTGAGCCGCGACATCCAGCTGGGGCTGATTGCCGTGGGCGGCTTTGGCGGCGCGGCGGCGCTGTTTGCCGGCCTGGCCTGGATGGCCGTCAAGCTGCTGCGCCGGCTGGTCAACGAGACCACGGCGCCACGCTGGCTGGTGCTGGCCACGCGCCAGATCTCGGCGCGGCCGGTGTATGCGGTGCTGCAGGTCAGCAGCCTGGCCGTGGGCCTGCTGGCGCTGGTGCTGCTGGTGCTGCTGCGCACCGATCTGGTCGCGAGCTGGCGCGCGGCCTCGCCGCCGGACGCGCCCAACCGCTTCGTGATCAACATCATGCCGGACCAGGCGCAGGACTTCCAGCAGCAGCTCAAGGACAACGGGGTCGCGCGCTACGACTGGTATCCCATGATCCGCGGCCGGCTGGTGCAGGTCAACGGCCGTGAAGTCCATCCCGACGACTACACCGAGGACCGCGCCAAGCGCCTGGTCGACCGCGAATTCAACCTCTCCAACGCCGCGCAGGCTCCGGAGCACAACCCCATTGTCGCGGGCCGCTGGACCGACAACGAAGCCGGCGCGATCAGCGTCGAGGAAGGCATCGCCGAAACCCTGGGCCTGAAGCTGGGCGACCGGCTTACCTTCGACATGGGCGGCGTGCGCAACGATGCGCGCATCACCAGCCTGCGCAAGGTCGACTGGGGCTCGATGCGCGCCAACTTCTTCGTGATGTACCCTGTGGACCAACTGCCCGACGTGGCCGTGACCTATCTTGCAGCGTACAAGGCGCCCACGATCGCGGGCTTCGACAACGCGCTGGTGCGCCAGTTCCCCAACGTCACCAACGTCGACATGGCGAGCACGCTGGCCCAGGTGCAGCAGGTGCTGGACCAGGTCATTCGCGCGGTCGAGTTCCTGTTCATCTTCACGCTGGCCGCGGGCCTGGTGGTGCTGTTTGCGGCCGTCACGGCGACGCGCGAGGAGCGCGCCCGCGAGTACGCCATCATGCGCGCCGTGGGCGCACGCGCCAGCCTGCTGCGCCAGGTGCAGCGCGCCGAACTCGCGGGCGTGGGCCTGCTGGCGGGCTTTCTCGCCAGCGCCGTGGCCATGGCGATTGGCTGGGCGCTTGCGCGCTATGCCTTTGATTTCGTCTGGACGGCCTCGCCCTGGGTGCCGGTGTTCGGCGCGCTGGCCGGCGCGCTGCTCGCCTGGCTGGCCGGCTGGTGGGGCCTGCGCGAAGTGCTGCGCCGGCCGGTGATGACCACACTGCGCCAGGCGGCGGAATGAGCGCCGGTCCCGCACTGCGGGACAATGCGCTTTTCCGTTTCCCGACCGCGCCATGCAGATTGAAGAAAAACCCGAATTCGCCACGCCCTTCGAATGGATAGGCGGCGAGCCCGCGATCCAGCGCATGGTGGACCGCTTCTATGACCTGATGGACCTCGAGCCCGGCTATGCCGAGCTGCGCGCGGCCCACGGCAGCGAGCTCGAGGGCGCGCGCCAGAAACTGTTCTGGTTTCTCTGCGGCTGGATGGGCGGCCCCGATCATTACCATAGCCGCTTTGGCCATCCGCGCCTGAAGATGCGCCACATGCCGTTTGCCATTGGCGTGCGCGAGCGCGACCAATGGGTGGCCTGCATGGACCAGGCCATGGCCGAGACCGGCGTGCCCGAGACGCTGCGCCAGCGCCTGGCCACCAGTTTCATGGGCACGGCCGACTGGATGCGCAACCAGGGCGGATGAATCCGACCACCGCCCACCCGGCGACCAAGGGTGGGCGTGGCGTGGGCACGCCGCCAGTGGCGGCGTGATCCGCCTCGTGGGGGGCCATCGCCGCCAGGTGTGCCGCTGCCGGGGAATTTCCAGGGCCGCGGGCTACCGGCAAGCCCGTCTGCAGTTCTTGCAGGAAATTCTGCAGCGCATGCCGCAGCGCCTGCCGCAGCGTCTGCCGCAGAACATTGCCGGCGCGCTGTGCTGCAAGATGCCCTGGATCAAGTCGCTTGGATCCATTTCTCGAGCGGCCTCGGGGTCCAGGGGGAGGGCCACATCATCCAGGTTGTCATGGAAGAACGGCCGCTGCAGCGCGTTCATTCTTTGGGGTGAATAGGCATTTGCATACTCGACATACCACTTTCTGACGGTCTCCAACCCCATCACCGACTCGATGAGATGGAGTTGCTGCTCCAGGCACAGCCGCTTGTAGGCGTTGAGATCCATGCCTTTGTCGGTGGCCTCGCTGATGGCCTGCGCCAGATGTTCGGCGCTGAACGGGGCGTGGTGCACCATTTTCCCAAAGAAGCGATCGCAGAAGATGCGGTAGTCCTCGGTGAAAAGTATGAAGTGGTGCCACATCTTGTCGATGATCTGCGTCGTCTCGTCGATTTCAATCAGGATGGATTGCTGCTGGCCGATTTCCGAAACATGGAGAAATTTCTTCATCTCGGAAAATATGTCCCGGGCCTGGCCTTCGTCGACGTCCCACTCATCGCGGAACTTCTTGATCACGCCAGCGTGCTGATATTCATCCAGCGCCCGCGGATAAACCGGGGCGTATGGCTCTGGCGTTCGCTTGTATACCGTGTTCATGGCCTCTTCTCCTTGGCTTGGAATGAAAGAAAGGCGTTACCCATGCGCCATGCGCCGGATGCCTCCTTTCGCGGGGTGGTGCAATGCGGCTTATCTCCGCAGTGGAAGTTTGCGCTGGGACGGGTTGCTGGCAAGTAGGCTTTCTGTACCGTCTTCTTGCCGGCGGGCCTGCCTGAGCGCAGGCGAACGTGCGCTACGATGGCGTTACCAACGTTTTGATACAAACAGTTCAGGAGCTTTCCATGGGTGTGATCGGCTGGATACTGCTGGCAGCCACCGTGGCCATCGTGGCCTGGGCGGTGATGGCCTATAACCGCCTGGTGGTGGCGCGCAACCGCATTGCCAATGCCTTCGGTCAGATCGATGTGCAGCTCAAGCGCCGTCACGATCTGGTGCCGAATCTGGTCGAGGTCGCGCGCGGCTACATGGCGCATGAGGCCAGCACGCTCGAAGCGGTGATCCGCGCGCGCGGCGCGGCCAGCAGCGCGACCGACCAGGCGCGCGCCCGGCCCACCGACGCCAAGGCCATAGGCCTGCTGTCGCAGGCTGAATCGGCGCTGGGCGCGCAACTGGGCCGGTTGCTGATGCTCAGCGAAGCCTATCCCCAACTCAAGGCCGACGCCCACATGCTGCGCCTGAGCGAGGAGATCACCAGCACCGAGAACCGCATCGGCTTCGCGCGCCAGGCCTATAACGACCAGGTGCTGGAGTTCAACAACGCCGCCAGCCAGTTCCCCGACGTGCTGCTGGCGCGCCCGCTGGGCTTTGCCGAAGCCGCGATGCTGGAATCGACGACCAGCGACGCCGAGCGCGCCGCGCCGCAGCTGCGGTTCTGAGCCGCGGCGCGGGGCGGGCATGAAATTCTGGCGCCACCAGGAGCAAGCGCGCAGCGCCACGGCGCGCCTGCTGTGGGGCTTTGCGCTGGCCGTGCTGCTGCTCGTGGCCGCAGTCCATGGCGGGCTGGTGCTGGCCTGGCTGGGCGTGTCGTGGCTGCTGGGCGGCAATATGCCTTTTCCCGCGGGCTTCGCGGCCGTCAATATCGGTATGACGCTGTTTCTGGTGCTGGGTGGGTGGTGGGTGGAGACCGACCAGCTGCGCGCCGGCGGCCTGCGCCTGGCCGAGCGCATAGGCGCGCGTGCGGTGCGCACCGAGCGCAGCCTGGCCGAGCAGGCTTTTGCGAATGTGGTGCAGGAGCTGAGCATCGCCGCGCACATGGCCCCGCCCCAGGCCATGGTGCTGCCGCGCACCGATGCGATCAACGCGTTTGCCGCCGGCTGGGACGAGGAGGACGCCATTCTCGCCGTGACCCAGGGCGCGCTCGACCATCTGAGCCGCGAGGAGCTGCAAGGCATGGTGGCGCATGAGCTGAGCCATCTGCACGAGGGCGATACGCGGCTGAAGATGCAGCTGGCCGGCATGGTCTACGGCCTGGAGCTGGTCTACCAGTTCGGTGAAAGCATGTGCGAGCGCGGCGGCCTGCTGTGGTGGTTTGGCTCGGTGATCAAGGGCGCGGGCTTTGCCGGCTGGCTCGCCGGGCGCTGGCTCAAGGCCGCGGTCTCGCGCCAGCGCGAGTATCTGGCCGATGCGCGCGCCGTGCAGTGGACACGCAGCAAGGAAGGCCTGGGCGGCGTGCTGCGCAAGGTCATGGGCCAGCGCCAGGCCGCGGGCTACGATCCGCGCCGCGGCCAGTACGCGCTGGACCACCATGCCGTGCAGCACATGCTGCTGGTCGATGTGCAGGGCAGCAGCCGCTGGGCCGAGCGGCTGGCGACGCACCCGGCGCTGCCCGACCGCGTGCGCCGCATCTATGGCCGGACCATGCCCGCCCTGGCCTTGCAGCAGCGCGACATCTGAGACGTCAGCGCCCGCCCTGGCGCGGCACGTAGGGCTGCAGCAGCACGATCAGCGCTCCGGCGCCGCCGTCGACGGGACGCGCCTGCACAAAGGCCAGCACCTCCTGCTTTTGCACCAGCCAGCTGTGCACCCGGCCCTTGAGCACCGGCATGCGACCCGGCGAGCCCAGGCCCTTGCCATGCACCACGCGCACGCAGCGCGCGCCGTCGCGGTGGGCCTTGCGGATGAATTGCCCCAGGGCTTCGCGCGCGCCGTCGGTGCGCAGGCCGTGCAGATCGAGCTGGCGCTGGATGCTCCAATGGCCGGCACGCAGCCGGTGCGCGACGTCGTGGCCCATGCCGGGGCGCAGGTAGCTCAGCTGGTCATCGGTCAGCAGCAGCGTGCTGACGTCGAATTCGTCGCTGATGGCTTCGCGCAGCACCGATTGCTCGTCGAGAATGCGCTGGTGCGGCACCGGCAGCACGTTGCCGGGCAGGGGTTCGAGCCGGTTGCCCGCATGGCGCAGCGGCTGCACGGCGCCTATCGCCTGCAGGAACAGCGCGCGGTCGGTGGCCGGGCGCAGCGCCGCGCGGCGTTTTTCCTCGGCCTGCAGCGCGGCCTGCTGCGCCGCGGCAGCCAGGGCTTTGCGGACCGGTTTCAGGTCCTGAAGGGATTTCACGCGCATGCCGCGTTTTTATCCCAAGATGGGCAAGCGCCGGCGCAAGCCCGGCCATACCCTGGGAACCGGCTTGCTTTTGTCCTCGCACGTCAGAGCAATCCCTGTTGCGCCATGGACAGGCCGGCACCGGGCGCGACGATGATGTGATCGAGCACGCGCACATCGACCAGGGCCAGCGCGCTGCGCAGCACCTGGGTCAGCGCCAGATCGGCGGCGCTGGCCTCGACGCCGCCGCTGGGATGGTTGTGGGCCAGCACCACGGCCGCGGCCTGGTGCTGCAGCGCATGCCGCACGACTTCGCGCGGGTAGACGCTGGTCTGCGCCAGCGTGCCGCGAAACATCTCCTCCATGGCGATCAGCCGGTGCTGGCTGTCGAGAAACAGCACGGCAAACACCTCATGGGCCTTGGCCGCGAGATGCAGCTGCAGGTAGTGCTTGACGGCCTGCGGGCTGTCGAACACCGTGCGTTCGCGCAGCCGCTGGGCCAGCGCGCGGCGCGACAGCTCGAGCACGGCCAGCAGCTGGGCACGCTTCGCCGGACCCAGGCCCTTGATGCGCGCGAGTTCCGCGGGCAAAGCCTGCAGCAGGCCCGCCATGCCGCCGAAACCGCCGCCCGGCTGACCGGTCGCGGGATCGACCTGCGGCGGATCGAGCAGCTCCTGCGCCAGCTGCAGCACGCCTTTGCCGGCAATGCCGGTGCGCAGCACAATGGCCAGCAGCTCGGCGTCGGCCAGCGCCGCCGGGCCGCGTGCCAGCAGTTTTTCGCGCGGCCGGGCATCGCGCGGAAGGTCTTTGAGGGGCATGGCACAGCTCCTGCAATGCCAGCGCTGCCACGGCGCGCGGGTGGCGCCCGCCAGGGGTATCGACAAGCCGCTGCGTGGGGGCATGGCCGGGTTTCTACAATACACCCCAGTTTATCGGGACTTTCATGACATCTAGCGCACACCCCACTTCGCAGGCCGCCACCCCCAAGGTGGAGGCAGGATCGTTTCTGACCCTTCACTACCGTCTGGCCGGCCCGGCCGGCAATGTGATCAACACCTTCGGCGAAAAGCCGGCGACGCTGTCGCTGGGCGCGGGCGAGCTGTCGCCGGCGGTCGAAGACCGCCTGATCGGCCTGGAGGAGGGCGTGCGCACCACGTTCGAGCTGCCCGCGGGCGAAGCTTTCGGCGAGCACAACCCCGACATGCAGCAGTGGGTGGCGCGCAAGCTGATGAATGAGCTCGGTGACCCGCACGAGAAGTACACCGCCGGCGATGTGGTGCAGTTCCCCACGCCCGACGGCCTGGGCACCTATGCCGGCGCCGTGGTGCGCGTGCGCGAGGACGGCGCGGTGCTGTTCGACTTCAACCACCCGCTGGCCGGCCAGCCCGTCACTTTCGAAGTGCAGATCATCGGAGTGCTCTGAGCATGGCCAAGCCCCAGGAAATCGTTCTTGCCGAGCCGCGCGGCTTTTGCGCCGGCGTCGACCGGGCGATCGAGATCGTCGAACGCGCCATCGCCAAGTTCGGCGCGCCGATCTACGTGCGCCACGAGATCGTGCACAACACCTTTGTGGTCAACGATCTCAAGACCCGGGGCGCGATCTTCATTGAAGAGCTCGACGACGTGCCGCCAGGCGCGACGCTGGTGTTTTCCGCGCATGGCGTGAGCCAGGCGGTGCAGCAGGAGGCCAAGCGCCGCGGCTTCCAGATCTTCGATGCGACCTGCCCGCTGGTCAGCAAGGTGCATGTCGAAGTCGCCAAGCTGGCCAAGGAAGGTTACGAATTCATCATGATCGGCCACAAGGGCCATCCCGAAGTCGAAGGCACGATGGGCCAGCTCGACCATGGCATCCACCTGGTCGAGGAAGTCGAGGACGTGGCCAAGGTCCAGCCCGCGCAGACCGCGCTGCTGGCCGTGGTCACGCAGACCACGCTCAGCGTCGACGATGCCGCGGCCATCATGGCTGCGGTGCGCGAGCGCTTTCCGCAGGTGCGCGAGCCCAAGCAGCAGGACATCTGCTACGCCACGCAGAACCGCCAGGACGCAGTGAAGGTGCTGAGCCCGCAGGTCGACGTGGTGATTGTGGTCGGCAGCCCCACCAGTTCCAACAGCAATCGCCTGCGCGAACTCGCGGCGCGGCTCGGTACCGCGTCCTATATGGTCGACAATGCCCAGGAACTGCAGCCCGCCTGGTTTGACGGCGTGACGCGGGTGGGCCTCACGGCCGGCGCTTCGGCACCCGAGGTGCTGGTGCGCGAAGTCATCGATCGCATCAAGGCGCTGGGCGCCACCTCGGTGCGCAGCATGAACGGCATCGAGGAAACCGTGAAGTTCCCGCTGCCCAAGGGCCTCAAGATCGATGCGGCCACGGGGCTGGAGATTGAAGTGCGCAAGGCACCCGAGTTGGGCCCTGGGCACTAGAATTGCGCTCTATGCTAGACATCCTCCTCCTTCGCAAAGACCTCGACACCGCCATCGCGCGGCTGGAAACCCGTAAAAAGCCCCAGGCTTTCATCAACGTAGAGGCTTTCCAGTCCCTCGAGTCCGAACGCAAGCGCCTGCAAACGCGCACCGAGGAGCTGCAGTCGCAGCGCAATCAACTGTCCAAGCAGGTCGGCATGCTGATGGGCAAGGGCGACAAGGACGGCGCCGAAGCCGCCAAGGCCCAGGTCGCGCAGATCAAGACCGAATTCGAGGCCTCGTCCACGCGCCTGGAGCAGATCCAGGGCGAGCTGCAGACCATGCTGCTGGCCGTGCCCAACATGCCGCACGAAAGCGTGCCCGTGGGCAGCGACGAGTCGGGCAATGTCGAAGTGCGCCGCTGGGGCACGCCCAAGACCTTCGAGTTCGAAGCCAAGGACCATGTCGACGTCGGCACGCCGCTGGGCCTGGACTTCGACATGGGCGTCAAGCTCTCGGGTTCGCGCTTCACCGTCATGAAGGGCCCGATCGCGCGCCTGCACCGCGCGCTGGCGCAGTTCATGATCGACCTGCAGACCGAAGCGCATGGCTACACGGAATGCTATGTGCCATATGCAGTGAATGCCGACTCGCTCAAGGGCACGGGCCAGCTGCCCAAGTTCGAAGGCGACCTGTTCGCGGCCAAGAAGGGCGGCCAGGACGGCGAGCCCGTGCCCGACCACGCGGCGCTGTATCTGATTCCCACGGCCGAAGTGCCGCTGACCAACTTCGTGCGCGACCAGGTCGTGGCCGAGGCCGATCTGCCGATCAAGCTCACGGCCCACAGCCCCTGCTTCCGTTCGGAAGCCGGCAGCTATGGCCGCGACACGCGCGGCATGATCCGCCAGCACCAGTTCGACAAGGTCGAGATGGTGCAGATCGTGCATCCCGACAAGAGCTACGAAGCGCTGGAAGAAATGACCGGCCACGCCGAGGCCGTGCTGCAGAAGCTCGGCCTGCCGTACCGCGTCATGAGCCTGTGCACGGGCGACATGGGTTTCAGCGCCGCCAAGACTTATGACCTCGAAGTCTGGCTGCCGGGCCAGGACAACTTCCGCGAGATCAGCTCGATCTCCAACTGCGAGGCCTTCCAGTCGCGCCGCCTGCAGGCGCGCTTCAAGAACGCGCAAGGCAAGAACGAATTGCTGCACACCTTGAACGGTTCCGGCCTGGCCGTGGGCCGCTGCCTGGTGGCCGTGCTCGAGAACTACCAGAACGCCGACGGCTCGGTGACCGTGCCCGAAGCGCTGCAATCGTATATGGGCGGACAAACTTTGCTGAAGCCCTGAAAAACAGTGCTACAATAGATGCTTCACCACAGGAGAGGTGGCAGAGTGGTCGAATGTACCTGACTCGAAATCAGGCGTACCGCAAGGTACCGTGGGTTCGAATCCCACCCTCTCCGCCAATGCGGCTGTAGCTCAGCTGGATAGAGTACTTGGCTACGAACCAAGGGGTCGTGGGTTCGATTCCTGCCAGCCGCACCAAACGACGAGCCTCAGAACAGAAATGTTCTGAGGCTTTTTCGTTGCTGGTGGCAAAGAATGGGCGCTGGTCTGCCGGCAGGGCAGAGACGATTGCGTGCCTGGCATGGTTACAGCAGCGTGTCGTCCATTTCCAGCAATGGCTCCTCTGGCTCGCGCCGAAACAGCAGCCAGATCACGACGCCGCAGAGCACCAATGCCCAGGCACCCAGAAATGAGGCGGTCGATGAGAGCAGGAATCCCCGGGCCACGCACAGTGCGGCCGCGAGCAAGGCGGTGACCAGCAGCAGGTCGGCAATAAAACGTCGAGTCATGTTTATTTCCTATTGGTGTATAGAATTATTATGAAATAACTATGAAGCGGCGTAGGCCGGGATCCTCTCTCCTTGCCACCTGTGGCGGTACATGGCGCAAGAAAATAATTCAGGGGTTTTTGCTGAAGCCAAATTTTCCACGCTATAATCGATAGCTTAGCGGCTGTAGCTCAGCTGGATAGAGTACTTGGCTACGAACCAAGGGGTCGTGGGTTCGATTCCTGCCAGCCGCACCAAACGACAAGCCCCAGAACTGAAAGGTTCTGGGGCTTTTTCGTTTTTCCGGGCGCACTTTGGGTGAAGATCGGTGTATGAACAAGGCTTTCACCAAAGAATCCGATGGCGACGACGATGACGAATTGGGCGCGCTGCCGCCGATTCCCGCGGGCAGCAAGAACTACATCACCCCTCAGGGCTACCAGCGGCTGCGCGATGAGCTGTTTGCGCTGATCGATACCGAGCGGCCGCAGATCGTCGACATCGTGCATTGGGCGGCGAGCAATGGCGACCGCTCGGAGAACGGCGACTATCTGTACGGCAAGAAACGCCTGCGCGAGATCGACCGGCGCATCCGTTTCCTGACCAAGCGCCTGGAAATCGCCGAGGTTGTCGATCCCTCGGTGCATGCCGGCAGCGAGCAGGTGTTCTTTGGCGCCACCGTGACCTATGTCGAGGACGGCGACGAGGAGCGCAGCGTGACCATCATGGGCATCGACGAGGCCAACAGCGCCCAAGGCCAGGTCAGCTGGATCTCCCCCGTGGCCCGGGCCTTGCTCAAAGCGCGTGTGGGCGACGAGGTGGCGCTGCAGACCCCGGGCGGCGTGCGCATGCTGGAGGTGGTGGAGGTGCGGTATCCCGACGCCGGACCTAGTCGATCGTGAAATCGCTGAGGCGGCTTCGGAATTCTGGTATCGCTCGCAGCTTAGGCCGCTGGCGCGGCCCAGGAAGGGGGCAGCGAGCAAGCGCAGCCTAGTCCACTGCGCACTAAGGGGGGCGCCCGCTTGCGTCCCTTGTTCAGGGGAAGCCGCGTAGCGGCTCAGGGGGTGTTACTCGATACTCGGCATGATGCGCCGGGCCTTGATGACCACCGGCGCGCGGCGCAGGTTGCGCAGCGCGGCTTCCACCTGCTGCTGGTTCTTGACCGAGACCACGAAGCGCAGATCGGTCGTGCCCATGGGCGCCTCATCGACCATTTCCAGGTGCTGGATGTCGACTTCGGCATCGGTCAGTTCGGAGGCCACGCGTGCCAGCACGCCCTTGCCGTTCTTCACCGTGACCAGGATGCCGCTGTCAAACAGCTGGTTCAGGCCTTCGGCCCATTCAACCGAGATGAAGCGCTCGGCGTCTTTCTCGTACAGGCGTTTGACGATGGCGCAGCCCGCGTGGTGGACCATGAGGCCTTCGCCGCGGCCCAGGTAGCCGAGCACCGGGTCGCCGGGCACGGGGCGGCAGCAGTGGGCAAAGCGGATCGAGGCATTGCTGCTGCTGTCGAGGGTCACCGTGCCCTGGGAGATCCTGTCCTGGGGGGTGTAGCGCTCCTGGCTCAGCAGCACGGCGTTGGGCCGCTGGCCATGCACGCCCAGCAGCACCATGATGCGTGCCGCGACCATGCTGGCAATGCGCCGGCCCATGCCGATGTCGGTCAGCAGTTCGCCGCGGCTGCGGTTGCCCGTGTCCTGTAGCAGCTGATCCCACAGCGGCTGGTTGGCGTCGTCCTGCGGCGGCAGATGCTCTATGCCTTCGGCGCGCAGCGCCTGCGACAGCAGCTTTTCACCCAGGCTCGCGGACTCGTTTTGCGACGAGGTCTTGAGGTGGTGGCGAATCTTGGAGCGCGCGCGCGCGGTCTTCACGAAGCCCAGCCAGGCCGGGTTGGGGCGGGCGTTCTCGGCGGTGATGATCTCGATCACATCGCCGCTCTTGAGCTCGGTGCGCAGCGGCACATCTTCGTTGTTGATGCGCGCGGCCGTGGCGTGGTTGCCGATCTTGCTGTGGATGGCGTAGGCGAAGTCGACCACGGTCGCGCCGCGCGGCATGGCCATGATCTCGCTCTTGGGCGTGAACACATAGACCGCGTCGGGGAACAGGTCGACCTTGACGTGGTCCCAGAACTCGGTGGCATCGCGCGTCTCGTTCTGGATGTCGAGCAGCGACTGCAGCCACTGGGTGCTCATGCGCTCGGCGTCGCCCGGGCGCTGCTGCGCCTGGTGCAGCCAGTGCGCGGCCACGCCGGCCTCGGCCACGATGTGCATCTCTTCGGTGCGCATCTGGAATTCAATGCTCACGCCCGAGGGGCCGACCAGCGTGGTGTGCAGCGACTGGTAGCCGTTGTTCTTGGGGATCGCGATATGGTCCTTGAACTTGCCGGGCACGGGCTTGTAGAGCTGGTGCAGCACGCCCAGCGCCGTATAGCATTCGGTGACCGAAGGCACGATCACGCGAAAGCCGTAGATGTCGGTGACCTTGGCAAAGCTCTGGTTGTTGCGCTCCATGCGCTGGTACAGCGAGTACAGCGTGCTTTCGCGGCCCGCGAGCCGCGCATGCAGGCCCTGGTGGGCAAACTGCGCATCGACTTCGGTCTGCACGCGCTGCACCAGGTCGCGGCGGCGCGTGCGCGACTTGGCAATTGCCTTGGACAGCGTCGAATAGCGCCAGGGGTGCAGATGGCGAAACGACAGGTCCTGCAGTTCGCGGTAGGTCTGGTTCAGGCCCAGGCGGTGGGCAATGGGCGCGTAGATCTCCAGCGTCTCGGAGGCAATGCGGCCCCACTTGCTGCGCGGCATGTCGGACAGCGTGCGCATGTTGTGCGTGCGGTCGGCGAGCTTGATGAGGATGACGCGCACATCGCGCGCCATGGCCAGCAGCATCTTGCGAAACGACTCGGCCTGGTTTTCCTCGCGGGTGTTGAACTGCAGCTTGTCGAGCTTGGTCAGCCCGTCCACCAGCTCGGCCACGGAGGCGCCGAAACGCGCGGTCAGATCGCCTTTGGTGACGCCGCAGTCTTCCATCGCGTCATGCATCAGCGCTGCCATCAGCGCGGGCGCATCGAGCTTCCACGACGCGCACAGCGAGGTCACGGCAATCGGATGGGTGATGTAGGGGTCGCCGCTGCTGCGCCACTGGCCAGTGTGCGCCCGGTCGGCAAACAGATAGGCCTGGCGCACCTGTTCTATGCTTTCGCTGTCCAGATAGCCCAGGTTGTCGAGCAGCGCGGCAAACGCGGCCCGTGACACGGCAGTGGCAGAAGCCGCGCGTGCGCTCTCCTGGCTCTCTGGTGCCGGGGCAGTGACAGGGGCAGAATCGTCGAGGACAGGTGGCTGGGGCTGGACCGCTTTCATACCTTTAATGTAGCGCGCTCTCTGATGGGTTTGCTATTGCACAAAAAAAAGCACCGCAAAGCGGTGCCTCTCTTGCCATTTGGGCAAGCACTTCAGGCTTGCCAAGCTGGCGTGTCCCGGTCAGCCCGGAACCTTCTTGAGCATTTCCAGCCCGACCTTGCCGGCAGCGATTTCGCGCAGCGCGGTGACGGCGGGCTTGTTCTTGCTTTCAATCTTGGCCGTGTGGCCTTGGCTCAGCATGCGCGCACGGTAGGTGGCGGCCAGAACCAGTTGGAAGCGGTTGGGGATTTGCTCCAGGCAATCTTCAACGGTGATGCGTGCCATCAGGATACTCCAGGGGAAATTCAGGTGATATTGAGCGACTCGAAGGTATCGGACCGCGCACTTCGCTGGGCCGCATACTTGAGTCGCTGGGCGTGAATGATCGCTTTCAGATCGAAAAGCGCAGTCTCGAACAACTCGTTGATTATAACGAAGTCGAACTTTTGCACCTGGGCCATTTCCTCGGAAGCGTTCTTGAGGCGCAATTCGATGACTTCAGGGGCGTCCTCGCCGCGGTTTTCCAGGCGCGCGCGCAGCTCTTCCCAGCTCGGCGGCAGGATGAAGATCAGCACTGCTTCGGGAAAGGCCTTCTTGACCTGCAGCGCGCCCTGGTAGTCGATTTCCAGCAGCACGTCGGCGCCGCCGGCCAGGCGATCGGCAAGCGCGCGCTTGGACGTGCCATAGCGCTTGCCATGGACATTGGCCCATTCGAGGAAGGCCTGGTTGGCGACCATGGCGTCGAATTCCTGCTCGGAGGCAAAGAAGTATTCGCGGCCATGCTTTTCCTGGCCACGCGGGGCGCGCGTGGTGTGCGAGACCGAGGGCGAGACATGGGCGTCCAGCTCGCGCAGCGCCTTGACCAGGCTGGATTTGCCGGCCCCACTGGGGGCGGCGACGACAAAGAGATTTCCGGGATGTTGCATAAGCGGATCGGTGCGCCGGGTTGGTCGACGTCTTGCAAAAAGGGCGCTTGCGCGCCCTGTGGAATGGTGGTTTATTCGATGTTCTGCACCTGCTCGCGCATCTGCTCGATCAGGACTTTCATATCGACGCTGATGCGGGTCAGCTCCAGCGCCGCGGACTTGGAGCCCAGTGTATTGGCCTCGCGGTGCAGTTCCTGGATCAGGAAATCCAGGCGCTTGCCGATTTCGCCGCCCTTGTTGAGCAGGCGCTCGATTTCCTCGAGGTGCGAATCCAGGCGCGTGACTTCCTCGGCCACGTCGATGCGGATCGCAAAGGCCGTGGCTTCGGTCAGCGCACGGTCTTGCGCGGCTTCGGGTGCAACCGAGCCTTCGGCCAGTGCCATCGCATCCTTCCAGCGCTCGACAAAGCGCTGGCGCTGCTGCTCGACCAGTTGCGGAACCAGCGGCGTGGCGGTCTGGGCCAGCGCGCGCAGCTGCTGCAGCCGGTCGTGCAGCATGTCGGCCAGGCGCTTGCCTTCGCGGGCGCGGGCCTGGACCAGGGATTCCAGGGCCTGCTTGGCGAGTTCCGGCAGCACGCTGCTCCAGTCCTGGCCGCGGTCGCCATCGCCCGCGCTGCACAGACGCAGCGCATCCGACACGCTCAGAGGCCGGGCATTCGGCAGCCAGGCCTGGATGGTGTCCTGGGCGGACACCAGGCGCTGCAGCTGCTGGGGCGAAGGCTGGGCCAGGGCGCCGCTGCCATCGGCTTCGATCGCGGCGCGCACCTCGACCTTGCCGCGCTTGAGGCGGGCCGTGAGCAGGGTGCGCAGCGCCGGCTCATGTACGCGCAGTTCGTCGGGCAGGCGGAACGACAGGTCGAGAAAGCGGCTGTTGACCGAACGGATTTCCAGACCGAGTCGCCGGTTGCCGATGGGCGCTTCAGCACCCTCGGCAGACGCGCCGTGCTGGGCGCTGGCGTATCCGGTCATGCTGTAAACTGACATTGGACTTTTGATGGTTGCTTGCAATCCGTCGATTATCCGGGTTCCGCCCCATTCACGAGGTTTACCCGTAAAAAATGTCTTCCAAGAACAAGCCTGCTCCCCTTGCGACCGATAGCGTGATAGGCGGCTACCGCATTGTGCGGCGCCTGGCTGCCGGGGGATTTGGCGTGGTCTACCTGGCGCTGGACAGTGCCGGCCAGCAGGTTGCGATCAAGGAATACCTGCCCGCGTCGCTGGCCCTGCGCGAGCCTGGCGAACGCCTGCCGCGCGTGCTGCCCGAGAAGCTGTCGCTCTACCGGCTGGGCCTGAAAAGCTTTTTCGAGGAAGGCCGCTCGCTGGCCCAGCTGTCGCACCCGTCGGTGGTCAGCGTGCTCAATTTCTTCCGCGAGAACGAGACCGTCTACATGGTCATGAATTACCTCGAGGGTGCGAACCTGCAGGAATTCATTCTCACGGCGCGTGGCATCCAGACCGACAAGGTGCTGCGCGAGTCCACCATCCGCTCGCTGTTCGACGAGGTGCTGCGCGGTCTGCGCATCGTGCACCAGCACAAGATGCTGCACCTGGACATCAAGCCGGCCAACATTTTCATCACCGATGACGACCGCGCGGTGCTGATCGACTTTGGCGCGGCGCGCGAGGTGCTGTCCAAGGAGGGCAGTTTCATCCGGCCGATGTACACGCCCGGCTTTGCCGCGCCCGAGATGTACCGCCGCGGCGAGGCCATGGGGCCGTGGACCGACATCTATGCGATCGGCGCCTGCATCTACGCCTGCATGCAGGGCGCGCCCCCGCATGCCGCACCGCAGCGCCAGGAAAAGGACAGGCTGGACCAGTCCCTGGCCAAGCTGCGCGGCGTGTATTCGGACAAGCTGATCGAGGTCGTCGCGTGGTGCATGGCGCCCGATCCGCTGTCGCGGCCGCAGTCGGTGTTCGCGCTGCAAAAGGAGCTGGGCCGCGAAGGCGAGCGCCGCCATACGCGCCTGAGCATGGCCGAGAAGATGCGCCTGCAGATCGGCGCGCTGGTCAGCGACACGCGCAAGAGCGTGCGCAAGATCAGCGGGGCGCGCGACGCGCCACCAGCCCCGTGAAACTCTCGGTATTCCAGCTGAGCCGGCGGGGTGGGCGCGAGCGCAATGAAGACCGCATGGGCTACTGCTGCGCGCGCGAAGCCTGTCTGGTACTGTTGGCCGATGGCATGGGCGGGCATGCCGATGGGCATGTCGCGGCGCAGATTGCACTGCAAAGCATCTTTGCGCTGTTCCAGGCCCGCGCCACGCCGCAGATCGCCGATGCCCCGGCTTTTCTGGCCGAGGCCTTGCTGCACGCCCATCAGCAGATACTGCGCCATGCCCGGCAGCTCCACATGGTCGAGGCCCCGCGCACCACGCTGGTCGCAGCACTGCTGCAGCGCGAGCAGCTCCACTGGATCCATTGCGGCGATTCCCGCCTGTATCTGATGCGCGAGGGCACGCTGCTGGCGCGCACCCGCGACCATTCGTTTCGCGAGATGGCCGAGCGTGCAGAGCAGCCGCAGGCGCAGGCCAACCGCAACCTGCTGTTCACCTGCCTGGGGGCGCCGACGGCGCCGCTATTCGACCAGGCCGGACCGCATCGGCTGGATGTGGGCGACCGGCTGCTGCTGTGCTCTGACGGCTTGTGGGACCCGGTCAGCGACGCCGAACTGCTGCAGGTGCTGGCGCACGACCCAGTATCCCTTGGCGTGCCACGGCTGGTGGCGACCGCGCTGCAGCGCGCGGGCGCAAACAGCGACAATGTCACCGCGATTGCGCTGGAATGGGAAATGCCGAGCGTGGCCACTGCGCCGGAGGACTTTTTCACCGATGCGCTTGGAAGCGAGCTGTTCCAGTCGCCGCTGCGGTTCGATCTGCCGGGGGCGCCTGTGCCGGCCGCGCCTGAGCCGGCCGCGCCCGAGGACGAACTCAGCGAGGCGGCCATAGAACGCACGATTGCCGAAATCAACGCCGCCATTCGCCGCCCAAGCGAGCGCCGGCACTGACCCCCTGTTGCCCACGAAGGCGCGCCTGGCGCGGCCTCCCATTGAAGCCATGAAAATTGTCCTAGCCTCCAACAACCGCGGCAAGCTTGCCGAACTGCAAGCCATGTTTGCCCCGCTGGGCGTGGAACTCGTCTGCCAGGGTGACCTGTTCGAAGGCGAGGCGCCCGAGCCGCATTGCACCTTTGTCGAGAACGCCTTGAGCAAGGCGCGCTTTGCCGCCGAGCGCACCGGCCTGCCGGCCATTGCCGACGATGCCGGCATGTGCGTCGATCATTTCGGCGGCCTGCCGGGCGTGGATACCGCTTATTACTGCACGCAGTTCGGCTACGAGAAAAGCGACGCCAACAATGTGCGTGCGCTGCTCGAGCAGCTGCAGGGCGTAGCCAACCGCCGCGCCGCCATGGTCAGCACCCTGGTCGGCGTGCGCAGCGCGCAGGACCCCGAGCCACTGATTGCCGTGGGCCGCGTGCAGGCGCTGATCGCGTCCGAGCCGCGTGGCAGCAATGGCTTTGGCTTCGACCCGGTGCTCTATCTGCCCGAGCTGGGCCAGACCTTTGCCGAGATGGAACCCGCGCTCAAGCATGCGCACAGCCACCGCGGCCGTGCCACGCAGCAGATGCTGGCGCTGGTGCGTGAACGCTGGATGCCATGATGATTCCCATCGAACCCGTGGCCTCGGGCGCCGACAGCGGCCCGGCAGTGCAGCGCGATATCCAGCACTACATGCGCCCGGGCACGCTGCAGCTGGGCAGCCTGCCGCCGCTGTCGCTGTACATCCACCTGCCTTGGTGCCTGAAGAAATGCCCGTATTGCGATTTCAATTCGCATGAGTGGCGCAATGGCGATGCCCGCTCCGGCCTGCCCGAGCAGCGCTATATCGATGCGCTGATTGCCGATCTCGAAGCCGCGCTGCCTTTGATCTGGGGCCGCACGGTGCACAGCATCTTCATGGGGGGCGGCACGCCCAGCCTGTTTTCGCCTGCGGCCATCGACCGGCTCATTGCCGCAGTGCGCGCACGCGTGCGCATGGAGCCCGACTGCGAGATCACGCTGGAAGCCAACCCGGGAACGTTCGAGAAAGGCCGCTTTCGCGCCTACAGGGATGCGGGCGTGACGCGCCTGTCGATAGGCGTGCAGAGCTTTGACGACCGCTTCCTGCGCGCGCTCGGGCGCGTGCATGACGGCGACCAGGCGCGCGCCGCCGTGGCCGAGGCCGCCGGGGCGTTCGAGACCTTCAATCTCGACATCATGTATGCGCTGCCCGGCCAGACCCTCGAGGACCTGGATCGCGATCTGCAGACGGCGCTGTCATTCAAGCCGCCGCATATCTCGATCTATCACCTGACCATCGAGCCCAACACCTATTTCGCCAAGTTCCCGCCGGCCATTCCCGAGGACGACACGGCGTATGCGATGCTGGACCGCATCAGCGAGACCACGGCAGGCGCGGGCATGCAGCGCTACGAGATCTCGGCCTATGCCCAGCCCGGCCATGCGTGCTTCCACAACACCAATTACTGGCAGTTCGGCGACTATCTGGGCATTGGCGCGGGCGCGCACAGCAAGCTGAGCTTTGCCCACCGCGTCGTGCGCCAGGTGCGGTTTCGCGATCCGGCACGCTATATGGACCAGGCCCTGGCCGGCCATGCGCTGGCGCAGGACAACGAGGTCAAGCGCTCGGAGCTGCCATTCGAGTACATGCTCAACGCGCTGCGCCTGCGCGAAGGCTTTACGCTGCAGCAGTACATGGAGCGCACCGGGCTGCCGCTGAGCGCCATTGCCAAGGGGCTGGAGACGGCCGAGCGCAAGGGGTTGATCACGCGCGCCCAGGGGCGGGTGACGCCGACCGAGCTGGGGTTTGATTTCCTCAGCGATCTGCAGGAGCTGTTTCTGGGGGATTGAGGTGGGCCCGGTCCAGCCATGAACTGCCTGCCCTCACGCAAGCGACCATGGCCCCCGGCGCCGGGCCGCCCCAAGCCGGGGACGGCCCCCCTGGGGGTGGCCCGCATAGGGGCAGCGGCTACGGCGTCAGCCGAGCAAGCGTGGGGGTCACCCCCGGCGCCGGGCCGCCCCAAGCCGGGGACGGCCCCCCTGGGGGGCAGCGGCTACGGCGTCAGCCGAGCAAGCGTGGGGGTCACCCCCGGCGCCGGGCCGCCCCAAGCCGGGGACGGCCCCCCTGGGGGGCAGCGGCTACGGCGTCAGCCGAGCAAGCGTGGGGGCTACATTCACCCGCAGCGCACAGCCAGAATGCGGCCGGTGGCATCCACTTCGAGGTTCAAGCGCTCGGCATTGAATTCCTTGGTCGTCATCTGGCCCGGATGCAGCACGCGGGCCATGGCGGCGCCCGAGCGCTGGCGCGCCTGTTCCAGGTTGGCCGAAGTGTTGGTGCGGCCGACGAAGCTCTGCGCAGGCTGGGCGTTGCAGATCTGCTGGGGCGCAGGCGCGCGCTCCGGAGCCGCGCGGCCGCCGCTCCACGGGGCGTTCATGTTGCTGCAGCCCGCAAGCAGCGCAATGGCGGTGGCGGAAAGCAGAAGGGGGGCGGTACGCAGCATGAAGAGTCCTGGAAAAATGGTGGTTGTCAGCACGATAGCTTAAACCTGTGGCAATGAACGTCACAGACGGTAACCTTGTCTCGCGTCCGCGCCACCTCAGGCCAGCAGATCCATTTCAATGTGCGCGTATTCGCTGAGAAAGCCCAGCTGCGCCCAGTGCACGATCTGGCCCTTGCGGTCGCAGGCCCAGCGCAGCGTCTGCAGCAAGGGCGTGCCCAGCGCCACGCCCAGGTGGGTCTGGATCAGTTCATCGGCCGGCGCAATGCTCAGGCGCTGGCGGGCCGTGGCCAGCGGGCGCGGGCCGCGCGTCAGCGCTTCGACCACGGACAGCTGGGGCAACTGCGGCGCGATGCGTTCATAGAGGCTTTGCTCCACATACATCTGGCTCAGGCAGAACGGCCGGTCGCCGCAGCAGTGAAGACCCAGCAGCCGCTGGTAGGCGGGGGCCAGTTCGCCCTGCACGCTGGCCAGGCCCGCGGGAATCACCGGCAGACAGCAGGCCTCGCTGGCCAGCAGCCGGTAGCCGGTGTTGCTGTGGAAGACCACCAGATCCTTCCAGCGCGAGGGCAGCAGGAACGAGGGTGGACGCTGGGGGGTGGCCATGACCTGGGTGCCGCCGCGCTTGCGCGTGCGCAGCAGGCCTTCGCTGACCAGGCTGCCCAGCGCCATGCGCACGGTGGTGCGCGAGGCGCTGTGCAGCGCTTCGAGCTGCTCGACGGTGGGGATGGAGCTGCCCACCGACCACTGTCCCGTGACTATCTTGTGGCGAAACAGGCCGGCCAGCTGGAGATAGCGCTTTTCCTGGGGCACGCGGGCAGCGGCGGTTGTCTCGGTCAGCATGGTGTGCTTTGGCGGTCAATATTGTGCCGATTCTGGTACTTAAGGCGCAAAGCAATCCTGGGGGAAACCCGTGGTCACCGCCTGTGCGTCAAGCGCCAATCTCCTGTTTTTGCATTGATTTGCGCAGGACTTTTACACTTGCCGCTTCGGGGCCGCGGGCAAGCGGCCGGGGTGGGGGCCGGAATCGGCCCGTGAATGCAACGGGCGTGGCCCAGGAATTTGAAATCGGATGCAGCAGCACACATGGCAGTTTTTCCGTGCCGGCGGGGTGGACCAGGTGTCCATCCGTACCGGCGAAGATATCGCCCATATCGGCGAACTGGACCAGACCTTGTGGGTGGCGCTGGCCTGCCCCACGCGGGGCATTGAATTCGACAGCGCGACGCTGGATCTGATCGACCATGACAAGGACGGCCGCATCCGCGCGCCGGAACTGGTGCAGGCCTGCGAATGGGCCGCGGCCCAGGTCAGCGATCCCGAGGTGCTGACCAGCGGCAGCGATGCGCTGCAGCTCGCCAGCCTGCGCACCGACACCGAGGCCGGCGCGGCGCTGCATGCCGAGGCCCAGCGCATCCTGCGCTGGGCCGGGCGCGAAGGCGAGGATGGACTCACGCTGTCCGAAGTGCAAAAGCGCCTGGCTGCGTTGAATGCCATGCCGTTCAATGGCGATGGCCTGATCAACCCCGAGACGCTGCCCGATGCACCGGCGCTCAGCGACCTGGTGCGCCGCATCATGAAGCTCTACGGCAGCAGCGAAGGGGTCGATGGCAAACCGGGCATGGCGCGCGCCGCGCTCGATGCCTTCTTTGCCGATGTGCGCGCCGTTCAGGCCTGGCACGAGCAGGCGCTGGACCACGCCTGTGTGCTGACGCAGCGCGACGCAGCCATGGCCGCGGCCCAGGCGCTCAATGCCGTGCAGGGCAAGATCGAGGATTTCTTCGCGCGCACGCGCCTGGCGGCGTTTGACGCCACGGCGCTGGTGCCGCTGCGCCCCAGCGCCGAAGGCTATGCCGCGCTGGGCCAGGACCTGCTGAGCAGCCGCAGTGACTCGATTGCCGCGCTGCCGCTGGCGCCCATCGTCGCGGGCGGCGCGCTGCCGCTGGTGCAGGGCCACAACCCGGCCTGGAGCGAGGCCATGCAGACCTTCCACCGCCAGGTGGTGGTGCCGCTGCTGGGTGCCGACGTGCAGTCGCTCAACGCCGCGCAGTGGCAGGCGCTGCAGGCCCAGCTCGCGCCCTGCCAGGCCTGGCTCGGCGCCTATCCCGCGTCGGCGCTGGGCGACATGTCGGCGGCCGAGGCGCGCGCGCTGCTCGACGGCGGCGCCGAGGCCCGGCTGCAGGAGCTGATTGCGCACGATGAAGAGGAAAAGCTGCACAACCAGCATGCGGTGCAGCTGGAAAAGCTGATCCGCTACCAGCGCGACCTGCTCAAGCTGCTGAACAATTTCGTCAATTTCGCCGACTTCTACCGGCGCCAAGGCGCGGCCTTCCAGGCCGGCACGCTCTACCTCGACGGCCGCAGCTGCGAGCTGACGGTGGATGTCAGCGATGCCGCCGCGCATGCCAAGCTGGCCGGGCTGGCCAAGGTCTATCTGGCCTACTGCGAATGCCGGCGCAAGGGCGTCAAGCGCAGCATCGTCGCCGCCTTCACGGCCGGCGATGTCGATTTTCTGATGGTCGGGCGCAACGGCCTGTTCTACGACCGCCAAGGCAATGACTGGGATGCGACCATCACCCGCATCATCGAGAACCCGACCAGCATAGGCCAGGCCTTTGCCGCGCCCTACAAGAAGTTCCTGCGCATGATCGAGGAGCAGGTGGCCAAGCGCGCCGCAGCCCAGGAGAGCGGCGTGACGGCCGGCCTGTCGACCCAGGCGCAGTCGCTGGTCGCCAACCCCACGGCCGCGCCCACGCTGGCGCCGGGGCTGCGCAAGACCGATGTCGGCACGGTGGCCGCGATCGGCGTGGCGCTGGGCAGCCTGAGCGCGGTGGCGGTGGGCATCTTCGGCAAGTTCATCGAGCTGGGCCCGTGGATTCCAATTGCGCTGATGGGCATCGTGGTGGCGATTTCCGGCCCCAGCATGCTGATTGCCTGGCTCAAGCTGCGCCAGCGCAGCCTGGGGCCCATCCTGGACGCGAGCGGCTGGGCCATCAACGGCCGCATGAAGATCAATCTGCGCCTGGGGCGCTCGCTGTCGCAGACCGGCAAGGTGCCGGTGCAGGCCTCGCGACTGCTCAACGACCCCTATGCCGATCCGCGTCTGGGGCTATGGGGTATTGGCGCCGTGGTGCTGGCCGTGGGGCTGGTGGTCACGGCCTGGCGCCTGCAGTGGTTCGACCGCTGGCTGCCGGTGGCCGCGCAACCGGCGGTGGCGGCCCCGGCGGTGGCGGCCCCGGCGGTGGCCGCGCCCCTGCCCGGCAACCCTATCCCTTGACGCGCAGCGCCTTCTCGATCTTGTTGCGCGGCACGGTGGTCTTGGGCACCTTGAACGGGAACCAGGTGCGCACGTCTTCCTCGACGCCTATGCCGTGCATGAAGTTGTAGATGGCCTTCTTCAGCACCGCGCCCAGCGCGTCGTGGTCGACGCCGCTGGGGTCGTGGAAGCCGATGTCGTTCTTGGCGAACTGCACGGCCGGCATGGGCGTGAGCGTGATGCCGTATTCCTCGGGGTTCAGGCCCACGGGCGAGTGCACGGTGCAGCTGAAACGGTGGAAGAAGCCGCTCTGGATGCAGCCGTTCTCGAACAGCTGGCGCACATATTCCAGCGCATCGACGGTGTCCTGCACGGTCTGCGTCGGAAAGCCATACATCAGATAGGCATGGACCAGAATGCCGGCCTCGGAAAAGGCCTTGGTGACGCGCGCCACCTGGTCCACCGACACGCCTTTCTTCATCAGCGCCAGCAACCGGTCCGACGCCACTTCGAGGCCGCCTGACACCGCGATGCAGCCGCTGTCGGCCAGCAGGTGGCACAGCTCGGGGCTGAAGGTCTTCTCGAAGCGGATGTTGCCCCACCAGCTGATGTCGCTGCCGCGGTCCAGCAGTTCCTGGGCCAGGGCCTTGAGCGCCTTGGGCGGCGCGGCCTCGTCGACGAAGTGAAAGCCGGTCTGGCCGGTTTCGGCAACGATGGTCTCGATGCGGTCGGCCAGCACCTCGGCGCTCGCGCCCTCGTAGCGGCCGATGTAGTCCAGGCTCACATCGCAGAAGCTGCATTTCTTCCAGTAGCAGCCATGCGCGACGGTGAGCTTGTTCCAGCGGCCGTCGCTCCACAGCCGGTGCATGGGGTTGAGCATGTCGAGCAGCGACAGATAGCTGTGCAGCGGCAGGCCGTCCCAGGTCGGCGTGCCGACTTCGGCAAACGCCACGTCGGCTTCCATCATGTTGGTGTAGCGCACCATGCCCTCGGCGTCGCGCTGGTAGGTGCGCACCAGGCGCGAGGCGCCGCGCTGACCCTGCAGGTGCTCGAGCAGCGCCAGCAGCGGGCGCTCGCCCGCGTCGAGCGTGACGAAATCGAAGTAGTCGAACACGCGCGGCTCGGTGAGCTCGCGCAGCTCGGTGTTGACAAAGCCGCCGCCCAGCACCAGCCGGGTCTGCGGCGCGTGCGCCTTGATGGTCTGGGCAATGCGGAACGCGGCGTAGACCGAGCCCGGAAACGGCACCGACAGCAGCACCACATCCGGCTGGTGGCGCGCGAGCATGGCGAGCGTGAGCTGGTGCAGGGTTTCGTCGACCAGCGTCATGGGCGCGGCCAGCGCCTGCGCCAGCGGCTCGAAGCTGGCCTGGCTGCCGGCCAGCGATTCGGCATAGCGCACGAATTCAAAGCGCGGGTCGGCCGCGTCGCGCAAGACATCGGCCAGGTCGTTGAGGTACAGCGTGGCAATGTGCTTGGCGCGGTCCTGCTGGCCCAGCGCGCCGAACGCCCAGCCCAGCGGGTCGCCGCTGCCGTCGTCGATATAGCCTTCGAGCGCATCGAAGCGCGGGCCTTCGGGCAGGTACTGGCGGCTCACGATGCGGTGCGACAGCGTGCTGTCGCGGCCCTGCAGGAAGGTGATCACGCGCGCGATGGTTGCCAGATAGCGGTCGCGCTGGCCCATGAAGGACTGCACGGCGGGGCTGAACGCGCGCTGGGGATCGGCGTCGAACTGGTCCTGCACCAGGTCGATCACCTGCTGCAGGCCGTCCGGCGACAGCAGGCGCAGCACCAGCGCCAGCGCCAGGTCTTCCTGCACCGCCGACATGCCGCGCGAGCGCAGAAAGCCGGTGATGTAGGCCGTCGACGGGTAGGGCGTGTTGAGTTGCGTCATCGGCGGGATGACGGACAGGATGCGGGGCGCGGTCAGGGCAGTGGGCATGGCAAAGGGGCTGGGGCGCGGACGGTGGAGGGCGCGCGCAGCGCAAGGCCCCTGGGCCTGATCATGCGACGTCCGCGCGCGACGGCCGCTTCAGGCAAAGCCAGCAAGTATAAAAAGATCGGCTAAGACAGCGCTGGGCCAGGGACGCTTGCTTCGGAAATCCAGACCTTGCTGGCGCTGCCACTGCGCGAGACATGCATGCGGTACTGGTAGCGTTCGGGCGCGTAATAGCCCAGCAGGTACTGTATCGGGCGCTTTTGCGCGTCGTAGACCACGCGCCGCACCTGCAGCAGCGGCGCGCCCGCGGCAATCTTCAGCGCCAGCGCCACATGCGCCGGGGCTATCGTGGCGCTGAGTTCCTGTTCGCCATGGTCGAAGGGATAGCCTGCCTGCTCCATCAGCGTCAGCAGCGGCATCTCCCCGAGCATCTGCGGCGCGATGGCCGCGCCGACAAACTCGGGCAGCACGACTTCGGAATACATGACCGGCGCGCCGCTGGATTTGCGCACACGCTTCAGGCACAGCACGCTGGCGCCGGGCGCCAGCTGCAGCAGTCGCGCGATCTCCGCGTCGCAGGGCTGTTTCCGGCACGACAGCACCTGGATGCGCGTGCGCAGGCCCTGGCTCACGATGTTGTCGAGCAGACCGTTGTGCAGCTTGGGGTGCTGGGTGGCCATGGCCTGGCCTATGGGCAGCGTGCCCTGGCCGCGCAGCCGCGTCACCAGGCCTTCCTCCTGCAGGCGTGCGAGCGCCGAGCGCACGGTGATGCGCGCCACGCCAAAGCTTTCGGCCAGCGCCCGCTCGCCGGGCAGCGGAATGCCCACGGGATAGGTGCCGTCGTGCAATCGTTCGCGGATGGCATCGGCGACCTGGCGGAACAGCGGGGGCTGGGACGGGCTGGGCATCGGGTGGGGCGGGCGCGGCCGGGGTGGCCGCTGTTGCGACGGATTATGCGCCGCGCGGGCCCCGGCGCTCGCGCCCACATGCCGCCTGCGCCCGGGGATCAGGCGTAGTTTTCGCCCAGCGCCAGCAGTTCAGGCGTGCCGATGACGGCGTTGAGGCCGTCGAAGCCCAGCATGCGGTCCTGCCAGGGCGCGGTCGTGCCATGCTGGTGCAGGCTGGCGAAGTAGCCCTGCAGCGTATGCGCCAGCGCGCGCACCGTGCCGCCGGGGAAGATCACCAAGCGGTAGCCGATCTCCTCGAGTTCGGCCGCGGGCTTGACCGGCGTCATGCCGCCTTCGACCATGTTGGCCATCAGCGGGCACAGATGGCCCAGTTCGCGCTGCACGATGTCCATCTGCTCGCGCGTGCGCACGGCCTCGACAAACAGCAGGTCGGCGCCGGCTTCGGCATAGCGCGCCGCGCGCTCGATGGCCGCGTCCAGGCCCTCGGTGGCAATCGCATCGGTGCGCGCGATGATCACAGTGTGCTCGTTGCGGCGGGCGTCGACGGCGGCGCGGATCTTGCCGCTCATCTCCTGGGTGCTGATCACCGACTTGCCCTGCAGGTGGCCGCAGCGCTTGGGGCTGGACTGGTCTTCTAGCTGTATGGCCGAGGCGCCCGCGCGCTCCAGGTGCTGCACGGTGCGGCGCACATTGAGGGCGTTGCCGAAGCCGGTGTCGGCATCGACGATCAGCGGCAGATCCACGCGCTCGCGGATATGCGAAGTCACGCTGACCACGTCATCGAGGCTCAGAAAGCCGATGTCGGGACGGCCGAAGCGGGTGTAGGCAATGCTCGCGCCCGACAGATAGCAGGCTTCCATGCCGGCCTGCTGCACCAGCAGCGCGGTGAAGGGGTCGTACACGCCCGGGGCCAGGACGATCTTGTTTTGCTGCAGGCGTTGCTTGAAGTTCATGCGTTTTCCTTGGGAGTGGGGCGGGCGAGTCGTTTGCGCAGATGCGGCACCAGGCCGCCGTCGTTGACCAGCGTCAGCAGGTGGGGCGGAATGGGCGTGCATTGCAGGCGTATGCCTTGCTGCGGCACGGCCAGCGTGGCCTGGGCCAGATCGAGTTCGGCCAGCGCATGCTGGGCAATGCCCCAGCCCGGTTCGGCCGGCGCCTTGGGGCCCAGCAGCAGCGGCAGGCCCAGGTTGAAGCCATTGCGGTAGAACAGCCCGGCAAAGGACGGCGCGATCACGCAGCGCACGCCCAGATGGCGCAGCACCTCGACGGCCTGTTCGCGCGACGAGCCGGCGCCGAAGTTGCTGCCGCCGATGATGATGTCGCCGGGGCGCACCTGGCGGGCGAACTGCGGGTCGACATCTTCCATGCAGTGTTCGGCAATGGTCTCGATGCCGAACTTCATGTATTTGCCGGGCGCGAGAAAGTCGGTGTTGATGTCGTTGCCGAAAATCCAGCAGCGGCCTTGGTTCAGTTCAGTCATGCAAGCATCTCCCGCGGGTCGGTGATGCGGCCGGCCACGGCCGATGCCGCCACGGTGTAAGGCGAGCCCAGGAACACGCGCGACGAGGCCGCGCCCATGCGGCCCTTGAAGTTGCGCGCCGTGGTGCTGATTGCCGTGGTGTTCTCGGCAAAGGTATTGGCGCCGTAGCCCGCGCAGGCGCCGCAGCTGCTGGGCAAAAGGCGCGCGCCGGCGTCAAGCAGGATCTGCAGCGTGCCATCGGCCTGCGCCGTCTGCTGGTCCCGGGTGCTGGCGGGCGCGATCATCAGATCGACGCCGCGCGCGATGCGCTGGCCCTTGAGCACTTGGGCGGCCATGCGCAGGTCGTCGATCTTGGCGCCGGTACAGGCGCCGATATAGGCGATGTCGACTTTTTCTTCGCCGCAGTCCTGCGCGGCCGCGGCCAGTGCCGGCGAGCCGGGCGCCGACACCTGGGGCGCGAGCTGGTCGGCGGCGAAGCGGTGGTGGGCCAGCAGCGCTGCCTGGGCGTCGGTCTGCCAGTGGCGCAAGTCGGGCAGTTCCTGATCGGGCACGCCGCAGGCGACAAGCCAGTCGCGCGTGGTCTGGTCGGGCGCGATCAGGCCGGCCTGGCCGCCGAGTTCGGCCGTCATGTTGCTGAGCGTCATGCGCTCGTTCATCGTCAGCGCGCGCACCGCCTCGCCGCAATACTCGACGGCTTCGTACTGGCCGCCCTCCATGCCGAAGCGCGTGCACATGTGCAGCATCATGTCCTTGGCGCAGACGCCGGGCGACAGCCTGCCGGTCCATTCCATGGCAATGGTGTGCGGCACGCGCAGCCAGATCTCGCCCGTGACGACCACGCCCAGCATCTCGGTCGCGCCTATGCCGAACATATAGGCGCCAAACGCGCCGCCGGTGCACGAGTGGCTGTCGCCGCCGACGGCAAACATGCCGGGGCGGATATGGCCATGCTGGGGGGTGACGACATGGCAGATGCCCTGCTCGTCATAGAAGTTGCTGATGCCCTGCTCGCGCACCCAGTCGCGCGCGATGCGCACGATCTGCGCGCTGTCGGCATCGGCCGCGGGCACGTAGTGGTCGGTGACGACCACGATCTTCGCCGGGTCCCAGACCCTGACGCCCAGCGCGTCGAGATGGGGCTTGAGGCGGCGCGGGCCGCCCGAGTCATGCATCATGGCCAGGTCGACCTGGCAGGTCACGAGCTCTTCGGGCGCGACCTCGGACCGACCGCAGGCGCGGGCCACGAGTTTCTGGGCAAGGGTCTGGGGTTTTGTCATTCGACGGTGGCTCCGGATTTCTTCACGATGTCGCCCCAGAAGTCCACATCCTTCTTGATGAAGTCGGCAAACTGCGCCGGGGTCATGGTCGGCACGGTGGCGGCTTCGCTTTCCATGCGCTTGCGGAAGTCGGGCGAGGCAATGGCCACCTTGACGGCGCCATAGAGCTTGTTGACCACGTCCTTGGGCATCTGCGCCGGGCCGAACAGGCCGAACCAGGCCTGCGAGTGGTAGCCCGGCACGGTCTGGGCAATGGCCGGCAGGCCTTCGAACTGCGCCAGCGCCTTGGGGCTGCTGACGCCGAGGAACTTGAGGCTGCCGCTCTTGTAATGCGGCAGCACATTGATGGTGCTGGCGAACATCAGATCGACGGTGCTGGCCGACAGCAGGTCGGTAAGGGCCGGGCCCGTGCCCTTGTAGGGGATGTTGACGATGTCGGTTTTCGTCGCCAGCTTGAACTGCTCGGCCGCCAGATGCAGGGACGAGCCCTGGCCGCCAATCGCAAACGTCAGCTTGCCCGGATTCTTCCTGGCGTAGTCGATCAGGCCGGCGACGTCGTCAAACGGCGCGTTCTTGCGCGCCACCAGCACGCTGGGCACCTGGGCGACCATGGTGATGGGCGTGAAGTCGGCCACGGGATCGAAAGGCAGCTTCTTGAACAGCGTGGCGTTGATGGTGTGGCTGGTGAAGCTCATCAGCAGGGTGTTGCCGCTGGGGTCGCTCTTGGCGACCTGCTGGGCGGCGATGTTGCCGCCCGCACCGGGCTTGTTCTCGACAATGACCGTGCGGCCCAGCGTCGTGCCCATGGACTGGGCGATGACGCGGGCCAGCGTGTCGGTGGAGCCGCCGGGCGTGGCGCCGACGACGATCGTCAGCGGGCGGGTGTTCTGTGCGGCCACGGTCTGCACCAGGGCCAGCGCCGCGAGTGCCCCTATTGTCCAGCGTCGGTTGAGTTGCATCGTGTCTCCTGTCGTTATGGGTCTGAACGGCAATGGTCTGCCTCCTGCCGCGCAGCCTCAACAGAACCTGGTGGTCCCATCGGGTTTACACGCGGGTCCCATCCCCTGGTTTCCTATATTTCGCTGCCGCGTGCGCCCGGGTAGAGTGCGAGCGAAAGCAGCGCGGAGGTCGCGCTGCGCCGTGATGCAAGGATCTCCTGGTGACTTCCATTTTCGACAGCGACCTGCCCCGCAACCCCGCCAACACCGCGCCGCTGACGCCACTGGCCTTCATCGCGCGCACGGCCGAGGTCTATCCCGAGCGCCTGGCCATCGTCCACGGCGCGCTGCGCCAGACCTGGGGCCAGACCTATGCGCGCTGCCGCCAGCTGGCCAGCGCGCTGCAGCGCCACGGCATAGGCAAGAACGACACCGTCGCCGTGCTGCTGCCCAATACCCCGCCCATGGTCGAAGCGCATTTCGGCGTGCCCATGGCGGGCGCGGTGCTCAATGCGCTCAACACCCGGCTGGACCCCGAAGCGATCGCTTTCATGCTCGACCATGGCGAAGCCCGCGCGGTGATTGTCGACCCCGAGTTTGCCGGCCTGCTGGGCAAGGCGCTGGCGCTGCGCGCATCGACCAAGGAGCTGCTGGTCGTCGAAGTGCAGGACGCGCTGTATGGCGCGAGCAGCCAGCCGCTGGGCGGGATCGACTATGAAGACTTTCTTGCCGGCGGCAACGCGCATTTCGCCTGGGAGCTGCCCGCCGACGAATGGGATGCGATTGCGCTGAATTACACCAGCGGCACCACGGGCAACCCCAAGGGCGTGGTCTACCACCACCGCGGCGCGGCCACCAATGCCATCAGCAACGTGCTCGAATGGGACATGCCCAAGCATGCGGTCTACCTGTGGACCTTGCCACTGTTCCATTGCAATGGCTGGTGCTTTGCCTGGACGCTGGCGCTGCGCGCGGCGGTGAACGTCTGCCTGCGCCGTGTGGACCCGCAAGCGGTATTCGACGCCATTCGCGACCATGGTGTGACGCACTACTGCGGCGCCCCCATCGTGCACGGCATGCTGGTGAATGCGCCAGCCGGCATGAAGGCCGGCCTGCCCACGGGCGTCAAGGCCATGGTGGCCGGCGCCGCGCCGCCGGCGTCGATGATCGAGGGCATGGAACGCATGGGCTTCGATCTGACCCATGTCTATGGCCTGACCGAGACCTATGGGCCGGCCGCGGTCTGCGCCCAGCATGGTGACTGGAGCCAGCTCGACATCGGCGAGCGCGCGCGCCTCAATGCGCGCCAGGGCGTGCGCTTTCACCTGCAGGGCGATGTGCGCGTGCTCGACCCCGAAACCATGCAGCCCGTGCCCCAGGACGGCGAGACCATGGGCGAGATCATGTTCAAGGGCAATATTGCGATGAAGGGCTATCTGAAGAACGCCAAGGCCACGCAGGACGCGTTTGCGGGCGGCTGGTTCCATAGCGGCGATCTGGCCGTGCAGTACCCGGACGGCTACATCAAGATCAAGGACCGCAGCAAGGACATCATCATTTCGGGCGGCGAGAACATCTCGTCGATCGAAGTCGAGGATGTGCTCTATCGCCATCCCGACGTGCTGGCCGCGGCGGTGGTGGCCAAACCCGATGCCAAATGGGGCGAGACGCCCTGCGCCTTCATCGAACTCAAGGCCGGCGCCACGACCACGCCCGAGGACATCGTGCGGCACTGCCGCAAATACCTCGCGGGCTTCAAGCTGCCGCGTGCCGTGGTGTTTGGCGAGCTGCCCAAGACCAGCACCGGCAAGATCCAGAAGTTCGAGCTGCGCAAGGTGGCGGGCGCGGCCAGGGCCATCGACGTCTAGGCGCAGCATTGCCGGCGCGCGGCGGCGGCGCCGATGGAACCAGACTTCGGGGCCGGGCACTCACCCACACGTGCCCTGGGCGACAGGGTGCGAAATGGGGATCCCCCGCTTTCACCCTGGAGTCCTACCCGTGTTCCATTCCCTGCATTTGACCGCCAGGGTGTTGCGGCAGCCGCAGCGCCAGGCCTTGCCGCCACCCTCGACCCATGAGCTGTTCGCCGCCATTGCGCACGGCGACAGGCCCGCGTTCGCGGCCTTGCTCGAAGGCCTGGACATCGACCAGGCGACGCGGGACGCCAGCGGCAATACGCCCTTGCATCTGGCGGTGCGCAGCGGCGATGTCGCGATGGTGGCCGCATTCGTGCACAGCCGGCATGGGCGCGATCCGGCCATCGTGCAGGCGCGCGATGCGCAGGGCGAAACGGCGCTGTGGAATGCGGCCCGCGACGGGCAGGCCGCGATGCTCGCGCCCCTGGTGGCGGCGGGAGCGCAGATCAATGCGCGCGGCCATCGGGGCGAGACGCCGCTGACGGCGGCCGTGATGTCCGGCCGTCTGGACATGGTGCAGGCCTTGATTGCCGCGGGCGCCGACGTGAATGCCTACGACGACGTCGCCTGCGCAGGCCGCAGCAGGCACAACACCCCGCTGATGCTGGCCATGCGCGCCGCCAACCCGGAGATGGTGCGGGCCTTGATCGCCGCGGGTGCGGACGTCAATGCGCACAACGACAATCTGGACAGTCCGCTGACCTTGGTCCAGGGCCACGCGGTGGGGTTGGCGACGGCCGAACCCATGGCCGATGCGCTGTGGGCCGTGATCCAGGCCGGCGCGAATCTCATGGTGCGACACCAGGACGGCTTCGAGGATACGGCGCTGGCCTATCTGGCGGTCCAGTTCCCGCGGCTGGGCACGCTGCTGCAGGCGGCGCCACACTGCGATGCCTCTGCCTGTCAGCGCCTGAATGCATTGGTCGATGCCGCGGAGGGCGGTGACCTGCCGACGGTGCGGGCCTTGCTGGGCGCTGTGGCGGATATCGATGCGCGCGTGGCCAGCGGCGCCACGGCCTTGGGCGGTGCAGCGCGGTACGGCAACGCGCAGGTCGTGGCGGCCTTGCTCGAAGCCGGAGCGAACCCCGATGCGACCGATGGCTTCGGGCGCACGCCCTTGATGCTCGCGGCCCGGAATTCCCAACCGGACACGGGTTCCGAGCAGGTGGTGCAGGCGCTGCTGCGGGCCGGCGCGGATATCGATGCGCATGACAGGAACGGGGACACTGCCCTGATGCCCGATGGTGTGTTCAGTCATTGGACGCGGCCCACGGCGCTGGCCCTGCTGAGCGCGGGGGCGAACGTCGACGCGCGCAATTACCGCGGTGAGACGCCGCTGCTGGCGGCGCTGCGCGTGGGCGAGACGGGGCTCGCGCAATGGCTGTTGGAATGGCGCGCGGACATCAACCTGGCTTGTCATCGCGGCTGGACGGCCTTGATGTACGTGGTCAAGAGAAGAGGGGAGCTGGCGCCGTGGATGGCTGCCGGGGCCGATGTCCATGCCCGCAATGACCGCGGCCAGACGGCGCTGTTCATGGCCGGCACCTCACGCCATGCGTTGGCGGTGGCGGCCTTGGTCAAGCTCGGCGCCGACGTCAACGCCCAGGACCATGACGGCCGCACGCCACTGATGGCCGCGGCCCATGGCGGGTGCCTGGAGACGGCCAGGGCCATGCTGGACGCCGGGGCGGACATGCACGCCAAGGACCAGGCCGGGGTCACGGTGCTGATGCATGCGGTGGATCATGGCCGAGATGACTTCGTGCAGCTGTTGCTCAGGCGCATGGCACGGGCCGCCGCCTCCCGATGGGTCGCCCATCCTCTGGTTGAGGACGGGCGCTGCGCGGCAGATGACGCCGGTCTGCAGGCCGTGCGCGCCGCGCTCGAGGCGCGGGATTTTCTCCACAATACGGCGCTCTTGCATGCGGTCGGTGTCCAGGCCGGCGCGTGGCCTGTGCTGGCGCTGCTGATCGATGCCGGGGCGGACATCAATGCGCAAAACACGGCTGGAATGACGCCGCTGATGTTGCTGGTACAGAGCAGCTCCCATCTGGTTGCGCGATTGCTTGCCTGCGGCGGCATCGACGTACAAGCAATGGACGCCATGGGCAGAACGGCGCTGATGCATGCGGCCATCCATGGCCACCACATCGCATTGGACTGGCTGCTGGACCGCGGTGCCGACATCAATGCCCGCGACAAGCGTGGCGCCACGGCGCTGATCCATGCGTCGATCGCCGGTCAATTGCCCGTGGTCATGGCGCTGCTGGCGCGCAACCCGGACATCCATATCGCAGATGGAAACCTGCATACCGCGGTGCTGCATGCCGCGCTGCGCCGCCATCACCGGGTGGTGGCCGCGCTGGAGGCCTACGGGGCTCTGGCATACGCGTCGCGGCGCACGGCTGCGGGCTGATTTCCGGGAGGTCGCCGGGGTGGCGGCAGGGGCGAGGCCGTGGAATCCGGCCTGTGGTAAGGTCGGCGCGCGAAAAACCACAAGCATCCCGGGGTGTGCTGCGCAGCCCTGGAACACGGAGACAGCGCCATGAAGTCCATTACCGAGTTCGCGCATTTCAAGCGCGAACAGCTCAAGATCGTCATGGTCACGGCCTATGACTATCCCGGTGCCCGCTACGCCGAGGCCGCGGGCGCCGACGTCATTCTGGTCGGCGATTCGCTGGGCATGGTGGTGCTGGGCTATGACTCCACCGTGCCGGTCACCGTCGACGACATGGTGCACCATGCCAAGGCCGTGCGCCGCGGCGCGCCGCATACCTGCATCGTGCTCGACATGCCGTTTGGCAGCTATCACGCGGGGCTGGAAAGCACGACGCGCTGTGCCGTGGACATGATGCAGCGCAGCGGCGCCGATGCCCTGAAGGTCGAAGGCGCGGGCGAGGTGATCGACGTGATCCGCCGCCTGACCCATGTCGGCATTCCTGTGGTCGCCCACCTGGGCCTGACGCCGCAGTCGGCCGCCGTGCTCGGCGGCTACAAGGTGCAGGGCCGGGACACGGCGGCCGCGCAGCAGATCATGAACGACGCCCTGGCCTGCGAGGCGGCGGGCGCCTGTGCGCTGGTGCTCGAATGCGTGCCCCAGCAGCTGGCGACGCGCATCAGCGCGCAGCTGGCGATTCCCACCATCGGCATTGGTGCGGGCCCGGGCACCGATGGCCAGGTGCTGGTGTTCCATGACCTGCTGGGCTATGGCAGCCACCACGTGCCGAAGTTCGTGCAGCAGTTCGCGGACGTGGGCACGCCGGTGCATGACGGCCTGGTGGCCTATGCGCAGGCGGTGCGCAGTGGCGCCTTCCCCGCCGAATCCCATACTTTCAACATCAGCGATTCCGTGCTCGAGCGGCTTTACGGCGGCATCGTGCCCGCGGCTTCCTGAACCCCGATCTGCCATGCAAAGACTGACTTCGATTGCCGAGCTGCGCGCGTGGCGCGATCACGCGCGCCGCCAGGGAAAGACCATTGGCCTGGTGCCGACCATGGGCGCGCTGCACACCGGCCACATGGCGCTGGTGGAGAGCGCGCGCGAACATTGCGATCTGGTGATGATGAGCATCTTCGTCAACCCGCGCCAGTTCGGCCCGGGCGAGGATTTCGACGCCTATCCGCGCGATCTCGATGCCGACTGCGCGCTGGCCCAGGCGCATGGCGTCGATGCCGTGTTCGCGCCCTCGACCGAGGAGATGTACCCGCATGCCGCCGGCCCGCTGATCCTGGCCGGGCGCCAGGCCCACATGCTGTGCGGCGCATCGCGCCCCGGTCATTTCGATGGCGTGCTGCAGGTGGTCTGCAAGCTGTTCAACCTGGTGCAACCCGAGCGCGCGTTCTTCGGCCAGAAGGATGCGCAACAGGTGGCGATCATCCAGACCTTTGTGCGTGACTACAACCTGCCGCTGGAAATCAAGGTGATTGCCGTGGTGCGCGAGGCCGATGGCCTGGCCAAGTCTTCGCGCAATGTCTATCTGAGCCCCGAGGAGCGCGCGCAGGCGCCGGCCATCCATGCGGCGCTGCAGCTGTGCCGCGAGCGCCTGCAGGCCGGATTCGGCCCCGATGCGGCGCTGCAGACCGCGCGCGCCCACATTGCCCAAGAGATTCCCGGCAGCCGCATCGACTACCTCGAGCTGCTGGCCTGGCCCGATCTGCTGGCGCTGAGCGACAGCGACCGCGAATGCATCGCGCTGGCCGCGGTGCACCTGGGCCGCACGCGCCTGATCGACAACATCACGTTCACGAGGTAAGTCCATGTTCCGCATGCTGATGAACAGCAAGATCCACCGCGCCCAGGTCACCCAGGCCGATCTCAACTACGTCGGCTCGATCACCATCGACCAGGACCTGATGGATGCCGTGGGCATCGTCGCCAACGAAAAGGTGCATGTCGTCAACAACAACAATGGCGCGCGTTTCGAGACCTATGTGATCGCGGGCGAGCGCGCCAGCGGCGTGATCTGCGTCAACGGCGCGGCCGCACGGCTGGTGCAAAAAGGCGACATCGTGATCGTCATTGCCTACGCTTATGTCGATGCGACGGAACTTGCTGCCCATGTACCGCGCGTGGCAATCATGGGCCCGGACAACCGCATCAGCCAGATGCTGCACGAAGAGCCTGCGCTGACCATGCTCTGACCGCTGCCGCGCCGCGGCCGCTGTCGTTTTTCCCTTTCATCCCGGTTTTGCGCCTCCAGGCGCGCCGCCGCATGGGCAGCGTGGAGCGTACGTCGCTCATCTCCGCAGGCGGCAAGCGGTGTGCGCGCGTGATTTGCATGCAAATGTGCGAACGTAGCCAGCTGAAGCGTGAAAACACCCTGAACGTCCGGTATCTGCCTGCTATAAGAGCGCATTTTTACGCAAACATGCGGTGGCTGAAAGCGGGTCAGGTATTTGCAGGGAGTTGTAGGCAGAAGGCGGATTTTTGCGGCAAGATGAGCGAACTTTGCGGGCTGCGATGCCTGTTTCTCTTGCCGATTGCCCTATGCCAGATCCATGTGTCCCGACCTCTGCCGGTCCGGATTTCACTTCCACGCCCTGCATCACGCTCTCCAGCGTGCGGTTGGTGCGTGGCCAGACCACGGTGCTCGATGGTCTGAGCCTGCACTGGGATCAGCCACGCATAGGCCTGATCGGCCACAACGGTGCGGGCAAGACCAGTCTGTTCCGGCTGCTGTGCGGGCTCGACGAGCCGGCTGCGGGCGAAGTGCTGTTTGACGGTGCCAACCTGCACCGGGCCGGGCGCGAACGCACGCGCTGGATAGGCATGATGTTCCAGAACCCCGATGACCAGATCATCTTCCCCACCGTCGAGGAAGAGCTGGCGCTGGGCGTGCAGGCCCAGGGCGTGGCCAAGCGCGAAGCCAAGGCGCAGGCGCGCGCGTTTCTCGCGCAGCGCGGCCTGGCCCACTGGGCCGAGCGCGCGATCAGCAGCCTGAGCCAGGGCCAGCGCCAGATGGTCTGCTGGCTGGCAATGCTGATCTCCGCGCCGCGCACCGTGCTGCTCGACGAACCCTATGCCAGCCTGGACCTGCCGGGCCAGGCCCAGCTGGCCGATGACATTGCCGCGGCGGCGCAGCAGGTCATCGTCTCCACCCATGTGCTGGCCCATGTGCGCGACTATGCGCGCGTGGTCTGGCTGGACCAGGGCCGGGTGCGCGGCGACGGGCCGGGCGCAGAAGTCTGCGCCGCCTATGAGGCCGCCGTGGCCGCCGAAGTCGACGCGCGCCGCGCCGCCACGTGCGCGCCGGGCCAGAAGTCGCTGGGCTGACACCATGGGCAGCCTCTACAGCGATCTCCCCACCTGGCTGCACCGCTTTGGCGCCGGCTTCAAGCTGGCGTTCATGGCGCTGGCCGGCACGCTGCTGTTCCTGACCCACAACCCCTGGGTGCTGGCCGTCTGCGGCGCCGCCTGTCTGGTGCTGTGGATCAGCCTGGGCGCGGCGACGCGCGTCGCGCACCGCCTGATTTTCTCGGTGCTGCTGGGCGCCGCGCTGGTCGCCGTGTTCCATCTGTGGATGGGCCGGCCGGCGCTGGCCGCGGTGAGCGCGCTGCGCCTGGCCTGTGCCTGCACGCTGGGCGTGGCGCTCACGGTGACCACGCGCCCCATGGACCTGCTCGAAGTGCTGGACCGCTGGCTTGCGCCGCTGTCACGCGTTGGGCTGCAGCCCGAGCGCATTTCCCTGCAGCTGGGATTGATGCTGCGCTTCACCGAGCATTTCTTCGTGCAATGGAAGAAGCTTGACGATGCCCACCGCCTGCGCACCGGCCGCGCCGGCGGCCTGCGCCTGATGGCGCCGCTGACGGTGCAGATGCTGCAGGCCGCGCGGCGCGTTGCCGATGCGCTGTACGCCCGGCTGGGCGGCTGAACGATTCACTGATTTCCGATTGACCCAACCCGAGTGCCACCGATGAAAACCGCCATTTCCCGCCGCCAGTCCGAATCCATGGCCCTGGTGGGCCTGTTTGCCGCGCTGATCGCGGTCATGGGCCTGATCCCCAAGATCGATCTGCCGCTGGGCGTGCCGATCACGCTGCAGACCCTGGGCGTGATGATGGCCGGCTGCCTGCTCGGACCGCGGCGCGGGCTGCAGGCCATCGCGCTGTTCATGATAGCCGTGGCCGCGGGCCTGCCCCTGCTTGCGGGCGGGCGGGGCGGCCTGGGCGTGTTCATGTCGCCGACAGCAGGCTATTTTGTCGGCTTTGCGCCGGCGGCTTTCGCCACCGGCCTGCTGATGGCCGTGCTGCCCAAGGCCACGCCGCTGCGCGCGGCCGGCAGCGCCTTCATTGCGTCGGCTGTCGGCGGGGTGCTGGTGCTGCACGGCTTCGGCATTGCCGGGCTGGTGCTGGTGGCCAAGATTCCATTTGCCCAGGCGTTCTGGGGTGACCTGCTGTTCGTGCCCGGCGATCTGCTCAAGTGCGTGCTGACGGCGCTGGTCGTGCATACCGTGGCCAAGGCGCTGCCCGACTGGCGCTTTGGCGGCCGCGGCGCCTGATGCCTTCTTCGGCACTGGTGCACGGGCCGCTGGCGCATTGGTGCCAGCTGCGGCCCGATGCCGTGGCGCTGGCCAACGGCCAGCAGGCGCTGAGCTTTGCGCAGTTGCACGCGCGCGTGCAGCAGCAGGCCCAGGACTGGCAGGCACGCCGCGCGCCCGCCACGGTGCTGCTCGACAGCAGCGGCTCGGGGCTGGAGCGCATCGTTGATTTTCTGGCGGTGATTGCCAGCGGACGCTGCGCCGCCGTGGCCGAGCCGGAATGGCCGGCCAGCGTGCAGGCGCGCATTGCCGCGCAGTTCGCGCAGCAGCCTCCCGCCGACATGCCGGAGCCCGGCCCCGAAACGCCGTTCTATATCGGCTTCACCTCGGGCAGCAGCGGCCTGCCCAAGGGCTTTCGCCGCCACCACCGCTCATGGACCGAAAGCTTTCGCGTCTCGGCCCAGGACCTGGGCGACGCCGCGATGCAGCGGGTGTATGCGCCCGGGCGTCTGTCGCATTCGCTGTTTCTGTTTGCCGCGCTGCTGGGGTTGTGGAGCGGCGCGGGCGCCGAGATCCAGGAGCGCTTTTCCGCGGGCCGCGCGCTCGCACGGCTGCAGTCCGCTGAGTTTCCGGTGCTGGTGGCCGTGCCCAGCCAGCTGCAGCTGATGCTGGAGTCGGCGCAGCGCCGGCGCACGCCGCCCGTGCACGGCGTGGCGCTGCTGCTGATCAGCGGCGCGCGCTGGCTGCGCGAGCGCACGCCCGCGCTGCAGGCACTGTTTCCCCGGGCGCGCATCGTCGAGTTCTACGGTGCGTCCGAAGCCAGCTATATCGCCTGGATGGATGCCGATGCGCGGGCGCCGGCGCAGGCCGTGGGACGGCCGTTCAGCAATGTGGCGCTGCATATCGGCGCCGACCCGCTGGTCGACCCGCTCGCGGGCGGGCGCGACAACGGCGGCGAACCGGGGCTGATCTGGGTACGCAGCCCGATGCTGTTCATGGACTATGTCGGCAGCTGCGATGGCTCGGCCGCGCTGCGGCGCGGCGAGTGGCTGTCGGTGCGCGACATCGGCCATATCGATGCCCAGGGCTGGCTGCATCTGCGCGGCCGCGAAAGCCGCATGATAGTGACCCAGGGCAAGAACCTGTTTCCCGAAGAGGTCGAAGCGCGGCTGCAGGCGCATCCGCAGCTGGGCCAGGTGTCGCTGCATGGCGTGGCCGACGGCCTGCGCGGCCATGCGCTGCACGCGGTGCTGCAGGCGGTCGATGAGGTCTGCCCCATGCCGCACGCGCTGGCTCTGGCGCAGTGGTGTCGCGCGACGCTGGAAAGCTTCAAGGCACCGCGCCACTGGTGGTTGTGGCAAGGCCCGTGGCCGCTCACGGCCAGCGGCAAGACCGACCATGCGGCGATTGCGCGCGCATTGCTGGAACGGACACAAGAACTGGAGCAGAGCGGGGCGGCGCCCCGGCATCTGCAGCCATGGCCATGAACCACGCCGCCATACCCGTCATTGCCTGGGCGCGCAGCCCGGTCGCCCCGGTGGGCGGCGCTCTTTCGCAGTTGCAGGCGCACGAACTCGGGGCGCCGCTGGTGCAGGCGCTGCTGGCCCGCACGGCTGTGCCGGCCGCGGCCATCGATGCCGTGGTGCTGGGCAATGCACTGGGCGCGGGCGGCAATCCGGCGCGCATGCTGGCGCTGGCCGCGGGCCTGAACGAAAGTTGCGCGGCCTACAGCGTCGATACGCAATGCTGCGCCGGACTGGATGCGATCACGCTGGCCTGCGGCCTGCTGGCCTCGGGCCAGGCGCGCATCGTGATCGCGGGCGGCGCCGAGGCCTGGAGCCGCGCGCCGCTTCGCCAGCACCGGCCGCAGGCGGCCGGCGACAGCGCCGCGGCCTATGAACGGCCGGCGTTTGCACCTTGGCCCGAACGCGATCCCGACATGCTGCAGGCTGCGGCCGATCATGCGCAGCGCATCGCTTGCCGGCGCGTGGCACAGGACGGCTATGCGCTGCAAAGCCATGCCAAGGCGGTTGCGGCACGCCCCGCGCTGGGCGCCGAGATCGTCGCGCTGGGCGGGCTTGACCACGATGCCTACCCGCGCACGCTGCGCGCCGAGCGCGTGGCGCGCATGCCGGTGGCGGCGCGTGCGCAGGCAGCGGGTGCGCACGACTGCGCCATCAGCACCGTGGCAATTTCGCCCAAGGCCGATGGCGCGGCGCTGCTGCTGCTGGCCACCACCGAGGCTTGTCGCGAATGGGGCTTGCAGCCGGCCGCGCTGTGGCGCGGTGCGGTGAGCGTGGGCGGTGCACCCGAAACGCCCATGCTCTGCGCCGCCACGGCCGCGCGCCACCTGCTCGATCGGCTGGCGCTGGAAGTGGCGGATATCGACTGTTGGGAGCTGCATGATGCGTTTGCCGTGCAGGGCCTGGATTTCTGCGCCGAACTCGGGCTTGGCGCCGAAAGTCTCAACGCCCAGGGCGGTGGCCTGGCGCGCGGCCACCCGATTGGTGCCTCGGGCGCGATTGCGGCAGTGCGCGTATTGGCGCGGCTGCGCAGCGACCCTGCGGCGCAGCGTGGACTGGCCAGCATTGCCGGCGCCGGCGGCCTGGGCGCGGCCGCCATTTTCGAAAGCCCGGTTGCCGGGTAACACCTCCATGCATTCTTCCGTTTCCCCATATGCCGAACTGGCACGCAGCCGGCGCTCGGTGCGCGGCTTTCTGCCCGAGCCGGTGCCGCAAGCGCTGCTCGAAAGCCTGCTGCAGAGCGCACGCCAGGCGCCCAGCGGCGCCAATCTCCAGCCCGGGCGCTTCTGGGCCTTGCGGGGCGCGGCGCGCGCACGCGTGAGCGCGGCGCTGTGCCAGGCGGTGCGCACGCAGCAGCCCGAGCGCGAGGAGTACGACTACTTTCCGCGGCCCATGCCCATGCAGCTGCGCAAGCGCCAGGTGGCATCGGCGCAGGCGCTGTACCGCAGCCTGGGCATTGCGCGCGGCGACGCGGCCGCGCGCCAGCGGCAGTTCGAGCACAACTACCGCTTCTTCGATGCGCCCGTGGCGCTGCTGGTGACCATAGACCGTGAATTCGGCCACGGCGGTTTCATGGATCTGGGCATGTGCCTGCATGGCCTGCTGATGGCCGCCCATGCCGCGGGCCTGGGCGCCTGCGCGATTGGCGCGCTCGCTTCGTATCCGGAGATCGTGCGCCGCGAACTGGGCCTGCCTGACAGCCAGGTCGTGGTCTGCGGCGTGGCCCTGGGCTGGCCCGATCCGCAGGCGCCCGCCAATCAGGCGCAGACCGAGCGCGAGCCGCTGGGGCAGTACTTTCAGGTGTTGTCCTGAGGTGCGGCCCTGGCCACCGAGCCCGGGCCGAACCGCAGGATGAAGCGCGTTTCCTCGGGCTGGCTGTCGACCAGCACTTCGCCCTTGTGCATCTGCATGATGGACTGGACGATCGCCAGCCCCAGCCCGCCCGAGTCGCCGGGCTGGGCGCGCGCCGGATCGCAGCGATAGAAGCGGTCGAACAACCGCGGCAGATGCTCGGCGGCAATCGGTTCGCCGTGGTTGATGACTTCGAGGTCCAGGCCCAGCGCGTGCTGCTGGGTGCGCAGCGTGACCACGCTGCCGGGCGCGCCATAGCGCAAGGCGTTCGAGACCAGATTGGCCATGGCGCGCGCCAGCAGCGGCGTATCGGCAATCAGCGTGCCTTGTGCGAGGTTGCGCATCTGCATGCCCTGCTCGTCGGCCATGCCTTCGAAATAGTCGCAGACCCGGCCGGCGAGATGCGCCAGGTCCAGCGGCTTGCGCTGCAGCATGGCTTCGGGCTTTTCGGCGCGCGCCAGGAACAGCATGTTGTCTATCATGCGCGCCAGGCGCTCGTACTCCTCCTGCTTGGAGACCAGCAGGTTTTCATAGTCCTCGACGCTGCGCGGCTGGTTGAGCGCCTGCTGGTTCTGGCCCATCAGGTTGTTGAGCGGCGTGCGCATCTCGTGCGCCAGGTCTTCGGAGAATCGCGACAGCCGCGAATAGCCTTCCTCGAGCCGTGCCAGCATCTGATTCAGCGCCCGGGTCAGTCCTTGCAGTTCCTGCGGCTGCTGGCGCGCGTCCAGCCTCAGGCCCAGCTGCTGCGGATGGATGGCCGCGGCCTGCAGGCTCAGGCGGCGCAGCGGCAGCAGGCCGCGGCGCACCACTTCCCAGCCAATGGCAAACGCCAGCAGCACGCCCACCAGCCAGGCCAGGCCCAGCTTGACGCGGTAGGCTTCGAGCATCTGGATGCGCGTGTTCAGCAGCGTGCCCGTGATCACGTTCAGTATCCCCGGCGGGCACACGACATGGGCCCAGGCCAGCCGTGCGGCCTCGGGGCCCGCGTTGTTGAACAGCATGGGCGCGCCGTCGGCGGGAAACGCCGGGCGCTGCATGCCCGTGGGATTGATTTCGACCAGCAGCTCGCCGCGGTCGTTGGTGATCCAGAGAATGTTTTCCTTGTTGCCCAGCGCATGGGCATAAAGATGCGGGTGCTGGCGCAGGATTTCGACATATTCGGGGTCTATCGAAAGAATGCGCATGCGCTCGATGCGCGCGATCAGGGCCTCGTCGTCGCGCTGCTTGAGTTCGTTCTTCAGCGCGTCGTAGGCATAGCAGCCCATCACGCCAAACAAAATCGCGCTGACGGCGGCAAACATCAAGGCCAGCCGCAGGCGCAGGCTGATCTGCTGGAGTTTCTTCATGGCGCATCCGCCTCGATGCGATAACCCATGCCGCGCACGGTCTGGATCAGTTTGTGCTCATATTCATCATCGATCTTGGCGCGCAGGCGGCGAATCGCGACATCGACCACATTGGTGTCGCTGTCGAAGTTCATGTCCCAGACCTGGGAGGCAATGCGCGTGCGCGACAGCACCTCGCCCTGGTGTTGCAGCAGCAGTTGCAGCAGCGCGAATTCCTTGTTGGTGAGCTCTATGCGCTGGCCCTGGCGCGTGACGCGCCGGCGCAGCAGGTCCATCTCCAGGTCGGCAAGGCGAAACAGATCGGGCTCGCGCAGCGGCGTGCGGCGCAGCAGCGTGCGCACGCGCGCCAGCAGTTCGGCATAGGAAAAGGGCTTGACCAGATAATCGTCGGCGCCGAGTTCCAGGCCTTTGACGCGGTCTTCGATGGCATCGCGGGCGGTGAGAAACAGCACCGGCGTCTGGTGGGTTTCGCGGTAGCGGCGAATGAAGGTCCAACCGTCCATGCCCGGCAGCATCACATCCAGGATCAGCAGATCAAAATCAAGTTCGCGCGATATATAAAAGCCATCTGCGCCGTTATATGCGACCTCGACCTGGTAGCCGGATTCCGTCAAACCCTTTTGCAGATAATCCGCGGATTTGATTTCGTCTTCAATGATCAATATGCGCATGGAGGTTCTTTGGGCGGAACGGAGCAGGAGTGGAATGGTAGTGGCTAACGCGATTTCGCACATGACAGAAACGTAATGTCGGCGCAATCTTGATGTCAGCCCGGGTGTCACAGAATTGTCTTCACTCGCCAGGCAGACCCATCCGGACTTTCGGATCGCTGCCTTTACTGAACACTCTTCCAGAGACTTCTATGACTTCCATCCGCCACAGCGCTTCCATCCTGATCCTGTCCCTCACCGCCGCCGTTGCCGGCCAAGCCATGGCCCAGCAAAACGCCCCCCTGACCCGCGCCCAGGTCATTGCCGATTTCCAGAAGGCCCGCGCCAATGGCGAGCTGATCGAAGGCGAAGCCGGCCTGCGCCAGAACCAGATCCGTCCCGACCTCTATCCCCAGGTTGCACAAGGCCAGGCCGTGAGCAGCGAACAGGTCTACGCCGACATGCAAAAGGCCCGTGCCGCCGGCCAGCTCCAATTCGGCGAAGGCAACTGAAAACGGGGGCCTGGCCCCTGAATGGCAAAACCCCGCAAGTATCTTGCGGGGTTTTGTCATTGGGAAGTGCTTACTCCATGGTCAGCTTCTGCTTGACCACGACGTCCTTGTAGACCGCCAGCTCTTCCTTCATCTGCTGGGCAAACTTCTCGGGCGTGCCGGCCTGGATGATGGAGCCGGTTTCCTCGATGCGCTTGCGGATGGCCGGGTCCTGCAGCACCTTGCGGGTCGCGGCATTGATCTTGTCGACGATATCCTTGGGCAGGCCCTTGGGGCCGACGATGCCGTAATAGGCCATGCGGTTCGCGGGCTCGAGGCCGACTTCCTTGAAGGTCGGCACATCGGGCATCGCTGGCACGCGCTCGGGCGCCGCGACCACCAGCGCCACCAGGCGCTTTTCCTTGATGAAGGGCAGGGCCGAGGGCAGGTTGTCGAAGATCAGCGGCACCTGGCCGGCGACGGCGTCATTGAGTGCCGGGCCCGAGCCGCGGTAGGGCACGTGCATCATGTCGGTGCCGGTCGACAGCTTGAACATTTCCATCATCAGATGGGTGATCGAGCCGGTGCCCGGCGAGGCATAGGAATACTTGGCGGGGTTCTTCTTGACCTCTTCAAGGAACTGCTTGTAGTTCTTGCCCGCGAACTGCGGGTTGGCGGCAATCACATTGGGCGTGGCTGCAATGTTGATCACCGGCGTGAAGTCGGTGGCAACGTTGTAGGGGATCTTGGGGTTGATGGCCGGGTTGGTGGCCGTGGTCGACACCGTGGCAATGCCCAGGTGGTAGCCATCGGCCGTGGCGCGCGCGGTTTCGGCCGCGCCTATGCTGCCGCCGCCGCCGCCCCGGTTCTCGACGATCACCGGCTGGCCCAGCTCGCGGCCCAGCGGGTCGGCGATGACGCGCGCGATCAGGTCGGTAGTGCCGCCGGCGGCAAATGGCACCAGCAGCTTGATGGGCTTGCTGGGGTAGGCGGACTGGGCAAAGGCGCTGCCGAAAACCGAAAGCAGGCCCAGGGCCAAAAGACTTTTGCGTAGCATTGAATTGTCTCCATTAAATATTCTGTTCAACGGGACAAATGCTAATGGATTGCTGGCGAGGCCGGAGTTTGGCGACAGTTAAATGCTTCAGTAGTTTCCCTGGGGGAATATCCATTTGCGGGCAGGCTTTGCCCTGCATCAAATCCACAGCGATTTTCTGCATATTGAAGGGCGGCCGGGGCCAGATATTCCCAGGCCGCATGGCGCGCTGGCGCCGCTGTGCAGCGCGCCTAGATCGCGCCGGTGCTGCGCAGCGCGGCGATGCGCGCTTCGTCCAGACCCAGCTGCTGCAGCACTTCGTGCGTGTGCTGGCCCAGCGCGGGCGGCGCGCGGTGGTAGACCACCGGGGTGGCCGACAGCCGCATCGGGTTGGCGACTCCGGCCACGGCCGGCAGGCCGTCGTCGCGCGGCAACTCGATGCGCACGCCCCGGGCCTGCACCTGCGGGTCGTCGAATGCCTGGGCCACGGTGTTGATCGGGCCGCAGGGCACGGCCTTGTCTTCGAACAGCGCAATCCAGGCGGCCGTGGTGCGGGTGCGCAGCACGGGCTCCATCAGCGCCAGCAAGGCGGCGCGGTGCTGCACGCGCGCGGTGTTGGTGGCAAAGCGCGCATCCTGCGCCCACTCCTGCTGGCCGATGGCGGCGCAAAAGCGCGCGAACTGGCCGTCGTTGCCTATCGCCAGCATGACGTTGCCGTCCGAAGTCACGAAGTCCTGGTATGGCGCGAGGCTGGGGTGCACATTGCCGGCCCGGCCCGGCGCCGCGCCCGTGGCCAGATAGCCCGCGGCCTGGTTGGCCAGCACCGCCATGCCCACGTCGAGCAGCGCCATGTCGATGTACTGGCCCTGGCCGCTCGCGTGGCGGGCATTGATGGCCGCCAGAATGGCATTGCTCGCATACAGGCCGGTGAACACATCGATCACGGCCACGCCGGCCTTGAGCGGGCCGCCGCCGGGCGCGCCATCGGCGTGACCGGTGATGCTCATCAGGCCGCACATGGCCTGCACCATCAGGTCGTAGCCCGCGCGCTCGGCATACGGGCCGTCCTGGCCGAAGCCGGTGATGGAGCAGTAGATCAGGCGCGGGTTGGTCGCCTTGAGGCTGTCGTAATCGAGGCCGTACTGGCGCAGGCCGCCGACCTTGAAGTTCTCGACCAGGACATCGGCCTCGGCCGCCATGCGCTGCAGCAGCGCCTGGCCTTCGGGATGGGCCATATCGATGGTGATCGAGCGCTTGTTGCGGTTGCAGGCGGTGAAGTAGCTGGCTTCGCGCGTGTCGTTGCCGTCTTCATCGCGCAGAAAGGGCGGGCCCCAGTGGCGCGTGTCGTCGCCGGCGACCGGGCGTTCGACCTTGACGACATCGGCGCCCAGGTCGGCCAGCATCTGGGTGCACCAGGGGCCGGCAAGGACGCGCGAGAGGTCCAGGACTTTGAGGCCGGCGAGGGCGGAGGGGGATTGGGTCATGGTCGAAGGCCTTGGCTGGAGGCCAGGCCGTCCACCCTTCGACGGGCTCAGGGCGAACGGAACGACCGTTCGTGGTGAGCCTGACGAACCATGAACGTCCCCACCTCCAACTTCAATCAGTTGGAGAAAGCCGCAATCCCGGTCTGCGCGCGGCCGAGAATCAGCGCATGCACATCGTGCGTACCTTCGTAAGTGTTCACCACTTCGAGGTTCACCAGATGGCGGGCCACGCCGAATTCGTCGCTGATGCCGTTGCCGCCAAGCATGTCGCGCGCCAGGCGGGCGATGTCCAGGGCCTTGCCGCAGTTGTTGCGCTTGATCAGCGAGGTGACTTCGACCACGTTCTGGTGCTCGTCCTTCATGCGGCCGACGCGCAGCGCGGCTTGCAGGCCCAGCGTGATTTCGGTCTGCATGTCGGCCAGCTTCTTCTGCACCAGCTGGTTGGCAGCCAGGGGGCGGCCGAACTGCTTGCGGTCCAGCGTGTACTGGCGCGCGGTGTGCCAGCAGGCTTCGGCCGCGCCCATCGCGCCCCAGGCAATGCCGAAGCGCGCGCTGTTGAGGCAGGTGAACGGACCCTTGAGGCCACGCACTTCGGGAAACGCGTTTTCCTCGGGCACGAACACGTCGTCCATGACGATTTCACCGGTGATCGAGGCGCGCAGGCCGACCTTGCCGTGGATGGCGGGAGCCGTCAGGCCCTTCCAGCCCTTTTCCAGGATGAAGCCGCGGATCTGGCCCACGGCGCCGGTCTCGGAGACTTCCTTGGCCCAGACCACGAACACATCGGCCACGGGGCTGTTGGTGATCCACATCTTGCTGCCCTTGAGCTTGTAGCCGCCGTCGACCTTGTGGGCGCGCGTGGCCATGGAGCCGGGGTCGGAGCCGTGGTCGGGTTCGGTCAGGCCGAAGCAGCCGATGAAATGGCCGCTGGCCAGCTTGGGCAGGTACTTCTGCTTTTGTTCTTCGGTGCCGAATTCGTTGATCGGCACCATCACCAGCGAGCTCTGCACGCTGGCCATCGAACGGTAGCCGGAGTCGATGCGCTCGATCTCGCGTGCCACCAGGCCGTAGCTGACGTAGTTCAGGCCGGCGCCGCCGTAGTCGGTGGAGATCGTCGGGCCCAGCAGGCCCAGCTCGCCCATCTCGCGGAAGATGGTGATGTCGGATTTTTCATGGCGGAACATTTCCAGCACGCGCGGCGCCAGCTGACCCTGGCAGTAGTCACGCGCGGCGTCGCGCACCATGCGCTCTTCTTCGGTGAGCTGCTGGTCGAGGTGGAAGGGATCGTCCCATTGGAATTGGTTGGCCATGTGTGTCTCCTCGGATGCATTGAATACGGGGGGCTGCGGCCACCGCTTGCGGTTTGCGCATGGTGGGCAGTTGCTGGTAGCGATCGTAGGCCGTTGGTCTCACACGGGCAAACGATTTGTTTGCATCCAGATATGAGCTTTACGCATGCGGCACTGCCCATTGCCGTTTCACGCTCGCGGTCAGCAGCGCGGCAAAGGCCTGGGCAGCCGCGCTGCGCGAAGTGCGCGCATTCCACAGCAGGCTGGCGGTGCGCATCAGCGCGGGTCGCAGGCCGCGCGCGCTCAGGCCCTGGCCATGCAGGGCCGCGGCGCGTTCGGGCACGACGCAGGCGAGTTGCGGGCCCCAGCGGCAGGCTTCGATCAGCGCGTGCACCGATTCCATCTCCACCATGATCTTGGGCTGTACGCCCGCGGCGCGCAGATGTTCGTCGAGCAGGCGGCGCGTGGCAAAGCGCCGCGACAGCAGTACCAGGGGCACATCGTGCAGCTGCGCCAATGGCAGCGGCACGCGGCCCGCCAGCGGGTGGGAGGCATGCGCGACAAACTGCATCTGTTCATCGAACAGCGGCTCGGAATCTATGCCGGCCAGGCCCGCGGGGTGGAACGCCATGCCCAGGTCGAGATCGCCGCTGAGCAGCAGGGCTTCGATCTCGGGCGCCAGCAGCTCGCGCAGCACCACCTGGATCTTGGGGTAGCGCGCATTGAATGCCGCCACCGCCGAGGGCACCAGGGTATGCAGCGACGTCGGGATGACGCCCACCGTGAGGCGGCCGGCCTGCAGGCTCGCAAGATCGGCCAGCGCCATGCGCCCGGCCTCGAGTTCCTGCAGCGCGCGTGCCGCGTAGTCCTTGAACACCCGCCCGGCCTGGGACAGCTTCAGGCCACGGCCCACGCGCTCGAACAGCGCCACGCCCAGTTCTTCCTCGAGCTGGCGCAGGCCATGCGACAGCGTGGACTGGGTCACGAACAGCTGGCGCGCCGAGTCGGTCAGATGCTCGGTGCGGGCGATATCGAGGAAATAGCGCAGCTGGCGGATTTCCATGGCAACTCTCCAAATGATCGAAATTATCGAATGGATCTAACCATATAAATCATTGGATTGATTGAAACCCCGGGTTTAAGCTGTGTTCAGCGGCTATTCACTTCCTGCCAGGCCGCAGCAAGGAAAGCCGCATGAGCCAAGAATTCACCATCGAACGCATCCAGGTGCGCATCCTGGACATCCCCACCATTCGCCCACACAAGCTGTCGTTTGGCTCCATCCAGCGCCAGAGCCCGGTCATCGTGCAGCTGTGGCTGCACAACGGCGCCTGCGGTTTCGGCGAGGCCGCGACCATTGGCGGGCCGTCGTGGAACGAGGAGTCGCCCGAGAGCATTGCGCATGCCATAGAGAACTATCTGGCGCCGGCCGTGATCGGGCAGAAAGCCGGCGGCATCGAGCATCTGCTGGCGCGCATGGACCTGGCCTGCAAGGGCAATGCGTTTGCCAAGTCGGCCGTGGAAATGGCGCTGATCGATGCGCTGGCGCGCACGCTGAATATTCCCGCCTGGCAGCTGCTGGGCGGCAAGCTGCATGACAGCCTGCCCCTGGCCTGGACGCTGGCCAGCGGCGATGTGGAGCGCGATCTGCAGGAAGCACAACTGCGCCTGGAGCAGGGCCGCCACCGCATCTTCAAGATGAAGATAGGCGCGCGCGCGCCGCAGGACGATGTGGCCCATGTGAGCCGCATTGCGCGCGGCCTGCCCGATACCGCGACGCTCACCGTGGACGTGAACCAGGCCTGGGATGGCAACACTGCGCGCCGCTATCTGCCGCAGCTGATCGAGGCCGGCGTGACGCTGATCGAGCAGCCCGTGGCGAAGTGGAACGTGCCCGCGCTGCGCCAGCTGACGCAGGAGCTGCGCGGCGCGCTGATCATGGCCGATGAAACCGTCTGCACGCCCCAGGACGCGATGCTGCTGGCGCGCGAACCGGCCGCGCATGTGTTCTCGCTCAAGGTGGCCAAGCATGGCGGCCTGCTGCGCACGCGCAAGGTGGCGGCGATTGCCGAGGCCGCCGACATCGGCTGGTATGGCGGCACCATGCTCGAGACCTCGATTGGCAGCGCGGCTTCGGCCCATGTGTTCTCGACGCTGCCCGGCGCCCACCATGGCTGCGAGCTGTTCGGCCCGCAACTGCTGGTCGATGACATCGTCGAGCAGCAGATGCCGATTCGCGACTTCGAACTGCAGCTGCCCGATGGTCCGGGCTATGGCCTCACGGTTTCGCTGGGCCAGCTCGACCGCTTCGACCGCGCACTGGCCGGCCAGCAGCCGGTGCATATCGATCTGGGCCAGGCCAAGGTCTGACACCTTTGCGGCCGCGCGCCCTGGCGCTCGGCCCCCTCTTCCAAGGAGACAACAATGCTATTTCTGGTTCGCATGGATGTGCGCATTCCCCACGATCTGCCCGTGGAACAGGTCAATGAAATCAAGGCGCGCGAAAAGGCCTATTCCCAGGATCTGCAGCGCGACGGCCGCTGGCAGTCTATCTGGCGCGTGGTCGGCGAGTACGCCAACTACAGCGTGTTCGATGTGGGCTCCAACGACGAGCTGCACGATCTGCTGCAAGGCCTGCCGCTGTTCCCGTACATGCAGATCCAGGTGACGCCCCTGGCGCGCCACCCCTCGGCCATCGCCTGAACGATCAGGCCGCGCATTCCCTTCAAAAAAATCCAAGGAGACAAATCATGACCCGCCCCCTTCTGCAAAAAACCCTGCTGGGCCTGGCCCTTGCCGCCTGCGCCATTCCCTCGTTTGCCCAGGGCAGCGTCGCCAACTGGCCCGACAAGCCCATCAAATGGATAGTGCCGTTCCCGCCGGGCGGCGCCATGGATGCGATTGCGCGCACGCTGGGTGAAGTCGCGGGCCGCAAGCTGGGCCAGCCTTTCGTCATCGAGAACAGGGCCGGCGCGGGCGGCAACATCGGCGCGGACGCGGTCGCCAAGTCCCCGGCCGATGGCTATACGCTGATGATCACTTCCATCGGCATGGCCACCAATGGCGCGCTCTACAACAAGCTCAGCTATGACCCGATCAAGGACTTCGCGCCCGTGAGCCTGCTGGCCGTGGTGCCCAACATCCTGGTCGCCGGTGCCAAGCAGGGCGATGTGAAGAACGTCAAGGACTTGATCGCCAAGGCCAAGCAAAGCCCCGATGCGCTGACCTATGCTTCGGCCGGCAACGGCACGTCCATCCACCTCGCGGGCGCCAGCTTCACCTCGCTGACCGGCGTGAAGATGCTGCATGTGCCTTACCGCGGCAGCGGCCCGGCGATCACCGATCTGCTGGGCGGCCAGGTGGACTTCATGTTCGACAGCATCACGTCGGCGCGCCCGCATATCGAAGCCGGCAAGCTGCGCGCGATTGCCATCACCACCAAGACGCGTTCGCCCTCGCTGCCCGATGTGCCGACCGTGGCCGAAGCCGGCGTTGCCGGCTATGAAGTCTCGCCATGGTTCGCGACCTTCATGCCCGCCGGCACGCCTGCGCCCATCGTCGCCAAGCTGGGCCAGACGCTCAACGAAGCCATGAACGATCCCGAAGTCAAGAAGCGTTTCAGCGCGATCGGCGCCGAGCCCATCGGCAGCACACCGCAGGCGCTGGCCGCGCATTTGAAGACGGAAACCGATCGCTGGACCAAGCTGATCAAAGAGTCCAACATCAAAGTAGATTGATTTGATTTCCACGGGCCTGCTTGCAGGCCTTCTTCCTTTTGGCCTTCCCTGCCTGCCGTCTGCCATGTCCCCACTGCATTCCATCATCGAGGGACAGGGTCCCGTCATCGTTCTGAGCCACGCGCTGGGCTGCGACCTGCATATGTGGGACGAAGTCGCGGCGCGGCTGGTGGACCGCTACACCGTCGTGCGCTATGACCAGCGCGGCCATGGCCGGTCGCCGGCCAGCGCTGGCGCCTTCGGCATGCAGGAGCTGGCGCAGGATGCGGCGCAACTGATCGCGCAACTCGGCCGCGGTCCGGTGCATTTCGCGGGCGTCTCCATGGGCGGCATGACGGCCCAGGCGCTGGCGGCGCTGCATCCCGAGGCGGTGCAGAGCATCACCATTGCCAACTCCGCCGCGCGCTATGACGCCGCTGCGCAGCAGGGCTGGCAGACGCGCATCGATACCGTGCGCGCGCAGGGCGTGGCCGTGATCGCCGACGGTGCGTTGCAGCGCTGGCTGTCGCCGGATTTCATGGCACAGCACCCGCAGCGCGTGGCGCAGATGCGCGAAGCGCTGGTGCGCATCGCGCCCGAGCCCTACGCCCAGGCCTGCGCCGCCGTGGCGGGCATTGCGCTGGATGCGAGCAATCCTTCGATACGCTGCCCGGCGCTGGTGATGGCCGGCACGCTGGACTTCGCCACGCCCATGGCGATGTCGCAGGAAATCGCTGCCGGCATTGCGGGCGCCGAGCTGGTCACCATCGATGCCGCGCATATCAGCTGTGTCGAACAGCCGGAGGTGTTCGTGCGGCTGCTGGACGGGTTCATTCAGCGCGCATGGAACCGCTCACCCTGAGCTTGTCGAAGGGTCGCAAGCTGCCGCAAACGCACCCTGCAGCAATTCCCGCAGCGTATTCGCCACGCCATGGCGGCTTTCGCGGCGCCAGGCGAGGTGCATTTCCACATCCAGGCCGGTGACGTCGGCCACGGGCTTGAAACAGACGTTGGCATAGCCCAGCTTCATGGCCGAGCGCGGTACCAGCGCCACGCCGACATTGGCATCGACCAGCGCCAGTATCGAGTGCGTATGGCTCAGAGTCTGCACGGTTTCGGGCGCCACGCCGTTGGCGCGCAGCTGGCCGGCGACGATCTCGTAGAGATAACGTGATTCCGAGGGGCAGAACTCGATGAATGGCTGGCCCTGCAGCGCCGACAACGGGACTGCGTCGAGCGTCGCCAGCGCATGGTCCAGGGGCAGGGCCAGCATGAAGGGCTCGCGCAGCAAAGGCGCCGTGGCGCTGAAGCTGCGCGGCGCAAACGGCCGCACTATGCCCAGATCGATGCGGTCGGCGCCAATCGCTTCGACCTGATCGACCGACTGCATTTCGCGCAGCACCAGATGCACGTCGGGCAGGCGCGCGCGGACGAAGGCCAGCAGCTGCGGCAGTATCGTGAAGCTGGCCGCGGGAATGAAGCCCAGCGTCACGCTGCCGGCCTCGGCCTGCATGGCCCGGCGCGCGGCAATGGTTGCCGCCTGGCTGCGGCGCAGTATGTCCTCGGCCTCGCGCAGGAAAATCCTGCCGGCCACCGTGAGCCGCACCGCGCCGCCGGCGCGCTCGAGCAGCTGCACGCCGACTTCATGCTCCAGCAGCTGGATCTGGCGCGTGAGCGGCGGCTGCGTCATGTTCAGCAGCGCCGCGGCGCGGCCGAAATGCAGCTCGGAAGCCACGGCCACAAAGCATCGAAGTTGGGTCAGTTGAAACATGATTCATTTATTGGATGGCGGCATACGATGTCTGGATTGGACGCCGCCGCGCGGCACTTCTAGAGTCACTGTTCTTGAACAACAGTCTCCTGGGAGCCCACATGACTTCTTTTTCCGGCCCGGCCTTGCGCGCAGCGCTCAATGGCATTTCAGGGATTCTGGTCACACCGTTTGATGCCCAGGACGCGATCTGCAGCGCGCCGCTGCAGCCGGTGGTCGACCGCGCCGTCGCTGCCGGCGTCCATGTGCTGGTGGCCAACGGCAATACCAGCGAATTCTATGGCCTCCAGGCCCAGGAGGCCGAACGCATGGTGCATGTGGCCGCCGAATGCGTGGCTGGCCGCGTGCCCCTGCTGGGCGGCGTGGGCCGCAGCGTGCACGAAGCGCGCGCTCTGGCCAAGGCTTCGGCCCGCGCCGGCGCCGCGGCGCTGATGGTGCACCAGCCGCCAGACCCGTTTGTCGCGCCGCGCGGCGTCGTCACCTATGTGCAGCAGATCGCCGAGGCCGCCGAAGGCCTGCCGCTGGTGCTGTACCTGCGCAATGAAAACATCGGTCTGGCGACCATCGAGGCGCTGTGCCGCATTCCCGAAGTCGTCGGCGTGAAATGGGCCTCGCCCACACCGCTGGTGCTGGCCGAGATCATCCGCCGCACCGCCGACCGCGACCTGGCCTGGGTCGGTGGCCTGGCCGAAGTCTGGGCGCCGCCACTGTACGCCGTGGGCGCCCGCGGCTTCACCTCGGGGCTGATCAATGTGTTTCCCGAGCGCTCGGTGGCGATCTACAACGCGCTGGAGCAATCCGACTACGCGCAGGCCATGCGCCTGATCGGCGAGATGCTGCCATTCGAAGAGCTGCGCGCCCAGGAGAACAACGGCGCCAATGTCACCGTGGTCAAGGCCGCGCTGCAATGGATGGGCAACGACTGCGGCGCCACGCGCGCGCCGTCGGCCTGGCCGCTGAGCGCCACCCAGCAGCAGCAGCTCGAGACGCTGCTGTCCGGCTGGAAAGCCTGAAGGCCTGAAGGCGCCAGCGCGCCTTCTGCCGCGGTGGCCCGGGCCTTGCCCACCGCTGCGGCCGTTTTCCCCGTGAGCGAACGATAACTATTAAGGACAGACAAACCATGCCAATGCGCCGCACCCTCCTGGCCCTCGCACTGCTTTCGCCGCTGGGCTCCGTTGTTTCCGCCCAGGGCTCCGCCGCCTCCAGCTTTCCCGCGCGGCCGATCACCATCGTGGTCGGCTCCACGCCGGGCAGCGCCACCGATGGCCTGGCCCGCGCCGTGGCCGCCGAAGTCGGCAAGGAAACCGGGCAATCGGTGATCGTCGACAACCGCGCCGGCGCCTTTGGCGGCATCGCGGCCCAGCATGTGGCGCGCGCCCAGCCCGATGGCTACACCGTCTTCATGACGACCAACACCACGCAGTCGGCCAATCCGCACCTGCTCAAGAAGCTGGCCTACGACCCGCTCAAGGACTTTGCACCGGTGGCGCTGCTGGCCAAGGGGCCGCTGCTGCTGGTGGTCAACCCCAAGCTGGGCGTCAACAGCATCGCCGAACTCGTGGCCCTGGCCAAGCGCCAGCCGGGCAAGCTCAACTATGGCTCGGGCAGCTCGTCGGCGCAGGTCGCCACCGAGCTGTTCCAGCAGATGACGGGCACCGAATTCAACTACGTGCCTTACCGCGCCAACCCGCCCGCGGTGCTGGATCTGATTGCCGGCCAGACCGATCTGATGATCGTCGACCTGGCCACCACCGTGCCCCAGGTCAAGGCCGGCAAGCTCAAGGCGCTGGGCCTGAGCAGCCCCGGCCGCCTGTCGCTGATGCCGGGCGTGCCGGCGATCAGCGAGTCGCTGCCGGGCTATGAATTCGGCTACTGGAACGCGCTCTACGCACCCGCGGGCACACCCGCGCCGGTGGTGCAGAAGCTCAATGCGCTGATGCGCACCGCGATGCAGACGGCCTCGGTGCGCGCCGTGGCCCAGCAGTCGGGCATGGAGACCACGCTGTCCACGCCCGAGGAAATGAACCGCTTCCAGATCGCCGAGTACGAGCGCTGGGGCAAGATCATCAAGACCGCAGGCATAGAGCCCGAGTAAGAACCGCGCACTCCCCTGCCTACCGGGCGCCCTCTGCGGCGCCCTTGCTTTTGAAAGAACCGACATGCTGCAATCCACCGATGCCCGCACGGGCGCCTTGCAGGGCGCTGCCTGGGATGAATCCACTTCCGCACAGATCGATGCCGCGGTTGCGGCCGCGGCCGCGGCGGCCGATGCGTTTGGCGCCACGACTTCTGCGCAGCGTGCGGGCTTGCTGCGCGCGCTGGCCCAGGCACTGACCGACAACGCCGCCGCCTTGCTGCCCATTGCCGACCGCGAAACCGCGCTGGGCCTGCCGCGCCTGGAAGGCGAATTGGCGCGCACGGCGTTCCAGCTGCGCGGCTTTGCCACGGCGCTGGAACAGGGCGCGGCGCAGGCCTTTCTCGACGAGCCGGCCATTGCTGGTGCACCGCCCGCAGGCCGTCCACGCTTGAGCCGTATCCAGGCGCCGCTGGGGCCGGTGGCGGTGTTTGCCGCGAGCAATTTTCCGTTGGCGTTCTCGGTGCTGGGCGGCGACAGCGCCAGCGCCCTGGCCGCGGGCTGTCCCGTGGTGCTCAAGGCCCATCCCGGCCACCCGCAACTGTCGCGCGAAGTGGCGGCGATTGCCGCGTCGGTGGTGGCGCGATGCGGCTTGCCCGCGGGCGTGTTCCAACTGGTCGAGGGCGCGGCCGTGGCCGTGGGCGTGCAGCTGGTGCAGGCGCCCGCGATTGCGGCCGTGGCCTTTACCGGCTCGTTCAAGGGCGGCACGGCGCTGGCCCGGCTGGCCGCCGAACGCGCGCGGCCGATTCCGTTCTATGGCGAGCTGGGCTCGGTCAATCCGCTGGTGGTGTTGCCCGCGGCGTTGAAGGACGGCCCGGATGCGCTGGCGCAGCTGCTTGCCGATTCGATCTGCCTGGGCGCGGGCCAGTTCTGCACCAGCCCTGGCGTGATCGTGGTGCGCAAGGACGCGCCGGGCGACGCTTTTGTGCAGCAATTGCGCACGCGGCTGGCGGCACTGGCGCCACACGCCATGCTCAATGCCGGCATTCGCGCCACGTTCGAGCGCGGTGTCGCGCAGTGGCGCGCGCATGCCGCGCTGCAGGTGCTGGTTGATGGCCAGCAGTCCCAGGGCACGCCGCAGGCGTTTCTGGCCCAGGTCGAGGCGGCGGACTTCATCGCCGATCACCGGCTGCACGAGGAAGTGTTTGGCGCGGCCGCGCTGGTGGTGCGCGCCGATGACAACCTTCAGGCGCAGGCGGTGCTGAAGGCGATTGGCGGCACGCTCACCACCACGCTGTGGGGCGTTCCCGCAGGCGACGCTCAGCCCGACGCCGATGTGCTGGCGCTGGTGCGTGCGGCGCTGCAGGTGTCGGGCCGGGTGCTGTTTTCGGGCGTGCCCACGGGCGTGGCCGTCACGGCGGCCCAGCACCATGGCGGGCCGTTTCCGGCATCGACGGCGCCGTTCACCACTTCGGTAGGCTATGCCGCCATCACGCGTTTTCTGCGGCCGTTGGCGCTGCAGGATGCGCCGGCCTGGCTGCTGGGCAGAGAAGGCGCGTTCTTCTGAACGATGGAAGATCCGAGCGCCCTGGCCCGGGCGCCAGACCCCAGCCCACGCGGGTCACGCATCTTGCGAATCATTCTCATCCATAATTTGCCCGCCAGCCCTTTGGACGGCGTTTGCCATAACCGCAAACGCGCCTGAAGTGGCGCTTTTTGCATTCCCGGATGGCCATGCAGAAGGGGGGCGCCCAGGGCGCTGCCGGCCCGCGGGCATTTTTCATTCAGGATGAGTCAAATGGATTGTTGGATCGGGGTGCAGGCCGGAGCGAGCGTGACGGGTGCAGGGAGCAGGGCATGAAGCGCAGCTGGAGCATGGCTTTGCTGGCACTGCTGGCCGTGGCGCTGGCGGCGCTGTGGTGGAGCACGCGCACGCGCGTGGTCTACACCACCGAGCCGGTGGCGCGCGCCGATATCGAGGCCTCGGTCACGGCCATAGGCACCCTGCAGCCGCGCCGCTATGTCGATGTCGGCGCGCAGGTGTCGGGCCAGATCACGCGGCTCAAGGTCGCGGCGGGCGATACCGTGGCCAAGGGCGATCTGCTGGTGGAGATCGACCCCAGCGTGCAGCGCGCCAGCGTCGATGCCGGCCATGCCCAGTTGGCCGGTCTGCGCGCCCAGCTGGCCGAGCAGCAGGCCCACCACCGGCTCGCCAGCCAGCAGCTCGAGCGCCAGAAGCAGATGGCGGCCGACGAGGCCACGCGCCTGGAAGACCTGCAGAATGCCGAAGCCGGGTTTGCCGCCACCGCGGCGCGCATCGCCCACCTGAAGGCGCAGATCGACCAGACCCAGGCCACGCTGCAGGCCGATGTCGCGCGGCTGGGCTATACGCGCATCTTCGCGCCCATGGCCGGCACCGTGGTGTCCGTTGCGGCCCGCGAGGGCCAGACGCTCAATGCCACCTATCAGACGCCGGACATCCTGCGCATCGCCGATCTGTCGGGCATGACGGTCTGGACCGAAGTTTCCGAAGCCGATGTGCGCCGCGTCAAGCCCGGCATGCCGGTGTACTTCACCACGCTCGGTGGCGGCGAAGCCGGAGCGGCGCCGGGCAGCGCGCGCCGCTGGAAAAGCCTGGTGCGCCAGGTGCTGCCCGCGCCCGCGCAGGCAGCGGCCAGCGCGGCGACGGGCGCCACACCCACGCCGGTGATCAAGGCCGTGACCTATACCGCGCTGTTCGATATAGCCAACGAGGATGGCGAACTGATGCCGCAGATGACGGCGCAGGTGGTGTTTGTCACCGCGCGCGCCGAGGCGGCGGTGGCCGTGCCGCTGGCGGCGCTGGCGCTGGACGGCAAGGGCGCGACGGCGCGCGTTTTGAATGCCGACGGCCAGCCCGAGATGCGCAGCCTGCGCCTGGGCGCGCGCAGCCGCCACCAGGTCGAAGTGCTCGAAGGCCTGCAGCCTGGCGAGCGGCTGGTGCTCGGCGAGCAGCGCGTGGGCGGCGGCCCCGACTGGCTGCAATGGTGAACGCCGCCGATTTTCTGTCGCCGGCTGACGGCGTGCCCTTGATTGCGCTGACGGGCATACGCCGGCAATACGGCGGGCAGGGCGGCCAGCCGGCGGTCGAGGTGCTGCGCGGCATCGATCTGCGCATAGACGCCGGCGAGTTCGTGGCCATCGTCGGCCAGTCGGGCTCGGGCAAGTCGACGCTGATGAATCTGCTGGGCTGTCTGGACCAGCCCAGCAGCGGCAGCTACCGCTTCAACGGCCAGGATGTCGACCGGCTGGGCGGCGATGAACTGGCGCTGCTGCGGCGCGAAGCGTTTGGCTTCGTGTTCCAGGGCTACCACCTGATTGCCACCGAGTCGGCGCGCGAGAACGTTGAAGTGCCGGCGCTGTATGCGGGCATGCCCGAAGACGAGCGCGCGCAGCGGGCCGCGGCCCTGCTGGGCCGGCTGGGCCTGGCCGAGAAGCTGCATCTGCGGCCCAACCAGTTGTCGGGCGGCCAGCAGCAACGCGTGTCGATTGCGCGCGCGCTGATGAACGGCGGCCACATCATTCTGGCCGACGAACCCACGGGCGCGCTCGACAGCCAAAGCGGCGCCGACGTGATGGCGCTGCTGCATGAACTCGCCGACGCCGGCCACACCATCATCCTGATCACCCACGACCGCGATGTCGCGGCCCAGGCGCGCCGGGTGATAGAGATCCGCGACGGCGCCATCGTGGCCGACAGCGGCGCCGCTGCCGCGCGCGCACCGGCGCGGGCGCTGCCCGGCCCGGTTGCCGACGCGGCCTCGGAGGGCGCGCGCTTTCTCAACGATCTGCGCGAGGCCGCGCGCACCGCCTGGCGCGGCATGCGGCTGAACCGCTCGCGCACCGCGTTGACCTTGCTGGGCATCGTGATCGGCGTGGCATCGGTGATCGTCATGCTGGCGATAGGCGAGGGCGCGCGCCGCCAGGTGATGGAGCGCATGGGCACCATGGGCACGGCGATTCTCTACCTCGGCAGCAAGGCGCCGGCCACGGGCGGGCCCAGCGGCCAGCTGACCGAAGACGACCTGCAGGCCGTGCGCGAGCTGCCCGAGATCGCGCGCGTGCTGCCGGTGATCGGCGACCCGGTCACGGTGCGCTATGGCAGCGCCGACAAGCAGCTCTATGTGTTTGCGGCCAGCGAGGAAATGCCGGCCGTGCACCACTGGCCCGTGGCCTTGGGGCGTTACTACACGGCGGCCGAAGACCAGGGCCTGGCGCCGCTGGTGGTGCTGGGCCACAAGGCGCACCAGCATTTCTTTCCCGACACGGCCAACCCGCTGGGACGCCAGCTGCTGATCGGCAACTCGCCGTTCGAGGTGATAGGTGTGATGGCCGAGCGCGGCGCCGACTCGGGCGCGCAGAGCTACGACGACATGGTGTTCATTCCCTACAACGCGGGGCGTGCACGGGTCTACCAGGCGCAGACCCAGCCCGACTATGTGGTGGTGCAGGCGCAATCGTCGCAGCAGGTGCATGTGGCCGAGGAGGCCATGCGCCGCGTCCTGCTGGCGCGCCACGGGCGCGAGGATTTCGGCATTGGCAACGCCGCGGCGCGCATCCAGGCCGAGGCCGAGACCCGGCGCAGCATGACGGTGATGCTGGGGCTGATTGCCGCGGTCTCGCTGGTCGTCGGCGGCATTGGCGTGATGAACGTCATGCTGATGACGGTGAAGGAGCGCACGCGCGAGATCGGCATCCGCGTGGCCACGGGCGCGCGCCAGCGCGACATCCTGCGCCAGTTCATGACCGAGGCCGTGCTGGTCACCTGGGTCGGCGGCACGGTGGGGGTGGCGGCCGGTCTGCTGATCGGCGCGGTGCTGATTGCCGCAGGCGTGCCGGTGGTGTTCTCGGTGTCGGCGATGTTCGGTGCGTTTGCCTGCGCGGTGGCGACGGGGCTGGTTTTTGGATTCATGCCCGCAAGGGCCGCCGCGCGCCTTGATCCGGTCGTGGCGCTGGCAGGAGATCAGCGATGAACATGACGCGCATTGGCGTGGCGCTTTCTTCGGCCCTGCTGCTGGCCGGCTGCGTGGCGGTGCCCGAGGCCCGGGACCGCGCCGCGGCACCGGCCTTGCCCGCGCATTGGCAATCGCCGGCCGGCCCGGCGGCGGATGCGGTGACCCAGGACTGGTGGCGCGGCTTTGGCAGCGCCGAACTCGAGCACCTGGTGCAGCAGGCCGGCGCGCAGAGCAATGACCTGGCCGCAGCCACGGCGCGCGTGCGCCAGGCCGAGGCCAGCGCGCGCCAGTCGGGCGCGGCGCTGCTGCCCGATGTCGCCGCCAGCCTCCAGGCTGGCCGGCAAGGGCGCATGGGTGGCCAGGCCGATGTGAGCGGAAGTCATTACAGCGGCGCGCTCACGGCCAGCTATGAAATGGATTTCTGGGGCGGCAACCGCGCGGCGCGCGACGCTGCGCTGGCCGAATGGCAGGCCAGCGCACTGGATCGTGACACCGTGCGACTCACGCTCACGGCCGGCGTGGCCAGCGCGTGGCTGCAGGACCTCGCATTGCGCGAACGCGCGGCCATCGCAGAGATGAATCTGCGCAGCGCCGAGCGCCTGTTGACCTGGGTCGCATCGCGCCAGCGCGCGGGCGCGGCCACGGCGCTGGAACTGGCGCAGCAACGCGGCCTGGTGGCCGCGCAGCAGCGTCAGCTGGCGGCGTTGCGCCAGCAGGCGGGCGATGCACGCACGGCGTTGGCGGTGCTGCTCGGTCAGCCCGGACTGGCGCTCGATGGTGCGGCCCAGCCCTCGGTGTGGTCGGGTCTGCAGGAAGCGCGCATCGATGCCGGCCTGCCGTCCCAGCTGCTCACGCGCCGCCCTGACATCGCCCGCGCCGAAGCCCGGCTCGCGGCCGCCGACGCCCAGGTGGCGGTGGCGCGCGCCGCGATGCTGCCGCGGCTGACGCTGAACGCCAGCCTGGGCGCGGGCGGCGACCGGCCGGGCCGCATGTTCGACAACCCGCTGTACGCGCTGGCCGCGGGCCTGGCGACGCCGGTGTTCGATGCCGGGCGCCTCGCCGCGCGCAGCGATCTGGCGCAGGCGCGGCGCGAGGAACTGCTGGCGGACTATCGCCAGGCCATCGTGGCGGCGTTTGGCGATGCCGAAGTGGCGCTCAACGCGACTGCCGGCCTGCAGGCGCAAAGCCTGGCCCAGCAGGAGGAACTGCGGCAGGCGCAACGCGCGCTGGCGCTGGCCGAAAACCGCTATCGCGCGGGCGCCGAAAGCCTGCTGACGCTGCTCGATGCGCAGCGCACGCTGTATGCGGCGCAGGATCTGGGGGTGCAGCTGAAGCTGGCGCGATTGCAGGCAAGGGTGGGGCTTTATCGGGCGCTGGGGGGCGGATGGAGAAATTAAAGCACCCCCTGAGCCGCTTCGCGGCTTCCCCCTCTCATCCTTCGGTGGAGGGGGACGGCACCCTCGCTGCGGGGCGGCCCTTGCTCGGTGCCCCTCAGCTGGATCTCGCCAGTTTCTTGTAGCCGGGGCGACCCCTCACCCCCACCACACCGGCATCAATCGCCGCACCTCATCGCGCCCAAACCGGTCATCCATCAGAAACAGCTCGCCGGTATCGCTTTCCGAGCGGATGACGCGACCCGCGGCCTGCACCACCTTGCGCAGCCCGGGGAAGAGGTAGGTGTAGTCGTAGCCGGTGCGCGTGCCGAAGCGCTGCTGCATGCAGCGCTTCATGCTTTCGTTGACCGGGTTGAGCTGGGGCAGGCCCAGCGTGGCGATGAAGGCGCCTATCAGCCGGTCGCCGGGCAGGTCTATGCCTTCGCCAAACGCGCCGCCCAGCACCGCGAAGCCTATGCCCTGGCCGCCGGCCTGGAAACGGTCGATGAAGGCCTGGCGGCTGTCGGCGCCCATGGAGCGCACCTGGCGCCAGACCGGCGGTGCATCGGGCCGGGCGCACAGCGCATCGGCCACGCGCTCCAGGTAGTCGAAGCTGCTGAAGAAGCACAGGTAGTTGCCGGGGCGCTTGGCGAATTGCGCGCAGATCAGCGCCACGATGCGCCCGATCGAGGCCTCGCGGTCCTGGTAGCGTGTGGAGACGTCGCGCACGATATGCACCGCCAGCTGCGCGGCCTTGAACGGCGCGGGCACATCGATCCAGGCCGTGTCCTCGGGCAGGCCCAAAGTGTCGCGGTAGAACGTGGCCGGGCTCAGCGTGCCCGAGAACAGCACCGTGGCATGCGCGGCCGCATGGCGCGCCAGCAGGTGGGGCGCGGGAATCACATTGCGTATGCACAGCGTCGATGCGCGCTTGCGCCGGCCCTGGGCGGGCACCAGCGTGACATCGAACAGCGCGTGGTCATCGAACTTTTCCTCGAGTATGGAAAACTGCAGCGCCTCGAGATAGAAACCCAGCACCGGATCGCCGGGCAGCATCGGGGTGTCGGCGTTGGCCTCGCCAATCAGCGAGATGGCCTTTTGCAGCGCGGCCATGAAGTCCAGCGGCACCTGCGCATGGCACTCGTAGGAGGCGTCCTGGGTGGCGTGGATGTCGTTCCAGGCCCGGTTCAGGCTGTCCAGCGACTTGCGGATGCGTCCCTTGGCGTGCTTGCGCGCGGCCGCCAGCGAGCCCGGCGCGAGCTCGGCGGTGTACATGCTGCGCGCGCGGTCGAGCAGGTTGTGCGCTTCATCCACCAGGATGCCGACCTTCCACTGGTTGGCCTGGGTCAGCGCATAAAGCATGGCTGAGCCGTCATAGAAGTAGTTGTAGTCGCCAATGACCACATCGCTCCATCGGGCCATCTCCTGCGTCAGGTAGTAGGGGCAGACGTCATGCGCGAGCGCCACCTCGCGCAGGCGTGCGTTGTCCCAGACCGCGTGCACGTCGAGCACCGCGTTGCGCGCCGCGGGCAGGCGGTCGTAAAAGCCCTTGGCCAGGGGGCAGGAGTCGCCGTGGCAGGCCTTGTCCGGGTGCTCGCAGCTTTTCTCGCGCGACTGCAGCGTGATCGCGCGCAGCGGCGCGGCGCCGCCGGCTTGCAGCTGCTGGTTGACATGGCCTATGGCCTGGGTGGCCAAGCCATGGCCCGTGCCCTTGGCGGTGAGAAAGAAGATCTTGTCCAGGCCCTGGTCGGGGCAGGCCTTGAGCATGGGGAACAGCGTGCCAATGGTCTTGCCTATGCCCGTGGGCGCCTGGGCCATCAGGCAGTTCGCCGGCTCGGGCGCACGCGCGCAGCGGTAGACCGCCACCGACAGCGCACGCTGGCCGGCGCGAAACGCGCCCCAGGGAAAGCTCAGCGCCGTGAGCGCCTGATCGCGCGCGTGCCGGTGCGCGTCCTCGCTTTGCGCCCAGCGCAGGAAGTGCGCGCATTGCGCCGCGAAGAACGCCTGCAGCTCCTCGGCCTCGAATGGCTGGACCAGCGCGTCTTCCTTTTGCGTGGTGATGTTGAAGTAGATCAGCGCGACTTTGAGCCGCGGCAGTTCGCGTTCGGCGCACAGCAGATGGCCATAGATCTTGGCCTGGGCCCAGTGCAGCGCGCGGTGGTTGGCGCGTATCGCATCGAGGTTGCCGCGGTAGGTCTTGATTTCCTCGAGCTGCCCGGCCTGCGCGTCGTAGCCATCGGCGCGCCCGCGCACGCGCAGGGTTTCATACGCACCCTGCAGTGGAACTTCGGCCTCGTACTCGGCGCCGCGGCGCGACTGCACCAGCGCATGGCCTTCGATGCCCTGCAGCGCCGTGGGCGCGGGCGTGAAGCGCAGGTCAAGGTCTCCCTGCTTGGCGGTGAATTCGCAAAGCGTGCGCACGGAGACGGTGTAGGTCACGGCGTATCCTCGGCAGGGCGCCACTGCACATGGCATACGCTGACTGGAATGCCGTGCGCGCTGCAGTATTCGAGCCAGCGGATCTGGTTGTCCTGCAGCTTGTCGCCCGGGCCTTTGACCTCCACCAGCTCATAACGCTTTTCTTCGGGCCAGAAGCGCACCAGGTCGGGAAAGCCGGTGCGGTTGGCCTTGACATCGGCCATCAGCCGCGTGAACAGCAGCTTCAGATGCGCGGCGCTGATGCATTCCAGCGCGAGCCGCAGCAGCCGCTCGGACAGCACGCCCCAGAACACGAATGGCGACTGCACGCCCTGCTTGGCGGCAAAGCGCTCGAGAATGGTCTGCGCATAGTCGGGCGCATCCAGCAGTGCCAGGCAGCGCGCGAATTCCTCGGCGCGGCGCTGGGTGAAGTCGGGCGCGCTCAGATCGGCGGGCGCGCTCTGGAACGGGTGAAAGAACGCGCCCTGTACCGGCGCGAAGATCGCCGGCCAGCACAGCAGGCCGAACAGCGAATTGACCAGCGCGTTCTCGACATAGAACACGGGACTGGCATCGCTGTGCCAGTGCTGGCGCAGCACGTATTCCACCGACATCGGCAACGCGGGCGGCTCGAGCATGATGTCCGAGCGCAGCCGCGCAAGTGCCTGGGCCGCACCCGGGCGCCGGCGTTGCGTGGCCTGACCCGCATTGCGCAGCAGCCGCGGCAGCATGCGCAGCAGCTTTTGCTGCTCTTCATCGCTTTCGGGCGCCTGCTGCGCCTGCAGCGCGCGCTCCAGGGCTTCTTCGTGGCGCTCCAGGCGCTCGAGCACGCGGATGCCGCGGTGGCGCGCCCCCGGGTAGCCGCACTGCGCATAGGTCTGCAGCGCTTCGTCCCACAGCGCCGCGCGCTCGCAGGCATTGCCCAGGCGCAGCAGCAGCTTGGCGCGGCGCTTTTCCAGCCAGGTGTTGGCGCTGCGGCAGGCCTCGATGGCCTGGCGCATCGCGGCCGCCTCGGCGCCTTCTTCCAGCGCCTGGCGGCAGGCCTGCAGCGCGAGATAGGAATCGATGTCGGCGCGGGTCTGGAAGGCGCGCGACGAGGCATCGAAGGCCACGCTTTCATACTTGAACACGCCCAGGTCGGCCAGCACGAACTCGGTCCAGTCCTGGTGCAGGTTGCCAAAGAACATCAGCCGCAGGCGCTCGCTGAGCGTGCCCAGCATCACGCGCCAGACCGGCTCGGCCGCCTGCGGATGCCAGTCGGCGTAGGGCCGGGGCTCGGCATGCACGCTGCCCAGGGCCAGCAGCCAGTCTGACTTGCGCGTGCCTGCGCCGCGAACGGGGCTGGCAAAGACCTGGGCCAGCTCGCTCTTGGTATGCAGGTCGAACAGCTCCTCGAGCAGCATGGGTGTCTGCGTATCGAGCCAGCCCAGGGCCAGCAGGGGCCCGGCCGCGGCTGGGACTTCGGGAATTTCCTCATACACCAGCTTGGACGCGCGAAACCAGGGCCCGCGGCGCATCAGCATGCGCACCAGCAGCGCGCGCGACAGCGGCGGCAGGGCCGCGAACTGGACGAGGAAATCGTGTTCGGCGCCATCGAGCAGGTCGCTGTAGCGCTGCGCGATCCAGGCCAAAGCGCGCTCGAAGTTATGCAGGTAGTAGTAGCGGTGCGGAGGCACCGGCGCGGCGCTTGCCATAGCTCATTCCAGGGCCCGATGGAATACCGTGTGCTGCGCAAAAGCGCGCAGGTGGAAACAGGCAACCAATGTGGGTAGGTGGAACTGTACATAAATACATGGGTTTGCGCCCGCAAAAAGCCCATGAAGGCCGCTTTGCTATTGAGTCTGTAGCTGCAGCGCAATGTGTGGCGCCACGCGCCGAATAGGCGAGCACGAACGTGGGATTAGCTGCGGGCGAGTCCATGAAGCAAGCCTGGAACAGGGTGCGAATGGCATGCCAATTCAGCCTTTAGCCTGCACCAATTTGGGGCGGCGACAAGCCTGTCAGAGGAGAAGTGCAGGCACCTGTAACACCGGGAAAATAAAGGTTCCGAATAATTTGTTTCTTCATGTAACAATGCGATAGGTTTGGTGACATTCCTCTGTACATTGCCGGGCGTGAGCTCCACGGCTTGGCGAAAAAAACGCTGCAAGCCCGGTTTGCCGGTTGATTTTCTGCCCCTGTTCCGCTGCCAACGTCCTTACCATGAACACCCCTCAACAACGCCGCAGGGCGAACCCTTTCGCGCTGCGCGCCTGCTATCTGCTGGGGGGCACGCTGCTGCTGTCCGGCTGCGCCAATTTCACCGCCTTGCCCCTGTCCGACGCTGAACTACGCGACCAGGTGCAGGCCGACCAGCGCAAGCTGGCCCAGGATGTGGCCCCGCTGCCGGCCACGGTGAGCCTGGAAGAGGCGATTGCCCGCGCCATCAAGTACAACGCCGGCCAGCGCCTGCGCGCCATGGAAGAAGCGGTTGCCACCGGCACCTTTGAAGCCTCCAAGTTCGACATGCTGCCCAAGCTGGTGGCTTCCGCCGGCTACCGTTACCGTGACCGCGAGCTGGTCACGCGCAGCATCGACTCGGTCACCGGCCGCCCCTCGCTGGCCAACCCCTACATTTCCAGCGACCGCGACGCGACCACCGCTTCGCTGGGCTTCTCCTGGAGCCTGCTGGATTTCGGCCAGAGCTACTACGCCGCGCGCCAGCATGCCGATCGCGCGCTGATTGCCGGCGAGCGCCGCCGCAAGGCCATCCACACTCTGGTGCAGGATGTGCGCATCGCCTACTGGCGCGTGGCCGCGAGCCAGGCGCTCGAGACATCGCTGCGCACGGCCAACAAGGCCGCCGACCTGGCGCTCGACGATGTGCGCAAGGCCGAAGAGGAAAAGCTGCGCTCGCCCATAGAGCCGCTGCGCTACCAGCGCCAGTTGCTGGAAAACATGCGCCTGCTGGAAACCATAGAGCAGGAACTGTCGTCGGCACGCATTGAACTCGCCAGCCTGATGGGCCTGGCACCCGGACAGGCTGGCGCCGGCTGGAAGGTGGCCGAGCCCCAGGTGGGCGCCCACCAGAACTGGCTGGACCGCCCGGTGCAGGACATGGAAGCCCTGGCGCTGGTGCGCAACCCCGATCTGCGTGAAAGCCAGTATGGCGCGCGCATTGCCCAGGAAGAAACCAAGCGCGTGATGCTGCGCATGTTCCCCGGCCTGTCGTTCAACTATTCCACCAACCACAGCAGCGACAACTACCTGATCAACGACAGCTGGCGCGAAGCCGGCCTGCAGGTGTCGTTCAACCTGCTGGGTCTGCTGTCCATGCCGGCGCAAAAGCAGCTGGCCGAAGCCGGCGTGGCGCTGGCCGACCAGAAGCGCATGGCCACGCAGATGGCCGTGCTGAGCCAGCTGCACATCGCCCGCCTGCAGTTCGCCAACGCCGTGCACCAGTACCAGCGCGCCGACACCATTGCCCAGGTCGACCAGCGCCTGACGCAGCATGTCGACAACCAGGTGATCGCCGAAAAGCAGACCCGCCTCGACGGCGTGACGCAGCAGACCGCGTCCATCCTGTCGACGCTGCGCCGCTACCAGGCGCTGTCGAACATGCAGTCGGCCGGCTCGCGCCTGCAGGCCACGCTGGGCCTGGAGCCCGCGATCGAAGGCTCCGACAGCCTGCCCCTGCCCGAACTCACCGCCGCCGTGGGCCAGGCGCTGCAGCGCTGGGAAGCAGGACAGCTGCAATGATCCACGCCCGCACGCTTTTGGCGCTGCTGGCCGGCGCCGCGCTGGCCCCGGCGCTGCAGGCGCAGACCACTGCGCCCGCTGCTGCCTTGCCAGCAGCACCGGCGCGCGCCGGCGCCACGCTGCCCAGCGTGCTCGAGCAGCGCGAAATCCGCGCCCAGCTCGCGCCGCGCCGCTACACCACGCTGGCCGCCGAGATCGGCGCCAAGGTCCAGCGCCTGCCCGTGACCGAAGGCAGTGCCTTTCGCCAGGGCCAGCTGCTGGTGCAGTTCGACTGCAGCCTGCAGCAGGCGCAGCTCAACAAGGCCCAGGCCGGCCAGGACGTCACGGAAAAGACCTGGAAGGCCAACCAGCGCCTTGCCGAGCTCAACTCCGTGGGCAAGGTCGAGCTCGAAACCTCGCAGGGCGAGTTCCAGAAGGCGCGCGCCGAAGTCTCGGCCAATCGCAGCCTGCTGGGCAAATGCCAGATCACCGCGCCGTATGCGGGCCGCATTGCCGAGCAGAAGATACGCGAGCAGCAATACGCCCAGCCGGGCCAGGCGCTGCTCGACATCATCGACGACAGCGTGCTGGAACTCGAATTCCTCGTGCCTTCGCGCTGGCTCAGCTGGCTGCGCCAGGGCACGGAGTTCCAGGTGCGCATCGATGAAACCGGCAAGGCCTACCCCGCCAAGGTACAGCGCCTGGCGGCACGCGTCGACCCGGTCAGTCAATCCATCAAGGTGAATGCCACCATCAATGGCCGCTTTGCCGAACTGATCGCGGGCATGAGCGGTCAGGTGCTGCTCAAACCTCCGGCAGCGCAATAAATCTTTCTCCACAGCAGCCAGTGCGGCTGAACCGTTACCCCCTACAGGATTCCCTATGAACTCGAAGCGCCGCACTCTGTGGAGCCGCATGTTTGCCGCCAACGCCTCCGCTGCGTCCGTGCCCGGGCCGCTGGCCAGCATGGTGCCGGGCGCTGCGCCGTCGGTCGGTTTGGCCAGCAGCATGCGTCCGCTGGCACTGGAGCAGCGCTTCATGTTCGATGGGGCAGGCGCCGTGGATGCGGCGCATGCAGCGGTGGACGCTGCGGCCCATGTACCCGATGCGCAAACGGATGCGCCGCTGCATGCGCTGATGGCCGAGGCAGCGACAGCTGCCGCGCCCGCGCAGCGTAACGAGGTGGTATTCGTCGACAGCGGGGTGAAGGATTACGCGCAGATCATGGCCAGCGTCTTGCCCGGCACCGAAGTCGTGCTGCTCGATGCCAGCCGCGATGGCGTGCAGCAGATGGCGCAATACCTGCAGGGCCGCAGCGGAATCGACGCCATCCATATCGTGAGCCACGGTGCCGATGGGCAGGTGCGCCTGGGCGCGACCTCGCTGGAACAATCCAATCTGTCCAGCTATGCCGCCGAGCTGGCGGCCATCGGCGCGGGCCTGACGGCCGATGGCGACATCCTGCTCTACGGCTGCAATATCGCCGCGGATGCGCAGGGCCAGAGCTTCCTAGCGGCGTTGGCCGGCGCCACGGGCGCCGATGTCGCGGCATCGAACAATGCCACGGGTGCGCAGGCGCTGGGCGGCGACTGGGTGCTGGAGCGCCAGTCGGGCACCATCGAGGCTTCATTGCCGTTCGATGCCGAGCGGATTGCGGGCTACAAGGAATTACTGGTGTCGCCGGTCAATGGCGTCACCGATTTCAATGGCATTTCATCTAATCTGCCCATGTACGGTATTGGTTCGGTGACGGCAGTCAATGTCGCGGGCAGCGGCTGGGATATCACTGCAAGGGGCGGGCAAAACTCTTACATTAACATTGGCCATTGGGAATGGTACCCAGGCTATGGAAAAAGCATCGTTATCAACGCCGATAGCTTTAATTCACAACAGCGATCGGTAGAGATTGCCTCCAATAGCGGTGATCTTTTTGACCTGCGCAGTTTTTCGTTCTACAACTTTGATTTCGGCAATGGGGGCTTCAATGTCACCGGCTACAGGGATGGTCAGGCGGTTGCCGGTGCCGTGAAAGTGTTTCCGTATATCGACATGGGCGTGTTTCAGACCGTCGATGTGTCGGACATAAGCGGATTTGCGGGTATCGACAGCTTTATCGTCACCCTGAACGGCTTCCACCCCCATCCATTCTCCGAACTTGCCATTGACAACATCAATGTGATGAATGTGCGGCCGCCAGTTGCCGCGCCAGTGGTCGCCAACCTCAATGGCGACGCCGTCACCTTTGTCGAAGGCAACCCACCGGTGACGCTCGATGCGGGCGCCAATGCGGTGGTCACCGATGCCGATTCGGCCCACTTCAATGGCGGCAGCGTGCGTGTCGCGGTCACCGGCGGTGCCGTGGCCGGCGAGGACGTGCTGTCGATCAACAGCCAGGGCACGGCGGCCGGGCAGATCTCGGTGTCGGGCAGCGACGTGCTATACGGCGGTGTCGTCATCGGCACGTACAGCGGCGGCAGCCATGGCAACCCCCTGGTGGTCGAGCTCAACGCCAGTGCAAGCGGCAGCGCGGTGACCGCGTTGGTGCAAAGCCTCGGTTACAGCAACAGCAACACCACCACGCTGGCCACGGGCGCTCGCATGCTGAGCGTGGTCGTCACCGATGACACCGGCACCGCCAGCGCGGCGGCCACGGTCACCGTCAACCTGCAGGCGGTCAACGACGCTCCCGTGGTCAGCGTCACCAACACCAACCCGACCTTCACCGAGGACGGCTCTGCCGTGGCCTTGTTCAGCGGCGCGAGCATCGACACCGTGGAGTCCGGGCAGGCCATCGTCCAGATGACCATTCGCGTCAGCGACCTGGCCAACGGCGTTGCGGAAAAGCTGTTGATCGACGGCACCGACGTGACCCTGACCAACGGCAGCAACTTCATCACGCTGAACAACGGCATGACCGTCTCGGTCTCGGTCAACTCCGGCACGGCCACCGTGACCATGACCCATGGCGGGTTGTCGGCCGCGACCGCGCAGACCATCGTCAACAACATTGCCTACCGCAATGACAGCAATGCGCCCAGCGGCAGCTCGCGCAGCGTCACCCTGGCCGATGTGCGCGACAGCGGCGGCACGGCCCACCTCGGCCTGGACACCACGTCGCCGAACGCCTCCAGCATCGTGACGCTGGTCGCGGTCAACGACGCGCCCACGCTCAGTGGCGTGCCCTATGCGTTCCCGGCCACCGACGAGAACAGCATCAGCGCGAGCGTGTCGGTGGGCACCATCCTTGCTTCGGCCGGCCATGCCGATGCCGACAGCGGCGCGGCATCTGGCATCGCCGTCACCTTCACAGTGGGCCGCGGCACCTGGCAGTACTCCACCGATGGCCTGACCTGGACCGCCTTCGGCACGGTCTCGACGAGCGAAGCATTGCTGCTGACGTCGTCGAGCCTGGTGCGCTACATCCCCGATGGCGCCAATGGCGAGCACGTCAGCCTCATCTTTCGCGCCTGGGACCGCACCAGCGGCACTGCGTCCACCAACGGTGTCCGCAGCACGGCCGATACCACCACCAACGGCGGGATCACGGCGTACTCCACAGGCACGGCCGAGGCTACGCTGTTCGTCAATGCGACCAACGATGCGCCAGTGATAGTTCCAGTCAACCCGACCCTGACCAGCCTGTCGGACAGCTCCATCAACAACAATGGTGATGCGGTCATTTCGCTGCTGGGCGGCGCCGCCGATGTCGACATCGGCGCCCTCAAGGGCGTGGCCATCACCGGGCTCACCGGCACCTATGGCACCTGGCAGTACAGCACCAACAACGGCGCCAGCTGGAACGATATCGGCGCGGTGTCGGACGCTAAGGCCCTGGTCCTGCGCCCCGCCGACCGCGTGCGCTTTGTGCCCGATGGCATCCACAGCGAGACCGCGACCATCACCTACCGCGCCTGGGACCAGACCAACGGCACGCAAGGCGGCCAGGGCACCAAGCTCGACGCCACCAGCTTGGGTGGCACCTCGGCGTTTTCCACGGGCACGGACACGGCGTCCGTGGTGGTCACCGCGGTCAACGATGCGCCGGTGATCACCGGAACTCCGGGCAGCACGGGCTGGACCGAAGGCGACAACGTCGTGTCCACACCGGTGGTCGTCGATGCGAGCATCACCCTCAGCGACCCGGACGGTCCGTCCATCGGCTCGGCCACGGCACGCGTCACCGGCAACTACATGGCTGGCCAGGACCTGCTGGGCTTCACCAACGACAATACTTCCCTGTACGGCGACATCGCGGGCAGCTGGAACGCCGCGACCGGCACGCTGACCCTGATTTCGGCCAGCGGCACGGCGACCCAGGCACAGTTCCAGCAGGCGCTGCGTGCGGTAACCTTCACCAACCTGTCGGACACTCCGGTCGCCGCTACGCGCACCGTGAGCTTCATGGTCAATGACGGCAGCCTGGATTCCAACGCTGTGACGCGCGAAGTCACTATCACCGCGGTCAATGATGCACCAGTCAACAATGTGCCTGGCACCCAGACCGTGCTGCAGGATGGCACGCTGGCGTTTAACGACGCCAGTGGCAACGCTATTTCCATCAGCGATGTGGACGTCGGCAATGGCCTGATGTTGCTGACGGTCGTTGCAACCAACGGCACGATCTCGGCCGACCGCAATATCGGCATGTTGTGGTTGCTAGGCGATGGCGTCGATGACGCCACCATCTTGGTCTATGGCACTCGGGATGGGCTCAATCAGCTGCTGCAGAGCCTGAGCTTCAAGCCCACCGCAGGTTTCGTCGGCGCTGCCGATATCACTCTTACCGTCAATGACCTCGGCGGCATGGGAGGTGGTGCCAGCAAGAGTGATGTCGACACCATTGCGATCACCGTGAACCCTCGCAATCCGGTGGTCACCAGCGTCCAGGCCCAGGGCCCGGACCGCACCGTCAAGATCGGCGACGAGGTGCTGATCAGCGTGAATTTCGATCAGGCCATCAATTTCGATCTCACCGGTGGCGAGCCCACGCTGCAGTTGGAGACCGGCGTGGAGGACCGCCATGCGGTTTTCGTCGCTGGCTCGGGCAGTACCCTGACCTTCCGTTACACCGTGCAGGCCGGTGATGTGACCGCCGACCTGGACTTCCTGAACACCGCAGCGCTGCAACTCAATGGCGCACTGCTGACCAATGCGCGCAATGACCTGGCGGTGACGACTTTGCCGACCGTGGGTAGCGCCGACTCGCTGGGCGGGCGCAGCAGCATCGTGGTCGATGGCGTGGTGCCCGTGGTGGGCAGCGTCGAAGTTCCGGCCAATGGCACTTACATTCCCGGCCAGCCCCTGGACTTCACCGTCAACTTCAGCGAGGCCATGACGGTCAGCACCGGCGGCGGCACGCCGCGCATCGAGGTGACGCTGGACGATGGCGCCACGGCCTGGGCCAGCTATGTCTCCGGCAGCGGCACGGGCGCGCTGGTGTTCCGCCTCGGCGTCACTGCCGGCCAGTTGGACACCAACGGCATCGCCGTGGGCAGCAGCGTGCAGCTCAACGGCGGGACGCTACGCGATGCAGCCGGCAACGATGCATCCACGGCGCTGGTGAACGTCGGTGCTACCGTTGGCATCCTAGTCGATGGCGTGCTGCCCACGGCCACCATCACCCTGTCCGATAGCGCGCTCAAGGCCGGCGAGACCGCGCTCGTCACGATTGCGTTCAGCGAGGCCGTGACCGGCCTGGATCTGGCGGATTTCCATGTGACGGGCGGCATGCTGTCCCATCTCACCGCAGGTGCCGATGGCCTGTTCTGGACGGCCACCTTCACGCCGACCGGTAACCTCGCGAGCACGCTCAATGTGATCACGCTGGACAATACGGGTTTCAGCGATCTGGCGGGCAATGCGGGCAGCAGCACGACCGAGTCGGACAATTACGTGATCGACACCCAGCGCCCGACCGCCGCCATCGTGGTGGCCGAAGCTGCGCTGGCCTTGGGTGAAAATTCGCTGGTGAGCATCACCTTCAGCGAGGCGGTGACGGGCTTCACCAACGACGACCTGACGGTGGCAAATGGCGCGCTGAGCGGCGTGTCTTCCAGCGATGGCGGCAAGACCTGGACGGCAACGTTCACGCCGACGGTCAATGTCACCGACACCACCAATCTGATCACGCTGGATAACAGTGGCGTCAATGATCTGGCGGGCAATACAGGCGTCGGCACCACCGATTCCAATAACTACGCCATCGACACCCAGCGTCCCACAGCCTCCATTGTGGTTGCCGACACCGCGCTGGCAGCGGGCGAGAGCTCGCTGGTGACCATCAGCTTCAGCGAGGCGGTGACAGGCTTGACCAATGCCGACCTGAGCGTGGCGAATGGCACGCTGAGCGCGGTGTCGTCCAGCGACGGCGGCAAGACCTGGATGGCCACGTTCACGCCGAGTGCCCATGTCACCGACACCACGAACTTGATCACGCTGGACAACAGCGGCGTCAACGATCTGGCGGGCAATACGGGCAGCGGCACGACCGATTCCAATAACTACGTCATAGACACCCAGCGTCCCACAGCCTCCATTGTGGTTGCCGACACCGCGCTGGCAGCGGGCGAGAGCTCGCTGGTGACCATCAGCTTCAGCGAGGCGGTGACCGGATTCACCAATGCTGACCTGAGCGTGGCAAATGGAACGCTGTCGGCCGTCGGCAGCGCCGATGGCGGCAAGACCTGGTCGGCAATGTTCACGCCTACCGGCAATGTCACGGACACCACCAACGTGATCACGCTGGACAACAGCGGCGTCGAAGACCTGGCGGGCAATGCAGGCACCGGCACCACGGATTCCAATAATTACGCCATCGATACGCTGCGTCCGACCGCGACCATCGTGGTGGCAGATACCGCGCTGGCCGTGGGTAAAACCTCGCTGGTCACCATTACCTTCAGCGAGAAGGTGAACGGCTTCGGCAACGATGATCTGACCGTTGCCAACGGCACGCTGTCGACCGTCAGCAGCGTCGATGGCGGCAAGACCTGGACGGCAACGTTCACGCCGACGGTCAATGTCACCGACACCACCAATCTGATCACGCTGGATAACAGTGGCGTCAATGATCTGGCGGGCAATGCAGGCGTCGGCACTACCGATTCCAATAACTACGCCATCGATACGCTGCGTCCGACCGCGACCATCGTGGTGGCGGATATCGCGCTGGCCGTGGGGGAAGCTTCGCTGGTGACCATCACCATCAGCGAGAAGGTGAACGGCTTCAGCAATGATGATCTGACCGTTGCCAATGGCACGCTGTCGACGGTCAGCAGCGTCGATGGTGGCAAGACCTGGACGGCAACGTTTACGCCGAGCAGCAACGTCACCGACACCACCAACGTGATCACGCTGGACTACAGCGGCGTCAATGATCTGGCGGGCAATGCAGGCGTCGGCACCACCGATTCCAATAACTACGCCATCGACACCCAGCGTCCCACAGCCTCCATTGTGGTTGCCGACACCGCGCTGGCAGCGGGCGAGAGCTCGCTGGTGACCATCAGCTTTAGCGAGGTAGTGAATGGCTTCAGCAACGACGATCTGACCGTGGCCAACGGCACGCTGTCGGCTGTCAGTAGCGCCGATGGTGGCAAGACCTGGACGGCAATGTTCACGCCTACCGGCAATGTCACGGACACCACCAACGTGATCACGCTGGACAACAGCGGCGTCGAAGACCTGGCGGGCAATGCAGGCACCGGCACCACCGATTCCAATAACTACGCCATCGATACGCTGCGTCCGACAGCCACCATCGTGGTGGCGGACACGGCGCTGGCCGTGGGCGAGACTTCGCTGGTGACCATCACCTTCAGCGAGCCGGTGACCGGTCTGACCAATGCCGACCTGAGCGTGGCGAATGGCACGCTCAGTGCCGTGTCGTCCAGCGACGGCGGCGTGACCTGGACGGCGACGTTCACGCCTGGCGGCAATGTCACGGACACCAGCAACCTGATCACGCTGGACAACAGCGGCGTCAACGACCTGGCGGGCAACGCGGGCAGCGGCACCACCGCCTCCAACAACTACGCCATCGACACCGTGCGCCCGACTGCCACCATCGTGGTGTCTGACAGCGCGCTGGCCGTGGGGGAAACCTCGCTGGTGACCATCAGCTTCAGCGAGGCAGTGACCGGTCTGACCAATGCCGACCTGAGCGTGGCGAATGGCACGCTGAGCGCGGTGTCTTCCAGCGACGGCGGCATCACGTGGACCGCCACGTTCACGCCGACTGCCCATGTGACCGACACCACGAACTTGATCACGCTGCACAACAGCGGCGTCAACGATCTGGCGGGCAACGCCGGAGCCGGTACCACGGACTCCAACAACTACGCCATCGATACACTGCGTCCGACAGCCACGATCGTGGTGGCGGACACGGCGCTGGCCGTGGGCGAGAGTGCGCTGGTGACCATCACCTTTAGCGAGGCGGTGACCGGACTCACCAATGCTGACCTGAGCGTGGCAAATGGAACGCTGTCGGGCGTCAGCAGCGCCGATGGCGGCAAGACCTGGACGGCAATGTTTACGCCTACCGGCAATGTCACGGACACCACCAACGTAATCACGCTGGACAACAGCGGCGTCAACGACCTGGCCGGCAATGCAGGGACCGGCACCACCGATTCCAATAACTACGCCATCGATACGCTGCGTCCGACCACGACCATCGTGGTGGCCGACAGTGCGCTGCGCATAGGCGAGACTTCGCTGGTGACCATCACCTTTAGCGAGCCGGTGACCGGTTTCGCCAATGCCGACCTGAGCGTGGCAAATGGCACGCTCAGCGCCGTGTCGTCCAGCGATGGCGGCGTCACCTGGACGGCAACGTTCACGCCCACGGCCCATGTCACCGACACCACCAATCTGATCACGCTGGACAATACCGGCGTGATCGATCAGGCGGGCAATACCGGCACGGGCACCACCGATTCCAACAACTACGCCATCGACACCGTGCGTCCGACAGCCACCATCGTGGTGGCTGATAGCGCCTTGGCCGTGGGTGAGACTTCGCTGGTGACCATCACCTTCAGCGAGGCGGTGACGGGTCTCACCAATGCCGACCTTACGGTGGCGAATGGCACGCTGTCGGCAGTCAGCAGCAGCGATGGCGGCATCACCTGGACGGCAACGTTCACACCGACCGCAAATGTCACCGATGCCACCAATCTGATCACCTTGGCAAATGCTGGCGTGAGTGATCTGGCGGGCAACACCGGTGCGGGTAGTACCGATTCCAATAACTACGCCATCGACACCGTGCGTCCTACAGCCACCATCGTGGTGGCTGATGGCGCCTTGGCCGTGGGCGAGACTTCGCTGGTGACCATCACCTTCAGCGAGGCGGTGAAGGGTTTCACCAATGCCGACCTTACGGTGGCGAATGGCGCGCTGTCGGCGGTCAGCAGCAGCGATGGCGGCATCACCTGGACGGCAACGTTCACACCGACGGCCCATGTCACCGACACCACGAATCTGATCACGCTGGACAATACCGGCGTGACCGATCTGGCGGGCAATGCGGGCACGGGCAGCACCGAGTCCAACAACTACGCCATCGACACCGCGCGTCCGACAGCCACCATCACGGTGGCGGATACCGCCTTGCGGGCGGGTGAGTCTTCGCTGGTCACGATTGCCTTCAGCGAAGCGGTGAGCGGCCTGGCTCTGTCGGACTTCAATGTCACCAATGGCACGCTGGCCGGACTGTCGACCCGCGATGGCGGCTTGACCTGGACGGCAACGTTCACGCCCGGCGCCAATGTCGAGCAGGCCGGCAATGCCATCGTGCTGCGCAGCGGCACGGTCACCGATGCGGCGGGCAATGCCATTGAAGGCGAGACGGGTTCCAACAGCTTTGCCATCGACACCAAGTTGCCCACGGCCAGCATCACCGTGGCCGAAACGGCGGTGAAGGCCGGCGAGACCACCCTGGTCACGATTGCCTTCAGCGAAGCGGTGAGCGGGCTGGAACTGTCGCACTTCAATGTGCCCAACGGCACGCTGGCCGGACTGTCGACCAGCGATGGCGGCCTGACCTGGACGGCTACCTTCACGCCCGGTGCCGATGTCGAGCAGGGCGGCAATGCGATCGCGCTGCGCAGCGGCACGGTCACGGACGCGGCCGGCAATGCGATTCAGGGCGAGACCGGTTCGAACGGCTTTGCCATCGACACCCTGCTGCCCACGGCCAGCATCACCGTGGCCGACACGGCGGTGAAGGCCGGCGAGACCACCCTGGTCACGATTGCCTTCAGCGAAGCGGTGAGCGGGCTGGAACTGGCGGACTTCAATGTGCCCAACGGCACGCTGGCCGGACTGTCGACCCGCGATGGCGGCTTGACCTGGACGGCAACGTTCACGCCCGGCGCCAATGTCGAGCAGGCCGGCAATCTGATCTCGCTGCGCAGCGGCGCGGTCACTGACGCGGCGGGCAATGCGATCAGCGGCACGACGGAGTCGAACGGCTACGCGATCGACACCCAGCTGCCCACGGCCACCATCACGGTGAACGACCAGGAACTGCTGGCCGGCGAGACCGCCGAAGTCACGATAGTCTTCAGCGAAGCCGTGCAGGGCCTGGATCTCGCGGATTTCTCGGTGGCCAATGGCACGCTGAGCAATCTGCAGACCGTGGACGGCATCACCTGGACGGCCACGCTGACACCCCTGGGCGATGTGCAGGCCGGCGCCAATCTGATCCGCCTGAACAACGCCGGCTACACAGATCTGTCGGGCAATTCCGGTGTGGGCGAGACCGGCTCCGACAGCTATGCCGTCGCGACCGCTCCGGTGCCGGTCAATGTGGTGGCCGAGCCGCCCGCCGAGCAGCCTGCCATGCCACCCGTGGCGGATGCGGCGCTGCCGCCAGCGCAGGCCGGCATCAGCTTCAGCGATGCAGCCTTCCTGTCTTCGAGCAAGCCGGGCGTCGAGTTCTCCTCGCTGAGCTCTCCGCTGGCCCTGGCGCTGGCCGGGTTCTCGGATTTGGCCCAGCTGCGCGTGAACTTCGTGGATCTGCCGATGCCGCAGGACTCGGCGGCTGCCGCTTACGTGCCGCAGCAACTGCCCATGGCGGCGCAAAGCGGTGACGGTCTGGTGCTGCTGCGCAGTGTCAATGACCTGTCGATCAGCGACAGTGGACGGGTGCAGTGGCAGGTGCCGGCCGACGTGTTTGGCCATACCAACCCCCTGGCCACGGTGAGCCTGACCATGACGCTGGCGGACGGCTCGCCCCTGCCGGCCTGGGTCAAGTTCGATGCACGCACGGGCCGGCTCGAGGTGCAGGTGCCGGCGGACTTCCGCGGCGAACTGGTGCTGCAGCTGACGGCGCGCGATGACCAGGGCAAGGAAGTCAAGACCACCGTGAAGCTCAAGCCCGGCGCACAGGTCGCAGCGCGGGCCGGCGTGGCCGAGCAATTCCAGCGCGCGGCCCTGCAGCGCGCGGGCAATGCGGCGGCGCAGCGGCTGCATGCCTGATAGGAGCCTGAAGTGAACGCACAAGTCACGCCCGGCGGCGTGCACCCCGCCGTCCTATTGCTGGAGCTGGGCCACCGCGCGCGGGCGGCGAAAAGCGTGAACGAGCTCGAGTTCATGCTGGTCAACGACACGCGCCTGCTGCTGCCCTACCGCCAGGCCGTCTGGTGGAACGAAGCGCAAGGCGTGGCGGCGCTGTCCGGTGTGATGCAGCCCGATCGCAATGCGCCCTATGCGCAGTGGGTGACCCAGGTCTGCGCGCATCTGGCGCAGTCCGACGCGGCGCAAGTGCGCGCCGTGGTGGCCGCCGATCTGCCTCCGGCCCTGGCCGCGCAGTGGGCGCAATGGCTGCCGGAAACCGCGGTCTGGGTGCCGCTGGCGCTCGCGTCGGCCGGGGGCGAGAACGCCAGCCGCAGCTTGGCCGGGCTGCTGCTGGCTGGCGCCGAATCGCCCGACCGCTGGACGCTGCTCAACGAATGGTGCGCTGTCTGGACCCATGCCTGGCAGGCCTTGCAGCGCCGGCGTGCGTGGACGCCCGCGCAATGGTGGCGCGGCCTGCGCCAACGCCAGGCGCAGCAGGTCTGGTGGCGCAAGCCGGCAGTCTGGGCCGCGGCCGGCCTGCTGGTGCTGGCCGCCTGGCCCGTGCACCTCACGGTGCTGGCGCCCGGCGAGCTGGTGGCCGCGCGGCCGGCCGTGGTGCGCGCGCCGCTCGATGGCGTGGTCGAGCATGTGCATGTGCAACCCAATCAGATCATCAAGCAGGGGGAGCCGCTGTTCAGCCTCGATGAAGGGCAGATTGCGAGCCGGCTCGAGGTGTCCGACATGGCGCTGCAGACCGCCGAGGCCGAGTACCGGCAGTTCGCGCAAATGGCGCTGGGTGATGCCCGCTCCAAGGCCCAGCTCGCGGCCCAGGCCGGGCGCATAGGCGAGCGCCGCGCCGAGCAGGCTTTCCAGTCCGGCCAGCGCCAGCGCGCGCAGGTCGTGGCGCCGCAGGACGGCATGGTGCTGTTTGACGCGCCTTCCGAATGGATTGGCCGGCCGGTGCAGACCGGCGAGCGCGTGATGCGCATTGCCCAGCCCGATGCGGTCGAGATCGAGGCCTGGTTGCCGATTGGCGACGCGATTCCACTCGCCCCGGGCGCGCCGGTGCAGCTATACCTCGCGGCCGACCCGCTGGCCTCGATCCAGGCACGCGTGCGCTACATGGCCTATGACGCAGTGGCGCGCCCCGACGGCTCGTATGCCTACCGCGTGCGCGCCGAAGTGACGCAGGCCGACAAGGCGCGCATCGGCCTCAAGGGCACGGCCAAGCTGCAGGGCAGCCGCGTGAGCCTGGCCTACTGGATACTGCGCAAACCCTGGGCCAGCGTGCGCCAGTGGGTGGCACTGTGAAGCCAGCCGCGCCCTGGGCCTTGCTGCGCGAGGAGCTGGATCTGCTGCCCGGGCCGGTGCTGCCCGACGGCCAGCCCAGCTGGACGCTGCATGACCCGGTGCGCAACCTGTTCTTTCAGCTGGACTGGGCCAGCTTCGAGCTGCTGCGGCGCTGGCATCTGGCCGATGCCGACGCCATCGTGGCCGATATCGGCGCGCAGACCACGCTGCATGTGGCAGCGGCCGATGTGCAGGCCATGCAGCAGTTCCTGCAGGCCAATACGCTGCTGCAGCCGCCCATGCACAGCGCCGCGGGCTGGGCCGCGCAGCGCGCGCAGCGGCGCGCAAGCAAGCTGCAATGGCTGCTGCACAACTATCTGTTCTTTCGCGTGCCGCTGCTGCGGCCCGACAGCTGGCTGGGGCGCATCACGCCGGCACTGGAGTTCCTCTTTCGCCCGGCGTTCTGGTGGCTCACGGCCCTGGCCTTTGTCTGGGGCCTGTGGGGTGTGTCGCGTTCGTGGGATGCGTTCACCGCGACCTTTGTCGATCTGCTGACGCTGCAGGGCTTCGTCGCCTATGGCATCACGCTGGTGGGCGTGAAATTCCTGCACGAGGTGGGGCATGGCGTGACGGCCAAGCGCTATGGCTGCCGCGTGCCGACCATGGGCCTGGCGTTTCTGGTGCTGTGGCCCGTGGCCTATACCGATACCAACGAGGTCTGGAAGCTGACCGACCGCGATCAGCGCGTGCGCGTGGCCGCGGCCGGCATCATCACCGAGCTGCTGGTCGCGGTCTGGGCGCTGCTGGCCTGGCTCTGGCTGCCCGAAGGCTGGCCCAAGGCCATGGCGTTCTTGCTGGCCACCACCACCTGGGTCAGCACGCTGGTGATCAATGCCAGCCCGTTCATGCGCTTCGATGGCTACTTCCTGCTGTCGGACTATCTGCAGATGCCCAACATGCATGGGCGCGCGTTTGCGCTGGCGCGCTGGGATCTGCGCGAGCGCCTGTTCCGCCTGGGCGAGCCTGCGCCCGAATACTTTGCGCCGTCCAAACGCCGGGCCCTGGTGCTGTTTGCCTGGGCCACCTGGATCTACCGGCTGGTGCTGTTTCTGGGCATCGCGGCGCTGGTGTATCACTTCTTCATCAAGGCCCTGGGCATCTTTCTCTTTCTGGTGGAAATCGTGTGGTTCATTGCCAAACCCCTGTGGTCCGAAATCAAGGCCTGGCGTGAACGCGCGCCGCAGATCGCGCGCAGCCGACGCGCGCGGCGCAGCGCACTGATCGCCGGCGCTTTGGCGCTGCTGCTGTTCGTGCCCTGGCCGGTGCCGGTGCTGTCGAGCGGCCTGCTGCAGGCGCGCGCGCTGTGGCCGCTGCACGCGCCCGAGGCCGCGCAGCTGCTGCAGGCGCCGCCGGCCGAAGGCACGCCCGTGGCCGAGGGTGCTGCGCTGTTCGCGCTGCAGTCGCCCGCGCTGCAGGCCGCGGCGGCCATGACCCAGGCGCGGCTGCAGCAGGTGACCCAGCAGTCGGCCGCGGCCGGCTTCGACGGCGAGCTGCGGCGCGACTGGCAGGTGCTGCAGGAGCGACAGGCCGAAGCCGTGGCGCAGCAGGATGCCGTGAGCAGCGACGCCGCGCGCTACCGGCTGCAGGCCGGCGGGGCCGGGCAGCTGCGCGATGTCGATCCCGATCTGCAGGCCGGTGAATGGGTCGCGCGGCGCGAGCTGCTGGGCCGCGTGGTCGGCAGCGAAGGCCAGGAAGTCGTGGCCTATGTCGCCGAGGAGGCCCTGCACCGCGTGCGGCCCGGCGACAGCGGGCTGTTCATTGCCGAAGGCGGCGCAGGCCCGGTGCTGGCATTGCGCGTGCGCGCCATCGATCAGGATGCAAGCCGCAGCCTCAACGAAGCGGCGCTGGCCACGGCCGCAGGCGGCAATGTGCCGGTGCGCAGCATGCAGGGCGTGCTCTACCCCGAGCGCCCGGTGTACCGCGTGGTGCTCGATGTGCTGCCCGGAGACCAGCCCCAGGCGCTCACCGGCCAGCACCGCTGGCGTGGCCGCGTGAGCATTCGCGGCGAATGGGAAGCGCCCGGCGCGCAGTTCGTGCGCCAGGCCGTGAGCGTGTTCTGGCGCGAAGCCGGCTTCTAGCCGATCAACCACAGGCACAATCGCTGCTGTCCGCATCCTGGCGGCGGGGTCACAAATTCAAATCAAGAGGGTCACAATGGCTGCTGTATCTGCTTCGCGGTTTCTCAAGGGTGTTGCCACGCTGGCCGTGGGTTCGGCGGCCATGCTGGCCCAGGCGCAGGCGCCCGCGCCCATCAAGGTGGGCGTGGCCCTGGATATCTCCGGCCCGTTCGCGGCACCCGGCGCCGAGATCCGCGACGGCCTGAACCTGGCCGTCAAGCTGCTGGGCAGCAAGCTCGGCGGCGTGCCTGCCGAGTTCATCCAGACCGACATGGCGGGCAACCCCGAGCAGGCACGCCAGCTCGTAGACCGCTTCATCCAGCGCGAGAAGATCGATCTGTTCACCGGCCCGGTGGCCTCCAACGTGGCGCTGGCCGTGGGCCCGACGCTGTTTGCCGCCAAGGTGCCCTACCTGTCGGCCAACGCCGGCCCCAGCCAGCTCGCGGGCGCCCAGTGCAATGCCTATTTCTTCGGCACCAGCTACCAGAACGACTCCATGCACGAGGCCGCGGGCCAGTACGCCGCGAACAAGGGCTACAACAAGGTCGTGATCATGGCGCCCAACTACCCCGCGGGCAAGGACGCGCTCAACGGCTTCAAGCGCCTGTACAAGAAGCCGCTGGCCGACGAGATCTACACCAAGGTCGGGCAGCTGGACTTCGCCGCCGAGCTGGCCCAGCTGCGCGCGGCCAAGCCCGAAGCGGTCTACATCTTCCAGGCCGGCGGCATGGGCATCAACTTCATCAAGCAGTTCATGGCCGCGGGCCTGAACCAGGACATCACGCTGATCTCCTCGCCGTTCACTGCCGATGAGGACATCATCCCGGCCGTGGGCAACTCCATGGTCGGCCTGTTCAATGCGTCGTCCTATGCCCACGACCTGCCCAATGCGGCCAATCAGAAGTTCGTCGCCGAGTTCCGCAAGGCCTACAACGGCCGTTATCCGTCGCTGTACGCGGCGTTTGCGTACGACGTGGTGATGAACATGGATGCGGCCGTCAAGCAATTGGGCGGCAAGGTCAGCGACAGGCCGGCGCTGGTCAAGGCGCTCAAGACCGCGTCGTTCGACTCGGTGCGCGGGCCGGTGAAGTACGGCAACAACCAGTTCCTGATCCAGGACTACTACCTGCGCAAGGTGGTGCAGGGCGCCGACGGGCGGGTGACGAACCAGCTGCAGCCGGGCAAGGTGTTGACGGCGCATCAGGATGCGTTTGCCAGCCAATGTGCTTTGAAGTGACCGGCCGTTTATAGCTCAACAAGGCCGTCGACAAGCTCAGGGCGAACGGATTTTTCCCCGTTCGCCCTGAGCCTGTCGAAGGGTGTCTCTAGATATCCAACCATTCTCAATGGACCTGACCTTTTTCCTCGAACAGATCTTCAACGGCCTGGGCTACGGCTTCATGCTGTTTCTGCTGGCGGCCGGGCTGACGCTGGTGTTCGGCATCATGGATACGCTGAACCTCGCGCATGGCTCGCTGTTCATGGTCGGCGGCTATGTGTCGGCCACGGTGCACACGCAGTCGGGCTCGTTCATCACCGCGGTGCTGGTCGCCGTGCTGGCGACGGTGCTGCTGGCCATGCTGCTCGAAGCGCTGCTGGTGCGCCGGCTCTATGGCCGCGACCATCTGTCGCAGGTGCTGGCAACGTTCGGCATCGTGCTGATTGCCGATGACCTGGTGAAGTTTGTCTGGGGGCCGTCGCCGATCATGGCGCCCACGCCGGCGCTGCTGTCCGGGCCCGTGGATCTTCTGGGCCTGCCGTACCCGTCCTACCGCCTGCTGATATTGGGCGCGGGGCTGGCGGTGGCGCTGGGGCTTTATCTGCTGGTGAACCACAGCCGGCTGGGCATGCTGGTGCGCGCGGGTGCATCGAACCGCGCTATGGCCGAGTTCATGGGCGTGCGCGTATCCAAGGTGTTTGCCATCGTGTTCGCGCTGGGCGCGGCGCTCGCGGCGCTGGCCGGGGCCTTGATGGGGCCGATCAGCGCGGTGGCCATAGGCATGGGCGAAGCGATTCTGATTCCGGCGCTGGTGGTGATCGTGATTGGCGGCATAGGCTCGGTGCGCGGTGCGTTTGTCGCCAGCCTGCTGGTCGGCCTGGTCGATACCGCGGGCCGGGCGTTTTTGCCGCTGCTGCTGCGCGAGCTGCTGCCACCGGCGCTGGCCGCCGATGCCGGGCCGGCGATTGCCAGCATCGCGATGTACATGCTGATGGCCGGGGTGCTGGTGTTCAAGCCCTCGGGGCTGTTCCCGGCACGCGCATGAGTGAGACTGCCAAGATGAATGTTCCTGCAAAGAAGGCGGCCTGGGGCGCGCATGTCGGCCTGGCGGCGCTGGTGCTGGCCCTGGCCGTGTTCCCGCTGGTCGCGCCGCTGTTCGATCTCGACTACTACACCGGCTTTGTGCGCCGGCTGATGATCGTGGCGCTGGCCGCCGCGAGCTTGAACTTCCTGATGGGCCGCGTCGGTCTGGTGGCGCTGGGCCATGCGGGCTTTGTGGGCGTCGGTGCCTATGCGGTCGCGGCGCTGGCCGAGGCCGGCTGGACTTCGGCCTGGCTGATCTGGGCCATGGCCATGCTCCTGGGCGTGGCGGTGTCCGCGCTCATCGGCCTGGTCGCGCTGCGCACGCGCGGCGTGTACTTCATCATGATCACGCTGGCCTTTGCGCAGATGCTGTTCTATCTCGCCGTGTCGCTGCGCAAGTACGGCGGCGACGACGGTTACACGCTGTACACGCCGCTGCAATTGCTCGCTGGCGAGAACGCCATCACCGCCAGCGGCGCGCCGCTGTACTGGGTGGTGCTGGCCCTCGTGTCGCTGGTGCTGCTGGGCCTGTGGCGTGTCGAGGCCTCGCATTTCGGCCGGGCGCTGGAGGGCATTCGCGACAACGAGACGCGCATGCAGGCCATGGGCTATCCGACCTACTGGCTCAAGCTCTGCGCATTTGCCGCGGCCGGCGGCATCGCCAGCCTGTCGGGCGCGCTGCTGGCCACGCAAAACGGCTTTGTCAGCCCCTCGCTGATGCACTGGACGCAGTCGGCGCTGTTCATCGTGATGGTGGTGATTGGCGGCGTCGGGCGGCGCTGGGGCGCACCGCTGGGCGTGGCCGTGTGGCTGGTGTTCGAGGAAGTGCTCAAGCAGTTCACCGAGTATTGGCACGCGCCCATGGGGCTGCTGCTGATTGCCGTGGTGTTCCTGGCGCCCCGGGGGCTGTCGGCCCTGGCTTCGAGAAAGGCCGCGCCATGACGCTGCTGGTCGCAAGACAACTGGTCAAGCGCTTTGGCGCGCTGCTGGCCACGGACCATGTGAGCTTCGCGGTGAATGCCGGTGAAGTCCATGCCTTGATCGGGCCGAACGGCGCGGGCAAGTCGACGCTGGTCCATCTGATTTCCGGGCTGCTGCCGGCCGATGGCGGCAGCCTGACGCTCGATGGCGTCGATCTCACGCACCTGGCGCCGCACCGGCGCGTGGCGGCGGGGCTGTCGCGCTGCTTCCAGGTGACCAGCATCTTCCCGCGCCAGACCGTGGGAGAAAACCTGCTGCTGGCGGTGCAGGCGCATGCGGGCTCGAGCTTTCGCTTTGTGCGCCGGCGCGATACCGACCATGAACTGCTGGCAGCCGCGCAGGCGTTGGCGCGGCGCGTGACGCTGGAGTCCGAATGGGACCGCGTGGCCGGCACGCTGCCGCATGGCGCGCAGCGCAAGCTCGATGTGGCGCTGGCGATTGCCTCGGCGCCGAAGCTGCTGCTGCTTGATGAACCGATGGCCGGCATGGGGCCGGTGGAGTCGGCGGAGATGGTGGCGCTGATCCAGCGTCTGCGCCAGGACATGGCGATCCTGCTGATCGAGCACGACATGGATGCCGTGTTCCAGCTCGCCGATCGCATCTCGGTGCTGGTCTACGGCAAGCTGCTGACCAGCGGCACGGCCGCCGAGATCCAGGCCGACGCGCAGGTACAGGCCGTGTATCTGGGCACCGAAGAGGAGGCGCGCGCATGAGCACGATTGCCTTGCTGGACTGCGAAGGCCTCGAAGCCGGCTATGGCGCAAGCCAGGTGCTGTTCGGCCTGGATTTTCACATCATGCCGGGCGAGGTGGTGACGCTGCTGGGGCGCAATGGCATGGGCAAGAGCACCACCATCAAGACCATCATTGGCGCGCTCAAGCCCACCAAGGGCGAGGTGCGCATTGCCGGGGAGTCGCTGCGCGCCAAGTCGCCCGACGCGATTGCGCGCATGGGCGTGGCGATTGTTCCCGAAGGGCGGCACTGCTTTCCGAACCTCACCGTGCGCGAGCATCTGATTGCGTTTGCGGCGCAGCGCCACGCGGTGGGCGATGCCTGGAACATGGAGCGCATTTACGGTGTTTTTCCGCGGCTCAAGGAGCGCCAGCACCACATGGGCAATCAGCTGTCGGGGGGCGAACAGCAGATGTTGGCCATTGGCCGCGCGCTGTCGACGAATCCGCGCCTGCTGATTCTCGACGAGGCCACCGAAGGCCTGGCACCCGTGATCCGCGAGGAGATCTGGCGCTGCCTGGCAACGCTCAAGGCCGCGGGGCAGACGATTCTGGTGGTCGACAAGTATGTGCACCGGCTCGTGGGCCTGGCCGACCGCCATGTGATCCTGGAGCGCGGCACTGCGGTGTGGCAGGGCAGTTCCGCCGAGCTCGATGCCGACCGGCAGCTGTGGCACACGCATCTCGGGGTGTGATACGGGTTTATTGGGATTGATGCCGCCAGGCGGTAGGCCGAAACCGATAAACGGTAATTCAATTTGTATATTTTGTTGCTAACATGTATCCAAATTGTCCGCACCTCCATCACCCATGCTTTCAACATCGATAGGTCGCCGCGCCCGGGGCTTCACCATCATCGAGCTGATGGTGGTGGTGGCCATGCTGTCCATACTCATGGGGCTGGCGTTGCCCAGCTTCAAAAGCGTGACCGAGAGCTGGCGCGTGGGCCAGGCAGTGGACAACCTGCGCAGCACGATGTTCTATGCGCGCTCCGAAGCGATTCGCCGCGGCGGCGATATCTTCATTGAAAAACTGCCCAGCACCACCTCCGGCTGCACGCTGGCCAAGCGCGACGCGAACTGGGATTGCGGCTGGGTGGTGTTTGTCGACGCCAACAACAACCGGCGCTGGGATGCGGGCGAAGAGATCCAGCGCCATGCCCCAGCGCAAAACCTCACGGTGACGCGCTCCAGCGCGGCGGCCACGATTGCCGTGGACCGCTGGGGCGTGATTGCGGGTGGCGATTCCGTGGGCTTCTCGGTGGCGCCCGCAGACAACAGCTCGCAGTCCGTCAAGAAAGTGTGCATCTTGCCCGGCGGCCGCGTCCAGGTCGGACCGACGGTGGACAGCTCATGCGCCGCCTGAAACCCCGCGCGCGCCGCCAGCGCGGCATCGCGCTGATCGAGTCATTGATCGCCATGCTGGTGATGGCGCTGGGCATCCTGGGCATCGTTGGGGTGCAGATGCGCGCGCTCACCGACACCCAGGCCGGCGTGCGCCGCGCGCAGGCGATACGGCTGATCGAGGACCTGGGCGAGCGCCTGCAAAGCAACCCCGATGCGCTCAATAACCTGACTGCCTACACCACCAGTCCGGCGACCGCGCCGGATTGCGCCGCCGCGGCCTGCACGCCCGCGCAGATCGCCACCTTCGATGCCTGGCAGTGGCACAGAAACGTGGCCGCGGCGCTGCCCGCCGGCACGGCCACGGTGTTCATTCCGCAAGGCGGCGCACGCCAGCTGGGTGTGATGGTCGGCTGGAGCGAGAACCGTTTCAATGCCCGCGGCACCGTCGCGACCGAAGCCCAGACCACGGCACTGAATGCCCCGCTGACGGTCGTCGGCACGAATGCCGCCGGGGCTGGAGTGGAATGCCAGGCCGGCCAGAGCTGCCACCTCCAGTATCTGCAGCCGACCCAGCGCTGCGCGCCCTGGGCTGTGGGCGGCGTCGGTCTCTACTGCGCCAACTGACACCACCATGGCCCATTCCTGTCCCATGCGGCGCCCGACGCCGCGGCATTCCCCGGCCCGCTCGCGCGGCGTGTCCCTGATCGATCTGCTGGTCGGCATGGCCCTGGGCCTGGTGGTGGTGGCCGTGGCCATGGTCGGACTCATGACCTCGCGCAGCATCACCGGCACGGTCTCCGAGGCTTCGTCCATGCAGCAGCAGGCGGCCTATGCATTTCGTGTCATGGGCCAGCAGTTGCGCCAGGCCGGCAGCCTGGAACTCAATCTCGCGCCATCCATCATGCCCGGCGCCGATGCCAATTCGCCCATGTCGCCCGTGGCCTTCGATCCGCCCGATCCCGCGGGCGAGCGTACGCAGTTCGACCGCAGTGCGGCCACGGTGTCGGGCAGCGGCACGACCACTCCCAGCTTCACCGTGGGTTACCAGAACTATGTGGAGCCGGTGACAGCGGCCGATGCCCCCGTCACCGCGGCGCTGCTGCGCGACTGCCTGGGCCGCAACAGCGTCACTTCGGGCGTGCCCGATGCGCCCGTGCTGACCAGCACCTTCACGCGCGATGCCTCGAGCAACGAGCTGGTCTGTACCGGCGCCAGCACGCGGCGCGCCATCATCGGCAATGTGACCGACATGCGCGTGCGCTACCTGGTGCAGCCCGCACGCAGCACCAATCTGCAGTACTTCGCCAATCCGGCCAATGTCGCTGCCTGGAACAACGTGTATGCCCTCGAGGTCTGCCTGGAGCTCAGCGGCACGGAGGCGATTGCCACGCCCGACATGCAGTACACCAATTGCGCCGGCACGGCCACCGCCTATGGAAACCGCATGCGCATGGTGTTTCGCAATGTCTACCAGATCCGCAGCCAGGGGCAGCTCTAGCATGCGGCGCCTCAATTCCTCCCTGTCCGCGCTGCGCCGTGCACGTCAGCGCGGCGTCGCGCTGTATGTCGTGATCGTGTTTGTCATGCTGTCCATGCTGCTGGCTTCATGGGCGGCGCGCGGCAGCCTGTTCAACGAGATGCTGGTCGGCAACGATGCCGACTACCGCCGCGCGTTCGAGGCCGCGCAGGCCATGCTGCAGGATGCGGAATTCGATATCCGCGGCGTGCAGCCCAGTGGCGAAGCCTGCGTGCCGGGACAGACGCCGGGCGATGTCTGCCGCGCCACCACCACGGTGTACTTCGATATCGAAACCAAGGACCTGGAAAACGTTCTGGCGGTGGTCAAGGCCAACAGTCCGACCACCGGGTGCTACATGGGCATCTGCCAGAAGCGCACGGGCGCACAGGACTTCTGGAACAACCGCCAGATGCTGGACGCGATGACGGCCAGCAATGTGGGCGCGCGCTATGGCCAGTTCACGGGCGCCGATGCGGCGGCGACGGCCAATCCGCTGCTGGCCGTGCGCACCGCGGGCAACGGCGCCTGGTACTGGGTGGAGATGCTGCCCTATATCGACCCCAATGTCGCCTTGCTGGCCAGCTTGCCGACGAATTCCAACGTCGAGCGGTTTGCCCCGTCACGCAAGAAGCTGCTGGTCTACCGCATCACCGCGCTGGCGCGCGGCAACAAGCCAAGTACCGAAGTGGTGTTGCAGTCGGTGCTGTCCGTGCAATCCATCGACTAGCACCCATCCATTCATGCGGCCCGTCACCTTCCCGACCGTGCTGGAGATCTGATCATGCGCGCTCCTTTTCCCCTTGCCCTCTTGCTTGCCGCCATCGGCGCGCCCGCTTCGCTGTGGGCGGCGCAGCTGAACTTCGCGCAGTACCCGGCCGGCACCGCCTACAAGGCGCCCATCCCGAATGTGATCCTGTCCGTGGATACCTCGGGCAGCATGGCCTTCTGCGACATCAACAACGTGGCCTACAGCGGCAACTCGACCTGCATCAACAGCAGCCGGGGCGATATCCGGCGCATCACCTACCTGAAGCAGGGTCTGCAGTCCACGCTGATCAACAGCAGCAAGTACGACGAGCAGTTCCGGCTGTCGTGGCAGTCGTTTGCCTGCGACGACATTCCGTCCAACAGCGGCAACTGCGCCAACAAGAACGCGATGGCCAAGTTCTCCGGCACGCACAAGAGCAACTTCAGCGACTGGGTCTCCAAGCTGAGTGCCACCGGTGCCACGCCGTCGCAGACGCTGGTCTACAACGCCGGGGAATACCTCAAGACCACGGGCAAGGACAACCCCTGGAACGCCGTGCCGGGCACGGCCGACAGCAGCCCGCTGGCCTGCCGGCGCGCCTACCATATCTTTCTGACCGATGGCGGCTGGAATTTCACCTATAGCGGGATCGACGGCGCGTTCAAGGACGCGATGAAGATCTCCAGCGAAAGCGCCTCCCACCCCATGCGCAAGGTCGATGGCAAGGCGGCGACGTTCCCGGACGGGGAAAGCTATTCGCTGACCAGCGCCCAGACCAAGATCTACCGCGACGATTTCGACAACACGCGCAGCACGACCTCGGGCAAGACCACGACCTACTATGCCTATCCGTCGCTCGCGGATCTGGCCTTCAGCTACTGGTCGAACGATCTGCAGCCCGACATCAGCAACGAGCTCAAGGCCAAGATCCGCAAGACCGACCAGGAGACCTTCACCTCCGGATCGCGCTCGGTCACATTCGACCAGTACTGGAATCCGCGCAACGATCCCGCCAACTGGCAGCATCTGGTGCAGTACACCATAGGCTATGGCAGTTCGGCCGCCACGCTGGAGAAGAACACCACTACCTCGCCGCAGTTCACGGGCGGCGTGTTCGGCATGTATGACTCCGGCTTTGCCGCGCTGGCCGCGGGCGCGACCACCTGGGACAACACCACCTCCAGCACGGCGGACAACAACTACGACGAATACCGGCCACAGGACATGTGGCACATGGCCATCAACAGCCGCGGCAAGTTCTATCCGGTCTCGGGCGGCGATCTGTCCTCGGTGTTTGCCGACATCTTCGACGACATCATCGTCGACACCACGGCGCCCGTGAGCGGCGCCATCTCGGCGTCGCGCTCGGTCAGCCGCGTGGGCACCACCTCCTACCAGACCAACTACATTGCCGCCGACGACGCGAATTCGCTCGACAACCGCTGGTATGGCTATGTGACCTCGAGTTCCATATCGACGGCGGGGGTCGCCACGCCCAACACCGCCTGGGGAGAGACGAACGGCCGCCCGTCGAGCTCCGCCGACAAGCTCGATGCGCGGTCCGCCGCGGATGTCGCACAGCGCCTGGTGGTTTCCTACGACATCCAGCGCAACGGCAACAAGGCGATCTCCTTCAAGTGGGCCAACCTCAGCGCCGCCACCACCACAGCGGCATCGGCGCGGATGTGGCTCAACAAGGGTCTCACCGGCAGCGCCCTCAGCATCGCCGGCGACAGCCGCGGCGAAGACCGGCTGAATTTCCTGCGCGGCGACCGCACCAAGGAGCAGCGCAATGGTGGCACCGGCGCCACCTTCCGCAACCGCAAGTCGCGCCAGGGGGATATCGTCAATTCCGCGATCTGGTACACCGGCGCGCCCAGCAACGGCCATATCACCACCGGCTACCAGAGCTTTGCCGCCAGCTACCGCTCGCGCCTGCCCATGCTGTATGTGGGCGGCAACGACGGCATGCTGCACGGCTTCTCGGCCGTGGATGGCACCGAGAAGATCGCCTACGTTCCGCATGGCGTGCTGCAGAACATCGCCAAGCTGAGCGACCGCACCGATCCGGTCTACAACCACCAGTACTACGTCGACGGCTCGCCCATCACCGGCGACGTGAACATCGGCGGCGACACGCCGGCCTGGCGCACCTATCTCGCGGGCACGCTGGGCGCGGGCGGGCGCGGCTATTTCGTGCTCGATGTGACCAATTCCGGGCCCGGCAGCTCGGGCTCCACGGTCAGCAATGGCTTCACCGAAAACAATGTGGCCAATCTGGTGGTGATGGACAAGACCGCGGCCCCGGTCGGCGATGCACTGCCTTCGGGCGGCAAGCCGAACGATCCAAATGCCGATGCGGATATCGGCCATATCTTCGGTGCGCCGGTGGTGTCCGAAAGCAACCAGCAGCGCGCCCTGCAGATCACGCGCACCAATAACAACCGCTGGGCGTTGATCGTGGGCAATGGCTACAACAGCCTGAACGAGCGGCCGGTGCTGCTGATCCAGTATCTGGACGGGGACAAGGAGATCAAGCGCATCCCGGCCGCAGCGGTCAACACGGCCGAAGCCGTGGGCAATGGCCTGTCCACGCCGCAATTCCTCGACGTCAACAGCGACGGCGTGCCCGATTACGTCTATGCGGGCGACCTGCGCGGCAATCTCTGGAAGTTCGACATTTCCCATGCCAGCGACAGCCGCTGGGGCGTGGCCTTCAGCGGCACTGCGCTGTTCACCGCGAACTATTCCGCCTCGGCCGGGAATTCCAGCCGCCAGCCGATCACCACCGCGCCGGTGCTGCGCCCCAACCGCGAAGTGGGCGGGCTGATGGTCGCGTTCGGCACCGGCCAGAGCCTGACCGAGGACGACCGCGCCGAGCGCGGCGTGCAGTCGGTCTATTCGATTCTGGACAACACCCGCTATGCCATTGCCGCCACAGGCGCCGATCAGGGCAAGGTGACGATTGCCGCGGCCCCGGTGCCCGCCGTGGTGGGCGGGCGTTCTTCGCTGGCCGTGCAGGGGGTGGACAACACGACCCAGACGACGGGCACCGACGTCGTGTCCACGCGCACGTTCTGGAAGCTCAGCAGCCAGGATGTGACCTATGCCTGCGCGGCCGGTGCGAGGAATTGCACGGCCAAGAAGGGCTGGTATATGGATCTGCCGGTCTCGGGTGAGCGGGTCACCACCAACATCGACTTCTACGATGGCAGCAGCCTGCTGGAAATCATCAGCGAGGTGCCGGCATCGGGCAGCGCCACGGCCGCCGGCGAGGAGATCTGCGCGCCTACGCCCCAGGCCGCGCAGCCATTTCGCACGCTGATCCATATCAGCAGCGGCAAGGCCCCGTCGGTGCCGGTGATGTACCTGGGTGCGGGCCGCGGCTATGTGGCGCAGTTTGCGCGCATGACGGCATCCAGCAAGGAGCTGCGTGTCGCCACCAAAGGCGAGCAGTTGCGCATGGGCAATGACGGCAAGAAGGACCCGCTGGCGCGCCTGCCCGAAGTGCTGATCCGCCCGAACTGGCGGCAACTCAAATGATGGTGATTTCCAGAATGCAAAAGTTTTCCCATGCCCAGCGCGGCTTCACGCTGATCGAGCTGATGATCGTGGTGGCGGTGATCGGTATCCTGGCCGCGATTGCCTATCCGAACTACACCGAATATGTGCGCCGCGGCCACCGCGCCGAGGGGCGCGCCGGGCTGCTGCAGGCCGCGCAGTGGCTGGAGCGCGCATCGACCGCCACCGGCGTCTATCCCAGCGCCGGTGCGCTCGCCGACACGGCCCTGGCCACCGTGCCTTCGGGCAACTATGCCATCACCCTTGACGCCCGTTCAGACGCCACCTATACCCTGAAGGCGACGCGGAAAAAAGCCATGCTGAACGACCGCTGTGGCGACTTCACGCTGGAGCAGAACGGTACGCGCGGTGCCAACGGAAAAAAAGCCGGCGCAACGGGTTACGACGAAAGCTGCTGGTCGCAATAATGGGGGGTTCTCAGGAGCCCCAAATGGACCAACCCGACCCCAAGCGCCCCCAATCCGCCGCGCCTGCGCCGGCCGCGCCTCAGCCGGCCGCGCCTCAGCCGGCCGCGCCTCGCATCACCTTTTCGGCCCCGGTGGTCATTCCCGCGCTGCTCGTACTGGGCGCGCTGCTGATACTGTGCGGCCTGTTTCCGCGCCATGCGGACCGCATCTTTTCCACTGCCCAGGGCTGGGTCATAGGTCACTTCGACTGGCTCTACACGATCATCGTGTCGCTGTTCCCGGTGTTCCTGGCGATGGTGGCGTTCAGCCGCTTCGGCAGTATCCGGCTCGGGCCCGATGATGCCAAGCCGGAGTTCAGCTTCGTGTCGTGGAGCGCGATGCTGTTTGCTGCGGGCATGGGCATTGGCCTGATGTACTTCGGCGTCGGCGAGCCGCTGCAGCACTACCTGAACCCGCCGACCCAGCCCGCGGGCACGCCGGCCGCCGCGCGCGAGGCGCTGACGTCGACGTTCTTCCACTGGGGCATACATGCCTGGTCGGTGTATGGCGTGATGGGCCTGGTGCTGGCCTATTTCGGCTTTCGCTACAACCTGCCGCTGACCATGCGCTCGGGCCTTTACCCGTTGCTGCAGCAGCGCATCAACGGGCCCATAGGCCATGGCGTGGATACGTTTGCGCTGGTCGGCACGATTGCCGGCCTGGCAACCACGCTGGGCTATGGCGCGCTGCAACTCGCCGCGGGCCTTAACATCGTCACCGGCTGGGATACCAGCACCACGGCGTTTCGCGTCGGCCTGATCGTGCTGGTGGTCGGCATGGCCGGGCTGTCGGCGGCCTCGGGCCTGGACAAGGGCGTGCGCCGGCTGTCCGAAATCAATCTGCTGCTGACGCTCATCCTGCTGGGCTTCGTGCTGGTCTTCGGCCCCACGGTCTATCTGTTCCAGGCATTCAGCGAAAACGTCGGCAACTACCTGTCGAACGTAGTGGGCCTGTCGCTGCGCACCTTTGCCTATGAGCCGGCGCAGGACCCGGCCTGGTTCGGCAGCTGGACCATTCTCTACTGGGCCTGGTGGGTGTCCTGGTCGCCGTTTGTCGGCATGTTCATTGCGCGCATCTCGCGCGGGCGCACGGTGCGCGAGTTCATCGTCGGCGTGCTGCTGATTCCCACGGCGTTCAACCTGCTGTGGATGACGGCCTTCGGCAATGGCGCGATCTGGATCGACACCCATGTGGCCCAGGGCGCGCTGGCGCAGACCGCGGGCAACGTCGATGCGCTGCTGTTTCGCTTCTTTGAATACCTGCCGCTGGCCAAGGCCGTGTCCTGGCTGGCCATCGTGCTGATTGCGCTGTTCTTCGTGACCTCGGCCGATTCCGGCGCCTATGTGGTCGATGCGATCGCCTCGCGCGGCCACCCGCGCTCGCCGGTTTGGCAGCGATTGTTCTGGGCTGCGGTGCTGGGCGTGGTGGCGATTGCGCTGCTGCTGGCCGGCGGCCTCAAGGCCTTGCAGGCGCTGACGCTGATCGCGGCCTTGCCGGTGGCGATCATCATGGCGGTGCTGTGCGTGGGGCTGTGGCGCGGCATGCAGGCCGATCTGCGCAACGCCACCCAGGACTGGGCGCCCGCGACCAGCTTCTGGAACGGCGAGCACTGGCGCAAGCGCCTGGAGCTGATCGTGCGCCAGCCCAGCGCCACCGACATCCAGAGCTTCCTGCAGAAAACCGTGCTGCCGGCCATGCGCGAGGTCGCCGCGGAAATGCAGCGCCAGGGCGTGCATGCCGTGGTGCAGGACGACAGCGCCAACCTGGTCGACGGCCATGCGGGTGCAGTCCAGCTCCACATTCCGATTGCCGAGCTGCGCGACTTTGTCTATGGCGTGCGGCCGGTCAAGCGCAAGCTGCCGGGCTTCATCCTGACCGAAGTCACGGATGAAGAAGAAAATGCGCGCCGCCATGTGGTCGAACCCATGACCTTCTTTGCCGATGGCCGCGAAGGCTATGACATCCAGTACCTGCGGCCGCAGGAACTGATTGCCGACATCCTGCGCAATTACGAGCGCTATCTTTCGTTGAGTGCCGACAAGCGCAATCTGCTGCTCAATCGGGCGCCCGGACATAACGGCTGAGACACGCAGCTGCCGGCATTTTTTCAGATCCTCTTGACATCGTTGCCAGCGCGGCCCGGATTCGGGCCGCGCTTTTTTCTGATGGCTGTCAGGAAAATGCCTGAATATCGACTTTTGACCCTTTTTAATGTGTTTCTTTCTGCAAGAACTCTATGTTTTTTAATGTCAATTGCTTCGGTGTTTTATTTCAATCATATATTTGGTAAGTAAATGATTTGATTTTTCTGGCTAGCCAGAAATAGGTATCTTCAGAGGGGGAAGGTGTTTTTGAAAATCGGTTGCAAGCATGAAATGCGGATATAAAAGCATTTTGTTACCTCAATATGGTTAGTTTTTTCGTATCCCGCTGTTGCTAATTGATTCAGAAACGAAACAATCGCTCTTCGATTGAAGTTTCAACGGAATCAACGGCTGGGTTATGCGCACATTTGTTAATTCCTTCCACCGCACACGCGGTGTGCGCGGCGGTCTCGCCGCCAGCTTGCTGGCGCTGGCCAGCCTGGCCGCAGCAGCGCCCGGCACGCCGCAGGCGCAGCGCGATGCGCTGCTGGCCACGGCCCAGGCCCAGCGCGACGCGCAGGCCTGGCAGCCGGCGCTCGACAGCTATCGCCTGGGCCGCGAGCGCTACCCCCAGGACATGGCTTTCGCCTGGGGCGAGATCCATGCATTGGCCGATGGCGGCCGCGCAGCCGAGGCCGTGGCCCTGGCGCAGCAATTGCTCGAGCGTCAGCCCGACGATGCCGACACGCTGCTGGTGATGGGCTATGCCCAGCTGCGCCTCCAGGGCGTGTTTGCCGCATTGGAATACGTGGACCGCGCCATGCTGCAAGCCGGCGATCGGCCCTATGTGGTGCGTGAGTACCTGCTGGCATTGCAGCGCGCCCACCTGGCAGACGCGGCGCTGGCGATTGCCCGCCAGCGCCCCGGCCTGCTCACGCCGCAGCAGATGTGGGAGCTGCAGGCCGATGCCGCGGCCGAGAGCGTGCGATTTGCCGAACTGGCCACGCGCCGCGAAGCCGATCGCCTGGTGGCCGCCGACCAGGCGCTGGCGCAGTACGACGAATTGCTGGCGCAGTGGCGCGCGGCGGGCGATGTGCCGGCGCCACTGGTCCAGCGCGTGCGCATCGACCGGCTGCAGGCGCTGCATGTGCGCTCCCGCATGCGTGAACTGGTCAACGAATACCAAGCGCTGGTGACCGAAGGCGTGCCTGTCCCGCCCTATGCGCTGGGCGTGGTGGCTTCGGCCTTTCTGTACCTGCACCAGCCGCAGCGCGCGGCCGAGGTGTACCGCGAACTGATTGCCAGCGGCTACCTGCGCGGCGAGGACGGCGTGCGCCACGAACAGGACGTGGGCCTGCTCTATGCCTATGCCGACCAGGGCCAGCTGGCCACGGCCCAGGAGGGCGCGCAGGCACTGCCCGCGCAGTACGCGCCGTGGCGGGTGGCGGCGGGGGACAGGGCGCCCACGCCCAATCCCGCGTACATAGATGCCCAGCACATCGCGGCCATGATGGATTTCTACGCCAACGCCACGCCCGAGGCGCAGCAGGCGCTCGAGCGCATGCTGGCCGCGGCGCCGACGCGCAACCATCTGCGCGTCGACCTGGCCGCGCTGTACGCCGCCCGCGGCTGGCCGCGCCGCGCCGAGGTCGAACTGAAGATTGCCGAAGCCCATGATCCCCGCGATTTGGGCGTGGAAACCGGCCAGGGCCTGACGGCGCTGCAGCTGCAGGAATGGCGCCAGGCGCGCGAACTGAGCGCCGATACACTGGCGCGCTATCCTGAAAACCAGCGTGCGCTGCGCCTGGCGCGCCAGGTGCGGGTGCATGACATGGCGGAACTGCGGATCTCGGCCAACAAGGGCCTGGGCAACGACAACCCGGTGGCCGGCGGCCGCGACCTGGCACTCGACACCACGCTGTACTCGCAGCCGCTGGCCGAGAACTGGCGGCTGATGGCCGGCCTGGGCCAGCGCCGTGCCAGCTTCAACGACGGCAAGGGCCGGCACAACTATGTGCGCGTAGGCCTGGAGTGGCGCAGTCGCGACTGGACCGTGCTGGGCGAAGTGGCAGAAAACCACTTCGGTCAGGGCGGGCGCAGCGGTGCCGGACTCAGCGCCGCGTACCAGATCGACGATGCCTGGTCGCTGTATGGCAGCGCCCAGCGGCGTGCGCGCGACACGCCGCTGCAGGCCTTGCGCAACGACATCACCAGCGACCGTCTGGAGCTGGGCGTCACTTGGCGCCAGAGCGAACGCCGGCAATGGAGCTTGTCGACCACGCCCTCGAATTTCAGCGACGGCAACCGCCGCCAGGCGGTGCTGCTGCGCGGCCAGGAGCGCCTGATGACGCGGGCGAACTGGTATGTCGATGGCGGCGTGGAGGCCTATTCCGCGCGCAACCGCCGCAGCGATGTGGCGTATTACAGCCCGCGCAGCGAGACCAGCCTGCTGCCCACGCTGACCTGGAACCACACCCTTTCCCAGGACCATGACAGCGCCTGGACGCAGCAGGTCAGTCTGGGCCTGGGCGGCCTGCGCCAGCGCGGCTACGGCGCCAGCGCGCTGGGCGTGCTCAGCTACGGCCAGCGCTGGCGCGTCAACGACCAGCTGGAGCTGGGCGGCACGCTGTCCGCGAGCTCACGCAGCTACGACGGCACGCGCGAGCGCGAATGGCGCTTTGCGCTCGATCTGACCCAACGCTTCTGAACATGGCCATGAATTTCCTCACACGTACGACCTCGGGCCTGCTGGCCCTGGTGCTTGGCCTGGGCCTGCTTGCGGGCTGCGCCAAGGACATCCCCCCCTATCTCGCGCCCGAGCTGCGCACCCAGGCGCCGCAGGATCAGCCCTGGCCCGCGAACCACTACCTGGCCCTGGCCTACCACGCGGTGCAGGACAACCAGGCCGACCAGACCTTTCTGGCGGTGCGTACCGACCAGCTCGTGGCGCAGCTGAACTGGCTGCGCCGCGCCGGCTACCAGGCGGTGTCGGTGGACCAGATTCTCGCTGCACGCGACGGCGGCGCGGCCTTGCCGCCCCAGGCCGTGCTGCTGAGCTTCGATGACGGCTACCAGGATTTCTACACCCGCGTGCTGCCGCTGCTGCGCAGCTTCAACTGGCCGGCCGTGGTGGCGCCGGTGGGCGCCTGGCTGGACACGCCAGCCGAAAGCGAAGTCGCATTTGGCGAGCTTTCCACGGCGCGCGGCATGTTCCTCAACCGCGCCGATCTGGCGCGCAGCGCGCGCTCGCCGCTGGTCGAGGTGGGTGCCCACTCGTTTGCCCAGCACCAGGGCATTGCTGGCAATCCGCAGGGCAACAACCTGCCGGCGATGGCCAACCGGCAATACCTGGTCGATGCGCAGCGCTACGAAAGCGCGGCCGAGTTCGAGCAGCGCATCCGCGCCGACGTGCGCGCCATCACGCAGACGCTACTGGAGACCACGGGGCGCAAGCCGCGCGTCTGGGTCTGGCCCTATGGCGCGACCAGCGGCACGGCCCAGCGCATCATCCGCGAGGCCGGCTACGAGCTGTTCCTGACGCTGGACGATGGCCTGGCCGATGCGCGCCAGGCCGAGGTGCCGCGCATGTTGATGTCGGGTCGCGACGATATCGGCGCGGTGGCGCGCCGCATCTCCAGCGTGCAGGCGCCGCGCATGATGCGCGTGGCGCATGTCGATCTGGACTATGTCTATGACGCCGACCCGCAGCAGCAGGGCCGCAACCTGGATCTGCTGGTGCAGCGCATGGCGGACCTGCGCATCAACACCGTGTTCCTGCAGGCGTATTCCGACCCGGTGGGCGACGGCCTGGTGAAGTCCGTGTACTTCCCCAACAGCGTGCTGCCGATGCGCGCCGATCTGTTCAACCGCGTGGCCTGGCAACTCAAGAGCCGGGCCGGCGTCAGGGTCTATGCCTGGATGCCGGTGCTGAGCCTGGACCTGGACGCCAGCCATCCGCGCGTGCAGCGCTGGGACCCGGCCACGGGCAGCACGGCCGTCGATCCGCAGCAATACCAGCGGCTGAGCCCGTTCCATGCGGGCAACCGCCAGGCCATTGGCCAGCTGTATGAGGATCTGTCGGCGCATGCGGCGTTCGACGGCCTGCTGTTCCATGACGATGCGCTGCTGTCCGATTTCGAGGACGCGGGTGCCGACGCGCTGCGTGCCTATGCGGCGGCCGGCTTGCCGGGCGACATCGCAGCGCTGCGCGCCGATCCGGCGCAGCGCCAGGCCTGGACGCGCATGAAGTCGCGCGCGCTGGTGGACTTCACGCTGGAACTCACATCCAAGGTGCGCGCCATCCGCGGCGCCGGCGTGCTCACCGCGCGCAACATCTTTGCCCAGCCGGTGCTCGATCCGCGCGCCGAGGAGTGGTTTGCGCAGAACCCCGACGACTTTCTTGCCGCCTACGACTGGACCGCGCCCATGGCCATGCCTTTGATGGAAGGCGTGTCGTATGCCGACGCGCCGCGCTGGCTTGACAGCGTGGTCGATGCCATGCGCCAGCGCCCGGGAGCGCTGGAGCGTACCGTGTTCGAGCTGCAAAGCATGGACTGGCTCAAGGCGGCCGCAGGGCCCTCGGCCGCGCCCAGCCCCATCGATGCCGATGTGCTGGCCGGCTGGATGCGCCGCCTGCAGCTGCGCGGCGCGCTCAATTTTGGTTACTACCCCGATGACTTTGTCCAGGACCATCCGCGCCTGGACGCAATTCGGCCGCAAATGTCCACCGCCTGGTTGCCCGCACCATGAAATATCGTCTTCTTTCCTGGTTTCTCATGCTGGCCGTGATTGCCCTGCCGCTGGCGCTGGCCGTGATGCTGACGGGGCAGGCCATCCTGGCCTTTGTCTTCTTCTACCCGCTGCTGATGTCGGGGCTGTGGATGATCGGCGGGTTGAGCTTCTACCTGCATTACGAGCGCCACTGGAAGTGGGGCGAGACCTCGGCCGAACGCGATGTGCCGGATCTGGCGGGCCTGCCGCTGGTGTCCATCATCGTCCCCTGCTTCAACGAGGCGCGCAACGGTGAAGCCACCATCCTGGCCGCACTGGGCCAGCACTACGCGAACATCGAGGTGATTGCCGTCAACGATGGCTCCAGCGACACCACCGGTGCGCTGCTCGAGCGGCTGGCTGCGCAGCATCCGCGGCTGCGCGTGCTGCACCTGGCACAGAACCAGGGCAAGGCCATGGCGCTGCGCATGGGCGCGCTGGCAGCGCGCAGTGACTATCTGGTGTGCATCGATGGCGATGCGATGCTGGACCCGGATGCCGTGCCCTTCCTGGTGCGGCCGCTGCTGGACCATCCGCGCGTGGGCGCGGTGACCGGCAATCCGCGCGTGCGCACCCGCTCCACGCTGACGGGCGCGGTGCAGGTCGGCGAGTTCTCTTCCATCATCGGGCTGATCAAGCGCACCCAGCGCATCTATGGCCAGGTGTTCACCGTCTCGGGCGTGATCACCGCGTTCCGCCGCCAGGCCGTGGCGCGCGTGGACTACTGGAGCCTGGACATGGTGACCGAGGACATCGACATCAGCTGGAAACTGCAGCGCGACCACTGGTCCATCTTCTACGAGCCGCGCGCGCTGTGCTGGATCCTGATGCCCGAGACCCTGCGCGGGCTGTGGCAGCAGCGCCTGCGCTGGGCCCAGGGCGGCGCCGAGATCCTGATCAAGAACCTGGGCACGCTGCGCCATTGGAAGAACCGCCGGCTGTGGATGCTGTTGCTGGAGTTCACGCTGTCGGCGCTGTGGGCCTATTCGTTTGCGCTGTCCATCGTGCTGCATGTGCTGGGCTGGTTCATGGAGCTGCCGGTGCATCTGCGTGTCGAGACGCTGGTGCCGCCGGCATTCACCGGCCTGGTGCTCGCCGGATTCTGCCTGGTGCAGTTCCTGATCAGCATCCTGATCGAGCGACGCTATGAAAAAGGCTTTGCCCGCAGCCTGGTGTGGATCGTCTGGTATCCGCTGGTGTTCTGGATGCTGAACCTGTTCACCACGCTGGTCAGTTTTCCGCAAGTCATGCTCGGCAAGAAGCGCAAGCGCGCCCGCTGGGTCAGTCCCGACCGGGGCATCAAACCACTGGATACCATGCCATGAATACCTTCCCTGAAATCAACGCTTCCACCATGGTGATCCGCAGCGCGCGCGGCCACTGGCGCCATGCCCTGGACATCCTGCTGACTGCCCTGGCCTGGGGGCTGTTCACCTATCTGGTGGCGCGCGGCATCTGGTCGATACTGTCGCTGGAACGCGGTGGCATAGACCTGCCCTGGCTGACCTCGCTGCTGCCCGGCTTTGCCGACCTGGGTGTCTACCTGCTGGCGATGCTGCTGCTGGGTGGCGTACTGGTGCTGTGGGCACGCTACAACTTCTGGCGCTTTCGCGGCCGCACGCGCCGCGGCGCCTCGGCGCCCACGGACGACGCCAGCCTGCTGCGCCACTACGCCATTGCGCCTGACAGCCTGCAGCGCCTGCGCGAGATGCCGGTCTGCATCATCCACCATGCGCCGGATGGCCGCATCATGCAGGTCGCATCTGCCCGCCTGGGCGCCAGCGGTCTTTGAAGGGCTCCGCGCAGGCGCCCTTGCTTAGTGGCGCAGGCGCCGCGGCGAGCGCGGGCCGAACAGCAGGCCGTCGCTGCCCCCTGCGGACAGCAGGCGCTGGGTGGCCGTGCCGGCCACCGCGTGCGAGCTTTCCATCGCCGTGTTCACGATCTGATTGACCAGTGCGCTGATCAGCATCCCTGCCAGCCCGCTGCTGCTGCTGAGGTTGCTGCCTTCCTTGCTGGAAGCCGACGCGTTGCCTGTCCACAGCTCGGATAGTTTTCAACTATTTTCATTCAGGCTTGCAGGCGTCTGGTCGGGCCAGGCCGCAGGCGGGCCGCTACCGCTGCATCCGCCGGCGCTAGGCCCGTGGCACGGGGATTCTCAGGCCCGCAATGGCCGCCAGGCAGAACTGCGTCATGGTCTCGATCTGATGGTCGATGGTGCGCGAACGGCTGGCCTTGACGGGCGCTGGCCGGCGGTGCACGCGCAAAATCGCGAGGCCGTGTATCGATGACCAGAGCATCTGCAGCGCATCGGCATGCGGCAGCGCGCATTGGTCGGGCGGGGGCAGCATGGGCTGGGCCATTTCGCAGAACAGCGCAAACGAGGCCCGGCCCTGTTCGACCAGCTCGGGATACTTCGCCCGGTTGCCCAGGCCCGGGCCCAGCATCAACTCGAACAGCGAGCCATTGGCCTGGGCGAATTCGACATAGCCACGCACCAGCGCATGCATGCGGCCCGGCAGGTCCTCGGCGGGCAGATCGGCCAGATAGCGGCGGCGCAGCGCAATCAGTTCGCGAAAGCCCTGGGCGGCCATGGCGGCGTACAAGCCGTCCTTGTCGCCGAAATGGTGGGCCGGCGCGCCCACCGAGACGCCCGCCGATTTGGCGATCTGGCGCAGGCTCAGCTGGTCGAGGCTGACTTCATGCAGCAGCGCAATGCCCCACTGCACCAGCGACTCGCGCAAATTGCCGTGGTGCCACTGGCCTTGCGGCTTGACGGCGGGTGCGCGGGTGGGATCAAGCATGGTTTCCATTGGTTGGCCCCCTGGTTTCGGCGAAACCGCGGGGCTATTGGCCGATGGTTGCCCTTTAGTGAATGGCCGTAAACCAGGGAAGTCCCTAGCATCGCAAACCGGGGGAGGGCGCTAAATTGAACACTGTTCAATTCATCTGGCGTGGCGGAGAAAAAATGTTCCCTTCCCTGGTATTCGGCAATCAGCACTGGCGCCAGTCAGACGTCGCGCTGCTGGCCGAGCGCATCTCGCGCAGCCTGAACGCGCTGGGCGTCAAGGAAGGCGGCACGGTCGCGGCCATGCTCAAGAACAGCCCCAGCTATGTGGCCACGGTGATTGCCTGCAAGCGTGCGGGCGTTTACCTGGTGTCGCTCAACTGGCACTTCAAGGCCGGCGAGGTGCAGTTCCTGCTCGAGGACAGCGGTGCCCAGGTGCTGATCGCGCATGAAGACCTGATCGACACCATTCGCGCCGGCATCCCTGCGCAGGTGGCGCTGCTGGTCGCGCCATTGCACGAAGATGCCGCCAGCGTCGCCACCCAGGCCTGGCCCGCGCTGGAGCAGCAAGGCGACATGCTGCCCGACAGCCAGCGCTTTCCGTTCAACGCCGTGGTCTATACCTCGGGCACCACGGGCAAGCCCAAGGGCGTGCGCCGCCTGCCGGTCGCACCCGAAGTGCGCGCCCAGGTCGATGCCGAAGCCGCCAAGGTGCCGGGCACGGTCTATGGCACCACCTCGGCATCGGTGGCGCTGCTGAGCGCGCCCATGTACCACAGCGCAACCATGTCCTTTGTGTCGCATGCCTGCGCGGTGGGCGCGACGCTGGTGCTCGAGCCCAGCTTCAAGGCCGAGCGCACGCTGGAATTGATCGCGCAGCACGGTGTCACCCATGCCTATCTCGTGCCGACGATGTACCAGCGGCTGCTGGCGCTGCCCGCCGACGTGCGCGCGCGCCATGACCTGTCCACGCTGCAGCAGGTGTCGTCGACCGGCTCGCCCTGCGCGCGTGAACTCAAGCTGCGCATGATCGCCTGGTTCGGTCCGGTGATCACCGAGGCCTATGGCTCCAGCGAGGCCGGCTATACCACCTTCATCACCGCCGCCGAGTGGCTGGCCAAGCCCGGCTCGGCCGGCAAGGCCCTGGGCAGTGCCCAACTGCTGATCGTTGGCGACGACGGCCAGGCGCTGGCGCGCGGCGAGATCGGCCTGATCTATGTGCGCCAGCCGGCGATGCCCGACTTCACCTATATCGGCCGCGAGGGCGACCGCCAGGACATCAGCCGCGATGGGCTGGTGACGCTGGGCGACATGGGCTTCATCGACGACGACGGCTATCTCTTCATCTGCGACCGCAAGTCGGACATGGTGATCTCGGGCGGCGTGAACATCTACCCGGCCGAAGTCGAGGCCAGCATCCTGACCATGGACGAAGTCAGCGATGTGGCGGTGTTCGGCATTCCCGACGCCGAATTTGGCGAGGCCATGGCCGCGGCCGTGCAGCTCAAGCCGGGCAGCCAGCTCGAGCCGGCGACGCTGCAGCAGCGCCTGCGCGAGAAGATCGCCAACTACAAGATTCCGCAGACCATCACCTTCCACGACAGCCTGCCGCGCGAAGACACCGGCAAGATCTTCAAGCGCCTGCTGCGCGAGCCCTACTGGGTCGGCGTGGACCGCCGCATCTGACGCCGACATTCCGAGGAAATTCCATGGCCCTGCCTTCCATTCTCCAAGACAAGCTGCGCCTGCCGCTGATTGCCGCGCCGCTGTTCATCATCTCCACCCCCGAGCTGGTCATCGCCCAGTGCAAGGCCGGCATCGTCGGCTCGTTTCCGGCGCTCAATGCCCGGCCCGCGGACCAGCTCGAAGTCTGGCTCGAACGCATCACGTCGGAGCTGGCCGAATACGACCGCCAGAACCCCGACCAGCCGGCGGCGCCGTTTGCCGTCAACCAGATCGTGCACCGCAGCAACGAGCGCCTCGACCACGACATGGAAGTCTGCGCGCGCTTCAAGGTGCCTATCGTCATTTCGTCCCTGGGCGCACGCAAGGAAATCAACGATGCCGTGCATGCCTGGGGCGGCATCGTGCTGCATGACGTGATCGACAACAAGTTCGCGAAGAAGGCGATTGAAAAGGGCGCCGACGGCCTGGTGGCCGTGGCCGCCGGCGCTGGCGGCCATGCGGGCGCGCAGTCGCCGTTTGCGCTGCTGCAGGAAATCCGCCAATGGTTCGACGGCCCGCTGGCGCTGTCGGGTTCGATCTCCAGCGGCCGCGCGATTCTCACCGCCCAGGTCATGGGCGCCGATCTGGCCTATATGGGCTCGGCCTTCATCGCCACGCAGGAAGCGAATGCGGTCCAGGGCCACAAGCAGATGATCGTCGACAGCGCCGCCAACGACGTGGTCTACACCAACCTGATCACCGGCGTGCACGGCAACTACCTCAAGCCCTCGATGGCGCTGGCCGGGCTCGACCCCGACAACCTGCCGCAGGGCGACGCCAGCCAGATGAACTGGGGCGCGGGCCGCTCCAAGCCCAAGGCCTGGAAGGACATCTGGGGCTGCGGCCAGGGCATAGGCGTGCTCGGCGAGATCCAGCCCGCGGGCGCCTTCATCGAGGGGCTGGCGCAGCAATACCGCGACGCCTGCCAATCCACGCAACAACTCATTGCCGCGCGCGGCTGAGTTTCTCATCCAGAACAACCGGAGACAAACCATGAATTCCAAACGCAACGTATTGAAGATGATCGCCGCCACCAGCCTGGTGGCCGTGTCCGGCATGGCGCTGGCGCAATCGGGCAAGCCGGTGCGCATGCTGCTGCCGCTGGCCGCGGGCGGCAGCTCCGACACCATCGGCCGCGCTGTCGCGAACGAGATGAGCAAGACGCTGGGCGTCACCATCGTCGCCGAGAACAAGCCCGGTGCGTCGGGCACGCTGGCGCTGGGTGAAGTCATCCGCACGCCGGTCAGCAACCCCACGTTCGGCCTGGTGCTGGGCTCGACGCTGGCCGTGGTGCCGCATCTGATGAAGGTGCCCTATGACAGCGTCAAGGACATCAAGCCCGTGGTGCAGCTGGGCATCACGCCCTTCGTGCTGCTGGTCAACAAGAACCACCCGGCCAAGAACCTGGCCGAGTTCGTCGCCATGTCCAAGCGCAAGCCCCAGACCTTTGGCTCCTACGGCGCGGGCACTTCCAGCCATGTGACGGGCGAGGCCTTCAACAACGCCGCGGGCCTCAAGCAGGTGCATGTGCCCTACAAGGGCACGGCGCCCGCCATCAATGACCTGCTAGGCAGCCAGGTGGACTCGGTGGTCGCCGACTTCGGCGTCGCCGGCCAGCATATCGGCAAGGACGGCAAGCTGCGCGCGCTGGCCGTGACCGGCCCGGCCCGCTCCGAAGGCTTCCCCGATGTGCCGACTTTCGGCGAGCAGGGCTACACCTCGATGAACGATCTCGTGGGCTGGATCGCCTTCGTGACTTCGGCCGGCACGTCCGACGAACAGGTCGCGACCTGGGCCAAGGCGGCGTCAAATGCGCTGCGCGTGCCCGAAGTGCGCCAGCGTCTGGTCTCGCAGGGCTATGTGCCCGCGGGCACCTATGGCAAGGACTTCGACAAGATCGTTGCCGACGAGCCGGTGCGCTGGGGCGGGCTGATCAAGGCCTCGAACATCACGCTCGAGAACTGATACCAGCTGCCGCCGGTCGACGCGACCGGTGCATCCAGGGCCTGCAAGTCTTGCAGGCCTTTTTTATCGCCGTTTTTTGCAGCAAAACGGCGGCCCGGCAGGCTTTGCCGGGTCGAAGGCGGTGAGGGCGCGGATGCGTGCAGAAGCGCGGGGCTTGCTGCGGTGTCGTCGCTCGTCACACTGGAATATGGCTTGCCGAAGGTGCCGGGTAAGCCCTGTCGAAAGCCATGCTCCATTGCAGGCAATGCTAACTTTGGTGCATGCCGAAGCCAACGAAGAAGAACGAGTTTCTTAGCTCCTGATCGGCATATGCGTTGATGGGGCGGCGGGCGCCATGTACGGCACTAAGGGTTTTACTTGCGCGCGCTGGCGGCGCTGCGAGGAAAATGGCAGCCATGCAGCCGCTTTCCACTTCCGCTCCCAACGCCTACTTTCCCGTCGATTTCATTCCCCTGACGGGTACACCCAAGGACTGCGACGACTGCGCCAGCGGCGAGCGCCTGGCGTTCCAATTCGACTATGCCTACCAGCCGATCGTGGATCTGGCCAGCCGCACGGTGTTCGCGCATGAGGCGCTGGTGCGCGGGCCGGCCGGAGAAGGCGCGATGTCCGTGCTGTCCCAGGTCGATGAAAGCAACTGCTACCGCTTTGACCAAGCCTGCCGGGTCAAGGCCATCAAGGGCGCGGCCGCGCTGGGCATGCAGCAGTCGCTGTCGATCAACTTCCTGCCCAACGCGATCTACAAGCCGGAGCTGTGCATACGCACCACGCTGGCGGCGGCCCAGGCCCATGGATTTCCGTTGGACAAGATCATTTTCGAGGTGACCGAAGGCGAGCGCGTCAAGGACGGCCCCTGGTTCGCGCACATCCTGCGCGAGTACCAGCGCTGCGGCTTCAAGACCGCCATCGACGACTTCGGCGCGGGTTATGCGGGCATGAAGCTGCTGTCGGATTTCCAGCCCGACATCATCAAGATCGACATGGACCTGATACGCCACGTCGACACCCATCGCCCGCGCCAGGCCATCGTGCGCAGCCTGGTGCGGCTGTGCGAGGACATGGGCATACAGGTCATTGCCGAAGGCATTGAAACCGTGGGCGAGCGCGACTTCCTGTGGGATGCGGGCATCCATCTGATGCAGGGCTATCTGTTTGCCAAGCCGGCGTTTCGCGCGCTGGCCCAGGTGCCGGATGCGGCCTACGCGGTCGCGCCCAGGCCTGCGGCCTGAGGGCTGCGGCGCTGCCGGCTTCAGACCACGATCCGTCCGCTCAGCAGGCCGTACACGCCAGCAGCGGCCGCGGCACAGGCCAGCAGGAAAATGCGCCGTTCAAAGCCGGCAAACAGCCGGGCGCCACGCTCGCGCCGCGCCCAGGCGTACAGCAGACTGCCGGGCACATACAGCATGGCCGTCAGCAGCAGGTATTGCAGCCCGGCGGCCAGAAACATGAACACCGTGTAGGCGACGGCAATCCAGGCAATCGCCTGCTCGCGCCGCGCGCCGTGGCGTGTGACCAGCATCCCGTATCCTGCCACCAGCAGATACGGAAACAGCGCGGTGACGCTGGCCATGTCCAGCATGAAGTTGAAGGCGTCGGCCGACCAGTGGGTGGAGATGACAAACAACGACACCAGGGCATTGGTGGCCCACAGCGCGCGCGCGGGAACGCCATTGCGGTTCTGCCCGGCGAAGAATCGCGGCATGTCCTGCGACTGCGCCGCCGCGTACAGCACCTCCGCGCCCATCAGCGTCCAGGCCAGATAGGCGCCCAGCACGGCGATCAGCACCGCGGCGGAAATCATGAAGGAGCCCCAGAGGCCCACCGCCAGTTCCAGCACGCCCGCCAGCGACGGCTTGGCGGCGGCGGCAATTTCCGGCGGCGCGGCTATGCCATAGGGCAGCAGCGTGATGGCCACCATCAGGCCGGTCACGCCAAGAAAGCCCAGCAGGGTGGCGGTGCCGACATCGGCGCGCTTTTTCGCATAGCGGGAATAGACGCTGGCGCCTTCTATGCCCAGGAAAACGAACACCGTGATCAGCATGGTGTCGCGCACCTGCGTCCACAGCGGCTTTTCGGCCATCGCCGGGCCGCCGTGGAAGTTGGCGCGAAAGATGTCGGCATTGAAGGCGATCACCATGGCAACAATCGCCACCAGCAGCGGCACGAGCTTCGCGATGGTGACCACGGTGTTGATGAGCGTGGCCTGCTCCACGCCGCGCAGTATCAGCAGGTGAAACGACCAGATGCCCAGCAAGGCCACCGAGATCGCGCCCAGGCTGCTGCCGGTACCGAAGATTTCCGGGAAAAAGCGGCTCAGCGTGGTGCAGATCAGCACCCAGTAAAAGACATTGCCCAGGCAACTGCCAAGCCAATAGCCAAACGCCGATAAAAAGCCCAGGTAATTGCCGAAACCTTCCCTGGCATAGGCAAAAACACCGGAATCGATATCCGGTCGCTTGTGCGCCAGCATCTGGAACACCCGCGCCAGGGTATACATGCCGGTGCCGGCAATGGCCCAGGCAATGATGGCGCCCAGCGGGCCGCTGGCGGAGGCGAAGCGCCCGGGAAGATTGAAGATGCCGGCGCCGACCATCGAGCCCACCACCACCGAGATCAAGGCCGGCAACGCCAGTTGCCCACGGTCTTCTCCCGCCATGAAAATCCTTGCGTATATCGAATAAAGGAAGCGGGTTTTACCACACGCCCCAAAAAGGATATTTCTGCATGCTGCCGATTTATTTGACGGAAAACCGGATTTGCTTAACCGAGATAATCATTTTTCCGGCGCGGAACTCAGCAAGAATCACCCAGGCTGCGGCGCAGACTCGGGCGCTGCGACATGTCCGGCATGGGCCCGGGCCTGCTCCTGCAGCCAGGCGGCAAACTTGTCGCGCGCGCTGAAGGCCGGCGTGTCGCGTTTCCAGCAGATGTAGTAGCCGCGGTCGCAGGAGACATCGATGTCGAACGGCATCACCAGCTCGCCCAGCAGCAGTTCGCGCTCCACCAGGCAGCCGGGCACCACGGCCACGCCCATGCCGGCCTTGGCGGCGACGATCAGGTGCATGGTCAGATCGAAGCCCGGGCCCAGCTGCGGCGTGCAGGGCGCGCCGGCCTGGGCAAACCAGCGCTGCCAGTTGTCGGGGAAGTTGGTGTGGTGCAGCAGCGTGGCGCGCTGCAGGTCCTGCGGCGCCTGAAACTGTTGGCGCCAGCGCGGCGTGCAGACCGGAATCAGTTCGCAGCCCAGCAGATAGCGCGTCTGCACATGGTCGGGCCAGCGCCGGTGCGGGCGCTTGACCTCGATCCACAGATCGACATCGTCGCGCGTGAAATCCTCGTCGTGCTTGAACTGGCGCAGCTCCACGTTGACTTCCGGGTTGCGCTCGGTGAAGGCGGGCAGGCGCGGCATCAGCCATTGGATGCCCAGCGTGGGAATCACGCTCAGGCGCACACGCTGGGGCTGGGCCAGGCGGCCCATGGTCTGGGCCGCGGATTCGAGCGCCAGCACATGGCGCTCGGTCAGCTGGCGCAGCTGCACGCCGCGCGGCGTGAGCGTGACGCCCGAGGACAGGCGCTCGAACAGCCGCCCGCCCGCGAGATGCTCCTCCAGGCGCTGCACGGCGCGGCTCACGGCGGCCTGGGTCACGCACAGCTCCTCGGCGGCGCGGCGAAAGCTGCCTTGGCGGCAGACCGCGAGAAACGCATGCAGCTCGACCAGGGATGGGGAATGGATCTTCATGGTGGGGGGTGATTACATCATGTCATCGCGGCTGATCAAATTGTCGTTTGTCGCGGCGCGGCGGCATTCGTAATATCGCGCCATCTTCATCGAGGCACACATGCACTTCAACAGACGCGAATTCGCAGGCCTGGCCGCTGCCGCAACCCTGGCGCCCATGGCGGCGGCGAATGCCCAGGCGGCATACCCTTCCAAGCCCATCACCCTGGTCGTGCCGTTCACGCCCGGTGGCTCGGTCGACAACTCGGGCCGGCTGATGGCCGACCGTCTGAGCCGCGAGCTGGGCGTGCCGGTGCTGGTCGACAACAAGGGTGGCGCGGGCGGCGCGATGGGCTCGGTGTACGTGGCCAAGGCCAGGCCCGATGGCTACACGCTGATCGTCACCTCGCAAAGCACGCATGTGGTGAATCCGGCGGTGAACCCCAACCTGCCTTACGACGCAGTCAAGGATTTCGCGCCCATCACGCTGATCGACCGCCTGGCCAATGTGCTGCTGGTGAATGCCGATCTGCCGGTGCGCAGCTTTGCCGAGCTGGTCAAGTATGCCCAGGCCAATCCCGGCAAGCTGAACTATGCGAGCGCCGGCACGGGCTCGGTCTCGCACCTGAGCATGGAGCTGATGAAGAACCAGGCCAAGCTGCCAATGACGCATATCCCGTACCGCGGCTCGGGCGTGGCGCTGTCCGATCTGCTGGCCGGCCAGGTGCAGCTGACCTGGAACAACCTGTCGTCGAATCTCGCCAACATCCGCAACGGCAAGCTGCGCGCGCTGGCCGTGGCCGCGCCGCAGCGCGTCTCGCAGCTGCCCGATGTGCCGACGTTTGCGGAATTGAAGTTGCCCGATCTGAACCTGACATCGTGGACCGGCCTGGCCGCGCCCGCCAACACGCCGGCGCCCATCATCGAGCGCCTGTACCAGGCCACGCGCAAGGTGTTGCAGGACCCGGCGACGCGCGCCACCTGGGTCGACAAGGGAATGATGGTGCCCGAGGATGTGAAGCCGCAGGCCTACCAGGCGGAGATCATCGAGCGCATCAAGTTCTATCAACGCATCGCCAAGGCCAACAACATCGTCCTCGAATGACAGACTCCAGCGAACGCGGCGGCGAGTACGCGCGCATCTACGACTTCCTGCCCTACGAACAGGAGCTGGTGGCGATTCGCCGCCATCTGCACCGCAACCCCGAGCTGGCGTTTGCCGAGCATGGCACTTCCGACTTCATTGCCGGCAAGCTGCAGGAGTGGGGCTATGACGTCACGCGCGGCCTGGGCGGCACGGGCCTGGTCGGCACGCTGCGCGTGGGCGACGGTGCGCGGCGGCTGGGGATTCGCGCCGACATGGATGCGCTGCCGATTCAGGAGGCGACCGGCGTCGAACACGCGAGCTGCGTGCCCGGGCGCATGCATGCCTGCGGCCATGACGGCCACATGACCATGCTGCTGGGCGCGGCCAAATACCTGGCGCGCCACCGGCGCTTCAATGGCCGCCTGCATCTGATCTTCCAGCCGGCCGAGGAGCGCGGCTTCGACAGCGGCGCCAAGGCCATGGTCGAGGAGGGGCTGTTCGAGCGCTTTCCCTGCGATGCGGTCTATGCGATGCACAACCACCCCGGCATGCCGCAGGGCCGCTTCATGCTGCGCAGCGGGCCCTTCATGGCCGCCGGCGACCGGGTCTTCGTGAAGGTCATCGGCGTGGGCGGCCATGCGGCGCGCCCGCACCTGGCCGTCGATCCGCTGGTCGCGGCCGCGGCCATCGTCACGGCCTTGCAGACCGTGGTGGCGCGCAATGTCGACCCGGGCGAATCGGCGGTGGTGACCGTGGGCCGGCTGCGCGCCGGCGATGCCTTGAATGTGATTCCGGCCGACGCCGAGATAGGCATCAGCGTGCGCTCGTTCTCGCCCGCCATGCGCGCCTTGCTCAAGGAACGCATCTGCGCGCTGATCACCGGCGTGGCCGAAGGCCATGGCTGCCGCGCGGAAATCAACTATGTCGAAGGCTACCCGGTGGTGGTCAACGATGCCGAGGCCGCGGAGCTGGCGGCGCAGGTGGCGACCGATCTGGTGGGGGAGCAGGCCGTCGATCGCGCGTTTCCCCAGCTCATGGGCAGCGAAGACTTTGCCTATATGCTGCAGCGCTGCCCGGGCGCCCTGGTGCGCATCGGCAATGGCCCGGCCGAGGGCGGGCGCGGGCTGCACAACCCGAAGTACGATTTCAACGACGTCAATCTGCCCTATGGCGCGGCGTTCTGGAGCCAGCTCGCCGAGCGCTTTCTGCGCTGATCGTAACGGCCCGCCGGCGCGGCGGACCTTGCCCACTTAGCGTAAGATTCGCCCCGATCACAGGTGTTCCAGGGCGCGTTTTGCGTCCGGAATGAAACGGGAAGCAGGTGCGTGGAGATTCCACCAGGCCTGCACTGCACCCGCAACGGTAATCAGAGTGTCTGGATGCAAGCCATTGCCCCACGGAAATGGCCGCCACTGCGCAAGCGGGAAGGCGCGTCCGGGCTTCGCCCTTTTCGGGGTGAGCTCTGGGAGTCCGGAGACCGGCCTGATGGGAACAAGGCGCAGCGGGAGTGCAGGTGGCCTGGTGGCCGGCTGCGCCCGCAGTCGCGCCCTGGCCTGTCTCACCCCCTCTGCACAAAGCATTCATCCGGCCCGGGAAGCGGCCGGACTGACGATGGATCTGGCATGCAGCAAGGAACTGGCTATCTGCCCGCAAGGGCAGGGGGTTGTCGCGCCCGGCGCGGGCCGCTGCATGTCTTGCCGCCGGGCAGCCGCCCCGTTGGGCCATGAGCGATTCCATTCAGATACAGGGCTGGTGCCCCACCGCCTGGCAGCCGATGCGCGCGCAGGACGGCTGGATACTGCGCGTGCGCCCGCACTGCGCGGCGATCACGGCCGCGCAATGGTGCGTGCTGGCGCAGCTGGCGCTGCGGCATGCGCATCCCGAGATTGAACTCACGCGCCTGGGCAATGTGCAGCTGCGCGGCGTGGACGAGGGCCGGGTGCATGCGCTGCGCGCGCAACTGATAGAGGCCGGGCTGGTGCCCGCCGATGCCGACGCCGATCTCGCGCCTGCCGTGCATTGCACGCCGCTGTACCACGCGAACGATGCGACCCATGCGCTGGCGCAGTTGCTGTCGGCCGCGGTGGCGCAACAGCTGAACCCGCAAGCCCTGGCGCGCCAGGGCCTGGCGGCGCTGCCAAGCAAGTTTGGTCTGCTGGTCGATGAGCCCGCGCGGCGCATGCGCGGCATGGGCGCGGACCTGCATCTGTGGGTCGACGATGACGGTGTCCATGGCCTGGCGCTGGCCGACGCCGCGGATTGGCATGCGTTTGCGCGCGCCGAAGAAGCCGTGGACGCCGCCCTGCGAATCGCTGTCTGGTTTGCGCGTGAACGTGCGGCGCTGGCCCCGGCGCCCACGCGCCTGCGTGGCCTGCTGGCGCAGCCATTGCCGCCGCTGCCCGCTGCCCGGCGTTGGCACATCGACCCTGCCGATCCCATTGCCCCCGGCCTTTTGCCCGGCCATGGCCAGGTGATTGGCGCGCCGCTGGGGCGCATCGATGCCGCCGCCATGCTGGAGCTGGCAGCGCAGTTGCCGGCCGACGCTGAAATCCGCGTCACGCCCTGGCGCTCGCTGCTGCTGGGCGGCGAACATGTGGCCGCGCTCGATGCCGCGCACTGGATCACCGCGCCCGCCGATCTGCGCCTGCGCGTGTCTGCCTGCACCGGCGCGCCGCGCTGCGCCCAGGGCCATGTGCCGGCGCCGGCGCTGGCGCTGGCCCTGGCCGCGGGCGTGCCGCCGCACCAGCATCTGCATCTGAGCGGCTGTGCCAAGTTCTGTGCGCTGTCGGCCCAGGCCACGGCGGTGATCCTGGCCAGCGTCGATGCCAGCGGCCAGCCACGCTTGAATCTCTGCCGCGCCGACGCGCGCAGCACCCCCATCTACTCTCTGGCCGCGACCGAAGCGCCAGCAAAAATAACAAGACTGCTACATGACCTATACCTATGAAAAGCACGGTGACGAGATTTACCGGCAATCCTTCAGCATCATTCGCCGCGAAGCCGATCTGGCGCGCTTCACTGCGCTAGAAGAGCGCGTGGCCTGCCGCATGATCCATGCCGCGGGCATGGTGGAGCTGGCCGCGCATATCCATTTCTCGCCCGATTTCGCGCAGGCCGCCGAGGCGGCGCTGCAGCGCGGCGCCCCCATCCTGTGCGATGCGCGCATGGTCAGCGAAGGAATCACGCGCAAGCGCCTGCCGGCCGACAACGCCATCGTCTGCACGCTGCAGGACCCGCGCGTCCTGGGCCTGGCGGCGGACATGGGCAACACGCGCAGCGCCGCGGCGCTGGAACTCTGGCGCGAGCATCTCGATGGCGCGGTTGTCGCCATCGGCAATGCGCCCACGGCCTTGTTCCATCTGCTGAACATGCTCGACGATCCCAGCTGCCCGCGCCCCGCGGCCATCATCGGCTGCCCGGTGGGTTTTGTCGGCGCGGCCGAATCCAAGGACGCCTTGCGCGCCTGGGGAAGGATTCCGTTTGCCATCGTGCAGGGCCGCCTGGGCGGCTCGGCCATCACCGTGGCCGCGGTCAATGCGCTGGCCACGCCAGTCGAGTGAGGGGCAGGCCATGAGCAGCGGAAAGATCATCTGCGTCGGGCTAGGCCCGGGCGACCCGGAAATGATGAGCGTGAAGGCCGACCGCCTGCTGCGCAATGCGCGCCATGTGGCGTATTTCCGCAAGCGCGGCCACCCGGGCAAGGCGCGCTCGCTGGTCAACGGCATGCTGCATGCCGAAGTCACCGAGTACCCGATGGAGTACCCGCTGACTACCGAGATTCCACACGACGACCCGCGCTATATCGCGCAGCTGTCGGATTTCTATCTGGCCTGGCAGGCGCGGCTGACGCAGCTGGCGCGCAGCGAGGACGTGATCGTGCTGTGCGAGGGTGACCCGTTTCTCTACGGCTCGTTCATGCACCTCTATGTGCGCCTGCGCCAGGAGGGACTGGTGCCGGTCGAGGTGCTGGCCGGCATTCCCGGCATGGTTGGCTGCTGGCATGCCACGGGCATTCCCATCACCTGGGGCGACGATGTGCTGAGCGTGCTGCCGGCCACGTTGCCCGATGGTCCGCTGCGCGAACACATGGCGCGCTCCGATGCGCTGGTGATCATGAAGGTGGGCCGGCACCTGGGCCGCATCCGCGCGCTGCTGACCGCGCAGGGCAAGCTCGACCAGGGCTGGCTGGTGATCAACGGCACCATGGCCGATCAGCAGGTCATGCCGCTGCGCGATGCGCCCGAGCGCTGCCCGTATTTCTCCATCGTGATCGTGCACGGCCAGGGCCGGCGCCCGGCCAATGACATGTGAAGGGCAGGGCATGAACGCATCCACGCCAGCCTCCGGGCGCCTGAGCGTCGTGGGCCTGGGCCCGGGCGACGCCGCGCTGATGACCGAACAGGTGCGCGCCACGATTGCCGCGGCCAGCGATGCGTTTGGCTATTTTCCCTATATCGAGCGGCTGCAGGGCCTGGGCCATCTGCAGCTGCATGCCAGCGACAACCGCGAGGAGCTGGACCGTGCGCGCGCCGCGCTTGATCTGGCCGCGCTGGGCCGCCAGGTGCTGATGCTGTCCTCGGGCGACCCGGGTGTGTTTGCGATGGCCAGCGCGGTGTTTGAAGTGCTCGACGTCGCCACGCCCGAACAGGTGCAGCGCTGGGCTACGGTGGACATCGCGGTGCAGCCCGGCATCACCGCCATGCTGGCCGCGGCCGCGCGCCTGGGCGCGCCGCTGGGCCATGACTTTTGCTGCATCAATCTGTCCGACAACCTCAAGCCCGCGGCGGTGATCGAAAAGCGCATACGGCTCGCGGCCCAGGCGGATTTCGCCATGGCGTTCTACAACCCCTGTTCGACCTCGCGGCCCGAAGGCTTTCGCCGCGCGCTGCGCGTGCTTGCCGAGGAATGCGAGCCCGGGCGATTGATCTGCTTCGCGCGCAATGTGAGCCGGCCCGACGAGACGCTGCAGGTGTTGCCGCTCGACGCCGTGACGCCTGAGATGGCCGATATGCGCACCGTGGTCATCGTCGGCAACAGCATGACGCGCCAGGTGGGACAGCATGTCTACACGCCGCGCAGCTATCCCCATGCATGAGCCGTCAACGTTGGCTGGCCAGCCATTCCATGGCCTGCTGGGACGTTTCGCAGCGCATGCGCGCGGGCAGCAGGGGGCGGTCCACCATGATCACCGGCACGCCCAGCTCCCGCGCCGCCTCGATCTTGGCGTAGGTGTCCGCACCGCCGGCGTTCTTGCTGACCATGCAGTCGATCGCATGGCGCTGCAGCAGCGCGCGTTCATCGGCCAGCTGGAACGGGCCGCGTGCAATCAGCAGTTCGTAGCTGGATATGGGCAGGGGCAAGGGCTCGTCGGTTGCATCGATGACACGCAGCACGAAGTGGTGGCGCGCGGCTTGGGGCGTGAACGCCGCGAGCTGCTTGCGGCCAATTGCCAGAAAGACACGCTGCATCGCGGGAGTCAGCGTCTGCGCGGCAGCAGCCATATCCGGCACCTGCAGCCATTGGTCACCGGGTTGGGCCTGCCAGGCCGGACGCTCCATGGCCAGCAGGGGAATGCCCAGTGCGCCGCAGGCGCTGATCGCGTGGCGGCTCATCTGCGCGGCAAAGGGGTGGGTGGCGTCGATGACATGGGTGATGCGCTGCGCCTGCAGATACTGCATCAGCCCCGCGATGCCGCCAAAGCCGCCGACGCGCGTGGGCAGGGCCGTGCTGCGCGGCGTCAGCGTCACGCCCGCATACGAGTAGATGGCCGGCACGCCCGCGGCGTGCAGCTGCGTAGCCAGAACATGGGCGTTCAATGTACCGCCCAACAGGAGAACTAGAGTCATGGCCAATCCGTGGCTTTCAATCATTGGCATCCATCCGTCGGGCCTTGACGCGCTGAGCGCGGCGGCAAGGCGTGATCTGGACGATGCCAGCGTGGTGTTCGGCAGCCCGCGCCACCTCGAACTGGCGCAGGTGGGCGCGCGCGGCCAATTGTGGCCTGTGCCGTTCAGCGTCGAGGCGGTGCTGGCGCTGCGCGGGCGCAACCGCGTGGCCGTGCTGGTGTCGGGCGATCCGTTTCATTTTGGTGCGGGTGCGTCGCTGGCCAGGCATCTGCAGGTCGGCGAGTGGCGCAATCATCCGCAGCCCTCGACATTCTCCTGGATTGCCGGGGCGCTGGGCTGGTCGCAGGAGCAAACCCATTGCCTGGGCCTGCATGCGCGCAGCTTCGAACACCTGACGCCGCTGCTGGCCGAGGGCGAGCGCTTCATCTGTCTGCTGCGCGACGGTGCGGCCGCGCAGGGCATTGCCGCCTGGGTGCATGACCAGGGCTGGGGAGCGAGCCGCATGTGGCTGGTGTCGCAGGCGGGCAGCGATGCACAGCAGATGCGCGCCGGCACGGCCGAGGAACTGGCCCTGAGCCTGGCCGACGACCCCATGCCAGCGCCCGTGGCCGCGGCCTTCGAGGCCAGCGGCGGCAATGGCTTTGTGCAGGTGCCGGGCCGCGGCATCGAGGCGTTTGCGCACGACGGCCAGATCACCAAGAGCCCCGTGCGCGCCATGACGCTGGCGGCGCTGGCGCCGCGCAGCGGCGAGCGCCTGTGGGATCTGGGCGCGGGCTCAGGTTCGGTGGCGATCGAATGGTGTCTCGCAGGCGGCAAGGCGCTCTGCGTGGAGCAGCATGCGGAACGCGCGGCGCGCATAGCGCTCAACGCCGCGCGCTATGCGGTGGATCTGCAAGTGTTGCAGGGCGATTCGCTGGCGCTGCTGGAGCGCCTGGCGCCCACGCCGGCAGCGGTGTTTGTCGGCGGCGGCTTTGATCGCGCCTTGTTCGACGCGCTGCGCGCGCGGCTGCACGCGCCCTGGCGCCTGGTGGTCAATGCCGTGGCGCTGGAGACGCAGGCCTTGCTGATGGAGCTGCAGCGCCAGCATGGCGGCCAGCTGCTGCAGCTGCAGTGGAGCGAGGCCGTTGCGCTGGGCCGCATGCAATCGTGGCAGGCCGCGCGGCCCGTGGTGCAGTGGCTATGGCAGTCATGAAGGCAAGCCCGACGGCATTCTTCGCGGGCTGGGGCTTTCGCGCCACGGCGCGGCCGCAGTCGTTTGCAAGCTGCTGGGCTCAGGCCTGCGCGCAGCTGGCGCCGGGCCGCTGGACGTTTGCCGTGCTCGATTCGAAATTGCAGACCCCGGCCTGGGAGGAGTTCCTGGCCTGGTCGCGCGCCGCCGTGCCCCAGGCCGCATGCCGCGCCTGGCCCGAAAGCGCCATTGCGCAGATCGACACGCTGTCGTTCTCGCCACGCCTGGTGACGCGCTTTGCCACCGGCAGCGTCTGCGAGGCCCTGGCCTTGCATGCGGCCGAAATGCACCGTGCCCCGCCCCGGCTGCTGCTGCAGCGCATTGTCTCCGCCGACCGGCAGGCCACGCTGGCCGTCGCAGCGGCGGCGCATTCTTTGGAAACAGGAGTTCTTTCGTGACCGTTCACTTCATTGGCGCCGGCCCGGGCGCCGCCGATCTCATCACCGTGCGCGGCCGCGACCTGCTGGCCGCGAGCCCGGTCTGCCTCTATGCGGGCTCGCTGGTTCCGGTCGAGCTGCTGGCGCACTGCCCACCGGGCGTGCATCTGGTCAACACCGCGCCGCTGTCGCTTGAAGACATCGTGGCCGAAATGCGTGCCGCCCATGAACGCGGCCAGGATGTGGCGCGCCTGCATTCGGGCGATCTGAGCATCTGGTCGGCGATGGGCGAACAGCTGCGCAGCCTGCGCGAGCTTGAGATTCCCTATACCGTCACGCCCGGCGTGCCCGCGTTCAGCGCGGCCGCGGCGGCCCTGGAGGCGGAGCTGACGCTGCCGGGCTCGTGCCAGTCGGTGGTGCTCACGCGCACCTCGGGCCGCGCCTCCAGCATGCCCAGCGGCGAGACCCTGGCAGCGTTTGCCGCCACGGGCGCGGTGCTGGCCATTCATCTGTCGGTGCATGTCGCCGAACAGGTCCAAGGCGAACTGCTGGCGCATTACGGCGCCGACTGCCCTGCGGCCATCGTGTGGCGCGCCTCCTGGCCCGATGAGCGGGTGGTGCGCACCCGCGTTGGCGAGATCGCGGCGGCCGCGCAGTCCAATGCCTTGCAGCGCAGCGCGCTGATCCTGGTGGGAGCGACGCTGAGCCAGCAGGATTTCGGTCTGAGCCGGCTCTATGCCAACGATTACGACCGGCGCTACCGCCCGCGCGGCGACGAGCCGCGCTTTCCCACGGGACAGGAGGGCGCCTGATGCTGGAGCTGCTTCTGATCGGCATCGGCACCGGCAACCCGGACCACATCACGCGCGCCGCGGAAAATGCCATCCGCTCGGCCGATCTGGTGCTGCTGCCGCACAAGGAGGACAACAAGGCTGAACTCGCGCAGGTGCGCCTGGCATTGCTGGAGCAGTTGGCCGTGGGCAGCGAGCGCATCGCGCATTTCGACATGCCGCAGCGGCGCCAGCAGGGCGACGACTACGGCCAGCAGGTCGATGAATGGCACGACGCCATCGCCCGGCGCTGGCAGGCCAGCCTGAACGCCCATCTGCCTGGGGGCAGCGGCCGCGTGGCGCTGCTGGTCTGGGGCGATCCGGCGCTGTACGACAGCACATTGCGCATCGCGTCGCGTCTGGGCCTGGGGCCTGAACAGGTGCAGGTGGTGCCGGGCATCACCTCGATGCAGGTGCTGTGCAGCGCGCATGGCATTGCGCTGAACGACATCGGCGCGCCGTTTCTCGTGACCACGGGCCGCCAGTTGCGCGACAACGGCTGGCCGCCCGGCGTCGACACGCTGGTCGTGATGCTGGACGGGCAATGCGCCTATGAGCAGGTCAGCGAGCCGGATGTGGAGATCTATTGGGGCGCGTATCTGGGCATGCCGCAGCAGCTGCTGATGCGCGGGCGGCTGGCGGATGTCGCCGCCGACATCGGCGCCCGGCGGGCAGCGGCACGCCAGGAACACGGCTGGATCATGGATATCTACCTGCTGCGCCGCTTGGCGTAGCCATCGAGCTGGTGGAGCGCCAGGCCGAACGCGGCAGCCAGGCCGGCGCCCGTGAGCAGCACCACCTTCAGCGCGCTGGCAAAGCCGGCGAAGTACCAGGCCACGGCGCCCCCCAGCGGCAGGCTTGCCGCACAGGCGACGCCGGCCATCAGCAGCACAAAGCCATTGGCCCCGTCGATGCGGCGCAGGATGGCGTTGTATTCCATCCAGGCGGCGGCCGCCATGACCATGGCCAGCAACCCCGCCCAAAGCGCCCAGTAGATCTGCATGGGTGGATTCTAGGGCAGGGCCGCGGCGCTGGCCGCCAGCGCGGTGGCCATGCCGGCATTCCCGGGCACCGGCACGACCGTTGCGGCTGCGGCTAACATCCATGGATAATTCGACTCGCAACATCTTTTGCACTCTGGGAAGACGTTGCGTGCAGCTCTATGGCCTTGCCTCTTCGGCCCGTAATCGCCTCTTCAGGAATTTGCATGTCTGACCGCCAGCGCGCCACCGAGCGCGACCTTGAAGTGATCACCCGTTTCTACGAGGTCGCGACCTTCTGCGCACGGCAGGCGTTGGATCGGCCGGAGTGCCTGAAGCGTCTGCTGGAAACCGCCAGTTCGCTGTCCCATGCACAGGCCGGCGGCCTGTACGTCTTTGGCCCGGCAGCCGGCTTCATGGCCAGCGAACTCGATGCCGCCAGCAGCGCGCTGCTGGCCACGCAGCGCGCCATCGAGGCGGCCGAGCAGGCGGCGCAGTCGCTCCATGATACGCATCTCTACACGCATCTCCATGTTCAGGACGCCGCCGCGCCGACAAGCGCTGAGCCGGCGCAATTGCCCTGGATCGGCCTATTGCGCGAAGCCGGTGCGCAGGCCGTGGTGGCCTGGCCCTTGCGCGACCGAAGCGGCCTGCCGATCGGCCTGCTGGCCGTGTTCTACCCGCACGAACCCGAGCCTTCCGCGACCGAGTTCCGCATTCTCGGGCTGTTCGCGCGCCAGATCAGTGATTATCTGGAGCGCTATGACATCCAGAGCGCCGTGAACCAGACCGAGGAGCGCTTTCGGCAGTTCATGGACGCGACCTCGGACATGGTCTACCGCGTGAGCCCGGACTGGGCCGAGATGCGCTACCTGCAGGGGCGCGATTTCGTGGTCGACACCGACGAGCCCTCTGATCGCTGGCTGCAGACATACATCCCGAAAGAGGACCAGCCCGCGGTATTGGCGGCAATCCGCAAGGCGGTAGCGCAACAGGATGTGTTGGAGCTGGAGCACCGCGTGATTCGCGTCGATGGCAGCATAGGGTGGACGCATTCGCGCGCCATGCCCGTGCTCGACGACAACGGCAAGCTGATCGAATGGTTTGGCGCCGCCAGCGACATCACCGCGCGCAAGGCCGTGGAACAGGCATTGCGGCTGAGCGAGCAGCGTTACCACACGCTGTTCGACTCCATCGACGAAGGCTACTGCGTCATCCGCATGGAGTTCGATGCGGCCGGCAACGGCAATGACTACGTCTTCCTGGAAGTCAATCAGGCCTTCGAGCGGCATACCGGCATCAAGGATCCGCTGGGGCGCTCCATGCGCTCGATCTCGCCGGAGCACGACGTGCAGTGGTATCAGGTGTACGGTGAGATCGCCAAGAGCGGCGAGTCCCGCCGCTTCGATCTCGCGGCCGAATCGCTGCAGCGCTACTACGACGTCTATGCGTTTCGCATCGGCGCGCCCGAGGATCGCCAGGTGGCGGTGCTGTTCAGAGATATCTCGGAGCGCAGGCGCTTCGAGGAATCCATGCGCGAGGCCAATCAGCGCAAGGACGAATTCCTGGCCGTGCTGGCGCATGAACTGCGCAATCCGCTGGCGCCGGTGCGCACCGGCCTGAGCGTGCTGGAGCTGGCCAAGGGCGATCCCGCGACCACGGCGCGCATGCTGCCCATGCTGCAAAGGCAGGTGGACCATATGGTGCGGCTGGTGGACGACCTGCTCGAAGTCTCGCGCATTTCCGGCGGCAAAGTGGAGTTGCGGCCCGAGCCGGTCGACGTGGCGATGGCGCTGCGCGACGCCGTGGAGACCTGCCGCCCGCTGATCGATGCCGGCCACCACCGCCTGCTGCTGGACCTGCCGGGCGAGGCCTTGACGGTGCATGCCGACCCGGTGCGCCTGTCGCAGATCATTTCCAACCTGCTGAACAACGCCGCCAAATACACCGACCAGGGCGGCCGCATCGAGCTGAGCGCCGAGCGCGATGGCAACGATGCCCTGATCGTGGTGCAGGACAACGGCCAGGGCATCGCGCCGGAGATGCTGTCGCGCATCTTCGAACTTTTCGCCCAGTCCCCGCAAACCTCGGGCATGGCCCAGGGCGGCATAGGCATAGGCCTGACCCTGGTGCGCAGCCTGGTGGAGATGCAGGGCGGCGAGGTGGATGCCCACAGCGCCGGCCTGGGGCAGGGCAGCGTGTTCACCGTGCGATTGCCGCTGCTCAACGAGGCGCAGCCCGTGGTGTCCATCCCCGAACCCGCGGCGGCCCCGGCCATGGATGGCAAACGCGTGCTGGTGGTCGACGACAACATCGACGCGGCCGAAGGCCTGCGCATGTTGCTGGATCTGCTGGGCATGGAAGTGCGCACCGCGCACGATGGCACTTCAGGCCTGGCCGCCGCCGCCGAATTCGCGCCCGAACTGGTGCTGCTCGACATCGGCATGCCCGACATGGACGGCTACGAACTCGCACGCCGCCTGCGCGCCGCCCATGGCGCGCAATGCGCCAAGCTGGTCGTGGTCAGCGGCTGGGGCCAGCCCGAGGACCGCCAGCGCTCCGCCGACGCGGGAGTCGACGCGCATCTGGTCAAGCCCGTGGGGCTGGAGCAGCTGCAGGAGGTGCTCAGGAGCGTGCAGGCGAACTGAGGCGCGCGCCGGGGCGGGGTTCAGCGCTGCTCGAACGCAAACCGCAGCACATCGTTGACCGATTGCGCGGGCACGCTGCCATGGGTCTCGTTCGGGTAGCGCAGCAGGCGCGCCCGCAGGCCCCAGCCGGACAGGCGCTGCAGCCGGTTCGCGAGCAGACGCACCGACTCCGGATCACCGGCGGTGTCGCGGTCGCCGGCGATCAGCAGCAGGCGGCTGGTGCTGCCGACCTTTGCGGCCGTCATCCTGGCGCTGAACGCGCGCTCGTCGTCGAGAATGCTTTGCGCATTCCATTCCATCGACGGGCTGGCCGCGATGATGGACTGGAACGCCTGCGGCCGCTCGTACAGCGCGTACAGCGCAAACAGCCCGCCAAACGAATGGCCGAACAGCGATTGCCGCTCGGGGTTGACCGGGTAACGCAGCGCGATCTCGGCGCGCAGCTTGCCGGTCATGAACTCCAGGAACTCCTGGCGCGCGCCGCTTTTGTGCTGGGCGTAGGCACGCGTTTCGGGCGGCGGCGGATCGCGCAGCTGCGCCGTGTAGTCGTTCATGCGGCGCACATCCCAGGCCTTGTCGCCGGGGTAGCCCACGCCGACCACGATGGACTTGCCTATCGGCAGATATTCCTGCACCCAGCGCGCCTGGGCAAAGGAGGCGAAATAGGCATTGCCATCGAGCACGTACAGCACCGGATAGCCACCTCGTGGCGGCTCGCCGCCCACGGGTGCGGAGACGAAGATGCGGTACATCCCGCCGCTTGCGGACGCCATGTCCCAGACCTGGGTCGAGGGCATCACGTAGGGTGTCGAAGCTGGCGGCGCCTGCGCCGCGGCGGCAGCTGGCGCCGGCTGCGCCCACGCGCCCGGGACACAGGTGAAGACGCCTGCCATGAGTGCCGCGCTGGCGGCCCGGGTGCGTGGTGTGGTCATCATGCGCGCCTCAGAAGTCGTGGCGCAGGCTGGCCGTGAACTTGCGCGGCTCGCCATAGAGTGCGTACTCGCGGCCGTAGACATTGCGGTAGCTGCGGTCCGTCAAATTGCTGACGGCCAGGTTGACCTGGGTCCGCGGAGTGATGCGGTACTTGGCATGCAGGCCCAGCAGCACCAGCGTGCCCTGCTCGATGGTCCAGGACGCAGCGCCCGTTCCGCCGCTCTTGTAGGTCCTGCTGGTGGCCGCCACATCGCCGCCCAGCGACCACTGCGTGCCAGGGAACTGGTAGTTGGCCGCCAGGCGCAGGCTGTGCCGGGGCTGTTCGGTGCGAAAACGCTGGTCCTTTTGCGGGCCTTCGGCGTATTGCGCGTCGGTATAGGTGTAGCCGGCCGCGACGTTGAGTTCCCGGGTGATCTGCCCGTTGGCGCCCAGGTCCAGCCCGCGGCTCACCACCTTGCCGGCGGCGGTATAGCAGGCTCCGCCGCAGGCATTGCCGGGGTTGTTCGGCACCGATTCATCCAGCACCGCCATGTTCGACTGCGCCAGGTGGAAAACTGCCGCGGAGACGTTCAGGCGCTTGTTCAGCAGCTCGCCCTTGATGCCCAGCTCGTAGTTCTTGCCGCGAATGGGGTCCAGGGGATTGCCATCCTGGCTGCGGTTGGTCTGCGCGCTGAAGATGTCCGAATAGCTCACATAGGCGGAATACTGCGAGTCGATGTCGTAGACCAGCCCCGCATAGGGCACGACCTCGCCGGTTTCATGCGGCACCACGGTGCCGGTGACCAGATTCCGGCGCTCGTAGTCGCTCACGCGCAAGCCGGTGATCAGCTTGAGCGAATCCGTCAGGCTCCAGCGCGCCACACCATACACGCCGAAGTTGCTGGTCTTGGTGTGCGCCGACGTACCCGGGCGGCCCGCGGGCACCGGGCCCAGCCCTTCGGGATTGAAGCTGTAGACATTGATGGGGGTGTTGCCGGAATAGCCGGTGCCGGCGTTTTCATCCCGGGTGTTCGTGCCGTTGAGGCCCAGTGCCAGCTCATGCGTGCGTCCCAGCAGCTCGAACGGCCCGGACGCATGGATATCCACCACATTGCTGTGCAGGGTGGAAACATAGTTGCGCTGGCGGCTGCCAATCGACAGGCCGTTGCCGGTCACGGTATTGAGGCTGCCCGACAGGCTGCTGAAGTTGCGGATGTCGTTGTCGGTCTTCTGCCAGGCATAGCTGGCCTTGAGGCTCCAGTCACCCGCCAGCTGCTGCGTCAGGCCCAGCGTGTAGATGGTGTAGTCGCGCACGGTGAGATTGTCGGCATCGCCCCAGAACGAAGACCGGGGCAGGCCGGCATCGCTGCCATTGCCCGCAAACGGCACGCCGAAGTGGCCACGGCTCTTGTCCTTCTGGGTCAGCACGCTGGCGCTGACCGTGGTGGTCGAGCTGAGGTCCGCCTCGACAATGCCATAGACCGCCTGGCGGTCACGGTAGACATAGTCGGTGAACGAATCGCTGCTGTCCGACAGGGCGACCACGCGGCCGCGGATGTTGCCGGAATCCACCAGCGAACCGGACACATCGCCGACCACGCGGCGTTCGTTCCACGAGCCGACCTGCGCCTCGGCCTGCGCCTGGAAACCACGGGTCGGGCGCTTGAGCACCATGTTGACGGTGCCGCCTGGCGTGCCCGCGCCGGTCAGCAGACCCGAAGCGCCCTGCAGCACTTCCACCCGGTCGATGAAGGCGGTGTCATACAGCGGCGAGCGGTTGCCGCTGTCTATGCCGGCGGGCGTGGTCATGCCGTCGACCTGGGCCTGCATGCTGAAGCCGCGGCTGTAGAAGTTGCTGCCTATGCTGCCGCCGGCGAGCGCGGTCACTCCGCTCACGGCGCGCAGCGCATCGTCCACCGAGGTCATGCCGGCGTCGTCCATCTGCTCGCGCGTGATCACCGTGAGGGTCTGCGGCGTCTCGCGCTGCGACAGGTTCAGCTTGCTGCTGGCGCTGGAGCTGCGGGCGGCATAGCTGCCGCTGCCTTCGGTGGTGCCGCTGGGCATGGCCGCAGCGGTGACGGTGACCGCATCCAGCGTGGTGCCCGACTGCGCGGCGACCGGCAGCTTGCGCAGAACATAGGTTGCCGGATTCTGGCGTACCACCTCATAGCCGCTGCCGCGCAGCAGCTGGGCAAAGCCCTCGGCCTCGGTGTAGCGGCCCTGCAGCCCGGGGCTGCGCAAGCCGGCCAGCGTGGTCTGTTCGAAAACCAGCTGCACGCCGGTGGCGGCGGCATATTGCGCCAGCGCGTCGGACAGCGGGCCGGCCGCAATCGCATGGGCCGTGGCGCCGGCGACGGGCTCGGCCGCCATGGCCAGGGGCGTGGCCAATGCCATGACGCTGGCGCCCAGCGCGGCGCGGATCGCGCCATTGAGGATGGCCAGTGCAAAGCGTTCGTTGGGCCAGGCGCGGCGGGGGTGTTGGGGTCGCATTGAATCTCGTCCTTGTGTTCGGGCTGTCGGCCTTTGCTTCTCAAAGAGCCATTGCCCTGTACACCGAACGAAAGCGCAAAAGTGATCACCCTGGGCAAAAAAAATTCCGTGGCCGGGTGCTGCCTAGCGTGGCTCGACGCCGACCCCGCCCTTTGCCTGGTGGGTGATGCGCACCGGCAGCGACTGCGCAAGCAGCTCCAGGCTCGCGTCCGCATTCTTGAGCGACAGCGCGCCCGAGACGCGCAGCTCGGCCACGGCCGGGTCGCAGTGCAATGCCCCGCTGCGGTAGCGCGCCATCTCGGCCACCACGTCGGCCAGGCGCATGTTCCGCGCCAGCAGCATGCCGCGCTCCCACAGCGCGGCGCTGCGCTCCACCGCGGCGGAGGCGCCGATGGCGTCCGCGTCGAAGTCCGCGGTGCTGCCTTCTTCCAGCCGCCGGCTTGCGCCCTGCACGGTCTTGATGCCCACCGCATGCTCGAACACCGCGACCCGCGTGGTGGTCGCATCGATCCGGCGCACACTGAAGCGCGTGCCCAGGGCCTGCACCGTGCCTGCACGCGTCTGCACCAGAAACGGCCGGTAGGTGGGCGATGGATCGGTATGGGTGGTGACCAGAATCTCCCCGGCCAGCAGCCGCACGCGGCGCTCGGCGCCGGTGAAACGGATGGCGACCGCGCTGGCCGTGTTCAGCGTCAGCTGCGAGCCGTCGGGCAGCACGAGCGAACGTTGCTCGCCGATGGCGGTCATCTCATCCGCCATCCATTCGCGCCAGGACAGCTCGCGCCAGGCCAGCCAGCTGGCCGGTGCCGCCATCAGCAGGCTGCCCAGCGCGGCCAGGCTGCGGCGCCGATTGGGGCGGCGCGCCGCGGCCAGCGTCTGCTTGCAGACATCGGGCGGCACCTGCGCAAAGGTCCCCAGCATGGCCTCGGCGCGCAACCAGGCCGCGCCGTGCGCCGCGCTTTGCTGGCGCCAGCGGGCAAAGGCCGCCATGTCCTGTGCCGACGGCTTTTCATAGTCGTAGTGCAGTGTGATCAGCCAGTCTGCGGCTTCGCTCAGCAGGGCCTGGTCGGTGGCAGCGCCGGCCATCAGAGCACGCTCATGCAGGTCACCAACGCCTTGTGGATATGGCGCCGCACGGTGATCACCGGCATGGACATCTGTTCGGAAATCTGTTGCAGCGTCAGTCCATCGAGCTGCGCCAGCAGAAAGATCTGGCGCGTGTGGGGCGCCAGGCCGGCGAGCAGCCGGTCGATCTGCAGCAAGGCTTCGATGACCAGCATCTGCGTCTCTGGGGAGGGGGCATGCGCGTCGGGCAACTGGGCCAGCGCATCGAGATAGGCGCGCTCCAGATCGCGCCGGCGCCAGAGGTCGATCACCAGGCCCTTGGCCACATGGGTCAGAAACGCCCGCGGCTCCTCGCCCACGGCGGCGCCGCGCGCCGACACCATGAGCCGCACAAAGGTGTCATGCGCCAGATCGGCGGCATCGCTGGCATCGCCCAGCCGCCGGCGCAGCCACGACAGCAGCCAGGCGTGATGATTGTTGTACAGCGCTTCGATGGGCGAAGCGGATCCAAAGGAAGCCATGCGATCCCGAGCGCTGACCCGGTGAAGAATAGTAATGAGAACGAATCTCAATTATATTCAATTGTAAAGATGGCGTAAATCGAAGCTGGGGCGGGTGTTGTGTCGATGCCTACCAGCGCATCCGTGACCAGCCGGTCGAAATTTCCCCCATCGCGGCCGCCGATGGGCGCGACCCGCCCACTGGCATACTTATCGCAAGTCAGAACCGGGACCGAGGTTCGTCATCCCGATTGAATTGCCCATGTCCTGTCAGAATGCCCTTGATATTCCTGCGGTAGTCTCAGCGCTCAGGGCTGCCGCCCCAGGTCTGTCTGCTGTCCATGTCCTTGGCAGCCAGGGCATCGGGACGCTGACCCGCAGAGTGATCTCGATGTGGCCCTGATGGCCGATGCGCTGCTGGATGCGCAGACGCTCCGGGATCCCAGCGGTCCTCTGGCACTTGTCGCGCATTGCGCCGTAGACTTGCTCGATCTGCGCAAGGATGCGGGGCCTGCGTGATAGGTCATGGCGCTGCTGGCAATGATGGCGCAGCCATTGATTTCGCATTGAAAAACTGCAGGGATACGATTTCGTGAGCAAAATCATCACCAAGGTTCTGGCCATCGCCTCGCTGCTGGTGGCGCTGTACGCAGCGGCCGCCATCGTGGCCACGTTCACGCAGCTGGCCGCCGCCGCCGACCGCGTCCACCTGGGTGCGGGGCAGCCGGTGTTCTGGTCACTGCTGGCGTTTTTCGGCGCGCTGGTGCTTTATCCGCTGGTACTGCTCTTGCGCCTGCCCAAGGCCATGCAGCCGCCAGCGACCGACTCGTCGCCCGAACACGCGGCCTATGTCGACTGGCTTGGGCGCCATCTGGCCGGCCATCCCGATGCCGCCGTCGCGACGCTGGCTTCAGGCGGCGACGTGCCTGCGGCCTTGCGGGCGCTGAGCGCGCAGGCCGATGGCCTGATCCGCGCCACGGCCGGCAATGTCTTTGTCAGCACCGCGCTGCTGCAGAACGGGCGCCTGGACGGACTGGTGGTGCTGGCCACGCAGCTGCGCCTGATATGGCAGATTGGCGCGCTCTACAACCTGCGCCCGTCGCCACGCCAGCTCTGGTATCTGTATTCGAATGTGGGCGGCGCCATGCTGGTGGCAGCGCACCTCGAAGAGATTGATTTCGCCGAACTTGCGGGGCCGCTGGTGAACTCGGTTGCGCCTTCGCTGGCGGCCGCAGTGCCCGGACTGCAGGGCGTCGCAAACCTGCTTGCCAACAGCATGGCCAACGGCTCGGCCAATGCCTTCCTGACCCTGCGCGTGGGCCTGATTGCCAAGAACTACTGCGCCCCGCTGGCCAGGCCGGAACGCGCCGCGGTGCGCCGCAGCGCGACCCTGGCCGCGCTGGCGATGCTGGGCGCGATCACGCAGGAAAAAGGCGGCCAGATCGTGAAGTCGGTGTGGGCCGGCGCGGGCAGCGCCGTGGGCAAGGCGGCGGGGGCGGTGGTCGGCGGCGCCAAACGCGCCACGGCCGCCACAGGCGCGGCGGTGACAAGCGCGGCGTCTTCCGTGACCGGTGCGGCCGCCGGCGCGTCCAAGGCGGTTGGCCATGCCACGCTGGCCGCCGGTGGCAAGGTGGTGGGCGCGGGGCGCAGCCTTTCCCACGCTACTTCGGAAGTGTTCGATTCGACGGCAGGGCTGTTCCAGCGCAAGCTGAACGTGGACAAGCCGTCCGAGGCGGCAAAGAAGCCGCCTGAGTGAGCGGGGCGCTGCGCAACGAAAAAAGCCAACCGCGGGCGACCGTGGTTGGCTTTTTTGGCTCTTGCGGCTGAAATCAATCAGCGTGCATTGATTCCATTGCATTTTGGCGGAGGCTGTGAGATTCGAACTCACGGACAGTTACCCGTCGGCAGTTTTCAAGACTGCTGGTTTAAACCACTCACCCAAACCTCCGAAGCCTGCGATTTTACACACAGATCGTCGCGCTCAGGCCTTGAGCAGGCCCTGGGTCTCGATGAAGGCCACGACCTGGGCCAGGCCCTCCTGGGTCTTGAGATTGGTCATCACGAAAGGCTTGAGGCCCTTGGGCGTGGAGCGCATGCGCACGGTGTCGGCATGCATCACCTCGAGGTTGGCGCCCACATGCGGGGCCAGGTCGGTCTTGTTGATGATGAACAGATCGCTCTTGGTGATGCCTGGGCCGCCCTTGCGCGGGATCTTCTCGCCCGCGGCGACGTCGATCACGTAGATCGTCAGGTCGGACAGCTCGGGGCTGAAGGTGGCCGCGAGGTTGTCGCCGCCCGATTCAATGAAGACGATATCGGCATCCGGGAACTGGCCCAGCATGCGGTCTATGGCTTCGAGGTTGATCGAGGCGTCTTCGCGGATCGCGGTGTGCGGGCAGCCGCCGGTTTCCACGCCCATGATGCGCTCGGCGGGCAGCGCGCCACTCACCGTCAGCAGGCGCTGGTCTTCCTTGGTGTAGATGTCATTGGTGATGGCCACCAGGTCGTATTGCGCGCGCATGGCCTTGCAGAGCATTTCCAGCAAGGTGGTCTTGCCCGAGCCCACGGGGCCGCCGATGCCGACGCGCAGCGGGGGCAGCTTCTTGCTGCGGTGGGGGATGTGGTGAAGTGGCGAGGTCATGATCGGAACAGTCGTGAGTACTGGTTTTCATGCTGGGCCGAAAGAATGGCCAGCATGGGCGAAAAGGCCTGGCGCTGCGCGTCGGGCAGGGCCAGCGCGTGGTCCACGGCGGCGGGAATCGCGGCGCTGAGCTGCGCCAGGATGCGCTGGCCCGCGCTCTGGCCCAGGGGCACGGCCTTGATCGCGGCCTGGACCATGTTTTCGGCCCAGCCAAAGGTATAGGCCAGCAGCGCGGGCCGCGCCGAGGCGCCGCTGAAATGTGCGGCCAGCGAGAACGCCAGCGGGTAGCTCGCGTCCTGCGCCGCCAGCCACTCGATGGCGTCGAGATGCGCCGCGTCCTGCGGGTACTGGTTGCGCAGCCAGGCGATCAGCGAGCGGCCCATCTGCTCGGTCTGCAGGCGCAGCTCGCTGCTTTCACGCGTCTGGCGCACCCAGGCGTTGAGCGCAGCCAGGCGCGTGCGGTCACCCGCCTGCCAGGCGGGCAGGGCCTGGGCAATGGCGGCCATGTCACCGCGCGCCTGCGTGAGCTGCAGTTGCTGGACCAGCCATTGCGCGGCATTGGCTTCGCCTTCGACCCAGCCGCTGCTGATCGCGGCTTCCAGGCCTTCGGAATAGGAGAAGCCGCCTATGGGCAGCGCGGGCGAGGCCAGCCACATCAGCTGCAGCAGGCTGTGCGGCGCGACGGCCGGCGCGGCCTGCGCGGCAGCGGCCGCGGCCTGGCGCCGGCGCCAGGGAAGGGGCGCGCGCGCGGCGGGGCTGGGGGGGCGCAGGGCCATGGTCTGGGGAATCAATGCGCGTGGTTGCAACCGGGGCCATGGACATGGCCGTGGTCATGGTCATGGTCATGTTCATGCTTGTGCGCATTGCCATGCGCATGGTGGCTGTGGCCGTCGTTGGTCACATGGCCGCCATAGGCCCCGCCTTCGGGCTCGAACGGCATCTCGGCCTCGACCACGGTCAGGTGCATGCTGCGCAGCATGTCGGCCAGCACATGGTCGGGTTCGATCTTCAGATGGTCGGGCTGCAGCTCTATGGGCACATGGCGGTTACCCAGGTGGTAGGCGGCGCGCGTCAGATCGAACGGCGTGCCATGCGTGGGGCAGGTGGTGATGTGGAGCACTTTCTGCGGCGCGGCGATCACGCGCACCATCGAGCCGTCTTCGGCGACCAGCACATCGCCGCCGCGCACGGCCTGGCCGCGGGGCAGGAAGATGGCCAGTTCGCGGCCTTGCGAGTCGGTCGCGGCAAAACGGCTTTTCTGGCGCACGTCCCAGTCGAGTTCGATGGTCGTTGCACGTTGGAGCAGCACACGGGCCAGTCCTTTGCCTTGGGGGATCAGTTTTTGCAGGGAGAGCATTTTTATTCAGTGAGCTGGGGGCGGGTCAGGGGCGCGCTGGAGCGGGGACGTTTCAGAGCGTGTCGACAAAACGTTTTAGCATGTCTCTCATGACCGATCCTATTCCCCATATCCCCAGTGGCTGTCCCATGGTTGCCGTCTACGGCACCTTGCGCCGTGGCGGCAGCAACGATATCCGGCGCTGGCAGGCCGATGTGCGCTGGCTCGGGCATTGCCGGCTGCCGGGGCAGCTGCATGACCTGGGGCCGTATCCGGGGCTGGTGCTCGATGGCAGTTACAAGGTGCTGGCCGAAGTCTACGAACTCAATCCCGCGCTGGAGCGCGAACTCGATCGGGTCGAGGAGATCTGGCCGATCGACATCGGCGAATATGCCAAGCACATCGTCGATGTGGAGCTGCTGCCGCTGGACGGCGGCCCGCCCCAGGCCGTGCCGGTGCTGATCTATGTCGCCCAGCCCGCGGGAGTGCAGGGGCGGGCGGTGATCGACGCCGACGACTGGCTGGCCTGGTGGACGCAGCGGCAAGGCTGATCTCCTCAGAACAGGAAGTAGCGCTGCGCCATGGGCAGCGATACCGCGGGCTCGCAGGTCAGCAGCTGGCCGTCGGCGCGCACGCTATAGGTCTGGGGATCGACTTCCATCGCCGGCGCATAGTCGTTGAGCAGCATATGGCGCTTGCCTATGCCGCGGATGTTCTTCACCGCCGACAGCGTCTTGGCGAGTTTGAAGCGCTCCCCTATGCCGTTGGCCAGACCGGCCTGCGACACAAACGTCAGCGACGACCGGGCCAGCGCGCCGCCATAGGAGGCAAACATCGGCCGGTAATGCACGGGCTGGGGCGTGGGAATCGAGGCGTTGGGGTCGCCCATGGCCGCCATGGCAATGCTGCCGCCCTTGAGAATCAGCGCCGGCTTGACGCCAAAGAACGCGGGCTTCCAGATCACGATATCGGCCCATTTGCCGACTTCGAGGCTGCCGACCTCGTGGCTGATGCCGTGGGCAATCGCCGGATTGATGGTGTATTTGGCGATATAGCGCTTGATGCGGAAGTTGTCGTGGCGCGCGCTGTCGCCGGGCAGGGCGCCGCGCTGGAGCTTCATCTTGTGCGCGGTCTGCCAGGTGCGCAGAATCACTTCGCCGACGCGGCCCATGGCCTGGCTGTCGGAGCTGAACATGCTGATCGCGCCCAGGTCGTGCAGTATGTCCTCGGCGGCAATCGTTTCCTTGCGGATGCGGCTTTCGGCAAACGCCAGGTCTTCGGCAATCGACGGGTCGAGGTGGTGGCAGACCATCAGCATGTCGACATGCTCGTCGAGCGTGTTGATGGTGTAGGGCCGGGTCGGGTTGGTCGAGCTGGGCAGCACGTTCTGCAGGCCCACCACTTTGAGGATGTCGGGCGCATGGCCGCCGCCCGCGCCTTCGGTGTGGAAGGTGTGGATGGTGCGGCCCTTGAAGGCGGCGACGGTGTCTTCGACAAAGCCGCTTTCATTGAGCGTGTCGGTGTGGATGGCGACCTGCGTGTCGGTGAGTTCGGCCACACTCAAGCAATTGTCGATGGCCGCGGGCGTGCTGCCCCAGTCTTCGTGCAGCTTGAGGCCGATGGCGCCGGCATCGATCTGCTCGTGCAGGCCCGCGGGCAGGCTGGTGTTGCCCTTGCCCAGAAAGCCGAGGTTCATGGGAAACGCATCGGCGGCCTGCAGCATGCGCTCCATGTGCCAGGGGCCGGGCGTGCAGGTGGTGGCGAACGTTCCCGTGGCCGGGCCCGTGCCGCCACCGATCATGGTGGTGATGCCGCTGGTCAGCGCTTCTTCGATCTGCTGGGGCGCGATGAAGTGGATATGCGTGTCCACACCGCCGGCGGTCACGATGCAGCCTTCGCAGCTGATGATCTCCGTGCCCGGGCCGATGATGATGTCCACGCCGGGCTGGGTGTCGGGATTGCCGGCCTTGCCGATGGCAACGATGCGCCCGCCCTTGAGGCCGATGTCGGCCTTGACGATGCCCCAATGGTCGACAATCAGCGCATTGGTCAGCACCGTGTCCATCGCGCCTTGGTCGCGGCTTTTCTGGCTTTGCGCCATGCCATCGCGAATCGTCTTGCCACCGCCGAACTTGACTTCCTCGCCGTAGCTGCCCGCGGCCAGCGTGTAGTCGCGTTCGACTTCGAGCAGCAGATCGGTGTCGGCCAGGCGCACGCGGTCGCCCGTCGTGGGCCCAAAGGTTTCCGCATAGGCGCGGCGTTCCATCGTGGCCATGTTCACTGCTCTCCAGGCTGGTTGTCGAGCGCGCCCTGGACCAGGCCGCGAAAGCCGTAGACCAGGCGTTCACCCGCGAAATCGACGAGTTCCACCGTGCGCTGCTGGCCCGGCTCGAAGCGCACGGCCATGCCGCTGGCGATGTTCAGCCGCATGCCATGGGCCGCGGCGCGGTCGAAATCCAGACCGGCATTGGTTTCGGCGAAGTGGTAGTGCGAGCCGACCTGGATCGGCCGGTCGCTGGCATTGCGCACCAGCAGCGTGGTGCAGCGGCGGCCTGTGTTGAGGGCGTGTTCGCCCGCGTCGAGAATCAGTTCACCAGGCACCATGGCGTGTCTCCTCAGGCCAGGCGCGTGAGCATGAACACGCCGAGCGCGGCCGTGGCGGCGCCGCCCAGCGCGGTGAGAACGCGGTGGCGTTGCAGCACCGCGCGGCCCAGCAGCATGCCGGCCAGATGCAGCACGCCCGAGCCCAGCGCGATGCCGGCCAGCGCCGCAACGGCCGTGAGGCCGGTGTCGCCCGCGAGCTCATAGCCGTGGGCCGCGCCGTGGAAGAACGCAAACACGCCGGCCAGCGTGGCCGCTGCGCCCCAGGGCATCTTCCTTTGCAGCGCGAGCAGCAGGCCGAGCACCAGCACCGAGGCCGCGATCATGGGCTCGACGCCGGGCAGTTGCAGGCCGGCGAAACCAGCAAGGGCACCGGCGACCAGCAGCGCGACAAACGCCGCGGGCGCGCGCCAGGCCGGGTTCACGGTGAGCGCGCTCCAGGCACCGACGGCCACCATGGCCGCGAGGTGATCGGCGCCGGTGAACGGGTGGGCAAAGGCGTGCAGCGCGGTGTCGACCAGGCCGTGGCTGTGCGCACCACCCGCGGCCGGGTGGGCCAGGGCGGCAAAGGGCAGCGCGGCGAGGGCGGCGCCGGCGGTCGCGATCAGGGGTTTGACTTGCATGGCGAGGGCTTGAAAAAGGGTTTAGACAATCGGGTCGTGCACCGTGACCAGCTTGGTGCCGTCAGGAAACGTGGCTTCGACCTGGATGTCGGGAATCATTTCGGCAATGCCGTCCATCACATCGGCGCGCGTGAGCACCGTGCGGCCTTCGCTCATCAGCTGGGCCACGGTCTTGCCGTCGCGCGCGCCTTCCATCACGGCTGCGCTGATCAGCGCCATGGCTTCGGGGTAGTTGAGCTTCAGGCCACGGGCCTTGCGGCGTTCGGCCACCAGGGCGGCGGTGAACAGAAGCAGCTTGTCTTTTTCGCGCGGAGTGAGTTCCATGGCGTAGGGGCGGGGACGGTGCAGATGATGGCTTTGCAGCAAGGTACGTGCCATGCTGCGACATGGCACAGAAGCTGCACGCAGTCCTGTTGCCATGATTCAAGCCACTCCTGATCCACACTGCCCGCCAACGGAACCCTTGGCCGCGCCCGCGCAGCAGCGTGTGGTCAAGGTGCGGCGCGACTACAACCGCTGGGTCGCGACCGAGACGCTCGAGGACTATGCGCTGCGCTACACGCCGCAGCGCGGGCGCCGCTGGTCGGAGTGGGGCGTGGCGCATACGGCGTTTGGCGCGGCCTCGTTCCTGGTGCTCGAGGCCGTGGGCGCGACGCTGCTGGTGCAGTACGGTTTCATCAATGCCTTCTGGGCCATCGTCTGCACCGGGCTGATCATCTTTGCCGCGGGCCTGCCGATCAGCGTCTATGCGGCGCGCCATGGCGTGGACATGGATCTGCTGACGCGGGGCGCGGGCTTTGGCTATATCGGCTCGAGCATCACTTCGCTGATCTATGCGAGCTTCACCTTCATCTTCTTTGCGCTCGAGGCGGCGGTGATGGCCTATGCGCTGGAACTCGCGCTCGACATCCCGCCGCGCTGGGGCTATCTGATCTGCGCGCTGGTGGTGATTCCACTGGTCACGCACGGGGTGTCGGCGATCAGCCGGCTGCAGGTCTGGACCCAGCCGCTGTGGCTGCTGATGCTGATCGTGCCCTTTGTGTTTGTGGCGATGCACCAGCCTGGGGTGTTTTCCGAGGTCTTGCACTATCCAGGTGCAGACTTGCAGCACGCAGGCCAGACTGCAGGCTTCAGCCTGCCTCTGTTTGGTGCAGGTCTCACGATGGGCATTGCGCTGATCACGCAAATGGGCGAGCAGGCCGACTATCTGCGCTTCATGCCGGTGCGCACGCCGGCCAACCGCTGGCGCTGGTGGGGCGCGGTGATGCTGGGCGGCCCGGGCTGGGTGCTGCTGGGCGTGGCGAAGATGCTGGGCGGTGCGCTGCTGGCCTATCTGGCGATCTCGCAGGCCGTGCCGCCCGACCATGCGGTGGACCCGAACCAGATGTACCTGGCCGCGTACAACTATGTGTTTCCCGACTACGGCTGGGCGGTGGCGGCCACGACGCTGTTCGTGGTGCTGTCGCAGCTCAAGATCAATGTGACCAATGCCTATGCGGGGTCGCTGGCCTGGAGCAACTTCTTCTCGCGCATCACGCACAGCCACCCGGGGCGCGTGGTGTGGGTGGTGTTCAACACGCTGATCGCCTTCATGCTGATGGAGATGAATGTCTTCCGCGCGCTGGGCGAAGTGCTGGGGCTGTACTCGAATCTGGCAATTGCCTGGATCATGGCCGTGGTCGCCGATCTGGTCATCAACAAGCCCATGGGCTGGTCGCCGCGCGGCATCGAGTTCAAGCGCGCGCGGCTTTACGACATCAACCCCGTGGGCGTGGGCGCGATGGCGCTGTCGTCGCTGCTGTCGGTGGCCGCGCACCTGGGTGCGTTTGGCCCGCTGGCCCAGGCGTTCTCGGCGCTGATCGCCATGCTGGTGGCGCTGGTGACCTCGCCGCTGATTGCGTGGTGGACGCGTGGGCGCTATTACCTCGTGCCCACGGCGGCCACGGCAGCGCCGGCCTGTTCCGCCATGCAGGCCGCGGGCCCGCTGCGGCTGCAGCGCTGCGTGGTCTGCGAACGCGAGTACGAAGCGCCCGACATGGTGCATTGCCCGGCCTACCAGGGCGGCATCTGTTCACTGTGCTGCACGCTGGACGCGCGCTGCGGCGATCTGTGCCGGCCGCAGGCGCATCTCGCGGTGCAGTGGCGCGCGGCCGCGCGCCGGCTGCTGCCCGTCAGCATGTGGCGGCTGCTCGACAAGGGGCTGCTGCACTTCATGCTGCTGATGCTGCTGATCGTGCCCACGCTGGCCGCGGTGCTCGGCCTGCTCTATCTGCTGGAGCTGCAGACACATGCGCGCAGCCTGCCGGTCAATGCGCTGCCCGGCGCCGAAGCCGTGCTGCAGACCGTGCTGCTCAAGGTCGGCGTGGGCCTGCTGCTGATCTCCGGCGTCGTTGCCTGGTGGCTGGTGCTGGCCCAGCACAGCCGCAAGGTCGCGCAGCAGGAATCGAACCGCCAGACCGGCCTGCTGGTGCGCGAGATCGCGCTGCACCGCGCCACCGACGGCCAGTTGCAGCAGGCGCGGCGTGCGGCCGAAGACGCGCGCACCGTCGCCGAAGACGCGCGCCGCGCCGCCGATCTCGCCAACCAGGCCAAGAGTCGCTATATCAGCGCCATCAGCCACGAGCTGCGCACGCCGCTCAACAGCATCCTGGGCTATGCCCAGCTGATGGGCGAAGACGCCGAAGTGCCGCCGCACCGGCGCCAGGCCGTGGCCGTGATCCGGCGCGGCGGCGAGCATCTGCTGTCGCTGATCGAGGGCACGCTGGACATCGCGCGCATCGAGTCGGGCAAGCTCGCGCTGCAGGTCCAGCCCATGCAGTTTGCCGCGGGCCTGCAGGAGATGGCCGGCATGTTTGAACTCCAGGCCGCGGCCAAGGGCCTCACGTTCCACTACGAACCCGAAGGCGCACTCCCCGAATGGGTGCGCACCGATGAAAAGCGGCTGCGCCAGATCCTGTTCAATCTGCTGGGCAATGCGATCAAGTTCACGGCGCGCGGCAGCGTCACGCTGCGCGTGCGCCACAGCCGGCAGATGGCGCATGTGTCGGTGATCGACACCGGCCCGGGCCTGAGCGAAGCCGAGCAGGCCCAGGTCTTCGAGCCGTTTGCGCGCGGCTCGGGCGCGCAGTCAAGTGCCGGCGCCGGCCTGGGGCTGACCATGGCCAAGATGCTGACCGAGCTGATGGGCGGCGCGCTCACGGTGAGCAGCCAGCCGGGCCAGGGCGCGTCGTTCCATATCCGCCTGTTCCTGCCGTCGCTCGAGCGCGGGCCAGCACGGCTGCCCACCGCGCCCCGGCCCGTGGGCTATGTGGGCGCGACGCGCCGGCTGCTGGTCGTGGACAACGAGGAGGCCGACCGCGAACTGCTGGCGCAGCTGCTGGTGCCGCTGGGCTTTGCCGTGCAGCACGCGGCCAACGGCGCCGAGGCCCTGGCATTGCTGGCTGCCGGCTTGCGGCCGCAGGCGATCTTCATGGACCTGGCGATGCCGGGAATGGACGGCTGGGAATGCCTGCGCCAGCTGCGCCAGATGCCGCTCGGCGAGGTGGCCTGTGCGATTGTCTCGGCCAACGCTTTCGACCGCGAGATGCCCAATGACGTGGGCATCACGCCGCAGGACTTCCTGGTGAAACCGGTGCGCCACAGCGAACTGCTGCAATGGCTCGAAGACCGGCTCGAACTCGTGTGGCGCAGCGCGCCTGTGCGGCCAGCCCCGCCAGCGTTGGCGGTGCCGGCAGCCACGGGCTTGAGCGGCGTGCCCGAAGCCGCGCTGGCGGCGCTGCGCCAGGCGCTGGAATGGGGCTATATGCGCGGCGTGGAACAGGCACTGGCGCAGCTGGCGCAGGACTACCCGCAGGCCGCTGTGCTGTGGCAACGGCTGCAGGTGCAGGCCCAGCAGTTCCAGTTCGAGGCCATTGCGGCGCAATTGAATGACAAGGCTTGATGATGGATTCCTTCGCTCCCCCGGCGCGTGACGCCAGCCTGGTGCTGATCGTCGACGATGTACCCGACAACCTCGCGATGCTGCACGACGCGCTCGATGCGGCCGGTTACATGGTGCTCGTGGCCACCAATGGCGAGGCCGCGCTGGCGCGCGCCGCCCAGGCCCAGCCCGATATCGTGCTGCTCGATGCGCTGATGCCGGGCATGGACGGCTTTGAAGTCGCGCGCCGTCTCAAGGCCAATCCGCAGACGGCGCAGATTCCCATTGTCTTCATGACCGGCCTGACCGAAACCGAGCATCTGATTGCCGCGCTCGCGGCCGGCGGCGTCGACTATGTGACCAAGCCGATCAAGCCCGCCGAAGTGCTGGCGCGCATGGGCGTGCACCTGGGCACGGCGCGGCGCGCGCGCGCCCAGCAGCAGCAGGCGGTGCAGGCGCGCAGCGCGCTCGACGCGTTCGGTTATGCCAGCCTCACGGTGCGTATTGCCGACGGCCGCGTGCTGTGGCAGACGCCGCTGGCGCGCGAGCTGCTGCGCCGCCACCTCGGGCTCGAAGGCCTGCGCGCCGTGCTGCCCGACGACATCACGGCCTGGATCCAACGCCAGCAGCCCACGCTGGCGCTGCAGCTGGAGCCGCCGCGTTGGACGTTTGATCACGGCCATGGTCCCGTCGTGCTGCGCCTGCACCCGCCATCACCCGAAGCCGAGGAGTCCGGGCCGGGTGAGCTGCTGCTGGTGATGCGCGAGGAGTCGGATCTGGCGGCGCGCGAAACCCTGCGCCAGGGCTTTGGCATCACCGGCAAGGAGGCCGAAGTGCTTTATTGGCTGGCCCAGGGCAAGATCAATCGCGACATTGCCGAGATCGTCGGCAGCAGCCCGGCCACGGTGAAAAAGCACCTCGAACGCATCTTCGCCAAGCTGGGCGTGGAGACGCGCACTGCGGCCGCGGCCATGGCCATGGCGCGGCTGCCGGCGTGATGGAAATTGGCAATCTGCGCCATCCAGATTTCCAACCCACGGCAGGCGTTGGCATGCCTACACTGAACGGCATGACGCTGGAAAACTCCTCTCCCTCCGCCCTTGACGATTCGACCCTGGCCTTTGCCGACAAGGTATTCGATGCCGCCCGCACGGGCGACGCCGACAGCCTCGCGCAATGGCTGGCCGCGGGCCTGCCGCCCGATCTGCGCAACGCCAACGGCGACAGCCTGCTGATGCTGGCCAGCTACCACGGCCATGCGGCCGCGGCTGCGCTGCTGCTCCAGCATGGCGCCGATGCGGCGCTGGCCAATCTGCGCGGCCAGACGCCTCTGGCCGGTGTGGCGTTCAAGGGCGATCTGGCGATGGCAGAACTGCTGCTCGACCATGGCGCGGGCGTTGACAGCCCTTCGCCCGACGGCCGCACGCCGCTGATGTTCGCGGCCATGTTCAATCGGCTGGACATCATGCGCCTGCTGATCGCGCGCGGCGCGCGGGTCGATGCCACCGACGCGCAAGGCACGACGCCGCTGGGCTGCGCGCTGGCGATGGGGGCGCAGGAGGCGGCGGCGGTGTTGCGCGGGTAGGGTGGATGGAGTGCCTTTACCCGCCGTTCGTCCTGAGCCCGTAGAAGGATGAACGGCCTGCGCTCGGATGCTCCCCGGGCCGCAGATGTCTCACCTCGATCACGACCATTCGCCGTGACGCTTCGTCCAGCAATTGGTCGATCTTCCGGCAATTTTCCCCATCCAGATTTGCATCCCACTCATCCAGCATGACCAAGGTCGGCGCCAGGGAAAGCACATTCTCGATTTCCTTGACGCGTCGCTGACCCGTCGAAAGACCGTTGTCGGTGTCGAGAAAGCCGGTCTCCGCCCCAAGCAACAGCGCATCAGCCCGCATCTCCTTGATCATCTTCAGCAAGGTGGACTTGCCCGAGCCATTGGCCCCGCTCACGCTCCAGCGCCCGCGCGGCAACTGGTTTTGCCGCAATGCCTCCAGCAGTTCGGCAGGCACCCAATGCCTTTGTAGACCCTGTATGGAAATGGCTTGCAGCGAAAGCTGATGCAAGTCGAATCTTTCCAGCCCGGCGCAGAACGCATCGAGATTGCGCAGCTTGGCCTTGATAAGGAAGAACTGGCTCAGATAGACGCTCAGTGCATGCACATTGCCAAACACCTGCAGGCTGCGCGGAAGCAGCGCGACCAGCGCTCCGGCGATGGCGGCGGTGAACAGATCGGTGAAACGCAAGACGCCGATCAAGGCCAGTGTGGCAAGGATGATGGGGCCGCAGGCAACCACCTGCTCCAGCAATACATACTGGTTGAGTTCGCCAAAGTAGCGCTGCATTTTTGCGTCCAGCGTGCGAAACCCTTGCGCGCGCATTCCGGCGGAGCCAAACAGGGAGCGCGTCCAGGCCGGCTCGATGGCCAGCAACGCGTCCAGGCGTCGGCGCTGCATGGCGCCTGCAAGGATCTCAATCCTGTGGCGCAGCAGCATGCTGACAACCAGCGACGCCATCAGCGAAGCCATGATGGCAGCTGCAATTTGCCAGCCCATGGCCTCACAGAACACCGCCAGCGTAAAAAGAATATTCAAGCCCACCGACAGCATCTCGAGATGAAAGTTGCAGGCATGCACGATGGTGGATAGCGCCTCTGCGCCCAGCCATTGGGCAATGGATTTCTTGTTGTCCTCCGATGCGTATTCCAGGCTTTTGGTCGCATCAAGAAGGGTGGCTTGGGTGTAGTTGTGCCAGATCCGATTGGCGGCGCGCGCGGTCAGCAGGCTTGCCGCCGAGCTGGTGACATAAGCCATTAGCGCGAAGCCGAAGAACAGCGAAATATCGCGCAACACGCGATCGATGTCCCCGGCAGCCAGCGCTGCACCGGCGCGTGCGATGAAGTAGCTGGAGAACGCAAGCAGCAATTGCTGGCACAGGGCCAGGCCCAGGGCCGAAAGAAAGCGTGGGTCGTAAAGCATGGTGGGGTACGCCCATGAAAGCCGTGATTGGCTGGGATACTGAACCGTTCTCTCGGCCATTCCATGCCGGAACATGGCGCATTTTTCCCGAGGTGCAGCAACTGCGAGACGCGAATTTGTCCGCGCAGTTGGATTGCAGTTCGTTTTTATTGTTAATACAATCTGTTCATGCTGGTCGAATTCGATCCCGCCAAGAACGCCAGGAACATCGCCGAGCGCGGACTGTCTTTTGCTTGGGCCGGCGAATTTGCTTTCAGCAGCGCCGTCATCGCGGTGGACCGCCGCAAGGCATACCCCGAAGTGCGCTATGTCGCCCTGGGCATGCTTCATGCACGGCTGCATGTGCTGTGCTTCACGCCCATAGACGGCGGGATTCGAGTGATCAGTTTTCGCAAGGCAAACAGCCGGGAGATCAAGGCATATGAACAAGCGCACCCCACTGATTGAAGACGACGGCGAGGTCCGGGAACTGTCTGCCGAGGACATGGCCGAATTCCGACCCGCGGCCGAAGTCTTGCCAGCCGCCTTGGCAAGGACGCTGCGTGTACGTGGGCCGCAGAAGGCGCCCACCAAAGTGGCTACGACCATCCGTTTCGATCAGGATGTGCTGGCCGCGCTCAAGGCCACAGGCAAGGGCTGGCAGACGCGGGCGAACGATCTGCTGCGGGCGGATATAGAGGCGGGGCGGTTGTAATCCGTCCCTGCCTTGTAGCCGGGAAATCAGTCAGTACGCGTTCCTGGCGCGCGGCACATACGCCATCCGGCGTATATCGAAAAACCGGCCGGCTCCCTAGCATTGGTCCCATGGTGCTGAACAAAGCCGATGGCGTTTGCGGCACCTGTCCAACCACCTCAGGAGCCGCTGACCATGCACCGTCGTTTCACCCTTCAATCCCTGGCTGCCGCCGCAGCCGTTGCCGGCCTGGGCTTTGGCGCGATGCCGGCGTGGGCCGCGGACACCATCAAGATCGGTGTGCTGCACAGCCTGTCGGGCACGATGGCGATTTCCGAAACCGTGCTCAAGGACACGGTGCTGATGGCCGTCGATGAAATCAATGCCGCGGGCGGCGTGCTGGGCAAGAAGCTCGAGCCCGTGGTTGTCGACCCGGCGTCGAACTGGCCGCTGTTTGCCGAGAAGACCAAGCAGCTGCTGGGCCAGGACAAGGTCGCCGTGATCTTCGGCGGCTGGACCAGCGTCAGCCGCAAGTCGGTGCTGCCCGTGGTCGAGGAAATGAACGGCCTGCTGTTCTATCCCGTGCAGTACGAAGGCGAGGAGCTGTCGAAGAACGTGTTCTATACCGGCGCGGCGCCCAATCAGCAGGCGATTCCGGCGGTCGACTACCTGATGAGCAAGGACGGCGGCGGCGCCAAGCGCTGGGTGCTGCTGGGCACCGATTACGTCTACCCACGCACCACCAACAAGATCCTGCGCGCCTACCTCAAGACCAAGGGCGTGAAGGACAGCGACATCGACGAGAAATACACGCCGTTCGGCCACAGCGACTACCAGACCATCGTTGCCGACATCAAGAAGTTCAGCCAGGGCGGCAAGACGGCCGTGGTCTCGACCATCAATGGCGACTCCAATGTGCCGTTCTACAAGGAACTGGGCAATGCGGGCCTCAAGGCCACCGATGTGCCCGTCGTCGCCTTCTCGGTGGGTGAGGAAGAGCTGCGCGGCGTGGACACCAAGCCGCTGGTCGGCCACCTCGCCGCCTGGAACTACTTCATGTCGATCAAGAACCCCGAGAACACGGCGTTCATCAAGAAGTGGAGCGACTACGCCAAGGCCAAGAACATCGCCGGCCACAAGGACAAGCCGCTGACCAACGACCCGATGGAAGCCACCTACATCGGCATCCACATGTGGAAGCAGGCCGTCGAGAAGGCCAAGTCCACCGACGTCAACAAGGTCATCGCGGCCATGGCCGGCCAAACCTTCAAGGCGCCCAGCGGCATCGTCAGCAAAATGGACGAGAAGAACCACCATCTGCACAAGAACGTGTTCATCGGCGAGATCAAGGCCGACGGCCAGTTCAATGTGGTCTGGAAGACGCCCGCGCCCATCAAGGCCAAGCCCTGGAGCCCGTACATCCCCGGTAACGACAAGAAGAAAGACGAGCCAGAAAAGAAGTAAGCACCCCCTGAGCGACTACGTCGCTTCCCCCTCTCAACCTTCGGTGGAGGGGGACGGCAGCCTCGCTGCGGGGCGGCCCTTGCTCGCTGCCCCCTTGCTGGGGCACGCCAGTTTCAAAGGCTGAGGGCAGGGCAGACGCCATGGATAACTTACTTTGGAATCGGCACACCATGCTTGGAAACTTTCTGACCACCGGCTTGCGTCCGGCCTTCGCAGTCCTGCTGCGCCGGGCCGCACTCGCCTGTGCGCTGCTGGGCGCCACGGCCGCACAGGCGCTCACGCCCGCGCAGGCGCTGGCCATGGCCCAGGGCGACTCGGATGCTCGCATTGCCGCCATCCAGTCGGCGCTGCAGCAACCCGATGCGCCGCTGGGCTCCTATCTGCGCGCCATGGCCGATGACGCCGTCGTGGTCGCCGATGGCCGCGCGCTCATTGTGCAGGGCGGCCAGGCCAGCGACCCGGTCACGGGCGCGGCCACCGCGCTGCCCGAAGGCGCCGAAGACGTCATGAACAACAATCGGCTGCGCGGCGAGATCTCGGCCGCGCTGGCCGCGCTCAATCTGTTCGCGCCCGATGTCGCGCTGCGCCGCGACGCCGCGCAGGCCATGCTCAAGCAGTCATCGCCCGCGGCCATTCCGCTGCTCGAACGCGCGCTGGCCGCCGAAAAAGACAACGCTGTGCGCCAGTCGCTGGAACTCGCGCGCTCCGCCGCGCTGCTGGGCAGCGACGACACGCTGCAGCGCCGCGATGCGGCCGCCGCGCTGGGCGAAAGCGCCGCACCGCAGGCCCGGCTGCTGCTGCAGACACGAATTTCCGAAGAAAGCGACGAGCGCGTGCAGGCGCAATTGCGCCGTTCGCTGGCGCAGGTCGATGACCGCCTGGCCTGGGGCGAGCGCCTGGGCGTGGTGTTCACCGGCATCAGCCTGGGCTCCATCCTGCTGCTGGTGGCGCTGGGCCTGGCCATCACCTACGGCCTGATGGGCGTGATCAACATGGCGCATGGCGAGCTGATGATGATCGGCGCCTACGCGACCTACATGGTGCAGAACCTGTTCCAGGCCTATCTGCCCAACGCCTTCGACTGGTATCTGCTCGCGGCCGTGCCTCTGTCATTTCTCGCCGCGGCCGCCGTGGGCGCGCTGATGGAGCGCACGGTGCTGCGCTTTCTCTACGGCCGCCCGCTCGAGACGCTGCTGGCCACCTGGGGCATCAGCCTGGTGCTGATGCAGACGGTGCGCACCTTGTTTGGCGCGCAGAACGTGGGTGTCGAGAACCCCATCTGGATGAGCGGCGGCTGGCAGCTGCTGCCCAATCTGACGCTGCCGCTCAACCGCCTGGTGATCATCGTCTTCGCGGCCGCGGTGCTGCTGGCGATGGCCTGGACCATCAGCCGCACGCGCCTGGGCCTGTTCGTGCGCGGCGTGACGCAGAACCGTGCCATGGCCGCCTGCGTGGGCGTCAACACGGCACGCGTAGACACCATGGCGTTCGCGCTGGGTTCGGGCGTGGCCGGCCTGGCGGGCTGCGCGCTGAGCCAGGTGGGCAATGTCGGCCCGGACCTGGGCCAGAGCTACATCGTCGATGCCTTCATGGTCGTGGTGCTGGGCGGCGTGGGCCAGTTGCTGGGCACGGTCTATGCGGCACTGGGCCTGGGCATCCTGGGCAAGTTCCTCGAAGGCTGGACCGGCGCGGTGCTGGCCAAGATCGCGGTGCTGGTGTTCATCATCATCTTCATTCAAAAACGACCCCAAGGTATTTTTGCAATGAAGGGCCGCAGCGCGGAGGCTTGATATGCAGCTGAATTCTTCTTCTCCCTCTGTCGTGCTGCCCGGCCCCAAGCCATTGCTGTCGCGCCGCGGCTGGGCGGTGTTTCTGGTGGCGCTGGTGACCGTCTGCGCCGTCGCGCCGCTGCTCAATCTGTGGGTGCCCGCGGGCAGCGCCTTCCATATGTCGGACTACGCGGTCTCGCTGGTCGGCAAGATCATGTGCTACGCGATCTGCGCGTTGGCCATGGATCTGATCTGGGGCTATGCAGGCATTCTGAGCCTGGGCCATGGCCTGTTCTTTGCGCTCGGCGGCTATGTGATGGGCATGTATCTGATGCGCCAGATCGGCGCCGACGGCAACTCGGGCAGCGCCTTGCCCGACTTCATGGTGTTCCTCGACTGGAAGGAACTGCCCTGGCACTGGCAGCTCAGCGGCAGCTTCATCGCGACGCTGTTCCTGGTGGTGGCGGTGCCCGGCCTGGTGGCCTTTGTGTTCGGCTACTTTGCCTTCCGCTCGCGCATCAAGGGCGTGTACTTTTCCATCATCACGCAGGCGCTGACCTATGCGGCAATGCTGCTGTTCTTCCGCAACGAGACCGGTCTGGGCGGCAACAACGGCTTCACCGATTTCAAGCGCATCCTGGGCGTGGCGATTGCCACACCGGAGATGCGCATGTTCCTGTTTGTGCTCACGGGCTGCATGCTGCTGGGCTGCTATCTGTTTGCGCGCTGGCTGGTGCAAAGCAAGTTCGGCCGCGTGCTGCAGGCGATTCGCGACGCCGAGACGCGCGTGATGTTCTCGGGTTACTCGCCGCTGCCCTACAAGCTCACGATCTGGTGCATCAGCGCCATGATGTGCGGCATTGCCGGCGCGCTCTATGTGCCCCAGGTGGGCATCATCAACCCGGGCGAAATGAGCACCGCCAACTCCATCGAGATGGCCGTGTGGGCCGCGGTGGGCGGGCGTGCGAGCCTGATCGGGCCGATTGTCGGCGCGTTCATCGTCAATGGCGCCAAGAGCTGGCTCACCGTCAGCGCACCCGAGATCTGGCTGTATTTTCTCGGCGCGCTGTTCATTGGCGTGACGCTGTTCCTGCCCCAGGGCGTCGTCGGCCTGGTGCGCCAGATGCGCGGCCTGCGCCGCTCCAAACCCGAAGCCGGAGAATTGCGATGACCCCCGATCAAATGGAAGCCGGCACCGAGCGCCTCGAAGCGCTGGCGGCGCGCCGCGCGGCCCAGGTGGCAGGTGATTCGGGCGGGCGCAGCGCGAGCTACGCGCGCGCGGCCGTGCCCGGCGAAGTCGATGTGACCCATGGCCGCATCCTCTACCTCGAAGACGTGCATGTGAGCTTTGACGGTTTCAAGGCCATCAACGGCCTGAACCTGGACATCGCGCCCGGCGAGCTGCGCTGCATCATCGGGCCGAACGGCGCGGGCAAGACCACGATGATGGACATCATCACCGGCAAGACCCGGCCCGACCGCGGCACGGTGTTCTTCGGCTCGACCATCGACCTGCTGCGCCACAACGAGCCCGAGATCGCCCAGCTGGGCATTGGCCGCAAGTTCCAGAAGCCCACGGTGTTCGAGAACCTCACGGTGTTCGAGAACCTGGAGCTGGCGCTCAAAACCCACAAGGGCGTGCGCCAGGCGATGTTCTTTCGCCTCGACAGCGCGCAAAAGGACAGGCTGGCCGAGGTGCTGCACATCATCCACCTGGCCGACGCCGTGGGGCGCCTGGCCGGCGTGCTGAGCCATGGCCAGAAGCAGTGGCTGGAGATAGGCATGCTGCTGATGCAGGAGCCCAAGCTGCTGCTGCTCGACGAGCCCGTGGCCGGCATGACCGACGAGGAAACCGTGCGCACCGCCGAGCTTTTCCTGCGCCTCAAGGGCCGGCACTCGCTGATGGTGGTCGAGCACGACATGTCGTTCATTGCCGCGATTTCGGAAAAAGTCACGGTGCTGTGCGACGGCGCGGTGCTGGCCGAGGGCCCGCTGGCCCAGGTCCAGGCCGACGAGCGCGTGGTCGAGGTCTATCTGGGACGCTAATACCGTTCGCACAAAATCATGCTTCAAGTCCAGAACCTTCACCAGTACTACGGCGGCTCGCACATCCTGCGCGATGTGAGCCTGCGCGCCGAGCCCGGCCAGGTCACCGTGCTGCTCGGGCGCAACGGCGTGGGCAAGACCACGCTGCTCAAGAGCCTGATGGGCCGCGTGCCGATTCGCAGCGGCTCCATCGAATGGCAGGGGCGGCAGATTGCCGGCCTCACGGCCTATGAGCGCGCACGCGCCGGCATTGGTTTCGTGCCTCAGGGGCGCGAGATCTTTGCGCGGCTCACGGTGCAGGAGAACCTGCGCATGGGCCTGGCCTACTGCAGCGGCTCGACGCCGATTCCCGAGGATCTGTTCGAACTGTTTCCGGTACTCGCGCAGATGCTGCAGCGCCGCGGCGGCGATCTCTCGGGCGGCCAGCAGCAGCAACTCGCCATTGCGCGCGCGCTGGCGCCCGGCCCCAAGCTGCTGATTCTCGATGAGCCCACCGAAGGCATACAGCCCAGCATCATCAAGGACATAGGCCGCGTGATCCGCATGCTGGCACGCGAGCGCGGCATGGCGGTGCTGCTGTGCGAGCAGTACTACGACTTTGCCGAGGAACTGGCCGATCAGTACCTGGTGATGCAGCGTGGCGCGGTGATTGCCCAGGGGCCGGGCAGTGAGATGCAGGAGAAGGGCATCCGCGATCTGGTCGCGATTTGAATTGCTGCCATTTTGCGCGACGTCTAAAACTGGCGCGGCCCAGCAAGGGGGCAGCGAGCAAGGGCCGCCCCGCAGCGAGACTGCCGTGCCTGGCCGGCCGCCCCCCTCCACCGAAGGATGAGAGGGGGAAGCGGGCTCGGCGCCTGCCGCGTAAGCCGCTCAGGGGGTGTGCATTTCCCCCAGCGAAATCCCTATATCCCGCGCCATCACCAGCAGGCCATCGTCCAGCGCAATGGTGCGCTGCACATTCGCCACGCGCGAAATCTCCACGCTGCCGATCTGTCCGCCCTGCAGCGTGACCATGCGCCCGAACGCCCCGCGGATCACCAACTGCGCCGCGTGGTGGCCGAAGCGCGTGGCGAGCACGCGGTCGAACGGCGTGGGATCGCCGCCGCGCTGCACATGGCCCAGCACCGTGGTGCGCACTTCGCTCTTGAGGTGGGGCTGCAGCCGCTCGCGCAGCACATGGCCCACGCCGCCCAGGCGCACCGGATCGGGACTGTGGGCGATGCGTTCGCGCACCGTCTGGCTCGCGCCGCTTTCCTTTGCGCCTTCGCCTATGCAGATGATGGTGTAGCGCTGGCGCGCCTCGCGTGCGCGGCATACGTCGATCACCGCCTGCAGGTCGTAGTCGATCTCGGGCAGCAGGATGATGTCGGCCGCGCCGGCAATGCCGGACTCTAGCGCCAGCCAGCCCGCGTGCCGGCCCATGGTCTCGACGATCATCACGCGGTGGTGGCTCATCGCCGTGCTCTCTATGCGCCGCAGGCTGTCCGTGACGGTGGCCACGGCGGTGTCGAAGCCGAAGCTGCGCTCGCAATTGGCAATGTCGTTGTCTATGGTCTTGGGCACGCCCACGCAGCGCAGGCCTACTTTCTCCAGCCCATGGGCCAGGCTCATCGTGCCGTCGCCGCCAATCGCCACGACCACGTCCAGACCCAGTGCCTGGATGTTCCTGCCGGTCTGCGCAAGCGTTGCCGCGTCCCGCAGCGGGTTGGCGCTGTTGCTGGTGCCCAGGATGGTGCCACCCTGGTGCAGGATGCCCGAGACCTCGTCCCAGGCCAGCGGCTTGACGCGTGGGTTCTCGCCCATCAGGCCTTCGAAGCCGTCGGCAATGCCCAGCACTTCGGCGTTGCCGTGGTGAATCAGCGATTTGGTCACGGCGCGGATGACGGCATTGAGGCCGGGGCAGTCGCCGCCGCCGGTAAGGATGGCTACGCGCATATCAATGGAGGTATTTCTGCATGGCGGGGGTTGCGGAGGACCGGATGAAGCCAGGCATTTTGCGCCAGAAAGCACACGGACCGGCACATCCTTCAAGCCAAGTCCATTTCATAAATCGCTTCTAACTTGTTGATAAATAATTGCTATTGATTATGTGACTGAACCTTACGTTGGAACCTGCCTGAAGGAATCGTTACTTATGAACGCAGCCGCTTCCCGCCACCAGCCTGGGGTTTTGGATGCAGAAGCAGCGGTGTCGTCTGTCGAGCGTCGCATCGTGATCTGCAGGTTTGGACCAGAGAAGAAAAGTGGCAGTGAATGACCATCCGCCCAGCGCCTTAAGGATTTGACCTATGCATCGCCACTCTTCCATGAACCGTGTCTACCGTCTGGTATGGAACGAAGCCACAGGGCTCTGGGTAGCGGTAGCGGAGATGGCCCGGGGGCGGGGCAAGTCGGGCACCGGGCGCCGGCGGCTGGCGGCGCTGCTGGCGCTCAACATCGGCGCCGTGACGCTGCCGCCGGCGCTGGCCGGACCCCTGGACGGTATTGTCATTGACCGCCGCACCCAGACCACCTTGAGCCCTGTCGGCAACAACGTGGACATCCGCACTCAAACTATCAAGGGCGTCAACGCATTCAACTCCTTTTCCAAGTTCGATGTGCAAGCCGGCGTGACCGCCAACATGCATCTGCCGACGGGCGCCAGCAACTTGATCAATCTGGTCAGCGGCTCGCGCAGCCAGATTGACGGAGTGCTCAACTCCATGCGCAATGGCGCGATTGGCGGCAACGTCTGGTTTGTCAATCCGCATGGGCTGATGGTGGGTAACAGCGGTGTGGTCAATGTTGGCTCCCTGCATGTCAGCACGCCAACGCAGCAGTTCGTCGACCACTTCTTCCGCGCGGGCCTGCCGGACGACGCATCGGTGGCGCAACTGCTCGGTGGCACGGCACCGCGCAACCCGAACAGCCTGGTTTCCATTCAAGGCCGCATCAATGCCGTCAACGGCGTGGCGCTGAGCGCAGGTGCCATCCAGGTCAGCGGCGCCATCTACAGCGGCTCGAAGTTCGTCGGGCCGCAGCCCGCGTTCCACCAGATAGTCAATGCGCAAGGAATGGCCGCGGCCACGTCGGTGGTCGTTCAAGGTGGAACCATACAGATCGTCGCCGACGGCGAGGCCACTGTCGGCGGCACATTGAGCGCTGGAAAATCCGGTGACATCACCCTGACGGCAGCGAATGTTGCGGTCAGCAAAGGCGCCACCGTCATCTCCAATGCCGAGCCCGGCAGCGGCTTGAGCGCTGGCAACGTGCGCTTGAGCGCGAGGCAGGAACAAGGGGGTATGGCGAGCATTGATGTCGGCAATGCCGTCATCTCTGGCCGCAACGTCACGCTGGAAGCCGTGTCGACGCTGAACGATGCATCGCAGCAGATGTCCCGCGGCCTGCAGCAGGCCGTGGCCGAGGCGCGCATCCGGCTGGACTCCGCCGATGTCAGGGCCTCGGACGACCTGGCCATACGCACGCAGTCCACGGTCAACACCGCCACCTATACCGGTGAAGCCTTGTCACTGTCGGTGCAGCGCGTGTCGTCGCGGGCCAGCGTCGATGTGGTCGGTGCGACCAAGCTGGTGGCAGGCCGCGATGCCGCGCTGACCGCGTCCTCGAACGTCACGACCGACGTCAAACCCGCGGCGGCGGGGCAAGATCGCGCCGGCGATGCCTCGGTCGCGGTTTCCGATGTCTACAGCGCCGCGAAAGTGCATGTCGGCGACTCTGTGTTCCAGGTGGAGCGCGGACTGGCGCTGCGGGCCAGCAACATCGTGAGCGTCAACGTGGTCGCGGATGCCGCCGCGGCCGGCGACAAGGCCGGCGGCGCCAGCGTTGCGGTCAGCAAGCTGCGCACCGACACCACGGTCCTGGTCGATGGCGCGACCGCGATCGATGCGGGCGCCTTGGCGCTGCATGCGCTGTCGCAAAACAGTGTGTCCGTCACCGCCAAGGCGGCGGCGCAGGGCGCTGACAAGGACCAGAGCGGCAGCAGCAAAGCCAGCCAATACCTGGCCGACTACCAGGACAACGCCAGGACCGCCGACAGCGATGCCAAGGCCCCGGCGCAAAGCGATGCCAGCGGCATCAAGGTGGTCGGGGCGCTGGCGATCAGCGACCTCGAGAGCACGACCGAGGCAAGCCTCGCTTCTGCGCAGGCGGCCAGCGTCGACGGTGCGGTGTCGCTGCTGAGCCAGTCGGCCAACAATGCGGCAGTCAATGCCGACGCCAGCAGCGCCAATGGCGCCACCGGTGTGGCGACGGCCGTGGGCATCAATCTGGGCCGGGCCGCGAACACCGCGGAACTCGCTCAAGCGCTGGGCGCGCACAGCCTGTCGGTGTCGGCCGGCCTGGCGCCGGATGCCGCCAGCAGCGCTTTCACCACCAACGCCGTTTCCGGTGCGGGCGCGAGCAATGTGGGCCTGGCAGGCGCGCTGGGCGTGAATGCGGTGGACATGTCGACCGCTGCGCGGCTGGCGCAGGGCGCGTCGTTCATCGGCATCGATGGCAGTGGCGCGGTATCGCTGCAAGCCCTGGGCAATACATCTTCCACGGTCAGCGCCAAGCCCGCTGAATCGACGACCGGCGACAAGGTGGGCATAGGCGCATCGGCCGCGGTCAATGTGGTCGCCAACCGCACGGCTGCGGACATCGTTGCCGGCGCAAGCTTGAAGGATGCCGGAAATGTGGGGCTGGACGCATCGGGCCAATACAGCACGTCGACCACGGCCGAAGCCGGGGCCGAAGGCGGCATCGCGCTGACCCCGGCATCCGCCACGGCCATTGTGAGCAACAACACCAGTGCGCGCATCGGCAGCGACCTGGAGATCACGGGAAATCTGAACGTGCGAGCCCAGCAAAAGTCCGCCAGCACGACGACGGCCAAGGGCAGCGCGGTGGGCGGCAAGGCCGCCATCGGCGCGGCCGTGGGCGTGGCCCTGGTGGACGATGTGGTGGAGGCCACGGGCGCAAAGAACATCAGAGCCGGCGGCGCGGCGGCGTTCGATGCGCGCGGGGAATCGGCCAGCACGGTGGCCGTGGTGGCCAGTGCCAGCGGCGGGCACAAGGCCGCCGATGCGGGCAGCAAGGAAGACGCGAATGTAGACGGCAAGATAGCCAAGCAGCTGGACTTCGCAAAAAAGAACCAAACCGCCAACGGCATCGGCGACAGCGAACAGAAAGCCGCGACGGAAACCGCCGTGGCGGATCAAAAGGACGGCAAGGCCTCGGCCAGCACCAGCGAAGGCAAGGTATCCGTGGCCGCCGCCGCGGGTCTGAACCTGCAGAATTCGCGCACCAAAGCCAGCCTGGCCGACGGTGTCTCGGTCACGACCGTCGGTGCCCTCACGCTGGACGCCAGGAACAAGGTGGATGGACTGCTCACTGCCGATGGCAGCGCGCTGCCCGTGGCCCAGGGCGATGGGACGGTGGCGGGCAGCACGACCAAGGTGGGCATTGGCGCAGCCGTGGCCGTGAACCGCGTGCGCTCGGCGGCGCAAGCCTTGCTGGGCCAGAACGTCACCATCAATGCAAAGAGCGTGGCGCTGGACGCGGCTCTGACCCATACCGCGCTGGCACAGACCACCTCCGGTGCGGGCGCAAGTGCCGTGGGCCTGGCCGGTGCGCTGGCCCTGAACCTGTCCGATGCCTCCAGCCAGGCCGAGATGGGCGGGAATGGCGCGTTGAACACCACCGGCGGCGATGTGGCCGTGACGGCGGCCAGCACCAGCGACAACAGCGCCAAGGCCACGCCACATGCACCGGTCACCGGCGACAAGCTGGGCATTGGTGCCTCGGCGGCAGTCAATGTGGTGGCCAACCGCACCGAGGCCGACATCGGGGCCGGCACCACGCTGGCGGGCGCCAAGAATGTAACCCTTGACGCCAAGGCCGATCACAAGACAACCACGACCGCCGAAGCCGGTGTCGATGGTGGCGTGGCCATCACGCCCGCAGCCGCCGTGGCCGTGGTGAGCAACGCCACTTCCGCGCATCTGGGCACAACGTCCGCTGCGCTGAGCGGAAATCTGGAGGTGGTAGCCCAGCAAAAATCCGTCACCACCACCACCGCCAAGGGCAGCGCCGTGGGCGGCAAGGCCGCCATTGGCGCAGCCGTGGGCGTGGCGGTTGTCGATGATCTGGTGCAGGCCATGGGCGGCAATGTCATTGACGCCGGCGGTGCGGTGAAGTTTGACGCCCAGGGGGCATCGGCCAGCACGGTGAATGTGGTGGCCAGCGCCACGGGCGGGCACAGGAATGCCGACGCCGGCAGCAAGGAAGATGCAAGCGTCGATGACAAGGTGGCCAAGCAGCTGGACTTCGCCAAGAAGAACCAGACCGCCAATGACATTGGCGACGGCGGACAGCAGGCCTCGACCGACAAGGCCGTCGCCGATCAAAAGGCCGGCAAGGCCTCGGCCAGCACCAGCGAAGGCAAGGTCGCGGTGGCCGCGGCCGTGGGCATCAATCTGCAGAATTCCCAGGCCAAGGCGCGCCTGGCCGATGGCGTCCAGGTGACATCCGGCGGCGCGCTGACACTGGATGCAACGAACAACACCGATGGCCTGATCACCGCCGAGGGCATGGCCGGCGGCAAGGGCGACGACGCTACCAAGGTCGGCATAGGCGCTGCCGTGGCGGTGAATGTGGTGCGCTCGGCCACCGAAGCGGTGATAGGCCAGAACGCCATGCTCAATACCAAGGGCATGGGCCTCAATGCCGGCATGACCGATATCCAGGGCGATGGCTCGGACCTGGTGCATACCACGCTGGCCCAGGCCACCTCGGGCGCGGGCAGCTCGGCCGTGGGCCTGGCGGGTTCGCTGGCCTTGAATCTGGTGGACACCTCCAGCCGTGCGGCAGTGGAAGGCGGCACGACCAAGGTCGATGCCAAGGGCGGCGATGTAGCGCTGACCGCGGACAACGCCACCGACAGCAGCGCCAAGGCCACGCCACACGCGCCAGTCACCGGCGACAAGGTCGGCATTGGTGCCTCGGCGGCAATCAATGTGGTGGCCAACCGCACCGAGGCAGACATCGGGGCCGGCACCACGCTGGCGGGCGCCAAGGATGTGACCCTTGACGCCAAGGCCGATCACAAGACAACCACGACCGCCGAAGCCGGTGTCGATGGTGGCGTGGCCATCACGCCGGCAGCTGCCGTGGCCGTGGTGAGCAATACGACTTCCGCGCATCTGGGCACAACGTCCGCTGCGCTGAGCGGCAATCTGGAGGTGGCAGCCCAGCAAAAATCCGTCACCACCACCACCGCCAAGGGCAGCGCCGTGGGCGGCAAGGCCGCCATTGGCGCGGCCGTGGGCGTGGCGGTTGTCGATGATGTGGTGCAGGCCATGGGTGGCAAGACCATTGACGCCGGCGGCGCCGTGGCCTTTGACGCCCAAGGTGCGTCGGCCAGCACGGTGAATGTGGTGGCCAGCGCCACGGGCGGGCACAGGAATGCCGATGCCGGCAGCAAGGAAGATGCAAGCGTCGATGACAAGGTGGCCAAGCAGCTGGACTTCGCCAAGAAGAACCAGACCGCCAATGACATTGGCGACGGCGGACAGCAGGCCTCGACCGACAAGGCCGTCGCCGATCAAAAGGCCGGCAAGGCCTCGGCCAGCACCAGCGAAGGCAAGGTCGCGGTGGCCGCGGCCGTGGGCATCAATCTGCAGAATTCCCAGGCCAAGGCGCGCCTGGCCGATGGCGTCCAGGTGACATCCGGCGGCGCGCTGACACTGGATGCAACGAACAACACCGATGGCCTGATCACCGCCGAGGGCATGGCCGGCGGCAAGGGCGACGACGCTACCAAGGTCGGCATAGGCGCTGCCGTGGCGGTGAATGTGGTGCGCTCGGCCACCGAAGCGGTGATAGGCCAGAACGCCATGCTCAATACCAAGGGCATGGGCCTCAATGCCGGCATGACCGATATCCAGGGCGATGGCTCGGACCTGGTGCATACCACGCTGGCCCAGGCCACCTCGGGTGCGGGCAGCTCGGCCGTGGGCCTGGCGGGTTCGTTGGCCCTGAATCTGGTGGACACCTCCAGCCGTGCGGCAGTGGAAGGCGGCACGACCAAGGTCGATGCCAAGGGCGGCGATGTAGCGCTGACCGCGGACAACGCCAGCGACAGCAGCGCCAAGGCCACGCCGCACGCGCCAGTCACCGGCGACAAGCTGGGCATTGGCGCATCGGCGGCAATCAATGTGGTGGCCAACCGTACAAACGCAGAGCTTGCGGATGGAACCACGCTGACAGGCGCCAAGAATGTAAACCTTGACGCCAAGGCCGATCACAAGACAACGACGACCGCCGAAGCCGGTGTCGATGGTGGCGTGGCCATCACGCCCGCAGCCGCCGTGGCTGTGGTGAGCAACACAACATCAGCGCATCTGGGCACGACGTCCGCTGCGCTGAGCGGCAATCTGGATGTCAGTGCCCAGCAGAAATCCGTCACCACCACCACCGCCAAGGGCAGCGCCGTGGGCGGCAAGGCGGCCATTGGCGCAGCCGTGGGCGTGGCGCTGGTCGATGATGTGGTGCAGGCCACGGGCGGCAATGTCATTGACGCCGGTGGTGCGGTGAAGTTTGACGCCCAGGGGGCATCGGCCAGCACGGTGAATGTGGTGGCCAGCGCCACGGGCGGGCACAGGAATGCCGACGCCGGCAGCAAGGAAGATGCAAGCGTCGATGACAAGGTGGCCAAGCAGCTGGACTTCGCCAAGAAGAACCAGACGGCCAATGGCATTGGCGACGGCGAACAGCACGCCTCGACCGACAAGGCCGTCGCCGATCAAAAGGCCGGCAAGGCCTCGGCCAGCACCAGTGAAGGCAAGGTGGCGGTGGCCGCCGCTGCGGGCATCAATGTGCAGAACTCCGTGGCCCAGGCCCGTCTGGACGATGGCGTCAAGTTGAGCGCCGGCGGTGCATTGACGCTGGCTGCAAGCAACAACACCGACGGCCTGATCACCGCCGAGGGCATGGCCGGCGGCAAGGGCGATGACGCCACCAAGGTGGGCATTGGCGCTGCCGTGGCGGTGAATGTGGTGCATTCGGCGGCCGACGCCCTGGTGGGCCGGAACGCCAGCATCCGCGCCAAGGGGCTGAGCCTCAGCGCGGGCATGAGCGACGCTGCGGGCGATGGGTCGGACCTGGTGCACACCACGCTGGCGAAAGCGACCTCGGGCGCGGGCAGCAGCGCGGTGGGCCTGGCCGGTTCGCTGGCCCTGAATCTGGTCGATACGTCGAGCCGCGTGCTGGTGCAGGACGGCGCGAGCGTCGATGCGGGGCAGGGCGCGGTGGCGCTGTCGGCCAGCGGCCATACCGATGCCACGGCATCGGCCACGCCGCATGAGGCCAGCGTGGCCGCCGGCGGCAAGGTGGGCATAGGTGCGTCCGTGGCGGTCAATGTGCTGGGCAACCGCGTGCAGGCCGAGCTGCAGGATGGCGCGCAGCTCACCGCGCCCGGCCATGTGACGCTGGACGCCGCTGCCACGCACAAGACCACCACCACGGCCGAGGCTGGCTCGGCCGGCGGCGTGGCCATCACGCCGGTGGTGGCCCTGGGCCTGGTCAACAACAGCACGGTCGCGCGCCTGGGCAGCGGCAATGCGCTGGCGAATGCCGCCAGCGTGGCGGTTTCGGCGCAGCAGGCTACGGCCACGAGCACCACGGCCAAGGGCAGTGCCAAGGGCGAGTCCGCGGCCATAGGCGCAGCGGCGGCGGTGGCGCTGGTCAATGATGTGACGCGGGCCACGACCGACCGCGACATCACCGCGGCCCGCGGCGACGTGGCGTTCATGGCGCAGTCGTCCTCGACCACCAAGACGGTGTCGATTGCCAGCTCCAAAGGCGGCAAGGCCGACGACCAGGCCGGCACCACCGGCGCCGATGGCAAGAAGGTCGAAGACGCGACGCTGAATGAAAAGATCGCCAACCAGCTGACCTTCGGCCAGCAGACGCAGGCCAAGAACAACGTCGGCAGCGCCGAGCAGAAGTCCGCTACCGATGCTGCCGCGGCGGACCAGCCTTCGGCCGAGTCGAATGAAGGCAAGGTGTCGGTGGCCGCTGCGGCCTCGGTCAATGTGGTTGACGTGCAAACCTCGGCGACGATTGGCGCCGGGCGCACTGTTGCCGCGGCCGGCGCGCTGGACATCCAGGCCCGCGGCAATACCGACAGCGAAGCCAAATCGGACGGCTCCGCCGTGGGCAAGACGGCGCAGGTCGGCATAGGCGCGGCGGTGTCGGTGAACAAGGTGGACAGCCATACGCTGGGCGCCATCGGCGACAACGCCACCATCAGCGCCAAGGGCGTGCATCTGGGCGCCGGCATGACCGATATGGCCGACGACCAGACCCATACCCTGCACGCCGAAGCCGTTTCAGGCGCAGGCGCCAGCAAGGTGGGCATTGCGGCATCGCTGGCCTTGAACCTGGCCAACACCTCCAGCCGGGCGCAGATCGGCAGCGGCGCAACGCTGAACGCCAACGGCGGCAATGTGTCGCTGGGCGCGACCGACCGTGCGGACTACGTGGCCAAGGCCACACCGACGCTTGCCGGTGGCGCCAGCGGCGGCAATGTGGGCGTCGGCGTCTCGGCGGCGCTGAACGTGATTGGCGCCGATGCCGTGGCCCATATCGGGCAGAACGCGCAGGTTCTCGGTGCGCGCGATCTCACGCTTTCGGCGACTTCGGAGTCCGACAGCGAGACGCTGGCGACGGCTGGTGCGGAGGGTGGAAAAGTGGCGTTTGACGCCGCGGTCGCGACCACCACACTGAACCAGAACACGACGGCGTCAATCGCCGCGGGCAATGCGATCAGCGCCAGCGGCAATGTGGCGCTGCAGGCCAGCAGCCGGGGCGAGCACAGCGCCACCGCCAAGGGCGAAGCCAAGTCCGGCACGGTGGCCGTCGGCGCATCGGTGGGGGTGATCACCAGCCGCAGCACCACGCAGGCCACGCTTGACCGTGACCTGACGGCGGGCGGCGGGCTGGATATTGCAGCGGCGTCGAAGCGTTCCTATGTCTCCGACGCGAGCGCCAGCGCGGGCGGGTCGCTGGCCAAGGAAATGTATGACCTGTACAAGGGGCAGTCCCAGAGCGCGGCCAGCACCAAGGCGCTCGAAGGCAGCCAGGATGCGCAAACCAACCAGGCCACCCAGGGCGGCGGCAAGGTCGCGATCGCGGCCGCGGTCGGTTTGGCGGTGATTGCCGACAAGGTGGATGCCTCGGTGGCCGGTGGCCACCAGCTGGCTACGGGCGGCGCGATCGATGTGAGCGCCAGCCAGGACAGCAACTTCCGCGCGCGCGGTGCTGGCGATGCGGTGAGCGCGGCGAGCAAGGCCGGCGTGGGCGTGGGCGTGGGCATTGCCGTCTCCAACAGCAGCACCTCGGCACAGCTCGGCGACCACACCCATATCACCGGCGCGCAGGACATCAGCGTCACGGCCGAGTCGACGCAGAACCGCGATGCCGCATTTGCCAACCGGCTCACGGCCGAAGGCATTGCCGGCGCGGGCGGCAACAAGGTCGGCGTCGCGGGCGCGTTCGCGGTGGCGGTATCGAATGCGCAGACAGCGGCCACCATGGGCGCCCACACGCAGATCGACAAGGCAGGCGACATCCGCCTGCAGGCGCACAACACCAGCATGCTGGGTGCCAAGGCCTGGGCCGGCGCCGTTGGCGGCAACGTCGGCGTCGGGGCCTCGGTGGCGACGGTGGTCTCGAACAACGAATACCGCGCCAGCATAGGCAGCGGCAGCGACATCAGCGCCGACAGCCTGGCGCTGCAGGCGCAGAACAGCCAGGTCGCCCCGGGCACGTTCCGGCTCAAGGTCGACGGCATCAGCGACATCAAGACGATTCCCGACCAGCTCACCAAGGGCGCGCTGCTGGGCGGCGCCAACTATTACAGCGAAGCGGCGGCGGGCGCGGCCGGCGACACGGCGGCGGTATCCGGCGCCTTCGCGGTCAATGTGTTCAGCGACCGGACGGAAACCGCCATCGGGGCGAATTCTTCCATCGACCTGGGCAGCCGCGGTGCGTTGCTGCTCGACAGCAGCAACGATACGACTTCCACGTCCATGGCGGGCGCGGCCGCGGTGGGCGGCAAGGTGGGCGTCGGCGTCTCCAGCGCGGTGGCGCGCAGCAGCAACGACACCAGCGCGCACATCGAAGCCGGCACGGTGGTGGAGAACTCCGGCAGCATTGCCCTCACGGCGCACAACCGGCAGGACATCGACCTGATCAGCTTCAGCGGTGGCATCGGGGGCAATGTGGGCGTCAGCGGCACGGCCAATGTGCTGGTGTCGAACAACCAGGCCCAGGCCTATGTGGCCGATGGCGCGGGCACCAGGCTCGCATCGCAGGGCAATCTGGCGCTCGATGCGTCCAATACGCTGGATGTGCTGAATGTCGCCAGCGGCCTGGCCGTGGGGGGCACGGCCGGCGTGGGCGTGGCCGCGGCCATCAACACCATAGAAAACTTCACGCGGGCCGCGATCGGCGACGATGTGCGCACCCAGGCGCGCGGCGCGACGATACTGACCGCCGCCGCCAGCGAAGACCTGGCGAATTTTGCGGTAGGCGCAGCCGGCGCGGGCTCGGCGGCGGTCGGCGGCGCGGCGCTGGTCAATGTGATGAACAACCAGACGACGGCACGCATAGGCGAGCGTGCGCGGGTCAACCATGGCGACCTGCTTGGCAATCAGAGTGTCAGCCTGTCGGCCAGCGACAGCACCACGCTGTTCGATGTGGTGGGCGGCGGCGGCGGCGGTGGCTCGGTGGGTGTCGGCGCGTCGAGCGATGTCAGCGTGCTGTCCAAGCAGACCCAGGCCAGCATAGGCGCCGCAGCGCAGGTCGATGCGGCGCGCAACGTGAGCCTGCAGGCCTCCTCGCACGAAGATCTGCGCGTCACCAGCATCGGTCTGGGCGTGGGCGGCTCGGCCGGCCTGGCCGGCTCGGCCGCGGCGATGTCACTGACCACCGATACCCGGGCGCGGGTGGACGATGACGCCGAGGTGCGTGCCAAGGGCAATGTGCTGGTCGCGGCCACGGGCGATTCGTCGCTGGATCTGATCACCGGCAGCGCCGCGGGCTCGGGCTCGGCGGCCGTGGGCGCGGCCGCGGGCGTGGTGGTGTTCGACAAGACGACGCAGGCCGCCATCGGCAGCCACGCCGCAGTCACCGCACTGGGCCAGGGCGCGGGCCTGAATGCCGCGACCGGGGCCTTCCACGTCGCCTACGGCAACGCCATTTCCGGCGACGGTCGCGTGGCCGACGCCCAGTTCGTGGCCACCGATGCCAACGGCGCAGCCGTGACGGACCGCTCGGTCTTCGCGGCGCTGACCAAGGAGCGCGCCGCCGATGCGCTGCAGTCGCAGGTCAACGGCCTGGCCGTGACCGCGACCAACCAGGACAGCATCAAGTCCACCACGGTGTCGGGTGCGGGCAGCGGCGCGGCGGCCATCACGCTGGGCGCGAATGTGGCCACGGTGAGCACCGATACCCAGGCCACCATAGGCAACGACACGCAGATCAACCAGGACACGGGCTTTGCCGCCGGCAATGGCGCAGCAGCCGCGGCGCAGTCGGTGCGGGTGGCGGCGGGCAACGAGCAATTCCACGTGGGCATTGCCGGCGCGGCATCGGTCGCGGGTGCCGCGGCCGTGGGCGCGGGCACGGACGTCTTCGTCGGCCACAACGCCGTGCTGGCCCAGGTGGGCGGGAACGCGCAGCTGCAGGCGGCGCGCAACGTCGACGTGCTGGCGCGCGGCCATGAAGAACTGCTGGGCATAGGCGCGGGCCTGGCGGCCTCGGGCAGCGTGGGTGTGGCCGGGTCGGTGGCCGTGGTATCCCTGAACAACAGCACGCAGGCGCGGATTGCCGGCGGCACCACCGCCGTCAACGCGGGCGGCAATGTGCAGGTCCATGCCAGCGACGATACATCGCGCGACATGGTCACGGGCGCGGCCGGCATAGGCCTGGGCGTGGCCGGCGTGGGCGCGTCGGTGGGCGTGACAAGCATCACCAAGGACACGCAGGCGGCGATAGGCAACGGCGCCACGGTGAATGCACTGGGCGGCGCCGGCACTGCTGCCGGCGCAAAAGGCCTGCTGGTGCAGGCGACATCGAGCGAAGATCTGTTCACGGTGGCCGCCAGCGGCGCGGGCGGCCTGTTTGCCGGCGTGGCCGGCGCGGTGGCGGTCGATGTGGTGCAGTCGACCACCAAGGCATCGATTGGCGACAACGCCCGCATCAACACCGGCAGCGGCGCGGCCGATGCGCTGCAGGACGTGAACGTGACGGCGCGCAATGTGCTGCACTCCAAGGCCATCGTCGGTTCGCTCGCGGGCGGCATTGCCGGCCTGGCCGGCGCGGTCGATGTGGGCATTGCGCGCAACAGTACCGGCGCCTCGATTGGTGCCGGCGCGCGGATCAACGCCAAGCGCGATGTGCAGGTCAATGCACTGGGCGAGCAGACCTACGAGAGCACGGTGGTCAGCGCTGCAGGGGGACTGGTCGGCGTCGCGGGCGGGGTGTCGGTCTACGGCATTGGCGAGCAGCTCGGCGCCGACGCGCAAAAGGAGATCTCCAAGGACAACAGCACGGCGGGCCAGCAGGCCGACCGCGAGGCGTCTGACGACAGCGTGGGCAAGATGCTCGCGGCCTCCAGCGATGCACGCATGCGTGGCGTCGCGGCGCAGGCGCAGGCGCAGCGCAGCAGCATCAAGGTGAGCAACAGCTTCACCGCCACCCAGACAGCGGGCAACTCGGCACGCGTTGGCGAGGGCGCCGTCATCAACGCCGGCCGCCATCTCGATGTGAACGCGCGCGGCATGCTGGACTTCAGCGCCAAGGCCGGCGCGCAGGCCGTGGGCGCGGTGAGTCTGGGCGCGGGCGTGGCCCTGGCCAACATCCAGCAGAACAACCAGGCGACGCTGGGCCAGAACGTGGTCGCCAACCTGGGCGGGGATCTGCGCCTGAATGCCGCGACCCTGGGGAAGGCCGGTGCCTTGGGCTTTGCCGGTACCGGCGGCATCAAGGCCGTGAACGGGGCCTATGCGGGCATCACCGATACCAGCCATACGCATGCCACCGCTGGCCATGGCCTGGTGGTCAGGAACGCCGGCGAAGTTCTGGTGCAGGCCCAGGACCAGCGCAGCATCAAGGCAAGCTCGGCCGGCGCGAGCGTGGGCGAGGTGGCCGGCGGGGCTTCGGTGGCGCAGGCCGAAGCGGGGGGCAGCACCGTGGCCTCGATTGCCGACGGCGCGCAGATCGGCGTTCAGAGCGGCGATGTCGTACGCGCCCTGAGTGTGCTGGCCAATTCGAGCATCGAGACCGAAGCCCAGGCCACGGCGTTGGCCGGGGGCATAGGCCTGGCCGCCAGCGGCGCCGTGGCGACCGCCAAGGCCAAGCCGACGGTCGAGGCAGTCATCCACGGCGGTGTGGTGAATACCGTGAACGATGTGACCGTGCGGGGCACGGCCAGCACCGCAGCCAGCGCCGATGCCAAGGGCTTGAACCTGGCGGGCGTTGCGGTGGGCCTGTCCAAGGCCGTGGCCGAAGGCATTGGCCGTATCAATGCCAGCCTGGGCAGCCAGACCCAGTTGGCGGCCCGCAACCTGAGCGTCGATGCGCGGCAGACCAGCAGCAAGATGGCCGCCCATGCGTCGGGCGCTTCCGGCGGCCTGCTGGGTGTCAACGCCACCCATGCCACTGCCAGCCAGGATGCGCGCGTCACCAGCCGGGTGGGCAACGGCAGCACGCTGGCCCTGCGCGGCACGGCACTGGTCAATGCGCTCAACACCACGCAGCAGACCGCAGAGGCCTCGGGGATTTCCGCCGGCATCGTCGCCGCGGGCTTCAACCAGGCTGCGGCCACCTCTCACAGCGAGACCGAGGCCACGCTGGGCGACGGCGTCAAGCTGTCGGGCGCCAGCGGCAATGCCCAGGCGTCCTCGCTGACCGTCACCGCCGACGGCACCGATACCAACCGGGCCAACGCCGTGGCCGGCAGCGGCGGCGTGGTCTCGGGCGTGGCGGCTTCGGCCACGACCCGCAGCACCGGCAGCACCACGGCCAGGACCGGCAGCGGCGACGCAGCACGCACGCTGGCCGTGGATACGCTCAAGGTCCAGGCCACGCATGTGACGGATTTCAACGCAAAGGTCGACAGCACCAATGCGTCCATCGTCGGCGCCAGCGGTGCCAACGCGCTCAACACCGTGGACCACAGCGTCCATGCCGGCGTCGATGGCCAGGTGCGCGCGCGCCAGGTGGATATCGACGCCGTGAACACCAGCCGCAAGGCCTGGATAGGCAGCAGCAATGGCGACGCAGCCGGCTGGAACATCAGTTCGGGCTCGGGCGGTCTGCTCGATCTGCCGGCGGCCACCAGCCAGACCACGGTCGCCCAGAGCGCGACCGCGGCCATAGGCGCGGGCGCCAACGTGCACCTGCTGGGCAGCAACAGCAAGTTCAACCTGGACGCGCTGAACACCATCGTGCTGCAGGACAAGGTCAAGCTCGACTCCGGCGGCGCCATCGCCAAGGCCAGTGCCAACTCCCGCCTGACGGTGAAGTCGGACGCCACGGCCGCCTTTGGCGACAACGCGTCGGTGGTCAGCGATCTGGGCGATATCAGCGCGGGCGCGCGCTCGGACGTGGCGCTGGACGCGCGTTCCTCGGTCAATGTCTACGGCGCGGCCGGCGCACCTTCGGGCCAGGCCCATGCCAACTACAGCGGCCAGAACAGCGCGCTTGTCGGCGGCAATGCGCGCATCGAGGCCAGCGACGGTTCGGTGCTGCTGGCCGCGGGCCAGACCACCGACGGCAAGCGCACTCACATCGATGCCGATGCGTCCGTCAATCTCTATAACAAGACCGCTTTTCCCATCAGCAGCAATCCCGATGCACAGGCCAATGTCGTCAACAACGCCAACGTGCAGCTCGCGGCCGGCAGCCAGGTCCTGACGGCGCAGGACATCGCGCTGTATGCCGAGAAAGGCACGGTCGAGACCAGCGCCAAGGGCATAGGCAAGGATCTGTACCGCGAAGCGGCAGCGACCGTCGCCAATGCCATAGGCGGCCTGTTCGGCGGCGGCGATGTGAGCTTCGACGTCAAGGGCGGCAGCACCAGCAGCACCGGCGTGGCCCAGGTCGAGGTCAACGGCACGGCGCAGACCGGCATACAGCGCAAGGCCTGGCTGACGCTGGACTACGAATGGATAGACGAACAGGGCAATGTCGTCGACAAGCCGGTCATCAAGGACGGCCAGGTGCTGTGGCGCACCAAGTTCGACAAGTCCAGCAACGTCGCGCAGCCGACGGTGCAGCGCGACAAGCTGGTCTCGGCCGGCATCCAGGAGCGCATCGACTACCTGCGCGGACTCATTTCTGCGTATATCGGCAATGACGCGGCGGTGGCCGCGTACCAGGCGCAGGTCCACTTCCTGCAGTTCAAGCTGGTCGAGCTGGGGCTGGCCAGCGGAACCTTCGACAAGGATGGCAAGCCGCTGACCTTTGAACCCTACGGCTACGGCAATCAGAAGGATCCGGCGTTTGCCCAGGTCGCCGACTATGTGAATGTGGGCGACATCCGCGTCAAGCTGGGCAATATCGACGTGCGGGGCGATGAACTCAGGGGCAGCGGCAAGCTGAACGCGCCCGGCGATGCGAGAATCGTCATCACCAACAATACGCCGGACTTCCTCGTGCTCAACAAGCTCGAGGTCGCCAGCAACGAAGGCGGCGTGCTGCGTTACAACAATGCAGTGGTCAATTCGGCCGCGGCCATCAACCGCATGAATCTCAGCGGCAGCGGCGCCGCGGGTCTGGATGTGGTGACCCGCGACACCCAGGGCGCGTCTGGTGCACCGGTGATCCAGGTGCAAAGCACCTACAAAACCGGCGACAGCCGCAACGACGTCCAGGCACCGGCGCCCGATATCCATCTCAAGGGCGACATCACCAATCTGCGCGGGGCCATCACCGTGGCCAGCAGTTCGGGCAGCATCTATACGGATGGCAGCGTCAATGGCGGCTCGGTCGATATCCGGGCCGACAAGGGCGACTTTGTGCAGAGCTACACGGACAACTTCTTCCATGTGGGGGGCGATGCGGGCGAACTCCAGGACCGCGGGGCCGCGGCCGGTCCAGGCATCGTTGCCAACGGGGGGGTCTTTCTGAGCGCGCGCTATCTGAACATCAACAGCCTGGTGCAAAGCGGCATTGCGAACTGGACCATCGACCTGCCGGCCCAGCCCCTATTGACCGGGGCGCCAGCGCTCTTCGGCCTGAGCCAGGCCCAGATCGATGCGGCACAACAGCAATATGACCTTTTTCCTCAGGTGTTTCCGTCGGTCATCGGGCTGCGCAGCAGCAACGGCAGCTATGTGAACTACAACGCCAAGACCCGGCGCATAGAAGCCACCACCAGCTGGGCCGACGCCGACATGAAAACGTCGGATTGGGCCAAGCGCACCGCAGCCCAGAGCGGTACCTACCGGCTGGTTGGCGACTACGGCAATATCGGTGCCAGCTATGACCCGAGCCAGGGCCGTTTCGTGCTCGACAACACCGAGGTGCGCGGCGGCAACATCCAGCTCTACGGGCAGATCATGAACACCTCCGACACCGGCGGTGGCGTGCTGCGCGCGCTCGACGGCTACGGGCAGATCAGCGTGAACAATGCGAGCGGGCGCGCCGTGGTGATCAACGACCTGGACACCGGCGCCGACGCCTCGGGCACGGGCCGCGGCATTGCGGGCGTGATCGACATCACCGATATCCGCAGCGTCAACGGCACCAAGGTCGTCACCCAGCGCACCGTGTACCGACGCGAGAACGGCAAGATCACCACGTCCGTCGATGGCGGTGCGCAGGTGGTGACGGGCGCCGATCGCAGCACGACCTATACGCCGCAACGCGGACTGCGCTACGGCTGGACCACGGGCACAAGCAACCAGACGGTGCGTGAAATCGAATACCAGTATTCGGACTGGCTGCGCGGGCTGATCCACACCAGCGAGCCGACCTACGACATACGCAAGGTACTGCGCACGACCCGGCCAGTGAACGACCCGCTGGACAAGGGGGGCTATCTGATCACGGACTCGCGTATCGGCAACCACCATCTGAGCAGCAGCAAGACCGAAATCACGTCAGCGCCCGTCTGGGTCAAGATCGACGAATGGTCGAAATGCGTGGCTTGGACTCTGTGCATCAAGAAGGAATATCACTCCATATACAAGGAAACCACGGGCAGCAAGACCACCACCGACCAGTCGCTCAAGGCCGATTACGGCATCAAGATCGAGTTCAGCGGCCAGGACACCGGCAAGGTCGATATCACATCCAATGGCAATGTGCTGCTCAACGGCGCGATACGCAACAAGGCAGGCAGCACCGCCATCGATGCCGGCTACTCGGCCAACATTGGAAAATCCATTCTTCAGGTAAGCGATAAGGCGCTGACCACGGGCAAGGATGTGACTCTGAAGGCATTGAACGGCATTGGAGACCTCGACCGTGCGATTGCGCTCGAGGTCAAGGGCGGCGTGCTGAACGCATCGAGTCATGGCAATGTGGTGCTGGCCCAGACGCAGGGCGATCTGCGCGTAGGCGCGATCAATGCGGGCGCGGGTCGCGTCAGCCTGGTGTCGGATGGCTCGATCACGGGCGGAACCGTCTCCGGCAACCGTATCGATCTGGTGTCCAAACGCGGCAGCATTGGCTCCGAAGCCGCGCCGCTGAACGTACGCGTGGGCTATACCGACAATCTGGCGTCACGCGCCCATTACGGTCTCAACGCCCAGGCCGCGGGCGATATTTCGCTGCAGGCACTGGGCAACAACAATCTGCTGGTCGGCCACGTGGTCTCCACCGGCGGCGATGTGCTGCTCAAGGCCTCGGGCGCGATTCTCGACAACAACCCCGACGAGCAGACCGACACCCGCACCTGGGACGCATTGAAGAGCTGGTGGGACCAGGCCGGGCTGCGCGCCGGCACGGCCGCCAATCAGGCCAACCAGGACGCGACGGTACGCGCCTTCGAGCAGGGCAAGACGCAGGACTACCGCGCGTATTGGGAGACGCGACTGCGCCAGGCCGATGGCGGCGCGGCCTATGACGCCGGCTTCAGGTACGTGGCCAGCGCCCAGGAGAGCGAGGCGCTGCGGCAGGCCGGCGTGGACGTTGGCCAGTTCGAGGCCGAGCGCACGGCGCAGTACCACGGCCTGCATGCGAGCATGGGCGGGCTGACCGGCCAATATGACAAGGGCTATACCTATGTGGCGACCGATGCCGACAAATACGGCAGCAACGGCGCCAATGGCCTGCTGACCAAATCCTCCTGGACCGAGCGGGAACTCGCGCTGTCGATCTCGGATGGTCTGCTCAAGGAGGTCACCAACACCAACCCGGTGATCAAGAGCGCCAATGTCCAGGGCCGCAACGTGACCCTGGTCTCGGGCAGGGCGATTGGCGAGACGCAAAAGGACATCGTCATCCCGGCCAACGCCGATCCAAGCTGCGCGGCCGGCGCGGCCTGCCTCACGGACGCGATGAAGGTCGCCCTGGCGTCGGCCGAGCGCGGTGATCTGGTCATCACGGACAAGAGCATCACGGTCAAGAGCCGCAAGCCGCTGAACTTTGCCGCGAGCGAAAGCCTCAACGTCAGCGTGGCGGCGCCGCCGTTGGCGAACACCGACAACGGCAATGCCTTCGTGGCCTCGCTGGGCGATGCCCGGCTGGGCAACATCCAGGTCGCGGGAGATACGCGCATCAAGGTGCGCGGCTCCATCGTCAACGCCGCCGGCAACTCCCCGGCCGTGCAGACCGGCCGTCTGGTGCTGGAAGCGGCCAATGGCGGCATCGGCTACATGCCGCCTTCGCCAAGTGCGGGCAGCGGCGTCAGCGCGCCGCTGCGCATCAACCTGCACAACGGTGCCAGCCTCACGGCGCGCGCCGCCGAGCGCATCGACATCGTCGAGGAAGAGGGCGACCTGCTGCTCGATACGGTGTATTCGCAGGCGGACATGCAACTGACCACCAAGGCGGGCTCGATCCGCGATGCCATCGAGGACCAGGAGCTGAATCTGCTCGGCCGATCGGTGACGCTGCAGGCCACGGGCGGCTCCATCGGCACGGCCGACAGCGCGCTGCATGTCGGCACGGCAGCCAACGGCCGCATCGCGGCGCAAGCCACGCAGGGCATACACCTCAACGGCCTGCAGGGCTATGCCTTCGAGATCGGCAATGTCCGCTCCGGCGGCGATGTGCGGCTGACCTCGGACCATGACCTGGGCATCCACGGCGCCGTGGCCGCCCCTGGAATGATCGTGCTCGGGGCCGCCAGGGATGTGTCGTTTGCCGGCAGCAGTGCCGTCACTTCGGCGCAGCGTGACGCCTGGGTGTTTGCCGACAATCTGCGCATGGCCGATGGCGCGCAGTTGCGCGCGGCGAACGGCGCGGTCGTCGTCCATGCCCGGGGGGACGCGAGCGTCACCGGCATCTCCGCGGGCTTCAATGGCGCCAATGCCGTCGTCATCACCGCCGGCGGCGCGCTGCGCAGCGGTGGCGACACGCGGGTCGACATCGTCGCCGACGGCGGCAGCGAGGCCGGGGTGGTGCTTGACGTGCGCGGCAGCATCGGTGAGGACCGGGCGCTGGAAATCGCAGCGCCCCACGTTCAGGCCACGGCGGGCGGCAGCATGCAAATGCATTTCACCGGCCCGGTGAGCGTGGACCATGTGCAGGCCGGCGGGAAGATAGACATCACCGCCGACGGCGCCATCACCTGGCCGGCGCAGGCCGAAGGTGTGGGCCTGGACCGGGCCGCGCTCGAAGCCGGCGCCATGGCACTGACGCTGGCCAGCGACAGCAGCAACGATACGGAAGACAACATCGAGGACAGCATGGATGACGTGAACCCCAGCCCGCAGCCGGCCACTGCCGCGATCGACATTGCGCCACCCGCCAGGGTCACCTATGCCGACCTGCCGGTCGCGCTGCAAACCAAGGAAGGACAGTGGCTCCCATGAAGGCATTACTTTCGTTGCCATCCCCGCGCTGCCTGCCGGCGCTGCGCACGGCGGCCTGGCTGGGCCTGGGGGCGCTGTCCGCACCCGTCTGGGCCCAGCCGGTGATCGTTCCACCCGCGGCCCAGGCGGGCACGCTGCAGCAGCGGCAGATCGACGAAGACCGCCGCCGGCGCGAGGAAGAGCGCCTGCGGCCGGCCGCACCCGATCCCCTGAACCGCCCCGCAGCGCCGGCCCTGGCGCCGCTCGCGCCCGAGGCCAGCGCGCTGCGCTTCGATGTGCGCGAGATCCGGTTCACGCCCTCGGCCATCCTGGCGCCTGCCGATCTCGAAGCGATTGCCGCGCAGTACCGCGGCCGCCATATCAGCCTGGCCGAGCTGCAGGCGCTGGCGGCCCAGGTCAACGCGCTGTACCAGCAGCAGGGCGTGGTGACGGCCACGGCGACCATAGGCCCGCAGGACATCTCCAGCGGCCTGGTCGAGGTGACCCTGGTCGAGGGCCGCGTCGGCGCGGTCGACATCTCTGGCCACCTGACGACACGCGAAAGCTATATCCAGTCGCGCCTGGGGCTGACGGCGGGCGAGATCGTCGATCTGAACCAGCTCGAAGAGCGCCTGGTCTGGTTCAACCGCACGAATGACGTGCGCCTGGAGGCCGATCTCCATCCGGGGAACTCCTTCGGCCACACGGACATCCTGATCAAGGCAGTCGAGCCCGACAAGCACCAGGTGCTGGCCACGTTCGACAACCTGGGCAGCCCCATGACCGGCCGCTGGCGCGCGGGCATGTCGTACCGCAATCGCAGCCTGCTGGGCTGGCGTGACAATCTGTCGCTGGCCTACACCTATGCGCGCGGCCAGAAAAGCGCCTCGGCAGGCTATGACCTGCCGATCAACCGCTGGGGCGGGCGCGTCGACTACACCTACTACGACGATGCCACGGCGGTGCGCTTCGGCGCGCTGTCCAGCCTGAACATCACCGGCCGCTCGGAGTCCCATGTGCTGTCGCTGCGCCAGCCGGTGCATGTCAGCAATGATCTTCAGGTAGACCTGACCGCGGCGGCCAAGAAGCGCGAAAGCCGCAATTATTTCGATGGTGTGCAGTTGCAGAGCACGGACAGCACCGATGGCAGCGTAGGCATCGATGTGCTGGGCTCGAGCGACAAGAGCCTGTGGGGCTGGAGCGTCACCCGCATCCATGGCCATGCCACGGCGGCCAACAACCGTCTGCCCTTCAAGCTGACCAAGGGCCAGCTGCGCTACAGCCGCGACATTGCCGAAGGCTGGTCGCTGCGCACCAATGCGCACTGGCAGTATGCGGGGAATTCCAGCCTGGCCTCGAGCGAGCAATTCCTGCTGGGCGGCGAAGGCAGCGTGCGGGGCTACGACATCGCCGCCTATTCCGGCGACCAGGGGGCCACCGCCAGTGTCGAGCTGCACCATGCGATCGGCATGTGGCCGCTGGGCGGCAAGGAGTTTGCGACCACGGGATTCCTGTTTGTCGATCACGGCCGGCTGAAGCGGGCCAGCACCCAGGGGGAAGGCGCGCATCTGACCGGGCTGGGCTATGGCGTGAATGCCTCGCTGGGCAAGCAGACCAGCCTGCGCCTGACGCTGGCGCGCGGCATCGATCAGCTGCCGCAGAACGGGCGCAGGAGCGTCGTGCTGTCCATGCAGCTGGTGCACAGCCTCTATTGAGGCTGGCGCGGCGGCTCACATCGCCCAGATCCGCGGCGCGACGGCAGGCAGCTCCCAGAAGTGGCCGCGCCACAGCCGCCAGACCTGCTGCCACAGCTGCATCATCGGCTCGACCATGGGGGCGAGCGCGCGCAGCACGATCACCTGATCGTGCGGGCTGGTCACGCCGCAGCGCGCGCCCAGGGGATGCGCTTCGATCAAAACCCGCGTCAGCTCCAACGCGGCGTCGCGGCGCTCGCGCGCAATCGGACTGCCGGCCACGAAGAACAGCGAGGCAAAGCAACGCTCGCCGGCCAGACCCAATGGGCCCTCCATCAGCAGCGTATCGTCGGCGGCCAGCGTGCCATGCTCGAGCCAGTGGCCGGGCAGTTCCAGGTGCTGGGTGTAGCGTCCGGCGGTAAATGGCAGACCGGCATTCGGCAGGCCCAGAGCGGTGATGTCCCAGCCCAGCATCTCGGCGCCGGGCGCAAGTTCAAGTTGCAGCCGGTTGTGCGCCTCGCAGCCGCTGTAGGCAATGGTTTCCAAGGGCAGCCATTCGAGGCGTGCACCGGTGTCCAGCGTCAGTCGGGTCTGCTGCACCGCGGGCGCGCCCTCGGCGCGATAGAAGCGCGTGGCGCCGGGCGTGGTGACCAGCGCATGGGCGCCGGCCGCGACGCGCGCGCGGATGTCCAGCGTGTCGCCGCCGACCAGGCCGCCCGGCGGATGGACCAGCACGTTGTGGCACACCGCATCGCCTTCGGGGTAGAGGCTGCGCAGCACGCGCAGCGGCCCGTCGTGGCGGTGGTGCACCACGCTGCGCCCGTGCGAGACGGCGTAATCGAGTTCCAGTTTTGCTAGCCATGCCATGCGGCGGATTCCCATTGATGGAGCGTGTGCTCAGTGGCCCCAGTAACCGGCGTGCGGCTGCAGCGCCTCATCGGCCAGCAGCGGGCCGATGCAGGCAATCGGCTGTGGCGCCAGGGCCAGCAGTTCGACGGCTGCCATGTTGCTGCGAAAGCTGTCGATGCGCTGGCCGCAAAGCTGGCGCAGACGGTCGTTCGAGACGCCAAAGACCACGCGGCGGATGCCGCTGCACAGTATTGCTCCCGCGCACATCATGCACGGTTCGGCCGATGCATAGAGCGTGGCCTGCGCCAGGCATTCGAGCTGTGCCGGCGTGCGCAGCTGGCGCAGCGCATTGATTTCGGCATGGCCCGTGCAGTCGCCGCTTTCGCTGGTGTTGCAGTAGGCCTCGGCCAGCAGCAGGCCGTCGCCGGACACGATCACCGCGCCAAACGGCCGGTTGCCGCGCGCGCGCGCCGTGGCCGCCCACTGGATGGCCTGGCGCAGCCAGGCCAGGTCCTGGACGTCCTGGGAGCAGGGCGGGTTCAAGTCATGTCTCCCAAGATCAAGCCAGGGCTCAATGGTTCTGTGCGCCGCGGTGCGCCCAGCCGGTGGTGCGCTTCTCGACCCAGCTGAACAGCTCGTACATCACCATGGCCATCGCGCCGACGACCAGCAGGCCGGCAAACGCCAGACCCATCTGCATGGACGATCCGGCCGAGATCAGCAGGTAGCCTATGCCTTCGTTGGCAGCCGTCATTTCCGACACCGTGGTGCCGACGAAGGCCAGCGTGATCGCCACCTTGAGCGAGCCGTAGAAGTAGGGCAGCGAACGCGGCAGGCCGACCTTGGTCAGCACGTCCCAGCGCTTGGCGCCCAGCACCCGCAGCACGTCCTCGAGCTCGGGCTCCAGCGTGGCCAGGCCGGTGGCGATGTTCACCATGATGGGAAAGAAGCTGATCAGGAACGCCGTGAGGATGGCCGGGCCTGCACCAATGCCGAACCAGACCACCAGAATCGGCACGAACGCCGCCTTGGGCAGGGCGTTGAAGGCCGTCATCAGCGGGTACAGCGCGGCATAGGCCAGGCGCGAACTGCCGATCAGAAAGCCCAGCAGCACGCCGACGACGATGGCCAGGCCGAAGCCGGCCATGGTCACCCAGTAGGTGCGCCAGGCGTGCATGGCAATCACGCCGCTGAATTCAATGAACTTCGTGAAGATCAGCCAGGGGCTGGGGAAGATGAACTCGGACACCTGGAAGGCCGAGCAGATGACCTGCCACAGGATGATGATGGACGCCATCAGCAGCCATGGGGACCAGCGTTGGAAACGGGGGGTGATTTTCATGGGTCGACTTTCGGTGACGCTCAGACGCTGGCGGCGGTGCTCGGGTTGCCGTGACGCAGCGCGCCGATATGGCCGCGCAGCTCATGCACGATGTCGCTGAATTCCTTGGTATAGGTCAGCTCCAGATCGCGCGGGCGCGGCAGCTCGATCTCGCGCTTGACGACGAAACGCCCCGGGCTCTTGCTCATCACATACACCGTGTCGGCCAGGAACACCGATTCGCGCAGGTCATGCGTGACCAGGATCACATTGAATTTCTGCTCGGTCCAGAGATCGCGCAGGATGCACCACAGCTCCTCGCGCGTGAACGCGTCCAGCGCGCCAAAGGGCTCGTCGAGCAGCAGCAGCTTGGGTTCATGGATCAGCGCGCGGCAGATGCTTGCGCGCTGCTGCATGCCGCCCGACAGCTGCCAGGGAAACTTGTCTTCGTAACCGGCCAGGCCGACCTTTTGCAGCAGACGGCGCGCGCGCTCCTCATACTCGGCACGGCGGGCCTTGAACTGGCTGCGGTGCGGCTCGACGATTTCCAGCGGCAGCAGCACGTTCTCGACCGTGGTGCGCCAGGGCAGCAGCGAGGGCGCCTGAAAGGCCATGCCCGAGATCTTCAGCGGGCCGGTGACGGGCTCGCCATCGATGAGGATGCGGCCGATCGAGGGCATGCGCAGGCCCGTGGCCAGCTTCATGAACGTCGACTTGCCGCAGCCCGAGGGCCCGACGATGGCGATGAACTCGCCTTGCTGCAGTTGCAGGTCGATGGCCTCGACGGCAAAGTGGTTCTGCGCGCGCAGCTCGTCGTTATAGGCGAGCCAGACATTGCGGAAGTCGACAAATGGGGGGGCGGTGTCCGTCATACAGGTCGTTTCATTTCATTGATCCAGGGTGCTCGCATGGTTCACAGCCGATGTCACTGGCGTGTTCCAGCGGTGGGGCACCGAGGAAGGGCCGCCCCACACCGAGGGTGCCGTCCCCCTCCACCGAAGGTTGAGAGGGGGAAGCGCCGAAGGCGCTCAGGGGGGGCTTTAAATCATTTTTTCGGAAGGACGTCGAGGGCTTGGGCCGACGGCAGGAAGCTGCCGTTCCAGACCGCGTTGGCCGGCACCGGGTTCTTCGTGCCATAGGCCTTGGCGACCTGTTCGGCCATCAGCTGCAGCCGCGGCAGGCGCAGCTGGCCAAAGCCCTCCTCGCGCGCGCCGGGGGTGTCGATGGCGGTTTCAATGGTCAGCTGCAGGCGCTTGATCTCGACCTCGGTATTGACCAGCCCGTCCTTGGCCTTGAGCGAGGCAATTGCCGCCGCGGGCTGGGCAATGGCTTCCTTCGCGCCCTTGGCAAACGCTTCGAGGAAGGCCTTGAGGGCTTCGGGTTTCTCGGCAATCAGCTTGGGGCTGGCGATGATCACATTGCCGTAGAGCTTCACGCCATGCGTGGCGTAAGGCAGCACGACGATGTCCTCGCGCTTGACGCCGCGCGCTTCGAGATTGAGCAAGCTGGTGAAGGTGTAGCCGGTCACGGCATCGAGATCGCCGCGCACGAGCATGGTTTCGCGCAGCGGCGGGTCCATCGTGGTCCACTGCACCTCGCCGACGTTGTTGGCCTGGGCAAAGATCGGGAAGGTGCGGCGGCCCGCATCGAACACCGGCGCACCCAGCTTCTTGCCGGTCAGGTCGGCGGCCGTCTTGATGCCGCTTTTCTTCAGCGCCATCACCGAAGCCGGCGTGGTGTTGTAGATCACCATCACGGCCACGGGCTTGATCGGCGCATCGGGGTTGTTGGCGTGGAATTCCATCAGCGCCGCCAGATCGGCAAAGCCCAGGTCATGGGTGCCCGAGGCCACGCGCTGGATCGCACCCGCGCCGCTGGCCGCCTCCACCGTCACATCCAGTCCGCGCTCCTTGTAGTAGCCCTTGGCACCAGGGTGCACAAAGAAAGCCGCCGGGCCTTCGAAGCGCCAGTCGAGCTGGAACTTGAGCGGCGTCAGCGCGGGCGCTGCGGCAATGCTCCAGGCGGAGGCGGTCAACGCGGCGACGGCAATGGCGGTCTGCAGGAAAGAGCGTTTGTTCACGGGAGGTTCCTGGTGAAAGAGTGGGGCGGTGGGCGGCGCTTACTTGCGCGGCAGGACGTCGAGCACGGCGGAAGGCGGCAGGAAGCTGCCGTTCCAGACCGAAGCCGGCGCCACGCGCTGCTTGGTGGCATAGACGTCGGATACCTGCGAGGCCATCAGCGACAGGCGCGAAGCGTTGAGCTGGCCAAAGCCTTCGGCGCGCGCGTCGGCGCTGTTGACGACGGTGTCGATGGCCAGCTGCAGGCGGCGCGTTTCCAGCGGCACGTTGACGATGCCGTCGCGTGCCTTGACGGCGGCAATCGCGTCGGCGGGCTTGGCGATGACTTCCTTGGCGCCCTTGGCAAAGCCGCGCAGGAACTTGCGCACGGCTTCGGGGTTCTCCTGGATCAGCTTGCTGCTGGCGATGATCACGTTGCCGTACATCTTCACGCCATGCTCGGCGTACTGCATGACCACCACGTCCTGGGGCTTGACGCCGCGCGCCTCGAGGTTGAGCAGCGAGGTGAAGGTGAAGCCGGCAATCGCATCGACGTCACCGCGCACCAGCATGGTTTCGCGCAGCGGCGGGTCCATGGTGGTCCAGGTCACGTTGCTGATCTTGTTGGCCGCGGCAAAGATCGGGAATGCCTTGCGGCCGGCATCGAACACCGGCGCGCCGAGCTTCTTGCCCGACAGGTCGGCGGCGCTCTTGATGCCGCTTTTCTTCAGCGCCATGATCGACGACGGCGTGTTGTTGTAGACCACCATCACGGCAATGGGCTTGTTGGGCGCATCGGGATTGTTGGCGTGGAATTCCATCACCGAGGCCAGATCGGCAAAGCCCATGTCGTAGGTGCCCGACGCCACGCGCTGCACCGCTCCGCCCGAGCCGCTGCCGGCATCGACCTGCACGTCCAGGCCTTCGGCCTTGAACAGGCCCTTGGCCACCGGATGCAGGAAGAACGCCGCCGGGCCCTCGAAGCGCCAGTCGAGCTGGAACTTGATCGGCGTGTCGGCCGCATGGGCGGCAACGCACGACAGGGCGAGAGCGGCCGCGCCGGCCTTCAGGAAGAAACGCTTTTGCATGGTGGTCCTTGAATCGAATAAGGCAGTGAACCATGACAGCGCAAAAACAATGCCAGCTTGCAAAGCGTTGCGTGCGATGCCGCAATGAAGCATTTGCACCGATCCGGTGCGAAGAAAGTTGCATACAGTCGCTGCATACAGTTTTTGGGGCGCGGGTGTGTGCCGTATTGGTGCGCATCGAGGCTGGGGCGACGGCATGCTTATTGCGAAAATCGCTATAGCTGCCGCGCTTGCATCTAAGCGCGTGCCCCTGACACCCCGCACTGCAAGGCCTGCGCCATGACCGAGATCGATTTCACCCAGATAGACAGCTATGCCCGCTACAAGCTGATGGCCAGCCTGATCGTGCCGCGCCCGATTGCGCTGATCACCACGCTGGCCGAGGACGGCACGGTCAATGCCGCGCCCTTCAGCATGTTCAACATGGTGGGCGAGGACCCGCCCATCGTGATGGTCAGCATCAACAAGCTCAGCGACGGCCACCTCAAGGACACCGCCGCGCACATCCTGCGCACGCGCGAATTCGTGGTGCATATCGCCGACGAGGCCATTGCCGAAGCCATGCACCGCTGTGGTGACCGGCTGCCGGTCACGCAGAGCGAATTGGTGCATGCAGGCCTCGACACCCTGGCGTCGCAGCGCGTGCAGCCGCCGCGCATTGCCCAGGCGCCCGTGGCCTTCGAGTGCGTGCTGCACGAAGTGATGGAAACCGAAAGCCGCTACGTGTTCATCGGCCGCGTGGTGTGGCTCGCGGTGCGCGACGGCCTGGTGGACACCGAGAAGTGGCGCGTGTCGTTGCAGGACTATTTCCCCGTGGGGCGCTTTGGCGCGAGCTTCTATGTGACCTGCCGCGACCGCTTTGCGATTGCCGCGGATTCGGCCCAGACCGCGCAGGCCAGCACCGCGATCGATGAGATTTAGGGCATAAAAAAGCACGCCCGAAAGCGTGCTTTTGGCGCAGACCCTGCCGGGGCAGGGTGCGGGTTCAGTCGGCGTGCAGCGTCTGCGCCTGGGCCGCGGCCAGCGCGGTCATGTTGACCACGCGGCGCACGGTGCTCGACGGCGTGAGCACATGCGCGGCGGCGGCGCTGCCCAGCAGCATAGGGCCGATGGTCGTGCCATGCGCGGCCGTGGTCTTGAGCACGTTGAACAGGATGTTCGCGGCGTCGAGGTTGGGGCAGATCAGCACATTGGCTTCACCGTCGAGCGAGCTTTCCAGCAGTGCGCGGGCGCGCACTTCGGGCGACAGCGCGGCATCGCCGTGCATTTCGCCGTCGCATTCGATGTGCGGCACGTTCTTCGCGAACCGCTCGCGCGCGGCGCGCATCTTCAGCGCCGAGGGGCGGGTCGACGAGCCGTAGTTCGAGTGCGACAGGAACGCCACCTTGGGCGGCAGGCCGAAGCGCTGCACTTCCTCGGCCGCCATCTGCGCAATGCTGGCCAGCAGGTCGGCGTCGGGGTTGTCGTTGATGTAGGTGTCGGCGATGAACAGCGTGCGGCTTTCGAGCATCAGCGCGTTCACGGTGGCGAAACCGGGGGCGCCCTCTTTCAGGCCCAGCACCTTCTCGATGTGCTCGAGGTGGCTGTCGAAGCGGCCGACCAGGCCGCACAGCATTGCGTCGGCATCGCCCAGATGCACCATCAGCGCGGCAATCAGCGTGTTCGAGCGGCGCACGGCCACCTTGGCGTTCTCGGGCGTGACGCCGTTGCGGCCCATCAGCTTGTGATACGTTTCCCAGTACTGGCGGAAGCGCGGGTCGTCTTCGGGATCGCAGATCTCGACATCCTTGCCCGGCTGCAGGCGCAGGCCGGCCTTGGCGATGCGCGTGGCAATCACCGCGGGGCGGCCGATCAGGATGGGCTTGGCCAGGCCGTCGTCGACGGCAACCTGCACGGCGCGCAGGACGCGCTCGTCTTCACCTTCGGCGTAGGCCACGCGTTGCAGGTTCTGCTTGGCCGCGGCAAACACCGGGCGCATGAACATGCTGGTCGAGTAGACAAAGCGCGACAGGCTTTCGCGGTAGGCGTCGTAGTCGGCGATGGGGCGCGTGGCCACACCCGAAGCTTCGGCGGCGCGCGCCACGGCGGGCGCGATGCGCAGGATCAAGCGCACGTCGAACGGCGTGGGAATGATGTAGTCGGGGCCGAAGGACAGTTCCTTGCCCTGGTAGGCGGCGGCGACTTCGTCGCTCATCTCGGCCTTGGCCAGGTTGGCGATTTCGCGCACGCAGGCCAGCTTCATTTCCTCGGTGATCTTGGTCGCGCCGCAATCGAGTGCGCCGCGGAAGATGTAGGGGAAGCACAGCACGTTGTTCACCTGGTTCGGATAGTCCGAACGGCCGGTGGCGATGATGCAGTCGGGGCGTATGGCCTTGGCCAGCTCGGGGCGGATTTCCGGCTCGGGGTTGGCCAGCGCCAGAATGATCGGCTTGTCGGCCATGGTCTTGACCATCTCGGCCGTGAGCACGCCAGGTGCCGAGCAGCCGAGGAACACGTCCGCGGAATGGACCGCATCGGCCAGCGTGCGGCTTTCGGTCTTTTGCGCGTACTGCGCCTTGGAGGCGTCGAAACCGCCGGGGCGGCCTTCATAGATCAGGCCCTTGGAGTCGCACATGAACACGTTTTCACGCTTCACGCCCAGGCCCACCATCACGTTGACGCAGGCAATCGCCGCGGCACCGGCGCCCGACACGGCAATCTTCACCTTGTCGATTTCCTTGCCCACCAGTTCCAGGCCGTTGAGCAGCGCGGCGCTGGAGATGATGGCCGTGCCGTGCTGGTCGTCATGGAACACCGGAATGTTCATGCGCTTGGACAGCTCCTGCTCGATGTAGAAGCACTCGGGAGCCTTGATGTCCTCGAGGTTGATGCCGCCCAGCGTGGGCTCGAGCGCAGCAATGATGTCAATCAGCTTGTCGGGATCGCGTTCGGCGAGTTCGATGTCGAACACATCGACACCGGCGAACTTCTTGAACAGGCAGCCCTTGCCTTCCATCACCGGCTTGCTGGCCAGCGGGCCGATGTCGCCCAGGCCCAGCACGGCCGTGCCGTTGGTGATCACGCCCACCAGGTTGCCGCGCGCGGTGTATTCCGCGGCCAGCGAGGGATCGGCCTGGATGTCAAGGCAGGGATAGGCCACGCCCGGGGAGTAGGCCAGCGACAGGTCGCGCTGGTTGGACAGGGGCTTGGTCGGGGTGACCGAGATCTTGCCCTTGTTCGGGCTGCGGTGGTATTCGCGCGCAGCATCGCGCAGGGCTTGCTCGGCGGTGGACAGGTTCTGGGTCATAGCGGAAGTCTCGACAACAAATTTCTTTGTGCGAGCTTACCTGATGACGGCGGCGTGACAGCGCTGAAGTGCCATCGCAGGGTGCTGGGAAAAGAAAATCAGCCGCCGCGGGGGCGCTGCAGCGGCAAAAAAGCCCGTCCAGGCAAGCCCGGACGGGCAAGTGCAGGCCGGGGCCGGCACGGAGACATGGTTGTTGCCGGGGCTTATGCCTTGTCGCCGGGGGTGTCGGCCGCCCCACCCACGGCCGAGCCGCCCAGGGTGCCGGCCACGCTGCCGATGATGCCGCCGACCATCACGCCGACCGGGCCGGCCACCGCAGCACCGACGGCCGCGCCCGTGGCCGCACCGGCGACCAGGCCGCCACCCATCAGCACCGAATTGGCTTCACGTTCGGATTCCTCGGCGGTCAACGGCACCTGCGCCGCAGGATTTGGGTCCTGCGAAGGCACGCCATGGCCGGGCACGGCCTGTTCGGCCAGATCCGGGTCGGCAGGCGCCACGGGGATGTCGGGCACGTCCGAGATGCCGGCGTGTGGAGTGTGGGGTGAGTTCATGCGGCGCTCCTGGAAAGGGAATACAAATGAGCGAGAGCTCGCTGCCACTCATTTGTACTTTCCGCGTGCGCCGCGCCACGCCATCGCACGGGCCGTGCGCTTGTCGGCCAATAGGCCGTGCCCGGGCGCCGTCTTGACGCGCATCAAGCCGCCCGCCGCAGCGGGGCGCGCATAGACGTCATTTCGATGCCGAAAGCAGATCGTGCAGGCTGCGCGCAATGACCTTGGTGGCACGGCGCAGGTCTTCAAGCTCCAGGCGCTCGTCGGCGCGCTTGGCATGGGACTCGAGCACCGTGCGCGGGCCGGCGCCGTAGATCACGCCGGGAATGCCATGTGCGACATAGAGACGCACATCGGTGTACAGCGGCGTGCCCACGGCCGGCGGCTTCGCGCCAAACACGGCTTCGCCATGCTGCTGCAGCGCATCGACCAGCGGCTGGTTGCCGGCCAGCGGCGTCATGGCGCGCGCCAGCAGCAGGCGCTTGATGTCGATGCGCACCGCGGCTTCGCCTTCGAGGCCGTGCAGCTGGTTGAAAGCGGCCACGGCCTGGGCCATCACCGCGCGGATGCTGGCTTCGACTTCCTCCGGGTTTTCCTCGGGAATCATGCGCCGATCGAGCTTGAGCGACACCTTGCCCGGCACGACATTGGTATTGGTGCCGCCTTCGATGCGACCGATGTTCAGGTAGGGGTGGCTGATGCCCGGCACCGCTGACGTGATCTGTCGGTACTTGGCATTCTCGGCATACAGCGCGTTCATCAAGGCCACGGCGGCCTGCAGCGCATCGACGCCGGTGTGCGGCACGGCCGCATGCGCCATCTTGCCGTGCACCGTGATTTCCATCTGCAGGCAGCCGTTGTGCGCCGTGACCACCTCGTAGCTGAAGCCCGCGGCAATCATCAGATCGGGCTGGGTCAGCTGCTGGCGCAGCAGCCAGCCAGGGCCGAGTTCGCCGCCGAATTCCTCGTCGTAGGTGAAGTGCAGCTCGACCGCGCCCTGGGCCGGCCGCGCCACGGCTTCGAGCGCGCGCACGGCAAAGGTGAAGCTGGCGAAATCGCTCTTGCTCACGGCCGCGGCGCGGCCATAGAGCTTGCCGCCCTCGATCTCGGCGCCATAGGGGTCGCGGCTCCAGCCTTCGCCCGGCGGCACCACATCGCCATGGGCATTGAGGGCAATCGTGCGGCCCGAACCGGGCGTCCCGTAAGGCCGGCGCACGATCAGATTGGTGATCGACTGCATGCCATAGGCCGCGACTTCGGCCGCGGGCACGGCGTGCTTTTCGGCCTGCAGGCCGAAGTCCTGCAGCAGGGCGGCGGTGCGCTCGGCATGCGGCGCGTTGTTGCCGGGCGGGGTGTCGGTGGGCACCTGGACCAGTGCCTGCAGGAATTGCACTTCCTCGTCGAAATGCTGGTCTATCCAGGCATCGAGTGCGCTGTAGGTGGTGGCTTGGCTCATGGCGCTTCTTCGCTCAATTGGTTCAGGACATGGGTGAAGGCCTCGACCGCGAGCTGCATGTCGTCGGCCGTCGTGCTTTCCAGCGGGTTGTGGCTGATGCCGGCATTGAGGCCGCGCACGAACAGCATCGCCTGGGGCATGATGGCATGCAGCTTTCTGGCGTCGTGGCCGGCGCCGCTGGGCAGACGGAACACCGGCAGGCCCAGCGCCGCGACGGCGCGCTCCCAGCGCTGCTGCCATGCCGGGTGGCTGGGCGCGGCGGAACCGCTCATCGCGCGTTCCCAGCGGCAGTGCACGCCGCGGCGCGCGGTGATGGCCTCGAGTTCGGCCAGCACGTCGGCCACCAGCGCATCGCGCTGGGCGTCGGTGGGCGCGCGCATGTCGAGGCTGAACAGGCAGCGCCCGGGCACGACGTTGATCGAGCCATTGGGCACCTCCAGCTGGCCGATGGTCGCCACCGAATCGCCATCGCGCGCGGCGCGCTGCTCGGCGTAGAGCGCGAGCTCGGCCACGGCCGTGGCCGCGTCGCGGCGGCGGTTCATGGGCGTGGTGCCGGCATGGCTGGCCATGCCGGTCATCTCGCAGAAATAGCGTTCGCCGGCGTTGATCGAGGTGACCACGCCCAGCGGAATGTCCAGCTCATTGAGCACCGGGCCCTGCTCGATATGCACTTCGACAAAGCCCAGATAGCGGGCCGGATCGCGCTCGATGGCGGGAATGTCGTCGGGGTTCAGCCCCGCGTGATGCATGGCTTCGCGCATCGTGATGCCATCGGCGTCCTGCTGCTCGAGCCATTCGTTCTCGAAGGCCCCGATCAGCGCGCCCGAGCCCAGGAAAGTGGCCTTGTAGCGCTGGCCTTCCTCTTCGGCAAAGGCCACGACCTCGATGCCCAATGGCAGCCGCCGGCCCGCGCGGTGCAGCTCGCGCACGCTGGCCATGGGCACGAAGATGCCCAGCCGGCCGTCGTACTTGCCGCCATTGCGCACGGTGTCGTAGTGGCTGCCGGTGAGCAGATAGCGGCCGTCCGGTGCGGCCGGGTGGTAACGTCCGACGACATTGCCCACGGCGTCGATGAAAACCTCATCGAAGCCGCAGTCGCGCATCCAGCCGCTGATGCGCTGGGCGCAGGCGCGGTGGGCATCGGTGAGATAGGTGACGGTGAGCTGGCCCTGCTCGGCAAAGCCCGGGTCCGAGTACTGCGCCAGTTCTTCCTGCCAGTCCCAGACATCGTTGCCCAGCGTGGGCGCATGGCCGAATTTGTCGTTGAGGCGGATTTCGGCAATGCGGTGGATATTGCGCATGGCTTCGGCGGACTCGAAATCGGGGTGGTGCTGCAGGCGCCGCGCAAAGGTGGCGATGATCTCCTGCTTGTTCAGGCCCTGGCCGCGCGGCCCGCGCACCGCCAGGATGAACGGAAAGCCGAAGCGCGCGTTGTAATCGGCATTGAGCTGCTGTATGCGCGCGAACTCCTCCAGCGTGCACTGCGTGAGGCCGGCACGGCTTTGCTCGTTGGTCGACTCGGCCGTGAGGCTGCGCGCCACCATGGCCTTGCCCGCGAGTTCGGGGTGGGCGCGTATCAGGTCCAGCCTGGCCTGGGGCGAGGCCGCGGCCAGCACCTGGACCATGGCGTGCTTGAGGTGGTCCAGCGAGCGAAACGGCCGCTCGGCCAGCGCCGCCGCGGCAATCCAAGGCGAATGTTCGTACAGGCCGTCCAGCAGCGCGAGCGCGGAGGCCGGATCGGCCTGGTTCAGTTGTTCCAGCGTCAGTGGCATGAAATTCAATCCTTGCAGGGATGGGTCTGAGCCCAGTGGCGAGCGATGTCGATGCGGCGGCAGACCCAGACATGCTGGTGCTGCTGTATGTGGTCGAGGAAGCGCTGCAGCGCGGTGATGCGGCCGGGCTTGCCCAGCAGCCGGCAGTGCATGCCTATGCTCATCATCTTCGGCGCGTTGTCGCCCGCGGGGTCGCCTTCGGCGTAGAGCACGTCAAACGTGTCCTTGAGGTACTGGAAGAACGGATCGGCGTGCGAGAAGCCCTGGGGCAGCGCAAAGCGCATGTCGTTGCAGTCCAGCGTATAGGGCACGATCAGCTGCTGCGCGGTGCTGCCATCGCTTTTTGCCACTTTCATCCAGAACGGCAGGTCGTCGCCGTAATAGTCGCTGTCATAGGCAAAGCCGCCGAAATCCGCCACCAGCCGGTGGGTGTTGGGGCTGTCGCGCCCGGTGTACCAGCCCAGGCCATGCGCGGCGCGGCTGCCGAACAGCTGCTGGAAGATCTCCATCGCCTGCTGCATATGGGCGCGTTCCATCTCCTCGGGCACGCCCTGGTAGTGAATCCACTTGAAGCCGTGGCAGGCGATCTCATGGCCCAGCTCGACAAACGCCTGGGTCACATCGGGGTGGCGCTGCAGTGCGGTGGCGACACCAAACACCGTCAGCGGCAGGCCGCGTTTCTCGAACTCGCGCAGCAGCCGCCAGACGCCGGCGCGCGAGCCGTATTCGTAGATGCCTTCCATGCTCATGTGGCGCTCGGGATAGGCGGCCGGGTTGAACATCTCGGACAGGAACTGCTCGCTGGCCGGATCGCCATGCAGCACGGCGTTCTCGCCGCCTTCCTCGTAGTTCAGCACGAACTGCACGGCAATGCGTGCCTGGCCCGGCCATTGCGCGTGGGGCGGCTTGCGGCCGTAGCCCACCAGGTCACGGGGATAGGGGGCGGTGGCGTCGTACAGCATGCAGTGGCGGTTCAAAGAGAGAGGGAAGACAGGGCCAGCGACAGGTCGTTGGCGGGCGGTTCACGGTCGAAGCTCAACCCGGCCTCGACATGCAATAAATGTTCCTGCATCAGGCGCACGGCCAGCGCGCTGTCCTTGGCGGCCAGTGCGCTGACGATCTGCGCATGCTCGGCATGCGAATGTTCGGCGGCGAGCTGTGACTGGTACATGAGCATGATCAGCGCGCAGCGCGATGTCAGGTCGCCCAGCATCTGGGCCAGCACCTCGTTGCCCATCAGCTCGGCCATGCGCACGTGGAAGTCGCCCAGCAGTTCGGTGCGCTGGCCGACATCGCGCTTGTCGAGTGCGGCCTGCTCGGCGGCCACATGCGCCAGCAAGGCATCGATCTTGGCCGGCGTGACGCCTTCGATGAAGGCGCGCACCATCTCGGTCTCGAGCATGCGGCGCACCGCAAACACTTCGCGCGCTTCCTGCACCGAAGGCGTGGAGACAAAGGCACCGCGTGCGGGCTCGAGCGTGACCAGCCGGTTCTGCGTCAGCTGGAACAGGGCCTGGCGTACCAGGGTGCGGGATACGCCGAAGTGATCGGCCAGCTTCTGTTCGCCCAGCTTGGTGCCCGGGCGCAGCTTGTGCTCCACAATGGCTCGGGTCAACGCATCGGCAATGGTGCGGGTGGTCGTGGATTCCATGGCGAGATCTTAGCGTTTGTAGAACAAAATTTGTATACAATTTTGTGCAGCAGGCCGCCATCCGGCAAGGCTTTCGCACCAGGAGATGCCCCATGGGCCTGAGCACCCACGTTCTCGACACGATGCACGGCTGCCCCGCCGCCGGCATGGCCGTATCCTTTTTCCGCACCGAGGGCGACCAGGCAACGCTGCTGCGCCAGTTGGTGCTCAACAGCGACGGTCGCAGCGATGCGCCGCTGTTCGACAACGCCAGCCTGCAGACCGGCACCTACCGCCTGACCTTTGATGTCGCCGCCTATTTCAAGGCGCGCGGCGTGACGCTGCCCGAGCCGAATTTCCTCAGCCGCGTGAGCCTGGACTTCGGCGTGGCGCACGCCGACCAGCACTACCACGTGCCGCTGCTGGTGAGCCCGTGGAGCTATTCGACTTACCGGGGATCCTGATCTCTCAAAGCTGCCCTTCAGTCAGCGTATCGAGCTGGAACCTGCCCGATTTGTCCCAGAGCCAGGTATCGGTATAGGTGACCTTGGCCATGCCCGCGGGCATGGGGTAGGGCGCGGCGGCGCGCACGGTGCGCTCGATTTCCGCCACCACTTCGGGCGCATGGCGCGGCGCGCGCATCCAGTGCAGGCGCTGCACGCGGCCATTGCGGTCGAGGTCGACGGAAAGCACGCCGACCGCATACAGCACGGCTGGCAGCTGGCCCTTGTAGATGCGCTGCGCATTTTGCGCATAGAGGTGCTTGGCCGCGTCCTGGCGATAGGCGCGCGCCGCGGCGACATCCGACGATGTGGGCCGGCCGGCGGCCGCGCCCTGCTGGGCCGCACCCGGGCCGGGCTCTGGCGCGCGCGGCGGCGACTTGCAGGCGGGCAGCAGCGAGGCGAGGGCCGCCATCAGGCCGCCCCAGAGCCAGGGACGCTGGCGGGAAGATGATGAAGAGGAAGAACGCTTATCGGGCATGGCGCGAGGTTATCCTGAAAGCCTGCGCCAAGGCGCAAACCGCCGGCCAAGACCATGCACCGTGCTGGCCAAGCCGCAAAGGATTTTGTGTGAACACATTGAAGACAGCCGGCGACCGATTGGGCGCCGCGCCGGCCTGCTGGGTGGAGGTGATACAGACCCAGGGCTCGGTGCCGCGCGAAGCCGGCACCTGGATGCTGGTGCTGGCCGACGATCTGGTCGGCACGATTGGCGGCGGCCATCTGGAATTCGAGGCCATGGCAAAGGCGCGCGCCTTGCTGGCCGCGGGCGGCAGCCCCGGCGAGCAGCGCTTTGCGCTGGGCCCCAGCCTGGGCCAGTGCTGTGGTGGCGTCGTCTGGCTGCGCTTCGAGCGGCTGGCCCAGGGCGATGCCGCCGGCCTGCGCGCTTTGGCGACGCGCAGCGCCCGACGCCAGGCGCCTGCGCTGCAGGTGGCCTTGTTTGGCGCCGGCCATGTGGGCCATGCGCTGGTCGAGCTGCTGGCCCGGCTGCCCTGCCGGCTGATGTGGATAGACAGCCGCGATGCGGTGTTTGCGCCGCGCTGGCTGGAAGAGGGCGCGACCGTCACCTGTGAGCATTCGGCGCCGGTCGAAGCCGCGGTGGCCGATCTCGCGCCCCAGTCGCAGGTGTTGATCATGAGCTTCAGCCATGCCGAAGACCTGGAGGTGGTGGCCGCCTGCCTGCAGCGCCAGCGCGAGCACGCCGACCTGGACTTCATCGGCCTGATCGGCAGCGCCACCAAATGGGCGGTGTTCCGCAAGCGGCTCGCGCAGCGCGGCTTCAGCGAACAGGAGCTCGATCAGGTGACCTGCCCGATAGGCCTGCCGGGCATCCACGGCAAGGAACCCGAAGTGATTGCGGTGGCCGTGGCCGCGCAGTTGCTGCAGCGCCAGCAGCGCAGTCGTCCTTAAGACTTCGTTAATGTTCGGCCCCGACCATCCGGGGCATGACCCAATATCTCGATCGCCGACGCTTGCTGGCGCTGGCCATTTTCAGCCTGATCGTTCTCTGGGATATGTCCGGCCTGGACCTATCCCTGGCCCAGCTTGCCGCCAGTCCGGCGGGATTTCCGCTGCGCAACAGCTGGTTTCTGAAGGTCGTGCTGCATGACGACGCCAGGCACCTCGCCTGGCTGCTGGCGCTGGTGCTGGCCGCATCGGCGGTCTGGCCCTGGGGGCCGTTGCGCGCCGTGCCATCGGCGCGCCGCATCCAGCTGGCGGGCGTGACCATCGCTGCCAGCGGCCTGATCGCCCTGCTCAAGGCCGGCAACCATACAAGCTGCCCCTGGGACCTGGCGCAATTCGGCGGCGTGGCCAGCCACATGTCGCACTGGGCGGGTTGGACGCGCAGCGACGGCGGCGGCGGGCATTGCTTTCCGGCCGGCCATGCGTCCACGGGCTTTGCGTTCGTCGCCGGCTACTTTGCCTTGCGCCACGACCAGCCGCAACTCGCGCGCTGGTGGCTGCTGGCGGCCATCGCCCTGGGGCTGATCCTGGGCGGGGCGCAACAGCTGCGCGGAGCGCACTTCATGAGCCATACCTTGTGGACGGGGTGGATATGTTGGCTGTTCGGCTGGGCCGCGGACCTGGTGTTCTCACGCCAGCTGCGCCTGGCACGCCAGACACAAGGGAGCCGGTAATGGCCGCGCGAAAAATCCACCCGCTGTGGATCGTGCTGGCGGGCAGCCTGTGGATGACCGCTGCCGGCAACACTGCGCTGTGGAAGAAACTGGCCGAGCTGGGGCTGACGCAGAGCTTCTCCGGCCTGGGTTTTTCCCTGGCGCTCTCGGGCGCTCTCGCCGCAGCGCTGTGCGGCATCCTGGCATTGTTCGCCTGGCGACGCTCGCTCAAGCCCGTGCTCACGGCGCTGCTGGTGGTGACCGCAGGCGCCAGCCATTTCATGAACGCCTATGGCGTGGTGGTCGATCCCGGCATGGTCACGAACGCGGTGCAGACCAATGTGCACGAAGCCGGCGCCTTGCTGAACTTCGGTCTGGTGATGAACCTGCTGCTGCTGGCGGCCATCCCGGCCTGGCTGCTGTGGCGCCAGCCAGTGGCCTATGACTCCCTGGGCCGGCAGCTGTGGAAAAACGCCTTGGCGGTCGGACTGTCGCTGCTGACGATCATCGTGCTGCTGGCCATGTCCTACCAGTCTATGGCGTCCACGATGCGCAACCAGAAGGATCTGCGCTATCTGCTCAATCCGCTGGCCGGCCTGTACTCCGCGACGCGCGTGGCGCTCAAGCCTTTCGCGCTGGATCAGAACCTGCTGCTGCCGATTGGTGCCGACCACCACCGCACGGCAGTGCCGACCGGGCAGCCGCTGACCTTGCTGCTGGTGGTCGGCGAGACGGCGCGCAGCGACCACTTCAGCTTGAATGGCTATGGGCGCCCGACCAATCCGGAGCTGCAGGCGCGGCAGGTGGTCAGTTTCCAGAACGCCTGGTCCTGCGGCACCAGCACGGCGGAGTCACTGCCATGCATGTTCTCGCACCTGTCGCGCGAGGACTACAACGGCCGCAAGGCCAACTATGAAAACCTGCTGGATGTGCTGCAGAAGGCCGGCATGAATGTGCTGTGGGTGGACAACCAGGGCGGCTGCAAGGAGGTCTGCAATCGCGTGCCCCACGTCGACATATCGACCACCTGTGGCAGCGAGGAGTGCCGTGACGAAGCCATGCTGGAGACGCTGGAGCAGCGACTGAAAACGCTGAGCCTGGCGCAAAGAAGCCAGGGCACGGTGATCGTGCTGCACCAGATGGGCAGCCATGGGCCGGCCTATTACCAGCGCTCGCCCGAGAAATTCAAGGCCTTCCTGCCCGAATGCACGACCAGCGCCCTGAAGGATTGCAGCCAGGAGATGGTGCGCAACGCCTATGACAACTCCATACGCTACACCGACCATTTCCTGGCCGAGGCCATAGACTGGCTGGAATCGAACGCCGAGAACTCCGCCATGATGTATGTGTCCGACCATGGTGAGTCGCTGGGCGAGGGCAATATCTATCTGCATGGCCTGCCCTACACCTTTGCGCCCGACCATCAGAAAAAGGTGCCGTGGATCACCTGGCTGTCAGCGCAATTCCAGCGCCAGACCCGGCTGTCCTCGGCCTGCCTGCAGCGCCGGGCCGCCGAGCCGATCTCGCACGACAGCTACTTTCATGCGGTGCTGGGCCTGGCGGGTGTCGCGATCAAGGAATACCGCCCGGAGCTGGACTTCTACCAGGCCTGCCGCGGGTGATGTCGGCGCTGAGGCCGGCGCCTTCAGTGCGCGAACCCGATGATGGCCCAGGTGGCCAACGCCAGGCCCACGGTCAACAGCACGGCGGCGCTGCCCAGGTCCTTTGCGGCCTTGGACAGCAGGTGGTACTCGGGGCCTATGCGGTCGATGGCGGCTTCGATCGCCGTGTTCAGCAGCTCCACCACCAGCACCAGCACCAATGACGCCAGCAGCAGCACCTGTTCTATGGGCCCTTGTGCGACCCAGAATGACGCGGGCACCAGCACCGCGGCGGCAATCATCTCGAGGCGAAAGGCGGGCTCGCGCATGGCGAGCTGCAGACCGCTGATCGAGTGGCGCAGCGCAAACCAGACGCGGCTGATTCCTTTGCGCTTGGGTGGGGTCTGGAGTGGGGAATGTGCGGGGGTCACAGCGTGTCCTGGAGGAGGGATGGGAAAGCGTGGCTGCAGGCAGGGCAGCCAGACCGAGATTCGCCGCCGCACCTTAAGCCGACATTAATCGGCGCTGCCGGCGCATGCAGTGGGGCCCCGCAGTATCATGCATCCCACCTGCCTGCGCTGGCCGCCGCCACCTGACTGCACGGCACCACATCCCGATGAAATTCACCCCTTCCCTGCAAAGAGAACTGCTGGCCTGGACCCTGGGCGGGCTGGTCGCGGTGTGGCTGGCGTTCATCTATTTTGGCTACCTCACGGGCGAGCATGAAGCCGATGAGCTGACCGACGGGCATCTGGCCAGCGTGGCATCGCTGCTGCTGGCGCAGCGCATCGACCAGTTCAGCAGCCAGCCCGATGCCGCGGCACTCAGCGACCCCAGCCTCCGGGCGCATGACTACCAGCACTCGATGAGCGTGGTGATCTGGGACGGCAGCGGCCAGGTGCTGGCGCACACGGGAGTCTCGGCAGTGCCCGACTTCGGCCTGGCGGATGGATTTCAGACCATCAACCTGGGCACGCCGCCCCAGCCGTGGCGGCTGTTTGTGCGCTGGAGCGAGGGCGAGCACGACCGGCGCGTCGCGGTGCTGCTGCCGATTGCCGAGCGCGATGAACTGGCCCAGGACATTGCCGGCCAGGTGGCCACGCCCGGGCTGTGGCTGCTGCCGGTGGTGGCCCTGGTGCTGGTGCTGGCCGTGCGGCGCGGGCTGCGTCCGCTGAACACGCTAAGCGCCCAGGTCCGATCGCTGGAAGTCGGCCAGGCCTTGCATTTGCAGGCACCGCCGCACGCCGAGTTCCAGTCCATGGTGCAGGCCATAGAGACCTTGTCGAGCCGCTACACCGCGGCGCTGCAGGGCGAGCGCGACCTGGCCAATGAATTCGCGCACGAATTGCGCACGCCGCTGGCCGCGCTGCGACTGCATGTCGATCTGCTCAAGACCGCCGAGCCGCAGGCCGTGGCCGGTCTGCTGCAGCGGCTCGACCAGGACACACAGCGCAGCGCCGCCGTGATCCATCACCTGCTCGCGCTGGCGCGCGCCAGCCGCACGCAGCTGGCCGAGGAGGCGGCGGTGTTCAACCTCGCCGCGCTGGCGCGGCGGGTTGCCGCCGACTATGGCGAACGAGCCTACAAGGCCCGCCACGAGCTGTGCGTAGCGGCGCCCGATGTGGTTGAACTGCGCGGCTACAGCACGCTGCTGGAGCTGGCCCTGCGCAATCTGATCGAGAACTCGCTGGCGCACACCCCGGCCGGAACGCTGATCGAAGTGATCGTGGCGCAGCATCCGGTGTCCGTCGAAGTGCGTGACACGCCGCAGGCCGGCGCGCCGGTCTGCGCCGAGGAGAACATTCTGGGCCTCGGTCTGGGGCATCAGGTGGTGCGCAAGGTGGCCAGCATCCACAGCGCGGATTTGACCCGCACCGCCTTGGCCGACGGAGCGTCCATGGGCTACCAGCTGGCGCCTCTGCGCGACATCGAACGCAACCCGGCCGCCGCCTGAGCGGGCTGCGCTAGCGCTGCGCGTTCCAGGGAATGAAGTAGCCGACGCCGCGCATGGTCTGTATGCGCTCGGTGCCCAGCTTGCGGCGCAGATGGTGGATATGGACTTCGATGGCATTGCTGTCCAAGCTGCTTTGCCAGCTGTAGAGGCGTTCCTCCAGCTGCTGGCGCGAAAGCACCCGGCCGCGCGCCTGCAGCAGGACCAGCAGAATGGAGAATTCACGCGGCGACATCTCCACGGGCAGGCCGCCACGCTGCACGGTCCTGGTGGCCGGGTCGACCGCCAGATCGCCATGGACGATGGTCGGCGAGGCCCGGCCCGCGGCCCGGCGCAGCAATGCGCGCAAGCGCGCTTCGAGTTCGTTCACATCGAACGGTTTCGGCAGGTAGTCATCGGCGCCCAGATCCAGGCCGGCAATGCGCTGGTGCACCTGGTCGCGCGCCGTCATGATCAGCACCGGCGTGGCCGGATCCGGCAGCTGCTGCACGCCCGCAGCGCCTTCGGGGCTGGCGCGCAGGCGGCGCAGAATCTCCGCGCCATCCTCGTCCGGCAGACCCAGATCGAGCAGCACGGCGGAAAACGGCTCGGTGCAAAGCGCCGCCCACGCATGGGCGACGGTGCTGCAGACATCCACCGCGTAGCCGCGCTGCTCCAGGCTCTCACGCAGGCCGCCGGCAATACCGGCATCATCTTCGACAACAAGGATTCGCATTGTTGGATTCTGACGCGGGTTGGCCAGGGCCACCACCTTTGAATAGGAAGCGGTTCTAAAGAGCCGGGTCGATCTGGGGCAATTGGCGATAGACCGCGACGTTTCTTGCCGCCGCCGCTAAGCTGGCGTTTCCCTTGGGGAGTAGCCTGCCTTCGACACCGAAGGCGCCTGCGTCAACATACTCGGCATCGTGCATGCCGTGGCGCCGGCAACCGTTTTGCGGCTGGCGAGACCAACGGCATTTCATCGCGACGCAGGTCGGGCAGCGGTGGGGTGCCGTTGCGCTCCTGCCCGGCCTCAGAAAGCTCCCCCGATGAATATCGCAGCCATTTCGGTGCTCGCGTTCGCCATGTCCACCGACGCCTTTGCCGCCGCCGTGGGCAAAGGCACAGCGCTTGTCCAACCCCGCTGGTCCGAAGCCTTGCGCACCGGCGCCATCTTTGGCGTCATCGAAGCCACCACGCCCATGGTGGGCTGGGCCCTGGGTTCCGTGGCCTCAGACTATGTCAAGGCCTGGGACCACTGGATTGCCTTTGTGCTGCTCATGGGCCTGGGCCTGCACATGGTGGCCGGCGCCTTCAAGACCAGTGAGGTGGAAGTGGACAAGCCCCGGCGCCACGGTTTCTGGCTGCTGGTGGCCACCGGCTTTGCCACCAGCATCGATGCCATGGCGGTGGGCGTGGGCCTGGCCTTCCTGGACGTCAACATCCTGGTGGTGGCACTGGCCATAGGCTTGACCACATTTGCCATGGTGACCCTGGGCGTCATGGTCGGGCGCCTGCTCGGTGCGGTGGTCGGCCGCTGGGCCGAAGGTCTGGGCGGCGTGCTGCTCATGGGAATCGGCTCGCTGATCCTGTTCGAGCATCTGACCGCCGTCTGAGATGCCGGCGCATGGCGCCAGAAAAAAGGCCGGGCCCGGTGAACTTCCGGGCCCGGCCTGCTGCATTCAGCGCCTGCTGCAGGGCTGGCTTATTGCGGCTGGATGTTGGCCGCCTTGATGGTCTGCGCCCACTGCTGGCGGTCCTTGGCCAGGTACTTCACGAAGTCCGCCGAAGACACACCGGCCACGGGCTCGGAGCCCAGCAGTGCCATCTTTTCATGCGTGGCCGGGTCCTTGAGCACTTCCTGCACCGCCTGGAAATAGGCCTTCATCACGTCGGCGGGCAGGCCGGCGGGTGCGAACAGACCTTGCCAGGTGGGCATGTCGAAGTTCTTGATGCCCTGCTCCTGCAGCGTGGGCACATCGGGCAGCTGGGGCGCACGCTTGGCGGTGGTCACGCCCAAGGCCTTGACCTTGCCTTCCTTGACCAGGGCCGCGGCGGTGGTGATGTTGTCGACGGTCATCACGATGTGGCCGCCCAGCAGGTCGGTGATCACGGGCGCGGCGCCCTTGTAGGCCACGGCTTCCATCTTCACGCCCAGGCGGCTGAGCATGGACTCGGCAATCAGATGGTTGGAGATGCCGATGCCGGCAATGCCGTAGCTGGCCTGCGGATTCTTCTGGATGTAGCTCTTGAGGTCGTTGATGTTCGACGCGGGCACGTTGTTGTTGACGATCACCACGTTGGGCTGGGTCGCCAGCAGCGTCACCGGCGCAAAGCTCTCGGGCTTGTACTTGGTGGCGGCGGGGTTCAGGTGGAAGGTCACCGACATCGAGCCGGCCGCACCCATGCCCAGCGTGTAGCCGTCGGCGGGTGCGGTGGACAGGCGCTGGGCCATGATGTTGCCGCCCGCGCCGGGCACGTTCTCGACCACCACGGGCTGGCCGATCTTGCGGCCCAGCGGCTCGGCAATCAGGCGCGCCAGGGTGTCGGCGGAGCCACCGGGCGCAAAGCCCACGAGCAGCTTGACGGGGCGCTCGGGCTTCCATTGGGCCAGGGCCGCTGTGGAGCCGAGGGCGGTGGTGGCCAGGGTCAGGGCGCAGACACCGGCATGGATCATTGGACGAATCGACATGGAAGAATTCCTCAAACTCACAGTGAAAAAACGGTCCTTCGACGCAGCCGGCGAGGCAGGCTCAGGACAGTCGGGTTAATGTCGTCAAGCCAGCAGTTGTGCCAGCGCGTCGGCGACGATGCGGTTGGACAGCAGCACCGGCCGGCCACTGGCGGCGGCCACGCGTGCGCGCATCGCCTGGCTGTAGCCCATGCAGTGCATGACGATCAGGTCGCAGTCCGCGAGCGCGCGGCCCGCCGCGTCCAACGCCGCGGCCGCGATTTCGGGATCGGATTCATACGGCGAGGCATGCAAGGTTCGTACCGCGCAGGCCACGGGCTGGGCCAGATGGAAGGTCTCGACCTGGGCCGCGAGCGGCACGATCAGGCCCAGCCTGCTGCAGTGCGCGGACAGCGCCGCCACATGGTGGTCGACGACCTGCTGCGGCTCGACCACCAGGCTGCGCATGCGCTCGATCACCGTGCCGGTGCACAGCGGCACCAGCACGTCGTAGCCCTGGTCGTCGGCCTGCTGCATCAGCGCCGCGAGGCGGGCTTCGGTCGCGTGGTGGTCCAGCGTGATCTGGGCGCCGCTGCGCAGCCGCGTGGCAAAGCAGTGGCTGCCGGGCCGGGGCGCGAGCGCGGCGCGCTGCGCGGCATTCAGGCCGTCGAGCACGCCGAATTCATCGATCTGAACGTGGTCGCCCAGGCATTGCGCCATCTCGGGCACGACGTCGGAGCGCGGCGATTCGCCAATGGTGAAGAATGCGATGCGGCGTGCCATCTGCGGCTCCTCAGGCAGCGGCCGGCGTATGGCCGACGGTCTGCAGATGCGCCAGCGAGCCATAGCGCGCCTGCAGCTGGGCCCAGTGTGCGGCGTGCACGAAGGGCAGCTTGCCGGCGCCGAACATCTTGGCCACTTCCACGCAAAAGCGCATGGCGACATCGGTGTCCCAGGCATTGGTCACGCCGGTGGCGCAACCGGGCACCGTGGTCTGGGCCGTCAGCGCCACGCCGACGACCGGCGCGTCGGTGGCAATCGTCGGCTGCATGATGGAGTTCACATGCGGCAGGCCGTTTTCGTAGGGCGTGATGTCCTGTGTGGTGAGCGGCAGCGTCAGTGGCAGTTCGCCGCTGACCCAGCCCATCAGGTCCAGCATCAGATCGGGAATCGGCAGCAGGTAGCCCTGCTTGGCGACGGGCGTCAGCGCCACGCCGCGCTGGTTCACCAAGCGGTTGCCGCGCGTGGTGTCCACGGCCAGGATGGCGTCCATGCGCGCGCTGACTTCATGGCGCATCATTTCGCGCATCGCGAACGGCGACTTCATCATCGGCACCGGGTGCTGCGGGCGGGTGCCGGCGCGTGGGCAGATATGGGTGTGGATCACGACCGCGCCTTCGAGCACGTCGCCGCGCTTGTGCATTTCCATCAGCTGCGCGGCCGCGGCCAGCGCCACCACGGCGCCGTCGCTGTCCGAGACCAGGCCGGTGACGCTGGGGCGCGCGCCCACGCCGCCCAGGCGCCCGACGATGCCCAGGCGCGGGGCCTCGGGATTGCTGCCGGGAATTTCAATGGCGATGAAGTCGGTCGACAAGCCGTCCTGGCTGACCGGCGTGACGGTGATGCTGCCGACGCCAAAGCTGGTCAGGTATTGGGCAATGCTGGCGCCGCTCACATGGGCGCTGGACAGCAGGTCGATGAAGTGGGAAGTGTGTTTCATGGGGTCAGAATTTCCACGGACCCATGGGCAGGATGGCCGGGGTCTCGGTATCGGTGAACCAGCGCGCTGGCGTCTGCGGGTCGCCCAGCAGGGTGTACTTGCCGGCATCGACGCGCACGCCCGTGCCTTCGGGCAGGCCCAGCACCGGCACGCCGGGGTTGAGCAGCGCGAACTCGCGCAGCCGCTGCTGGCGGGTTTCGCCGCGGTGGCCTTCGGGATGGGCTTCGGTGTAGTGCGGATTGATCTGGAACGGCACCAGGCCCAGCGTGTCGAAGCCCAGCGGATCGACGATGGGCATGTCGTTGCTGGTGCAAAGGCGCGGGCAGGCCAGGTTGGCGCCCGCGCTCCAGCCCAGATAGCGCGCGCCGCCCGAGCGCACGCGCTCGGCAATTGCCGAAAGCTGGCCGGTGCGGCGCAGTTCGCGCACCAGTGCAAAGGTGTTGCCGCCGCCGACCACGATATGGCTGGCGCGCTCTATGGCCTCGATGGGATTGGCCGCGCGGTGCAGCGAGTTGAGTTCCAGGCCCGCGGGCCGCAGCGCCTCGGCGACCAGGGTTTCATATGCATCCCAGGTGCGCGTGACGCCGGCATAGGGCACGAACAGCACACGCGGGGCTGGCCCGGTGGTGCGCTCGCCGTGGGCCCATTCAGCGATGGCCGGCAGCGCATGGGTCAGGAAACCCAGCGGGCTGCTGGAGTTGCTCAGGAGGAGAAGTTGCATGGTCGAATCGCTCACAGGGAAGGGGTCCACTGCGCCGTGGGCAGTGCGGGCTCGCTCCAGTAGCGGTCGCTGACGCGGCGGCCCAGCGCGCCGACTTCGTCAAGCATCAGCTGGCGGTACTGGTTGAGGGAGGGGGTGTCCATGGGTGCATGGATGCCGGCGACAAACGACAGGCAAAAGCCGCGCAGCTCGCCGTTGACCGGGTTGCGCACCGCGGCCGCGATCGCGCCCACGCCCGGCAGGGCCGCGTCGACCAGCACCGCATGCCGCTGGCGCGCGGCCAGCGCAACCTGCTCGGCCAGCGCGCCGACATTCGCCAGGCCGGCCTGGCTGGGCGGGTCCAGCGGCTCGGCCGCAGCGCTGCCGTAAAGCAGTTCGAACTCGCTTGCCGTGAGGCGCGAGAGCATGGCGCGGCCCATGGCCGTGTCGCAGGCCGCGCGCAGCGAGCCGGGCGGCGACACCACCTGCACCGGCGAGCGGCCATCGAGCCGCTGGATGACCATGGTCTGGGCGCCGCTGAGGGTCGACAGATAGGCGGTCAGGCCGGTCTGCTCGGACAGCTGCTCGAGCACCTGCCAGCACTGCGCGTCCCAGGAGCTGCTGTGGTTTTGCGCATGCGAGGCCTGGGCCAGCAGCGCGCTGGTGCGGTAGCGGCGGGTCTGCGGGTTCTGCTCGAGCAGGCCGAAGCGGTGCATCTGGTTCAACAGATGCGAGGCCGAGCTTTTCGGCAGGTCCAATTGCTCGGCGACCTCGCTGAAGCTCAGGTCGGTGATGCCTTGGGCATAGACCGTCAGCAGGCGCTGCACATTTTCCAGAATACTCATTACAGGTGTCTCAGTTCGGATTTATTGAACCATGTTCGGTATTTTCGTAAATCATACGGGATGGGCATGGGAACCGGGTCTGAAGCGCATTGAAATTGCGTCATGGAAACTGCGCTGACCAATAGTCGGTGACTATTTTTTGATGTGGCCGGCGGTGTGAATGTAAGTGCTTGCTGTCTTTGTATGCGCTGCCAGAGGATGTGTTACGGTGGAGTGCACCAAGCGCGGGACTGTGTTTGCACCGCGAGGGTGCGCCATGCCTTTGCCTGGTGCACGCATTGCACGGTGGATTTCGTGACTTTTTGTATACACTCGCGCCAGATACAGACTTGGTCGCAGCGGTGCCCATGGCGGTGGTTTGAGCCACCCGAGGTGCGCGATCTTCTCCTGCCCAGAGCGCCCGCAGTGGTGGGCAGGTGGATCTTCACGGCAGCCCCACGCTGCCAGGGTTGAGAGCTAATGGAAAGCTACTTTCTCGATTGGGCCAATCTGCTGCTGCGGTGGCTGCACGTCATCACCGCCATTGCCTGGGTGGGCTCGTCGTTCTACTTTGTATTTCTCGACAGCAGCCTCACGCCGCCGCAGGACGAAGACCTGAAGAAGCAGGGCGTGAGCGGCGAACTCTGGGCCGTGCATGGCGGCGGCTTCTATCATCCGGTCAAGTTCGCGGTCTCACCGCCCAAGCTGCCCGACCACCTGCACTGGTTCTACTGGGAAAGCTATACGACCTGGCTCAGCGGCTTTGCGCTGCTCACGGTGTCGTATCTGTGGAACGCAAATATCTACCTTGTCGATCCATCCAACCCCAACGCGCTGCATCCGCATGCCGCGATTGCCGCGGCGCTCGCGTTCCTGGTGGTGTTCTGGCTGCTGTACGACGGCATCTGCCGGGTGTTTGCCCAGCGCGAGCGCGGCGATGCCATCGTCGGCGCGCTGGTGCTGGTGCTGGTGTGCTTCGCCGCATGGCTCGCCTGCCATATCTTCCCGGGACAGGCGGCGTTCCTGCTGATGGGCGCGATGCTCGCCACGTCGATGAGCGCCAATGTGTTCTTCTGGATCATTCCCGGCCAGCGCACCGTGGTCGCGGACATCAAGGCCGGTCGGCCGGTCGATCCCATCCACGGCAAGCGCGGCAAGCAGCGCAGCGTGCACAACACCTATTTCACGCTGCCGGTGCTGTTTGCCATGCTGTCCAACCACTATGGCTGGCTGCACAGCCATCCGCAGAACTGGCTGGTGCTGATACTGATGATGTTTGCCGGCGCCGCCATCCGCCAGTTCTTCGTGCTGCGCCATGGCTTCAAGCTGGGTCGCAATCACCACCCCTGGCCGTATGCGCTGGCGGGCGTGATGGTGCTGATTCTCACGGCTGTGTGGCTGAAGCCCGCGCCCGCGGAGGCGGTCGCTGCGCCAGTCGCCTCGGCCCCGGCCGCCGCCGGCGTTCCCGGCTATGACGCCCTCAACGCCATGATCACCCAGCACTGCGTGGTCTGCCACAACTCGACCACGCTGGCGCAGAAGAACGTCAAGCTGGACGCGCCCGCCGAGGTCAAGAGCCATGCGGCGCAGATCTACCAGCAGGTCGTGATGCTGCGCAAGATGCCCTTTGGCAACCCCGGCGCACTGAGCGCCCAGGAGCGCGACCTGGTCAAACGCTGGTACGAAGGCGGCGCTCCGGTGCAGTGAACGGGCCGTGGCGCTGACCATGCAAAATGGCAAGCCATGACTACAAAAAATACTTCCGAGACAAGCGCGCTGCCCGATCCGCAGCGCGCGCCACGTGAATTCCTTGAAGCGCTGTTTGCCACGGCGGTGCGCAGCGCGCAGCCGCTGCATGCGATGGCCGCGCATCTGCCGGCGCCGCCGCGCGGACGCACGGTGGTGATTGGCGCGGGCAAGGCCGGGGCCTCCATGGCCCAGGCGGTCGAGGCGCTGTGGCCGGCCGATGCGCCGCTCAGCGGCCTGGTGGTGACGCGCTATCACCATGTGCCCGAACGCGCCGCCGGGCTGGCGCAGCGCATTGAAGTCGTCGAAGCCTCGCATCCCGTGCCCGACGCGGCCGGCATGCAGGCCGCCGAGCGCATCCTGGCGCTGGTCCAGGGCCTCACGGCCGATGACCTGGTCTTGTGCCTGATCTCGGGCGGAGGCTCTTCGCTGCTGACGCTGCCGGCTGAAGGCCTGACGCTGGAAGACAAGCAGCGCATCAATCGCCAACTGCTCGAAAGCGGCGCGGACATCGCGGAAATGAACTGCGTGCGCAAGCATCTGTCGCGCATCAAGGGCGGGCGCCTGGCCGCGGCCTGCGCCCCGGCGCAGGTGGTGACGCTGACGATCAGCGACGTGCCGGGCGACGATCCCGCCACCATTGCCAGCGGCCCGACAGTGGCCGATGCCGGCAGCTGCGCCGACGCGCTGGCCATCATCGACCGGCTGAAGATTGAGCTGCCCGACAGCGTCCGCGCGCAGCTCCACAGCGGCGCGCTGGAGACGCCCAAGCCCGGCGACGCGGTGTTTCACGGCCACCAGCTGGCGGTGATCTCGGCGCCGCAGCAGGCGCTCGAAGCCGCGGCGGCGCAGGCGCGCGCGGCCGGCATCAACGCCTATGTGCTCAGCGATGAAATCGAAGGCGAGTCGCGCGAAGTCGGCCGCGTGCATGCCGCGCTGGCGCGGGCTGTGGCGCGCGCGGGCGGTGCTTTCAATCCCTTTCAGCCGCCCTGCGTGCTGCTCAGCGGCGGCGAAACCACGGTCACTGTGCGGCCACGGGCAGCCGGCGCCGCCAAGGGCCGGGGTGGGCGCGCAGGCGAGTTCTGTCTGGGCCTGGCCCAGGCGCTGCAATGCCAGCAGCGCGTCTGGGCGCTGGCGGCCGACACCGATGGCATCGATGGCGTGGAGAACAATGCCGGCGCGCTGGTCACCCCCGATACCCTGGCGCGCGCGCAGGCGCAGGGCCTGTCGGTGCGCGATCATCTGGATCGCAATGACGCCTGGAGTTTCTTCGACGGCCTGGGCGATCTGGTGGTCACGGGGCCAACGTTCACCAACGTCAACGATTTCCGCGCGCTGCTGATTCTTGGCGCGGATTCTTGACCTAGCGCAAAACCCGCGCCGGCCGGGCGCGGCACAGTGGGCGGATGTTGTCTCTGCCCAGTGTCGATATTCTTTCCGCCGCCGAGCACCGCAGCCCGGGCGCGCTGCTGCGTGCGCGCCATACGCGCGGCGCGGATGTGCTGTATCTGGACCGCGGCCGGGTGGCGCTGGGCATACGCGAAACCACCGGCGGTCTGCGCCACCAGCTGGGCCTGGTCGAAGGCCCGGCCTGGCTGGACGCGGCCTTTGCGCTGCGCGCGCGCAGCTGCAGTCTGGACATGGTGGCGCAGGGCCCGGTGCAGCTGCGCCGCGTGGCGCTGGCCAGTTTCGAGGCCGGCGTGCAGCGCCTGCCGCCACTGTTGCGTGGGCTGGTCGATGACCTGGCCCAGGCCTACTGCACCCAGACCGACCTGGCGCTGAGCCGGCTGCTGCAGGATGCCGAGGCGCGCTGCGCACAATGGCTGCTGCAGCATGCCCAGGCCACGCCCGAGGGCGGCGGCCTGCAGGTGCGGCTCGGCGAACGCAAGCGGCTGATTGCCGCGCAACTGGGCATTGCGCCCGAAACCTTCTCGCGCGTGCTGCGTCAGCTGCGCGAGCAGGGGCTGATTGCCGGCAAGGGCAATCTGCTGCAGTTGCCCCAACCCGGGGCACTGCAACTGCTGCTGGGCGCCTGAAAACGCATGGCGTCGCGACGGGCGCTCGCGGGCTTACAAAACGTTTCCGCGGGGTATGAGGGTTCAACCCCTAGGGCTGGCCGGGGCGGCTGTTTATATTGGCTGCACCTTGGTACTGTGCCCCACGCCCATGGCCCTCGATGCCCCTTTTTCCCGTGCCGCCGGCCTCGCCGACGAGGCGCACCCGCCGCCGCGCGCACGGCTTGGGCCCCTGCTGCGCAGCCTGCTGCTGCTGCTGGTGCTGGCCGTGCTGCTGGCCGCCGCGGGCAGCGCCTGGTATGTGCATCGCGGCGCGACCCAGCAACTGGTGGCGCGGGCCAGCGACCAGCAGGCCGATGAAGTCGAGCTGGTGGCGCGGCTGCTGGCAGCGCGCGTCGAGCAGCAGCAAAAAGCCCTGCTGACGCTGGCCGACTCCCTGCCCCTGCGCCGGCTGCAGGACCGCGTCTCGCTGTCGGAGGCGCTGCACAACGAGCTGCCGCTGGCCGAATGGTTTGACTCGGTGAGCGTGGCGCTGGCCGACGGCCGCGTCATGGCCTATCTGCGCGCCGGCAAGGACCGGCCGCTGGAATCGCTCGATGCCAATGAACGCGACCTGCTGCGGCGCACGCTGTCTGGCGGCAAACCCCTGGTCGGCACGCTGTTGCAGACCGAGGGCGACGACCTGCGCCTGCTGTTCACCGCGCCGCTGCGCACCGGCGCAGGCGATGTCGTCGGCGTGATGGCCGGCGGCATGCGCCTGTCGTCCCAGGCGCTGCTGCCGCCGGCCGCCGGCGACGGCTGGACAGCGAGCCGGCTGATGCTGGTTGCGCCCGATGGCAGCATCGTCGCCCACTCCAACCCGGCGCGCTGGCTCGGCCATGTGCGCGACGAAGCCGGTCTGGGCCTGCCTTTCGTGCGCACGCTGCAGCAGCAACTGCCGGTGCAGATCCGCAGCACCAGCCAGGCCGAGGGTGACTATCTCTACACGCTGGCCGGCATGCCGCTGCCGCAGTGGTTCGTGGTGCGCATCACGCGCATCGATCTGCCGCCGCTGTGGGGCGTGGCGGGCTGGGGCAGCGCGGCGCTGCTGGGCGCGGCGCTGCTGGCCTTGCTGGCCGGCGCGGCCATGGTGCTGCTGGCCTACCCCTGGATGGAACTCACCGCGCGCGCGGCGCAGCTGCTGCAGCGCCATGCGCCCGCGGGTCTGCCGCGCCAGGGCGGTCTGCCGGCGCTGTCGCATGCCTGGGGTGAGGTGGCGGTGCTGTGGCGTGCGCTGCATGGGCTGTCACGCCAGCGCGACACGCAGGCACGCCGCGCGGCGCGCTTCCAGGCCCAGACGCTGACCATTCTGGAAGAGGCGCCGGTGGCCATCGTGGTCACGCGCCATGACCGCGTCGAACTGCTGGGCATGCAGGCCGCGCGCCTGCTGGGCTATGCGCCGCATGAGCTGCAGGGCTACCCGCTGCGCCAGCTCTGCGCCAGCGATGCCGAGCACCAGCGGCTGATGGAGCGCATCCATGGCGAGATGCGGGCCTATGGCCAGTTCAATGGCGAAGTCTGCCTGATGCACAAGGACGGCAGCCCGGTGTGGCTGCGCATGCAGGGCCGGCGCGTTGCCGCGCCGCGGCGCGACGCGGGCGCGGGCGTGGCCATGGTCTGGATGGTGCGCGACGTGACCGACCAGCGCAAGGCGCGCGCCCATCCGCAATGGGTCGCTCAGCACGACGCGCTGACCCAGCTGCCGAACCGCGAAGCCTTTTATCTGCGACTGCAGCATTGGGTCGACGAACGCCGCAAGGCGCCCGGCGAGGGGCCTCCCGGCGAGGGGCCACCCGGCGAGGGGCCGCCCGGCGAGGGCGGGGTGCTGCTGTTCATCGATCTGGACCATTTCGCGGCCGTCAACGATGTCGGCGGGCATGAAGCCGGTGATGCCTTGCTGCGCCACTTCGCTCGGCTGCTCGAGACCCTGGTGCACCAGCCCGGCTCGGTGGCGCGCCTGGGCGGCGACGAATTCGCGGTGCTGCTGCCCGACGCCAGTCCGCGCGAAGGCCGCGCCCAGGCCGATCAGCTGTGCCAAGCCATCAGCGCCTGGGAGGCCTCACACCAGGGCCAGCGCTTCTGGCTGGGCGTGAGCATAGGCATGGTGGTGCTGGACGCGCACAGCACGATCGCGGCCCTGCTGCATGCAGCGGACATGGCTTGCTACGAAGCCAAGCGCCAGGGCAGGGGACGCGTGCAGGAGCACTGCGAGGTCGTGGAAGGCGTTGACACCCCCTGAGCCAAGCTAGGGATCCTCTGCATAAATCGAGTGGTAAGTGTGCGCTGCGGATCAGGATGAGCTGCTAGGCGCTAACCGCAGCGATAGCCGTAGCTATCGCGAGGATTTGCAACGACGCAGACCGCCTGAGGCCGCAGATGCACACGGCGCGATGATTTGTGCAGAGGATCCCTAGATGTGAAGCGTCAAGAGGTTGTTTCTCGAGACGTCGAGTCTGGCCATCGGTGCAATGCCTCCGATGCCGCTGTGAGGCCGGTGCCAGTTGTAGTGGTGCTGCCAACTTGCCAACGCAAGCGTGCGGTGCGCTGAGTTCTGGTACGTCCAGCCATAGGCCCATTCGCGTAGCGCGGACTGTATGAAGCGCTCCGCCTTGCCGTTGGTCTGCGGCCTGTAAGGGCGTGTGAAGCGGTGCTTGATGCCGAGCTCGTCACAAGCCAAGCGGAACTGGCGTGAGCGGAACGCAGGACCGTTGTCCGTGAGCAGGCGCCGCACGGTAATCCCCAGACTGGCGTAGTAAGCCACTGCGTTGCGCAGGAACAAGATGGCTTGCTCCATCTTTTCGTCGGGGTGCATTGCAGTAAATGCCAACCTGGCATGGTCGTCAATCGCCACGAACAGCGTCTCCCAGCCAGCACCCTCGACACAATCCCTGCGGTTGCCTGTGACGCGATGGCTGGGCCGCACGATACGCCCGAGTTTCTTGGTGTCGATGTGCAGCAGGTCGCCGGGCGCCTCGTGCTCGTAGCGCACCACGGGCTCGGCGGGCTGCAAGTCGCTTAACTTCGACAGCCCCGCGCGTGCGAGCACACGGCTGACGGTGGACTCAGAGACGCCTACGCTGCGCGCAATGCGCGCTTGCAACATGCGCCGCTTGCGTAGCTCCACGATGAGCAATGCTTTGCCCGGCTCAATGGACCTGGGCGAGTGCGCCGGTCTGGAAGATGCGTCAGCCAATGCTGCCTCGCCACCAGCGAGGTAGCGGCCAAGCCACTTGCGGGCTGTGGGCGCGGTGACGCCGTGTGCGGCTGCCGCCTGCATAGCGTCAAGGCCGAGCAAAGTCATCTGTTTAACCATCTCCAGTCGCCGGGCGAAAGTAAGTCGGGCATGCTTATGGGTGTTCATCCGGTTGGTCTCCCTGAGTGGATTGGGTGTTTGGCGACTTCCAGTCTCTCAAATCCAATCCGGATGAAAACCGGATACAACCTATTGGAACTTCACACCTAGACCCTTCCCAGCGCCCGCAACAGATTCTCCGCCGTCGCTGGCGCCACCAGCGTCAGCGGCTGCTGCGCCAGTGCCGGCGGACGCGCGGCGGCCACGGCGTTGCGCAAGGCCTCATACACGCTGATCGCCAGCATGAAGGGCGGCTCGCCCACGGCCTTGCTGCCGCCGACGTTGTCTTCGCGGTTGGCTTCGGGCCAGAGGTCGACCTGGAAATGCGCGGGGATGTCGCCCGCCGTCGGAATCTTGTAGGTGCTGGGGGCGTGCGTGGTCAGCAGGCCCTTGTCGTTCCACACCAGCTGCTCGGTCGTGAGCCAGCCCATGCCCTGCACGAAGCCGCCTTCGATCTGGCCGATGTCGATGGCCGGGTTGATGCTGTGGCCCACGTCGTGCAGGATGTCCACGCGCAGTACCCGGCTCTCGCCGGTCAGCGTGTCGAGCGCGACTTCGGTGCAGGCCGCGCCATAGGCGAAGTAATAGAACGGCCGGCCCGTGAGCGTGTGCTTGTCGTAGTGGATCTTGGGCGTGCGGTAGAAGCCGTCGCTCCACAGCTGGATGCGGTTCACATAGGCTTCGCCCACCACATCCTCCCAGCGGCGTTCGCTCTTGGGCGTGCGCACCAGGCCGCCGACGAAATCGACGGCGCCCGCGCCGCAGTGGTCCAGCCCGGCGACAAACGCCGCGAGGTTGTTGCGCACGGCGCGCGCCGCGTACTGCGCCGCGCGGCCGTTGAGATCGGTGCCGCTCGACGCCGCGGTGGCGCTGGCGTTGGGGATCTTGCTGGTGTCGCTGGCCGTGACCAGCACGCGCGCCAACGGCACGCCCAGCTCATCGGCGACGATCTGCGCAACCTTGGTGTTCAGGCCCTGGCCCATTTCGGCGCCGCCATGGTTCACCTGCACGCTGCCGTCGGTATAGACATGCACCAGCGCGCCGGCCTGGTTGAACAGCGTGGCGGTGAAGCTGATGCCGAACTTCACCGGCGTCATCGCCAGCCCGCGCTTGATGATGGGCTGGCCGGCATTCCATTCGCTGATTGCCGCCTGGCGCGCCTGGTAGTCGGAAGATGCCGCCAGCGTGGGCAGCAGGTCGTGCAGGATGTTGTCCTCGACCCGCATCTGGTAGTGCGTGAGGCTGCGCTCGCCCTGCGGGTCGGCGTCGTAGAGATTGCGCAGGCGCACATCCAGCGCATCGCGGCCCAGCTGGCGCGCGATGTCGCCAATGATGGCCTCGATCACGATCACGCCCTGCGGTCCGCCAAAGCCGCGGAAGGCGGTGTGGCTCTGGGTATTGGTCTTGCAGCGGTACGAGGCAATGGCGACATCGCTGAGGAAATAGGCGTTGTCGGCATGGAAGATAGCGCGGTCGGCGACCGGGCCCGACAGATCGGCCGAGAAGCCGCAGTTGGCCAGCATCTCCAGCTGCAAGCCGGTGATCCGCCCGGTGTCGTCGAAGCCCACGTCATATTCATACGCAAACGGGTGGCGCTTGCCGGTGACCATGAAGTCGTCGTCGCGGTCCAGCCGCAGCTTGACCGGCGCGCCGAACTTGTGCGCCGCCAGGCAGGCCCAGACGGCCAGGTGGCCGGCCTGGGTTTCCTTGCCACCAAAGCCGCCGCCCATGCGCCGGCACTCGACCTTGACCGCATGGTTCTCCAGGCCCAGCGCATGCGCCACCCAGTGCTGGACTTCGCCCGGATGCTGGGTGCTCGAGTACACATGCCACTGGCGCTGCTCCAGCGGCAGGGCATAGGCAATCTGGCCTTCGAGATAGAAATGCTCCTGGCCGCCGACTTCAAGCTGGCCGCTGAGGCGGTGCGGGCTGCGCAGCAGCGCGGCTTCGGCGTCGCCGCGGCGCACGAAAACCGGCGGCAGCACATAGCTTTGCAGCGCATGCGCGGTGTGCACATCGAGCACCGCCGGCAGCGGCTCGATGTCGCAGGCGACCAGGCGCGCGGCGCGGCGCGCCAGGCGCTGGCTGCTGGCCACCACCAGGCCGATGACCTGGCCCACATGCTGCACGCTGTCGATGGCAAACACCGGCTCGTCATGGCCAAACGCGGCGAGGAGCTTGTCGCCCGGCACATCGGCCGCGAGCACCAGGCCGCAGACGCCGGGCAGCGCCAATGCGGCCGTGCCGTCCACGCCACGCAGCCGGCCATGGGCCAGGCTCGACAGGATGGGCGCGGCGTACAGCGTGCCCTTCAGTTCGGGCAGGTCGTCAATGTAGTTGGCCGTGCCCAGCACCTGGGCCTGCGCGCTTTCATGCGCGTGCGACTGGCCCATGGCGGGAACGGCAGCCGGCACGGCCAGCGCCGCGGCGGCTTCGGAAATCAGGGGAGTGAGGACTTTCATACCGCGCCTTTCTGGACGGCAGCAGCTTGCGCCAGGGGAATGAGGGTGGCCAGCTGGGGGCCAGGGCCGGCGCTTTCCAGCCAGTAGCGCTCCAGCAGATGGGCCAGCAGCGCGCGGCGGTAGTCGCCGCTGGCGCGCATGTCGGACAGTGGCTGGAATTCGTGGCGCAGCGTGTCGGCGGCCTGGGCCACGCTGGTTTCGTTCCAGGCCGCGCCGCTCAGCACGGCTTCGGTGGCCAGGGCGCGCACCGGCGTGGCGGCCACACCGCCCACGCCAATCGATGCCGCCTGGACCACGCCGTCCTGCAGCGTGAGCTGTATCGCCAGGCAGACCGCGGAAATGTCATCGTCCGTGCGCTTGGAGACCTTGTAGACGCGCAGCAGCTCGCCCGGCTGGGGCTTGGGCACCTCGATGCGCACCAGCACTTCGTCGGCGGCCAGCAGATTCTTGCGATAGCCGGTGTAGAAGTCTTCGAGCGGCATCTGGCGTTCGCCGCGCTGGCTGGCGAGCACGATGCGCGCGCGCAGCGCGATCAGCAGCGGCATCGAGTCGCCGATGGGCGAGCCATTGGCGACATTGCCGCCCAGCGTGCCCGCATTGCGCACCGGCAGGCCGGCAAAGCGCGCGGCAAATTCATCGAGCTGCGGCCACAGTGCCTGGAGCGCGGCAAAGGCCTGGCTCAGCGTGGCCGCCGCGCCAATGGCAAGGCACTCGCCCTGGTCGCTGATCTCGCGCAGCTCGGCCACGCGCGTCACATCGAGTACCTGGCCGAATTCGCGGAACTGCTTGGTGACCCAGAGGCCCACATCGGTGCCGCCGGCGACGATCTGCGCCTGGGGATGGGCGGCGCGTGCCGCCAGCAATTCGGCCAGGCCGCGCGGTGCAAGATAGTCGGCGCCTTCAAGCGTGGGGGTCTCCAGCCGATGCAGTTGCGCCAGCACCGCGGCTTCGTCGACCTGGGCCGGCGGCAGCTGCTGCATCTGCTGCGCCGCGTCGAGAATCGGCCGGTAGCCGGTGCAGCGGCACAGATTGCCCGACAGGTCGTGCTGGGCCTGCTCGCGGCTGATGGCCTGGCCCTGGCACACGCGGTTCTGGTACATGCCGAACAGGCTCATGACAAAGCCCGGCGTGCAAAAGCCGCATTGCGAGCCGTGGCAGCTGACCATGGCGGCCTGGGCCGGGTGGAGGCTGACGGGCGTTTCGCGCGCTATCAGCGGGTCGCGTGCCAGGTCCTCCACCGTCCACAGCGCCAGGCCCTGCACCGAATGCGCCATGCGGATGCAGCTGTTGATGGCCGAGTAGCGCAGCGTTTCACCGCCTGCGGGCGTGGCCATGGCTTCGGCGATGACCACGGTGCAGGCGCCGCAGTCGCCTTCGGCGCAGCCTTCCTTGGTGCCGGTGCAGCCCAGATCCTCGCGCAGGACTTCGAGAAGCGTGCGCTCGGGTGGCACATCGCGCAGTGTCACGGTCTGGCCGCGGCGAACGAATTGCAAAACAGGCAGGGTCATGAATCGTGGAGAAAGCAGCTATGGGGAAAAGAGTAGCAGCGCCGGCGCGCGTTTCCAGCAGCAACTGGCATGCGCATCTTCGCAGGCCTGGAATACATAGCAATTTTCGTGCGTGCCGGCGCTCGCGTCCATCGGGACCACCCCAGGCCGGCGCCAGCCGTTGCGGTAAAGCCCCAATGCGCACGGGTCTTGCTTGCGCCAGACTGGTCCGTTGGACTGCCGCGTACCTGCGCTGGCGGCGCAGTCCCGCAGCCGCGCGCGGCGAGGGCTGATTTTCCCCGGCGCCGAGCACCGGCAAAGGAGCGCTCCGTCCGATGGCTAGCGGGGCTTTGTTGCTACATATTTAATAGCTTGTCGGCTAGGCCAGGCAAGCAGTTGCAGGATATCTTATGCAGTGGGTTTGGAAAATTGAGAGACAATCGCGGCCATGAATCCCCCTGAAACAAATTCCGCGCCCGGCCATGCGCCGCCGCGCTTGCAATTGACGGGCATCACCAAACGTTATCCGGCCGTCGTGGCCAACAGCGGCGTCTCGCTGACCGTACAGCCCGGCGAAGTGCATGCCGTGCTGGGCGAAAACGGTGCGGGCAAGTCGACGCTGATGAAAATCATCTACGGCTCGGTCAAGCCCGATGAAGGCGTTATCCAGGTCGATGGCCAAGTGGTGCAGATCCGCAACCCGCAGGAAGCGCGCCAGCTGGGCATTGCCATGGTGTTCCAGCATTTCAGCCTGTTCGACACGCTCACCGTGGCGGAAAACGTCTGGCTGGGCCTGGACAAGCAGCTGTCGCTCACCGAAGTGGCGCGCCGCATCGAGGAAACCGCCCAGGTCTATGGCATGGACATCGACCCGCAGCGTCCGGTGCACACGCTGTCGGTGGGCGAGATGCAGCGCGTCGAGATCATCCGCGCCCTGCTCACGCGCCCGCGCCTGCTGATTCTTGACGAGCCGACGTCGGTGCTCACGCCCCAGGCGGTGGAAAAGCTGTTCGTGGTGCTGCGCAAGCTGGCGGCCGAGGGCTGCAGCATTCTCTACATCAGCCACAAGCTGCATGAAATCCGCGAACTGTGCAACCACTGCACGGTGCTGCGCGGCGGCCAGGTCACGGGCGTATGCGAGCCGCGCCAGGAGTCGAATGCCTCGCTGTCGCGGCTGATGATAGGCGCCGAGCCGCCGGCGCTGACGCACCGCGAAGTCGTGACCGGCGACGTGGTGCTGCGCGTGCAAGGCCTGTCGTTGCCGCGCACCGACCAGTTCGGCGTCGATCTGGCTGGCATTGATTTCGAGGTGCGCGCGGGCGAGGTCGTGGGCATTGCCGGCGTCTCGGGCAATGGCCAGAAGGAGTTGCTGTACAGCCTGTCGGGCGAGGACCGGCGTGCCGCGCCGGCCATGGTGCAGGTCGCGGGCCTGGACGCCGGGCGCATGTCGCCGGGCCAGCGCCGCGCGCTGGGCCTGCACTTCGTGCCCGAGGAGCGGCTGGGCCGCGGCGCCGTGCCGTCGATGAGCCTGGCGCACAACCTGCTGCTCACGCGCAACGACGCCGTCGGCCGTGGCGGCTGGCTGCGCATGGATGTGCTGCACAGCCAGGCGCGCGGCATCATCGAGCGCTACAAGGTCAAGGCCGGCGGGCCGCATTCGGCGGCCAAGTCGCTGTCGGGCGGCAATCTGCAGAAATTCATTGTTGGCCGCGAGATCGAAGCCAAGCCCAGGCTGCTGATCATCTCGCAGCCGACCTGGGGCGTGGACGTGGGCGCGGCCGCGCAGATCCGGGGCGAGATCCTGGCGCTGCGCGACGCGGGCTGCGCCGTGCTGGTGCTCAGTGAGGAGTTGGACGAATTGTTTGAGATCTCAGACCGGCTGCATGTGGTGGCCAAGGGCCAGTTGTCGCCCTCCGTGCCCCGGGCCCAGGCCACGGTGCAGCGCATTGGCGAGTGGATGAGCGGACTGTGGCATGCCGAGGCAAGCGCTGGCGCGCAGGGAGGCTCGCATGCTCAAGCTTGAAGCCCGTCCCCAGGTCTCCAAGGCCTGGACCTATGCCTCGCCGGTGCTGGCGCTGGCGATCACCGTGCTGATCGGCGTCGCGCTGTTCATGCTGCTGGGCAAGGACCCGGTGCGTGGCCTGCAGGCGTTTTTCTGGGAGCCGATCAAGTCGGTCTACGCCCTGGGCGAGCTGGCGATGAAGGCCACGCCCCTGCTGCTGGTGGCGCTGGGCCTGGCGGTGTGCTTTCGCTCGAATGTCTGGAACATCGGCGCCGAAGGCCAGTTCGTCATGGGCGCGATTGCCGCGGGCGGGCTGGCGCTGCTGGCCGACAAGAACACCGGGCCGTGGATCGTGCCCGCGATTCTGGTGGCCGGCGTGCTCGGCGGCATGGTCTGGGCCGGCATCGTCGCTTTTCTGCGCGACCGCTTCAACGCGAATGAAACCCTGGTCAGCCTGATGCTGGTCTATGTGGCCATCCTGGTGCTGGGCTATCTGGTCTACGGCCCGTGGAAGGACCCCATGGGCTACAACTTCCCGCAGAGCAAGACCTTCGAGCGCGTGACGCAGATCCCCAAGCTGATCGACGGCATGCGCATGAACATCGGCGTGATTCTCGCACTGCTGGGCGCGGGCGCGCTGTGGGTGTTCCTGGCGCGCACGCGCGCCGGCTTTGCCCAGCAGGTCAGCGGCCTGGCACCGGCCGCGGCGCTGTACGCGGGCTTTTCCTCGCGGCGCGCGCTCTGGACGGCGCTGCTGATCTCGGGCGGCGCGGCCGGCCTGGCAGGTGCGCTGGAAGTCGCCGGCCCCATGGGCCAGCTCACGCCGTATGTTCCCGCGGGCTACGGTTTCGCCGCCATCATCGTTGCCTTTGTCGGCCGCCTGCACCCCGTGGGCATGATCTTTTCCGCGATTCTCATGAGCATGTTCTATATCGGTGGCGAGCTGGCGCAGTCGCGCCTGGGTCTGCCCAAATCCCTGACCGGCGTGTTCCAGGGCCTGCTGCTGTTCGCGCTGCTGGCCTGCGACACGCTGGTGAACTACCGCCTGCGCTGGCAGCGCGCGCCGCGTGCCGTGGCCGCTGTCGCCAAGGGAGGCGCGTGATGGAGTCGTATGCATTGCTTTTCGGCTCCACGCTGAGCGCCGGCACGGTGCTGGCGCTGGCCGCGCTGGGCCTGCTGATCAACGAGAAGGCCGGCGTCATCAACCTGGGCGCCGAAGGCATGATGCTGTGCGCGGCGATCGCCGGTTTCGCGGCCGTCGTGCATTCGGGCAATACCTGGGTCGGTTTCGGCGCCGGCATGCTGGCCGGTGCGCTGCTCGCCGGCCTGTTCGGCCTGCTGGTCATCTGGCTCAACACCAACCAGCAGGCCACGGGCCTGGCGCTGACGCTGTTCGGCGCGGGCTTCTCGGCGTTTGCCGGCCTCAACTATGTGCAGGCCAAGCTGCCCGAGCTGCCCAAGTACGCGATTCCCGGCCTGGCCGACATTCCGCTGCTGGGCCCGGCGCTGTTTCGCCACCACCCGCTGGTCTATATCGTGGTGCTGCTGGCGCTGGCGATGATCTGGTTTCTCTACCGCTCGCGCGCCGGCCTGGTGCTGCGCGCCGTGGGCGAGTCGCCCGAGTCGGCGCATGCGCTGGGCTACAACGTGCGCGGCATCCGCCTCGCGGCCGTGATGTTCGGCGGCGCGATGTGCGGCCTGGCCGGGGCCTTCATCTCCGTGGTCTACACCCCGCTGTGGGTCGAGGGCATGGTCGCCGGCCGCGGCTGGATCGCGCTGGCGCTGACCACGTTTGCCACCTGGCGGCCGGCGCGCGTGCTGCTGGGCGCCTATCTGTTCGGCGGCGTGACCATGCTGCAGTTCCATCTGCAGGCTTCGGGCGTGCAGCTCGCAAGCCAGTTGCTGAGCATGCTGCCCTACCTTGCCACCATCGTCGTGCTGGTGCTGATTTCGCGCAATCCGGCCTGGATTCGTGCGAACATGCCGGCCTCGCTGGGCAAGCCGTTTTACCCCGGCTCCTGAGACATCCCTTTCCATAACAAGCAATTCGAGGAACAAGAATGAACCTGCACAAACGCTCCCTTCTCAAAGCCGCCGCGCTGTCGGCCGTGGCCCTGGCCACCCTGGTGGCCTGCGGCAAGAAAGAAGAGGCCGTTGCGCCCGCCGCGGCACCTGCCGCGACGGCTGCCGCCGAACCGCTGAAGATTGGCTTCATGTATGTGAGCCCGGTCGGCGACGGCGGCTGGACCTTCCAGCACGAGAAGGCGCGCCAGGCATTGCAGGCTGAATTCGGCGACAAGATCCAGACCTCGCTGGTCGAAAGCGTGCCCGAAGGCCCGGACGCCGAGCGCGTGCTGCGCGACATGGTCGGCCAGGGCAACAAGCTGGTGTTTGCCACCAGCTTCGGCTACATGGAGCCGGTGCAGAAGGTCGCGGCCGACAGCAAGGCTGTGAAGTTCGAGCATGCCACGGGCTACAAGACCGCCGACAACGTGCGCACCTATGACGCGCGCACCTATGAAGGCGCCTACCTGGCCGGCATCATTGCCGGCGGCATGACCAAGTCCAACCAGATCGGTGTCGTTGCCTCGGTGCCGATTCCCGAAGTGCTGCGCAACATCAACAGTTATGTGCTGGGCGCGCAAAGCGTGAACCCGAACATCAAGGCGCGCGTGGTCTGGGTCAACGAGTGGTTCAGCCCACCGAAGGAATCCGAAGCCGCGACCACGCTGATCAACGGCGGCGTCGACGTGCTCTACCAGAACACCAACTCGCCCGCGGTGCTCAAGACCGCGCAGGAACGCGGCGTGCGCGCCTTCGGCAAGGATTCGGACATGAGCGCCTACGCGCCCAAGGCCCATCTGGCCTCGGCCGAGATCAACTGGCTGCCGTACTACAAGAAGATCACGCAGGACACGCTGGCCGGTACCTGGAGCACGGGCCAGGACTGGTGGGGCGTCAAGGAAGGTGCTATGGATCTGGTGAGCATTGCGGATGACGTGCCCCAGGATCTCAAGGACAAGGTCAACGCGGCCAAGGCCGGTCTCAAGGACGGCACGTTCCACATCTGGAAGGGCCCGCTCAAGGACAACGCCGGCAAGGAACTGCTGGCCGAAGGCAGCAATGGCGACCACGCCTTCCTGAGCGGCATCAACTTCTACGTGGCGGGTGTCGAAGGCACCGTGCCGGGCGCCGGCAAGTAAGACCGCCGCAGGCACGTTACTTGCTGACACATTGTTTTGTCAGGCAAGGGCGTGCCTGCAGGCCGCCTCCTGTTTTGAGACCTGCATTTTTCTAGGATGAACCATGACTGATCTGCACAAGCGTTCGATGTTCAAGCTGGCGGCGCTGACCGCCGTGGCCGCGGCGGCCCTGGCCGGTTGCGGCAAGAAGGAAGAGCCCGCACCCGCGCCCGCCGCTGCGCCCGCAGCCGCAGCCCCGGCCAAGGCCGAGCCGCTGAAGATCGCGTTTGCCTATGTCGGCCCCGTCGGCGACGGCGGCTGGTCGTTTGCCCACGACCAGGCGCGCAAGAAGCTCGAGCAGGAGTTCGGCGACAAGATCCAGACCAGCTATGTCGAAAGCGTGCCCGAAGGCCCGGACGCCGAGCGCGTGCTGCGCGATCTGGCCGGCCAGGGCAACAAGCTGATCTTCGGCACCACCTTCGGCTACATGGAGCCGCTGCAGAAGCTCGCGCCCGATTTCGCCGATGTGAAGTTCGAGCACGCCACCGGCTACAAGACCGCGGCCAACGTGCGCACCTATGACAGCCGCACCTATGAAGGCGCATACCTGGCGGGCATCATTGCCGGCGGGATGACCAAGAGCAACACGCTGGGCGTGGTCGGCTCGGTGCCGATTCCCGAAGTGCTGCGCAACATCAACAGTTTCACGCTGGGCGCGCAGTCGGTGAACCCGAACATCAAGACCAAGGTGGTCTGGGTCAACGAATGGTTCAGCCCGCCCAAGGAAACCGAAGCCGCGACTTCGCTGATCAACGGCGGCGCCGACGTGCTGTTCCAGAACACCGACTCGCCCGCCGTGCTCAAGACCGCACAGGAAAAGGGCAAGCGCGCGTTCGGCTGGGATTCGGACATGACGGCCTACGGCCCCAAGGCCCACCTGGGCTCGGCCATCATCAACTGGCAGCCTTACTACAGCAAGGCCGTCAACGAAGCGCTGGCCGGCACCTGGACCACGGGCCAGGCCTGGTGGGGCGTGAAGGAAGGCGCGATCGATCTGGTGTCGATTGCCGAAGACGTGCCCGCCGAGATCAAGGCCAAGGTCGAGTCCGTCAAGGCCGGCCTCAAGGACGGCAGCTTCTCCATCTGGAAAGGTCCGATTGCCGGCCAGGACGGCAAGCCCGTCGTTGCCGAAGGCAGCGTGGCCGATGACAAGTTCCTGTCGGGCGTGAACTTCTACGTCAAGGGCGTGGAAGGCAATGTGCCCGGCGGCGACAAGAAGTAAGTCTCAGCCCCGTGTCGGGTCGAAAGGGCTGCCACTGGCAGCCCTTTTGCGTGGCGCATACACTTGCCGCGATGGAAAAAACAATCTGCCACCCGGCGGCTGTGGCCGACCGAGGTGCATGCGCCTTGGCCCTGGCGCACACCACGACCGGGCCCGCTTTCGCCGGCCTTTCTTTCGGAGTCTGCTGATGTCGCAACTTCACCCTGATTCCGCGCTGACCGCCCTGCTGCGCGACATGCCCAAGGCCGAGCTGCATGTGCATATCGAAGGCACGCTGGAGCCCGAGCTGATCTTCGCGCTGGCCCAACGCAACCAGGTCGATCTGCCTTATGACGACGTCGAGTCCCTGCGCGCGGCCTATGCCTTCAGCGACCTGCAGAGCTTTCTCGACATCTACTACGCGGGCGCCAGCGTGCTGCTGCACGAGGAAGATTTCTACGACATGGCCCGCGCCTATCTGGCGCGCGCGGTCAGCGACCATGTCGTGCATGCCGAGATCTTCTTCGACCCGCAGACGCATACCGCGCGCGGCGTGCCCATGGCTTCGGTCATCAACGGCCTGTACCGCGCCTGCCGCGACGCCGAGCGCGACTGGGGCATCTCCTGCGCATTGATCCTGTGCTTCCTGCGCCATTTGAGCGAGGACGATGCATTCCGCACGCTGGCCCAGGCCATGCCGCTGCGCGACCGCTTCATCGGCATCGGCCTGGACAGCAGCGAGCTGGGCCATCCGCCCGAAAAGTTCGCGCGCGTGTTTGCACACTGCCGCGAACTGGACCTGCACCTCGTCGCGCATGCGGGCGAGGAGGGGCCGGCGGCCTATATCTGGAGCGCGCTCGACACCTTGCACGTGGAGCGTATCGACCATGGCGTGCAGGCGCAGCAGGACGACGCGCTGATGCAGCGGCTGGCGCGCGAGCGGATTGCACTTACCGTATGCCCGTTGTCCAACCAGAAGCTGCAGGTGTTCCCCGATCTCGCGCTGCACAACCTGCCGCAGATGCTCGACGCCGGCCTGGCGGTGACGGTGAATTCCGACGATCCGGCCTACTTCGGCGGCTATATCAACGCGAACTTCGAGCAGCTGTTTGCGGCCACCGGCATGGGCGCCAAGCAGGCCTGGCAGCTGGCACGCAACAGCCTTGAAGCGAGTTTTGTCGGCGAGGCGCGCAAGAATGCCTGGGTGGAGCAGCTCGACGCCTGCTTCGAGCGCCATGGTTTTGCCGGCGCCAGCACGGCCCGTTGAGCGCGCAGCGTTTCAGCCCAGCGCCGCCCGCAGACGCTGCGCATAGCCGGCGATCACGTCGGCGCCGGGTTGCTTGCGCGGCCAGGCAAAGCTGACCCCGTCGCCTGGATCACGCGCCACCACATGCACATGGAAGTGGGCCACGGTCTGCCCGCCGGCCGCGCCATTGGCCTGCAGCAAGGTGATGCCGGCCGGCGCAAAGGCCGCCTGCTGCGCCTTGGCGATTTGCTGCGCGGCCTGCATCACCGCGCCGGCTTCTTCATGGGTCAGCTCCAGCAGCGTGGCTGCATGGCGTTTTGTCGCCACCAGCACATGGCCGGGCGTGACCTGGCCGATGTCCATGAAAGCCAGGGTCAACGCGTCTTCATGGACCTTGGCCGCCGGCAGCTCGCCGCGCACGATGCGGCAGAAAATGCATTCGCCCGGAGGCGAATGGTCGACAAATTCAGGCATGGTTTGATTCTCCTTTTGAATTGAGCATAGGACGCGTACAGGCCGTTGTGGCCGGGCAGAAACCCTGCGCCATGGTCCATTCACCACGCAGGCTAGAATCCGGCCCGCCTGATTCCAGTGCCCGCTGGAACAGATGCTTTTGCTTGCTGGGGTGCTCCTGCATGAATGCATCTGGGGGGCTTCGCCCCCCAGCGCGCCTACACGCAGTGAGAAGCGTGGGGGTTATTTTTTCCGGGCCATGTAGAGGACCACCATGTACAAAAACCTCGCAGCTGCATTTGCGGCCGCCTGTTTTTTCGCCCCCGTTTTTTCCCAGCCCGCGGCGGCCGCCGCCGCGGCTGCGGCCGACAAGCCGCTGGCCGCGGCCTTTGTCTATGTCACGCCGGTGTTCGACGCCGGCTGGACGCACCAGCATGACGCCGGCCGCAAGGCCGCCCAAGCCGCATTGGGCAAGCAGCTCAAGACCACCATCGTTGCCGATGTCGCCGAAGGGCCGGACGCCGAGCGCGTGCTGCGCGATCTCGCACGCAGCGGCAACCAGCTGATCTTCACCACCAGCTTTGGCTACATGGAGCCGGCGCTGCGCGTGGCGCGCGACTTCCCCGACGTCAAGTTCGAATCGATCACCGGCTACAAGCGCGCCGACAATGTGGCCACGGCCAATGCGCGCTATTACGAAGGCCGTTATCTGTCGGGCATTGCCGCGGCGCGCATGAGCCAGAGCGGCGTGGCCGGCTATGTCGCGGGCTTTCCGATTCCCGAAGTGCTGCAGGGCATCAATGCCTTCACCCTGGGCATGCGCTCGGTCAACCCGAAAGCCGAAGTCAAGGTGGTGTGGCTCGACACCTGGTTCGATCCCGCCAAGGAGCGCGATGCCGCGATGACCCTGATGAACCAGGGCGCCGATGTGCTGTCGTTTCACTCGGCCACCAATGCGGTGATGGTCGCCGCGCAGGAGCGCGGCAAGTATGCGATTGCCTACCACTCCGACATGCGCGCGGTCGCGCCCGATGCGCAGATCCTGGCCGTGACCCACCAGTGGGGCGAGTACTACACACAGCGCGCACGCGCAGTGCAGGGCGGCACCTGGAAAAGCGGCGATGTCTGGGGCGGTGTGCGCGAAGGCATGATCCGTCTCGAGGCCTTTGGCCGCAAGGTGCCTGCGGCCGTGCAAAAGGAAGTGCTGGCGCAGCAGCAGGCCATGGCCCAGGGTCGGATCCCGCCGTTTTCCGCGGTCCAGGGCGATGTGCGCGACAACACCGGCAAGGTGGTGATTGCCAAGGGCACGCAGCTCAGCGATGCGCAGATCCTCCACATGAATTGGCTCGTCGAGGGTGTGAGCGGCCGTATCAGCCATTGATACAAGACGACTCCGTTAAGCTTGGAAACCATGCAGATCTACCGCAGTGCGCTGTTGCGCTTCACACCCGAGGGCCAGCCTCTTTATGACGAAGACGGCCTGCTGGCCGTGGCGCGCACGCCCGATGGCCGCGCGCGCGTGCACGCCGCGGGCAGCTGGGCCCAACTGTCGCCCGGCTTTGCGGGCCTGCCGGTGCAGCATTTTCCCGGGCGGCTGATCGCGCCGGGTTTTGTCGATCTGCATATCCATTACCCGCAGACCGATGTCATCGGCGCGCCCGCCGACGGCTTGCTGCCCTGGCTGGAAAACTATACGTTTCCGCATGAGCAGCGTTTTTCCGACGCACCCTATGGGGCCGAGGTCGCCGATTTTTTCCTGGCCGAACTGCTGCGCAATGGCGTGACCACGGCGCTGGCGTTTGCCACCAGCCACCCGGCCTCGGTCGATGCGCTGATGGGCGCGGCGCAGAAAGCGCAGATGCGCCTGGTCACGGGCAAGGTGCTGCAGGACCGGCATTCGCCCGACGGCGTGCGCGACGCCACCGAGCAAAGCCTGCTCGACACCGAGGCCTTGATTCAGCGCTGGCATGGCGTCGACCGGCTGGGCTATGCGATCACGCCGCGCTTTGCGCCCACGAGCTCCGTGGCCCAACTGCGCGGCGCGGGCGAGCTGGCCGCGCGCTATCCCGACGTCTGGGTGCAGTCGCATGTGGCCGAGAACCTCGACGAGGTGCGCTGGGTGCGCGAGCTGTTTCCCGCTGCGCGCAGCTATCTCTCGGTCTATGACGATTTCGGCCTGCTGCGCAAGCGCGCGGTCTACGCCCACTGCATCCATCTCGATGCCCAAGACCGCGCGCTGATGCGCGACAGCGGCACGGCCGCGGCCGTGAGCCCGACCAGCAACCTGTTCCTGGGCAGCGGCTTCTTTGACTACGTCAGTGCGCAGGAAGCCGGCTTTGCCTATGGCCTGGCCAGCGATGTCGGCGCGGGCACGAGCTTCTCGCCGTTCCAGACCATGCTCGCGGCCTACGCCGTGGGGCGCGAAGGCCAGACCAAGCGCGGCATCAGCCTGCAACCCGCCGACCTGTGGTGGCAGCACACCGGCGGCGCCGCCGCGGCCATGGGCCTGGCCGGCGTGGTCGGCAATCTGCTGCCCGGCTGCGAGGCCGATTTCGTGCTGCTCAACCCCCAGGCCACGCCGCTGCTCGCGCGCAAGACCGGCGCGGCGCGCAATCTGGACGAATTGCTGTTTGCCATGATCGTGCTGGGCGATGACCGCTTGGTGGAGCAAACCATCATTTCTCAAGCAAAATAGCCCGTTGCGCCTGGTTTTCAGGCGCCTGTAGCAGTATTCGCAGGAATTCCCATGAGCATCAAGAGCGACAAATGGATCCGTCGCATGGCGGAAAGCACCGGCATGATCGAGCCCTTCGAGCCCGGTCAGATTCGTGAGGCCGATGGCCGCAAGATCATCAGCTACGGCACCAGCAGCTATGGCTATGACATCCGCTGCGCGCCCGAATTCAAGGTGTTCACCAACATCCACAGCACCGTCGTCGACCCGAAGAACTTCGACGAGAAGAGCTTTGTCGATTTCGAAGGCGACAGCTGCATCATTCCGCCCAACAGCTTTGCACTGGCGCGCACCGTGGAATATTTCCGCATTCCGCGCAACGTGCTGACGATCTGCCTGGGCAAGAGCACCTACGCGCGCTGCGGCATCATCGTCAACGTGACCCCGTTCGAGCCCGAATGGGAAGGCTATGTGACGCTGGAGTTCTCCAACACCACGCCGCTGCCGGCCCGCATTTATGCGGGCGAGGGCTGCGCGCAGGTGCTGTTCTTCGAGAGCGATGAAGTCTGCGAGGTCAGCTACAAGGACCGCGGCGGCAAATACCAGGGCCAGAGCGGCGTGACGCTGCCCAGGGCCTGAGCCCCTGCGTCTGGCGTCACCACAGTTTCATGTGCTGACGCTTTAATACCTCTTGTGTCGAAAAATTCCGACAGCGGGGGGCGGGATTTCCCCTCTCCGGCGGCGGCGCGCCACTCCTACCATTGCACTGTCAAGGCGGCAGTGCATCTGGCTGCGCCACCGGATCAGGAGGTTTTATGCTTGCGATGTTGAAGTTTGCCTTGGGGGGAGCGCAGGCGCCCGTGCTGGACGCCGGGGCGCCCGCGCCAGCGCGTGAAACCGTCAATGCCTGGCGCGCCGCGCCTGCCCACAGTGCCTATTGGCCCCAGCATGAACTGGACTCGTTCATCCTGCAGATGGCCGGCCATGGGCAATGCGTGCATGCCGCGATGATGCTGGGCGACATCGACTATGCGCGTGAGCGGCTGGCTGCCGCGGCCGCCATCGATTGCCCCAAGCTGCGCGCGTTGAGCGTGCGGCTGCGCGCCTATTTCGACCACCCTCCCTGCGCCTGCAGCGTTGCCACGCATTGAGGCGTGCGCGTAGCCGATTCAGGGCTGCGCCCGGGCCTGGTTACGCCCGGCGGTCTTGGCCGCGTACAGTGCCTCGTCGCTGCGGCGCAGCATGGCACCGGCATCTTCGTCTTCCGGCCGCAATGCCGACAGTCCGGCGCTGATGGTGATGCTTGCCGGCTGTTCCTGATCCTGGGTCTGCACCAGGTCCACCAGATCGTTCGCCATGCTCAGCGCGTCCGCCAGCGGCGTATCTGGCAGTAGCACAATGAATTCCTCGCCTCCCAGCCGCGCCAACGCGTCGGATCGGCGCAGCCGTGTGCTGAGTTGCAGCGCGAGTCTGCGCAGCACGTTGTCGCCGATGTCATGACCATAGGTGTCGTTGACGCGCTTGAAGTGGTCTACATCGATGCTGATCACGCTCAGCGGGCGGCCGCTGCGCTGGGCCAGGGCCAGCGCCGTCGCCAGATGCGCATCGAAGCCGCGGCGGTTGAGCAGGCCGGTGAGCGGATCGCTGCTGGCCAGGCGTTCCAGCTCCTGGTTGGCATACTGCAGCTCCAGCGTGCGCTGGCGCACAACTTCCTCCATCTCCTCGTTGACGGTCAGCAGACGGCGCGTCATATGGTCCAGCGTGCTCGACAGGCGCTGGACTTCGCGCGTGCTGTGCGTTTGCGGCACGACGGCGCCAGGCGTGCCGGCCTCGATATGCAGCGCCGCGCGTGACAGGCTGTTGAGATCTTCGCTGAGCCGGCGCGCGGCCAGTGAGGCAGTCAGGGCCGCGAGCAGCGCCGCCAGCAGGCCTCCGGCCAAGGCCTTGACCACGGCGTTGTCGGCGCCGACAAAGGCCGTTGCCGTGGGCTGGCGCACGACCATGTACCAGCCCAGGTCGCTGGCGAGATTGCGTGCCGGCAGCCGCGTCACGGCAGTGAGGAACTTTGGCTTGGCATCGTTCCAATACGCAAGTCCGGCCTGTCCCGGCACGGTCAGGCTGTCGCGCGCGATGGTTGGCGGCGGCGTGGTCTGCGGCAGCTTCTGGCCCAGCGCGGCAAAGGGCGCGATCCGGCCGTCTGGCGCATAGATCAGCTCGCCGCGGCGATCGAACAGGAACAGCTCGATCTGCGCATGGTCCGCATAGGTCGGACGCAGGCCTTCGAGCGTGTCGCGCGCCCAGTCCCAGCTCAGGAGCATGGCCAGCACGCCCACGGTCTCACCATTGCGCTGTATGGGCGCGGAAAAATCCAGGAAGCGCTGGGCCTCGCCGGTGGGGCTGGGCGCAATGCGGCTGGCCAGGTCTGGAAGCGGGTGTACATCGCCCACATGCAGGTCCTTGATGCCGGCCTCGAACCAGGGCGCGGTGCGCACATCCTGGCCGCGCAACATTTGATTGGAGTCGGTGCGCACCCTGCCATGGGCGTCGACCACGCCGATCCAGCGGCTGTAGGGCCGGCTGGTGTGCATGCGCTGCAGCAGCGGCAGCACATCGGGCGCGTCCAGGCCTTTTTCCCAAAGATCCTGCGAAGAGGCCAGCACCTGCACCAGCCGGCTGCGCTCGAACAGATCCTCGGCCAGAACCTTGGCCGCGTTGTGCGCCACCATGTGCAGCGAGGCCGCGGCCTCCTGCTGTATGCGCAGCTTGAGCAGCTCGCCAAAGGCCAGCGACAGCAGTATGGCCACCACCGACACCAGACTGCCAAAGACCACGGCAATCTGCGTGCGCAGGCTCCAGGGGCGGCGCCGGGGCGGGGCAGGGGCGGGGGCCGGGGGGCGCGGTGTCATGAGCAAAGCCAGGTCACCGGCGCCCGCCAGGCACGGCTAGGCCCGCGTCGATGCAAAGACGTCCGGGGCAGCTCTGCAGGGCAGGCAGTTGAGAAGTCCATGGGCCGAATGTACACAGGTCGCCTCAAGCGCGCATGTAGGAGCTTCTGCCAGCCTGCGCGTTTTCGGCGCAGATCGCCGCGCAGTGGCTGCGTGCGACGTAATATGCCGTGCATGCGCCGGGCTTTCCGGCGCCAAGGAGTTCTTATGCGCTGGGACGGCAACCGGGAATCGGAAAATATCGAGGACAGACGTGGCAGCGGCGGCGGCTCGCCGATTTTCGGTGGCCGCACCATAGGCATAGGCACCATCGTCGTGGCGCTGGTGGGCGGCTGGGTGCTGGGCATCAATCCGCTGACGCTGCTGGGCATGCTCAGCGGCGGCGGCAGCCCGGTGGCGGTGCAGCAGCCGGCGGTGGTCGGCAAGCCCGCCGCCGACGACACCATGGCGCGCTTCGTGTCGACGGTACTGGCCGACACCGAGGACGTCTGGACCGATGTGTTCCGCCAGAACGGCGGCAGCTACCAGCAGCCGCGCCTGGTGCTGTTCCGCGGCGCCACGCCGACTGCCTGCGGCACCGGTCAATCGGCGATGGGACCGTTCTATTGCCCTGCTGATCAAAAGGTCTATATCGACCTGGCTTTCTACGAGACCTTGAAGACCCGGCTGGGCGCGCCCGGCGACTTTGCCCAGGCCTATGTGATTGCGCATGAAGTCGGCCACCATGTGCAGCATCTGCTGGGCATCAACGAGAAGGTCGACAGCATGCGCGGGCGCGTCAGCCAGGCCGAATACAACCAGCTGTCGGTGCGCCTGGAGCTGCAGGCCGACTGCCTGGCGGGCGTCTGGGCCCACCATGCACAGAATGCGCGCCAGATCCTGGAGCAGGGCGATGTCGAGGAAGCGATGAACGCCGCGGCGAAGATCGGCGACGACGCGCTGCAGCGCGCCTCGGGCGGCGCGGTGGTGCCCGACAGCTTCACGCATGGCACCAGTGCCCAGCGTCAGCGCTGGTTCCAGAGCGGGCTGCAGCGTGGCGAACTCAAGGCTTGCGACACTTTCAGCGCGCGCCAGTTGTGAGGCTTGAAAGCGGTGGAAAAAGGGCATTTGTCGCGCGGAACCATCGCATGAACCCCTTGAATCAGGTGGGCAAATAGGGCTGTTCCCCGCTCGGTGCGACAATAGCAGGCTAAATGACAAGTTCTTTTTCCAATCTCTCCCTGTCGGAACCCCTGGCCCGTGCTGTTGCCGAGATGGGCTATGAGTCGATGACGCCCATCCAGGCGCAGGCCATTCCCGTTGTCTTGACCGGCAAGGACGTGATGGGCGCGGCCCAAACCGGCACCGGCAAGACGGCGGCGTTCTCGCTGCCGCTGCTGCAACGCCTGCTCAAACACGAAAACAGTTCGACCTCGCCCGCGCGCCATCCGGTGCGGGCGCTGGTGCTGTTGCCGACGCGTGAGCTCGCCGATCAGGTCGCCCAGCAGATTGCGCTCTACGCCAAGCACACCAAGCTGCGCAGCACCGTGGTGTTCGGCGGCATGGACATGAAGCCGCAGACGCTCGAGCTCAAGAAGGGCGTCGAAGTGCTGGTGGCCACGCCCGGCCGTCTGCTCGACCATATCGAAGCCAAGAACGCGATCCTGAACCAGGTCGAGTATGTGGTGCTGGACGAAGCCGACCGCATGCTCGATATCGGCTTCCTGCCGGACCTGCAGCGCATCCTGTCCTACCTGCCCAAGACCCGCACCACCTTGCTGTTCAGCGCGACGTTCTCGCCGGAGATCAAGCGCCTTGCAGGCAGCTATCTGCAGGACCCGATCACCATTGAAGTCGCTCGGCCCAATGAGACCGCGTCGACCGTCGAGCAGCGCTTTTTCAGCGCCAACGACGAAGACGAGAAGCGCCTGGCCATCCACAAGATCCTGAAGGAACGCGGCATTCGCCAGGCGTTCATCTTCTCCAACAGCAAGCTGGGCTGCGCGCGCCTGACGCGCACGCTGGAACGCGACGGCCTGCGTGCCACCGCGCTGCACGGCGACAAGAGCCAGGACGAACGTCTCAAGGCGCTCGAGGCCTTCAAGGCCGGCAATGTCGACCTGCTGGTCTGCACCGATGTGGCCGCGCGTGGCCTGGATATCAAGGACGTGCCCGCGGTCTTCAATTACGACGTGCCGTTCAACGCCGAAGACTATGTGCACCGTATCGGCCGCACCGGCCGCGCCGGCGCCTCCGGCCTGGCGGTGACGCTGGTGTCGCCGCGCGATTCCCGCCAGGTCGGCGAGATTGAAAAGCTGATCAAGAAGAAGATCGACGTCGAGGCCTTGCAGCTTGAGCCGGCGCGGCCGCAAGGGCGCATGAACGACGGCCGCCGCGCCTGGCGCGGTGAAGGCGAAGACGCGGCACGTGGCGTCGTGGGCCGCCCGGCCCCGGCCGCGCGTTCGACGCGCCCGGCGTCGCGCCCCTCGGCCGATCCGTTCTTCGATCGCCCGTATGAAGCCAAGGCCACGGCCGCCGCCAGCTGGGACGACACCCGCCAGCCCGCAGCGCGCGCGCCTTCGATCAAGCCCAAGCGCAAGGTCGCGGCTTTGTTCCGCGCCCCGGAACTGGCCGAGTCCTAAACGACGGCCAGATGCAAAAAAAGCGCCGTGAGGCGCTTTTTTTTCGTTTCGCTTTCGGGCGTGTCGCTCGATACTGGCGGTTTCCAGCGCGGGGCAGCGAGGAAGGGCCGCCCCGCACCGAGGCTGCCGTCCCCCTCCACCGAAGGTTGAGAGGGGGAAGCGGCGTCAGCCGCTCAGGGGGTGGGGGATTTATCCATCCACTTTGACATTGGCTTCTTTGATCACGGTGGCCCACTTGGTCACTTCGGCTTTCTGGAAGGCGGCGACCTGGGAGGTCGACAGCGTCGATGGCTCCATGCCCATGGTCTTCAGGCGTGCCTGCATGTCGGGCGTGGCCAGGATCTTGGCGATCTCCTGGTGCAGGCGCTGGACGATGGCATCGGGCGTGTTGGTCGGCGCAAAGACCGCCTGCCACGAGGTGACCTCGAAGTCGCCCAGGCCCTTGAGGCCGGACTCGGCGATCGTGGGCACATCCTTGAGCGATTCCAGGCGCTGCTTGGACGTCACGGCCAGCGCGCGCAGCTTGCCGCTCTGGATATGGGGCGCTGCGACCACGGTGGTGTCGAACATCATGTCGACCTGGCCGCCCATCACGTCCTGGATGGCCGGGCCCGACCCCTTGTAGGGCACATGGGTGAACTTGACGCCCGACTTCCAGGCCAGCATTTCCAGCGCCAGATGCTGGGAGGTGCCCGCGCCGGCCGATGCCGAGGACAGGCCGCCAGCCTTGGACTGCGACGCTTCGAGCACATCCTTGAGGGTCTTGTACGGGCTGTTGGCCGGCACGACCAGCACCAGCGGATTGGTGCCGATCAGCGTGATCGGAGTGAACGACTTGATCGGGTCATAGCCCAGCTTGGGGTACAGGCTCACATTGATCGCATGCGAGCTGATCGTGCCGCCCAGGATGGTGAAGCCATCGGGCTGGGCGCGTGCCGCCAGCTCCGAGCCCACGCTGCCACCCGCGCCGGCCTTGTTGTCGATGACCACCGTATTGCCCAGCGCCGGGCCCAGTTGCTGGGCAATCAGGCGGCCCAGCTGATCGGTGGTGCCGCCGGCGGCAAAGGGCACCATGTAGGTGATGACCTTGCCCTTGGGCCAGGTGCTTTGCGCCATGGCGGCGCCGGGCAGGCAGGCCAGCGCCAGGGGGGCGGCCGCGGCCTTGAGTAGTTGTCGACGTTGCATTTGATTTGTCTCCTGGTTGATGGGGTGCCGTCTGTAGGCTCAGACGTGCGGGTTGCAGAAATCTTGGTTTTTGCCGCGAACTCAGGTCACTGGCGCCGGGTTGAAAAGAACGAGGGCGTTGTGCAGCTTCCAATGCTCGGCCCAGGTCTTCTTGCGGCCGCTGGCGATCTCTATCATCAGATGGAACATCTCCCAGCCGGTCTCCTCGATGGTGGCTTCGCCGTCGGCAATGCGCCCGGCATTCACGTCCATCAGGTCGTGCCAGCGGCGCGCGAGATCGCTGCGCGTGGCGACCTTGATCACCGGGCAGGCGGCCAGGCCGTAAGGCGTGCCGCGCCCGGTGGTGAAGATGTGCAGGTTCATGCCGGCCGCGAGCTGCAAGGTGCCGCAGATGAAATCGGAGGCCGGCGTGGCCGCGTAGATCAGGCCCTTTTGCTGCAGCTTCTCGCCTGGCGCGAGCACACCGGTGATGGCGCCCGAGCCCGACTTGACGATGGAGCCCATGGCTTTCTCGACGATGTTGGACAGGCCGCCCTTCTTGTTGCCCGGCGTGGTGTTGGCGCTGCGGTCGGCGCGGCCGCGCGCGAGATAGGCGTCGTACCAGGCCATCTGGTCTATCATGGCCTGGGCCACTTCGGGCGTGCTGGCGCGCGAGGTCAGCTGGTCGATGCCGTCGCGCACTTCGGTCACTTCCGAGAACATCACGCTGCCGCCGGCGCGCACCAGCAAGTCGGTGGCAAAGCCCACGGCCGGGTTGGCCGTGACGCCGCTGAAGGCATCGCTGCCGCCGCACTGCACGCCGACCACCAGCTCGCTGACCGGCACGGTCTCGCGCCGGCGCTGGTTCAGGCGCTGCAGATGCACATCGGCCTGGCGCACGATGGAGTCGATCATGCTCATGAAGCCGACATGCTCCTCGGCCTGCAGGCAGACCACATCCAGTGCGGCGTCGGCGGCGGGCAGGGCAGGGGCGCCGGGCAGGCGTGTCATGGGCAGCAAGGGCGCTTCGGCTGGCAGCAGGCGCTCGGGCTGGAGCTTTTCGCAGCCCAGGCTCACCACCATGACTTCGCCGCCGAAGTTCGGGTTGCGGCTGATGTTGCGCAGCGTGCGGATGGGAATGATGGCGTCGGGCGCGTCGATGGCCACGCCGCAGCCATAGCTGTGTTCGAGGCCGACGACGTCATCGACATGCGGATAGCGCGGCAGCAGCTCGCTCTTGATGCGCTGCACCGCGGTATCGACCACGCCGGCCACGCACTGCACCGTGGTCGTGATCGCCAGGATGTTGCGCGTGCCCACGGAGCCATCGGCATTGCGGTAGCCCTCGAAGGTATAGCCCTCCAGCGGCGCCATCGCCGGCGGCCTCACGCTGGCCATGGGCAGACCTTCGAGCTCGGGAGCGTCGGGCATGCGCAGCACGCGCTCGTTGATCCAGCTGCCGCGCGGCAAGGCCTTGAGCGCGTAGCCGATCACCACGTTGTAGCGCCGCACCACAGCGCCCTCGGCCAGGTCTTCCAGCGCCACCTTGTGGCCTTGCGGGATGTTGTCGACCAGGCGCAATCCATCGGCAAACACCGTGCCCGCGGGCAGGCCGCCATCGTTGGCCACGATCGCCACGTTGTCGGCGGCGTGCATGCGGATAAAAAGGGGACTGCTCATCGTTTGCTTTCCATTCTGGTGTTCCGTACGACACGCTGGCGGGGCACAGACCTTGGCAGGTTTGCGCCCCGTTGATAACCCTTAGAAAACGGGCATCAGTGATATGTTGTCGTACAACTAAAAGCCATTATCATCAGACCTATGAGCACCCTGACTTCGGAATTACCCCAATCCGCCGCATTTTTGTCCGCGGCGGACGGGTCGGCGCTGCGCAGCAAGTCCAGCCGCGGCAGCCGCAGCCTGGCCAATCTGCTGTCGGAGGAGTTCGGGCAGAAGATCCGCCAAGGCCTGCTGCATGAGGGCGACAAGCTGCCCACCGAGTCGGAGCTGGTGCGCAGCTATGACGTGAGCCGCACCGTGGTGCGCGAGGCGCTGTCCAAGCTGCAGGCCTCGGGCATGGTGGAAACGCGCCACGGCATAGGCACCTTCGTGCTGCCGACGCGCGAAGGCCAGGGCATGCGGCTCAGCGCGCATGAACTCAGCGAGTCGGTGGACGTGCTGGCCGTGCTGGAATTGCGCATCAGCCTCGAGACCGAGGCCGCTGGGCTGGCCGCACAGCGGCGCGAGGCCACCCACCTGCGCATCATGCGCGAAGCCTTGCAGGCGTTCGAGCACCACTTCGCGCTGGGCCAAGAGACCGTGAGCCATGATCTCGCCTTCCATCTGAGCATTGCGCAGGCCACGGGCAACCGCTATTTCCAGGAAATCCTGCAGCATTTCGGCACCATGCTGATTCCACGCAACCGCATTGCGTCCATCCATGCCCCGGCACGCGACCCCGACTACCTGCGCCGCGTGAACCGCGAGCATGAGGAAATCTACGCCGCCATCGAACGCCAGGACGCGGACTCCGCGCGCGCCGCCATGCGCATCCACTTGACCAATTCACGCGAGCGCCTGCGCCTGGCTCAGCGCCTGAGCCAGGTCACGGAGCCCGGCGCTTCGGCATAAATGCCGCAGGTGCGATGACGCACTTGCAGCTCCTGGCGTTTACCCCTAGAAATTCGTGCATCCATTGGCATCATTCCAGTTGTATGATGACTGACCACTAAAAAGGAGACAACTGCCATGCTTTCCCGTCACCGCTTCCTGTGCTCCGCTCTTGCCCTGGCCGCCACCGGCGTGCTGTCCGTGCCGGCTTTCGCCGCCGACAACTGGCCCAGCAAATCCATCCGCCTGGTCGTGCCTTACCCACCGGGTGGCAGCTCCGACATCATTGCCCGCTCCATCGGTCAAGTGATCTCGCAGGAACTCAAGCAGACCGTGATCATTGAAAACAAGCCCGGTGCCAACGGCAATCTGGGCGCAGAGTTCGTGTCCCGTGCCGCGCCGGATGGCTACACCTGGCTGCTCGCCGACCTCGGCGCGCTGGCGATTTCGCCTTCGGTCTATACCAAGCTGAGCTTCGACCCTTCCAAGGACCTGCGCGGCGCCGCCATGCTGGCCTACTCGCCGCACATGCTGGTGGTGCATCCCGGCGTGAAGGCCAACAACCTCAAGGAGCTGGTGGAGCTGTCGAAGCAGCAGGATCTGAATTTCGCCGTGACCGCGACCGGCAGCGCGCCGCATCTGGCCGGCGTGGAACTGGCCCGCCTGACGGGCGCGAAGTGGGTCTATGTGCCCTACAAGGGTGGCGTGCAGTCGGTGCAGGACACCGTCGCCGGCCAGACCCAGGTGCTGATGAACGGCATGCTGGCCACCTACCCGCATGTGCAAAGCGGCAAGCTCAAGCTGCTGGGCATTTCCAAGGAAACCCGCATGCCGCTGATTGCCGATGTGCCGACGCTGGCCGAGCAGGGCGCCAAGGGCTTTGCCTCGGGTACCTGGCAAGGCGTGGTGCTGCCGGCCAAGACGCCGGAAGCCATTGTTCAGCGTGTCAACAAGGCGCTGGTCTCCGCCATCCGCTCGCCTGACGTGCGTGCGCGCCTGACGGTGCAGGGTGCCGAGCTGGTCACCATGACGCCTGCCGAAACCGACAAGTTCTTCAACGCCGAGCGTGCACGCTGGCGCACCGTGGTGCAGACCTCGAATCTGCAACTGGACTGACGTCCAAAACTTTCTTTTTCATTCTGTTTCCCTTAAGGATTTGCCATGAGCCCCCAAGAAGTCAAAAGCGTGATGAGTTCCGGTCTGTTGTCGTTCCCCGTGACCGACTTCGACAGCCAGGGTAACTTCAACCCCAAAGGCTATGCCGAGCGCCTCGAGTGGCTGGCACCGTTTGGCGCCACCGCGCTGTTTGCCGCTGGCGGCACGGGCGAATTCTTCTCGCTGACGGCTGACGAGTATCCCGCGATCATCAAGACCGCCGTCGATACCTGCAAGGGCAAAGTGCCAATCATCGCCGGCGCCGGCGGTCCCACGCGTTTCGCCATCCAGTGCGCCCAGGAAGCCGAGAAGGCCGGCGCGCATGGCGTCCTGCTGCTGCCCCACTACCTGACCGAAGCCAGCCAGGAAGGCCTGGCGGCCCACGTCGAGGCGGTCTGCAAGAGCGTGAAGTTCGGCGTGATCATCTACAACCGTGGCATCAGCCGCTTCACGCCCGAAACCGTGGCCAAGCTCTGCGAGCGCAACCCCAACCTGGTCGGCTTCAAGGACGGCGTGGGCGATATCGAAGCCATGTCCGCCATGTACCTGACCATGGGTGACCGCCTGGCCTATCTGGGTGGCCTGCCCACGGCTGAAGTCTATGCGGCGGCCTACAAGGCGCTGGGCACCCCGGTGTACTCGTCGGCGGTGTTCAACTTCATCCCCAAGACGGCCATCCGTTTCTACGAAGCGGTGAAGAACGACGACCACGCCACGCAGCACGAGCTGCTCAAGACCTTCTTCATGCCTTACCTCGAGCTGCGCAACCGCAGCGCCGGTTACGCCGTGTCGATCGTCAAGGCCGGTGCCAAGATCGTCGGTCACGATGCCGGCCCGGTGCGCGCACCGCTGGCTGACCTCAAGCCCGACGAAATCGAAGCCCTGGCCGCGCTGATCAAGAAGGTCGAGCAGTAATCTGCGCGCGATGGGGCTGACTCAGCCCCTGAGGCCGGCGCGCCGGCAGGAATTTCCTGCGGGCGCCCGGCTTTTTTTCCATCGAACCACCAAGGATTTCCCGGCATGGCGCCTTCCCGATCCCGCGTTCTCCAGTACGGCAAGATGCCGCTGCCCCAGCTCGATGCCGAACTCGCGCAGGCCTACGATGTGACGCTCCTGAGCGAGCAGGCCGATCCCGATCGCTTCCTCGCCGAGCAGGGCGCGCAGTTCCGGTATCTGGTGACCACGGCCGCGATGGGCCTGCCGGCGCGCGTCGTCGACGCGCTGCCCGAATTGAAATTTGTCAGCAGCTTTGGCGTCGGCTTTGACGCGCTGGACAAGCAGGCGCTGCTGCGCCGCGGCGCGCGCGTCGGCTATACGCCGGGCGTGCTCGATGACTGCGTGGCCGACATGGCCTGGGCACTGCTGCTCGACAGCGCGCGCGGCCTGAGCGCCGCCGACCGCTTCGTGCGCCGCGGCGACTGGAGCCGCCAGCGCTTTGGCATCACCACGCGGGTCTCGGGCAAGCGCCTGGGCATCTTCGGCATGGGCCGCATCGGCAGCACCGTCGCGCGCCGCGCCACGGGCTTCGACATGGAAGTGGCCTATCACAACCGGCGTGCCGTCGACGGCTCCCCCCATCTGTACCTCCCGTCGCTGCTGGAGCTGGCGCGCTGGTCCGATTTCCTCGTCATCACGGCCGCGGGCGGTGACAACACGCGCCATCTGGTGAATGACGAAGTGCTCGATGCGCTGGGCGCGAAGGGCTTTCTGATCAATGTGGCGCGCGGCACCGTGGTCGATGAAGCGGCGCTGGTCGGGGCGCTGCGCAGCGGCCGCATCGCCGGTGCCGGCCTCGATGTGTTCGAGGACGAACCCCGGCCGCATGCCGAGCTGCTGACGCTGGAAAACGCCGTGCTGGCGCCGCATGTCGCCAGCGGCACGCATGAGACCCGCCGCGCCATGGCCGACCTGGTGCTGCAGAACCTGCAGCAGTTCATCGCCACCGGCGAGCCCGTCGCCGAAGTGCCCTGGTCCGCCGCGCGCTGATTCGTACCACAGGAGATTTGCCATGCAACGTCGCAAGCTGTTGAAGACTTTCAGTGCCACCGCCCTGGGCGCCTGGGGCGCCGCCGCCGGGGCCCAGTCCTTTGGCTTTTCGCCCCATCAGCGCTACCCCGATCCCGCGGTGTTCATTCTCGATCCCAGCTTTGCCAAGTACCGCATCTACAGCAGCACCGTCGAGCAGCTGGGCACGGGCATGCGCTGGGCCGAGGGCCCGGCCTATTTCCCGGAAACCGGCACGCTGATCCTGAGCGACATCCCGAACAACCGGCTGATGAAGTACGAGGAAAAGACCGGCAGGTTCTCGGTGCACAAGGAGAACGCCAACTACGCCAACGGCAATGCGCGCGACCGCCAGGGCCGCTTGGTGACCTGCGAGCATTCGGTCACGCGCCGCGTGGTGCGCACCGAACGCGATGGCAGCACCACGGTGCTGGCCGACCGCTACCAGGGCAAGCGCCTGAACGCGCCCAACGACGTGGTGGTGAAGTCGGATGACAGCATCTGGTTCACCGATCCGCTGTTCGGCATCAACGGCGAATGGGAAGGTTCGCGCGCTGCGCCCGAGCAGTCCGGCACCTATGTCTACCGCATCGGCAAGGACGGCCAGGTCAGCGCCGTGGTCACCGACCTGGTCAACCCCAACGGCCTGGCGTTCTCGCCCGACGAGAAGAAGCTGTATGTGGTCGAGTGGAAAGGCAATCCCAACCGCGGCGTCTGGAGTTTCGACGTTTCCGCCGATGGTACCAGCCTGTCGAACAAGACCCGGCTGATCGATGCCGACGGCCCGGGCGCGTTTGACGGCCTGCGCGTCGATCGCGACGGCAACCTGTGGTGCGGCTGGGGCTTCAGCGGCGCCTTCAGCCCCGAGACCAGCGACATCGGCGGCGGCATGCGCGCCCACCTGCCGCTGGCCCAGTCCGCGGAGATGGACGGGGTCAAGGTCTTCAATCCGCAGGGCAAGCCGATTGGTTTCATCCGCCTGCCCGAGCGCTGCGCCAACCTCGAGTTCGGCGGCCCCAAACGCAACCGCCTGTACATGGCCAGCAGCCATTCCCTTTACGCCTTGTATGTCGAAGCCCATGGCGCGGCATGAACCGATTTTTTTCAGGAACCGAGCAAATGACCCAATTCGATAATCTCATCAATGGCCAGTGGACGGCCGGCAAGAGCTACAGCCCGAACACCAACCCCAGCGACCTGGCCGATGTGGTCGGCGACTATGCCCAGGGCGATGCATCCGATGTGAATGCCGCCGTGGCCGCGGCCGCTGCCGCGTTTCCCGCCTGGAGCACCTCGGGCATCCAGGCGCGCCACGATGCGCTGGACAAGATCGGCAGCGAAATCCTGGCGCGCAAGGAAGAGCTGGGCGACCTGCTGGCGCGTGAGGAAGGCAAGACCCGCCCCGAAGCCATTGGCGAAGTCGGCCGCGCCGGCCAGATCTTCAAGTTCTTTGCCGGCGAATGCCTGCGCCTGGCCGGCGAGACCCTGCCTTCGGTGCGCCCCGGCATCGGCGTGGAAATCACGCGCGAGCCCATCGGTGTGGTCGGCCTGATCACGCCCTGGAACTTCCCCATCGCGATTCCCGCCTGGAAGATCGCGCCCGCGCTGGCCTTTGGCAACTGCGTCGTGCTCAAGCCCGCCGACCTGGTGCCGGGCAGCGCCTGGGCGCTGGCCGACATCATCCACCGCAGCGGCATTCCGGCCGGCGTGTTCAACCTGGTGATGGGCCGCGGCCGCGTCATTGGCGAAGCGCTGGTGCAGCATGAAGATGTGGCCGCCATCAGCTTCACGGGCTCGGTCGGCGTGGGCAAGGGCATTGCCGCGGCCTGCGTGGCCAGCGGCAAGAAAGTGCAGCTCGAGATGGGCGGCAAGAATCCGCAGGTCGTGCTCGACGACGCCGATCTGACCCAGGCCGTCGAGCTGTCGGCGCAAAGCAGCTTCTACTCGACGGGCCAGCGCTGCACCGCATCGAGCCGCCTGATCGTGACCGACAAGATCTACCCGGCATTCATTGAAGCGCTGCAGGCGCGCATGGCCAAGATCAAGGTTGGCGACGCGCGCGCCGCGGGCACCGACATCGGCCCCGTGGTCAGCCAGGCCCAGCTCGAGCAGGATCTGAGCTACGTTGAAATCGCCAAGGCCGAAGGCGCGGTGCTGGCCGCGGGCGGCGCGCGCATCGCCTGCCATTCGGGCAGCGCCAAGGACGGTTTCTTCATGCAGCCGGCGCTGTTTGTGGATTCCACGCCGGCCATGCGCATCAACCGCGAGGAGGTGTTCGGCCCCGTGGCCAGCGTGATCCGCGTGCGCGACTATGAAGAAGCGCTGGCCGTGGCCAACGACACGCCATTCGGCCTGGCCGCGGGCATTGCCACCACCAGCCTCAAGCACGCCACGCACTTCAAGCGCCACAGCCAGGCCGGCATGGTCATGGTCAACCTGCCCACGGCGGGCGTGGACTACCACGTGCCGTTTGGCGGCCGCAAGGGCTCGAGCTACGGCCCACGTGAGCAGGGCCGCTATGCGCAGGAGTTCTACACCACGGTGAAGACGGCCTATACCCTGGCCTGATTTCCCGAATTCCCAACTTCTCTTTACACCGGGCCCAGGCCCGGTTTTTTTATGCCGATTTACCTGATCGGCTGGGCTTGGTCGCAATGGACCTGGAACAGTTCACGTTCGGCCAGCGAAGCGCCAAAGCGCATCGCGCTCAGGCACCCGCCCCAGACGCAGCCCGTGTCCAGCCCTATCAGGTCATCCCGTGCCACCAGTCCCTGCGTCGACCAATGCCCGAACGCGATCGGCGTGTTCGCGGTCTGCCGCCCGGGCAGGTCGTACCAGGGCAGCAGGCCGGCGGGCGCCGCGCTGGCGTTCTCGGAGCTCTCGAAGTCCATGCGGCCCTCGGGCGTGCAAAAACGCATGCGCGTCAGCGCATTGACGATCACGCGCAGGCGGTCGGCGCCTTGCAGGTCATCGTTCCAGACCGCGGGCGTGTTGCCATACATCCTTGCCAGGAAATCCACCAGCGCATCACCGCGCAGCACGGCCTCGACTTCGCCGGCCAGCGCCAGGGTCTGCTCCACGCTCCACGTGGGCAGCACGCCCGCATGCACCATCAGCAATCGTTCTCCACCCGCCGTGGTGTGCAGGCGTGCCAGCGGCTGCTGGCGCAGCCAGTCGAGCAGTCGAGTTCGGTCCGGCGCCTGCAGTATGGCTTGCAGCGTGTCGCGCTTGCCCGGACCGCGCAGGCCATGGGCGGTGGTGAGCAGATGCAGATCGTGGTTGCCCAGCAGCGGGCGCAGCGCATCGCCCAGCGCCATGCAGCGGCGCAGCACTTCCAGCGAAGTCGGCCCACGGTTGACCAGATCGCCCAGCAGATACAGCGTATCGCGGCTGGGCGAAAAATCGATGACATCCAGCAGCCTGCCCAGGGCTTCGTCGCATCCCTGGATATCGCCGATACAGTACATTGACATGATGTTCTTTCTATTTATAGATTCATGGATTTTCTGCTGATTGCGTTCCTGACCCTGCTCAATGGTGTGTTTGCCATGTCGGAATTGGCATTGGCGTCGAGCCGCAAGGCGCGGCTGGCGAGCATGGCGGAAGATGGCGACAAAGGCGCCGAGGCGGCTTTGGTCCTGCTGGAAAATCCGACCCAGTTCCTGTCCTCCGTCCAGGTGGGCATTACTTCCATCGGCATGCTCAACGGCATCATCGGCGAGGCCGCGTTTAGCGATGGCCTGGCTGCCTGGCTGATCAATGTCGGCGTGCCTGAAAGCGCCTCGAGCGTGTCGGCCACGGCCATTGTGGTGGCGGTGATTACCTTCATCACGATTGTGTTTGGCGAACTCGTTCCCAAGCGTATCGGCCAGCTGTATCCCGAAACCGTATCGCGCCTGATTGCGCGTCCCATGACCTGGGTGGCTTCGGCCGCCAAGCCTTTTGTGCGCCTGCTTTCGGCCTCGACGCAGGCGGTGTTGACGCTGCTGCGCGTCAATGATTCGGCCAGCCGCGCGGTCACTGAAGAGGAAATCGTCGCCAGCCTTGAAGAAGGCCGCAATGCGGGCGTGATTGAATTCCACGAGCACCAGATGGTGCAGAATGTTTTTCGCCTCGATGACCGATCCCTGACGTCGCTGATGGTGCCGCGCTCGGACGTGGAATGGCTCGATGCCGATTTATCGGTGGCCGAGGGGTTGCGCTTATCGGCCGATGGCCAGGAGAAAGGCAGTCACTCGTGGTATCCGGTATGCCGCGGCTCGCTGGACGATGTGGTCGGCGTTATCAGCGTGGCGCGCATGCTGTCGCTGGGTGCGGCGGTCGAAGGCAAGCTGGGCGAACATGCCTTGCCCGCGGCATTCCTGCCGGAAACCCTTACGGGCATGGAGTTGCTGGACCAATTGCGCGCGCGTTCGGGTCGCATGGTGTTTGTCGTCGATGAATACGGCGTGGTGCAGGGCATCATGACACCGCGCGATTTGCTCGAAGCCATTACCGGGGAACTCAAGCCCGGCGCCCATGCCGATGCCTGGGCAACGCCGCGCGAAGATGGTTCCTGGTTGCTGGATGGACTGATGCCGGTGTCGGAACTCAAGGCGCGTCTGGATATCCGTGATCTGCCGGAAGAAGATAGAGGGCGATATAACACCATTGCCGGTCTGTTGATGGCTGAAACCGGAAGATTGCCGGCATTGGGTGAGCGAATTGCCTGCGCCGGCTGGATCTTTGAAATCGTCGATCTTGACGGTAAACGCATTGACAAGGTACTCGCCGAGAAATCGACCGAGGCCCAGTGAACCTGGTTTGGTAAATGGCAGGCTAAATGCTGTGGAAAATACGTATAGTATGAGTGCTGGCGTGGTTTCTTGTTTTTCTATAATATCCAATCACTTTTTACTTCTTCAGAAGAAACCAACATCATGAATTCATACAAAGAACTGCTCAAGCAAAAAGAAGCTCTGGAACAGCAAATCCACGAAGCCCGTAGCCGCGAACTGTCGGATGCTGTCTCGCGCGTGCGCTCGCTGGTCGCTGAGTATGAAATGACGGCTGAAGACGTGTTTCCCCCAGCACGTGCCGCACGTGCTTCGGGCACTGGCGCCAAGGTCGCTCCCAAGTACCGTGATCCCAACACCGGCCAGACCTGGACCGGTCGCGGCAAGGCTCCCAAGTGGATTCAGAACGAAGAGCGCGAAAAGTTTGCAATCTAATCAGCTTGCAATTAAGAAGAAGGCCTGCATTGCAGGCCTTTTTTTGTACTGGAATTCAGAACGAATGCCGGTCTGCCTTCGCCTGTGTATTTACTCCGTCCATAGGACCCTGGTGCGTGGCGGTTCAATAATATTGAACTGATAGTCCTGAGGAGTTTCTGCCGCCGGGCATAAGCGGGCTTATCGGCTTGCCGAAAAATCAGGCATTGGATTGCGTTTGAACAACAATTTGTTGCATGGCCAAGCGATTCACGTCGGAAATGTCCTATTGCAATAAGCGCTGGCGTGGGACGCGCGAAAGCGCGGGCACAATAGGCACATGAAAAAGCAGGTGTTGATTGCCGGTGGTGGAATCGGCGGATTGGCCGCAGGTATTGGCGCCACGCGCTCTGGCTGTGATGTGCGTTTGTTCGAACGTGCCGGGAATTTCTCCGAAGTGGGGGCCGGAATACAGCTGGGGCCGAATGTGGTGCGCCGGCTGCAGGCCTGGGGGCTGCAGAAAAGCCTGCAAGCGGTGGCGGCCGCTCCCGAGGCCTTGCAGGTGCGCAGCGCGTTGACGGGCCAGGCGCTGGCGCGCATGCCGCTGGGCAGTGCGGCCGTGGAGCGCTATGGCGCGGCCTATCTGACTATCCATCGCGCCGATTTGCACCAGTTGCTGTTGACTGCGCTGCGCGAGGATGCCGATGTGCACCTGAATCTCGCCCAGACCATAGAACACTATCGCGAAGCCGACGGCGTGGTGACGGTGCGCGACCAGGCGCAAAAGCTGATCGAAGGCGATGCGCTGGTCTGCGCCGATGGTGTGCACAGCCGCCTGCGTCGGCAGATGCTGAACGACGGGCCGCCTCAGGCCACGGGCCATCTCGCGTACCGGGCCATGGTGCGGCAGGCCGAACTGCCGCAACGGCTGCGCACCCAACAGGTGACCGCCTGGCTGGGCCCGCGCCTGCATGTGATCCAGTACCCGGTGCGCCGCGGCGAATTGCAGAATCTGGTGGTGATCGTCCAGGGCCCGGCGCCCGCCGACATGGAGCGCTGGGACCATGCGGCCAATGCCCAGGATCTGGAAGCGGCGCTGGCCGGCACCTGCAGCGCGCTGCAGGACCTGGTGCGCAGCGTGCCGCGCATGGGTCTGGACTGGCGCCTGTGGCCGCTGGCCGACCGCCCGCCGCTGCGCTCGCCGGCTGAAATGGCCCAGGGCCTGGTGGCCCTGCTGGGCGATGCCAGCCACCCGATGCGGCCCTATCTGGCCCAGGGCGCAGGCATGGCCATAGAGGACGCGGCCGAACTGCAGCGCGCGCTGTCCATGCACGACCTCGACATGGACCTGCGCCTGCGCCGCTACGCCCTCAACCGCTGGCAGCGCAATGCCCGCGTCCAGGCGCGCTCGCAGCGCAACGGCCGCATCTTTCACGCCACCGGCCTCGTCCGCTGGGGGCGCGATACCTCCCTGAAGCTGCTGGGCGCACGCATCATGGATCTGCCCTGGCTCTACAGAGGCGATGGTTCGAGCGCGAGTTCGCTGTGAAAGCAAATTGCTTGAGCTGGTTTTACTGCTCTTGCACCCCTAGGCTTGCTGAAGTAAACGAACGCAATCCAGTCAACCCAATCAAGCCGACTTTGCCAACCTCTGTGACACCGGCAGCGTCTGAAACAAGCCGGCCCCCAGGCACAGCATCGCCGCAATGCCCAGCATCACCGCGGCAAACGGGTCGAAGCCAAGGTGCACGGCCCACGACGCCAGCAGCCCCGTGAGCCATTGCATCAGCGCCGCGCCCAGGAACATGGCCATGGTCAGCACGGCCATCGCGCGGCCCGTGGCTTCCGGGGGATAGGAGGAGCGCACATGGGCGTATTGCAGTGCCGAGCCGCCCGAGATGGTGACGATCACGATGATCAGCGCCACGGTGAGCCAGCCGGTGTGCAGCAAGCCCAGGGCCGCGTAAAGCAAGGCCATGATCGATGTCGTCGTGACCAGCAGACGCCGGCGGCGCAGCGGGCCAGGGTCCAGGCGGCCGAAGATGCCGGGGCTGACCAGCGAGATCAGCGACACCACCAGCGCCAGATGGCCGCTGGCGACCAGCGACCAGCCCTGGCGCTCCATCAGCAAGGGGCCGAGCCACAGGCCGCGCAGCGTCAGGAAGGACGCATAGGCCACCAGGCCCATCGCCAGAATGCCCCAGCTGTAGGGCTGGGTCAGCAGCACGCCGAATTCGCGCGTGGCCGCGAGCCAGCTCTGGCGCGGGCCGGCGTTGGCGTCTGGCGCGGGCTCATGCACTTTCCAGGCAATCAGCAGCCAGGACAGCATCGACAGCAGGCCCAGCGTCGCAAAGCCACTGCGCCAGCCGTATTGCTCGACCAGCCAGGCCAGGGGCGAGCCGGTGAACAGCATGCCGACGCCGCCCAGCCCCAGGCTGATGCCTGACACCGCGGCAAATTGCGCGGCCGGGAAGTGCCGGGCGATGAACACGGTGCAGGCCAGAAAGGCGGGAGCGCAGCCCAGCCCGATCAGCGCCTGGCCGGCCAGCAGCCAGGCATAGCTGGGCGACCAGAACGACACCGCCGCGCCGACGATGCTCAGCGGTGCAGTCAGCAGCACCGTGCGCCGCAGGCCGTAGAGATCGATGCCCACGCCCATGAACAGCTGCACGGCACCGAAGGTCAGCGCAAACAGGCTTGCGAACAGGCCCAACGCGGAGGGCGAGAGGCCAAAGTCGGTTTGCAGCGCCACGGCAATGATGGCGGTGACCGTGCGATAGGCTTGGCTCAGCGCAAAGCCGCTGAGCAGCACCAGCAGCATGGCCCAGGCGGCATTGCGGGACAGCGGCGCACCGGCGGCGCCGTCCGCGGGTGGGGAGGTCATAGTGGGAGTCGCAGGCTGATTCACGGCGCAAATTTCCTTATTGCTCTAGCCTAGCTTGCGGCCGCGCCGGGCGCTGTCGCCTGCGGCGCTGGGAGAAACCCTGGTGCGTCAAAGCGCGCTGCGCAAGGTCCAGATTTCGGGAAACAGCACGATGTCCAGCATCTTGCGCAGATAGCTCACACCGCCGGTGCCGCCCGTGCCGCGCTTGAAGCCGATCACGCGCTCGACCGTGGTCACATGGCGAAAGCGCCAGAGACGGAACGCGTCCTCGAGATCGGTCAGTTCCTCGCCCAGCTGGTACAGGTCCCAGTAGGTCGCGGGATCGCGATAGACCGTGAGCCAGGCCTGCTCCACGCCCGGGTCGGCACTGTAGGGCTGGGTCCAGTCGCGCTGTACATGGCTTTCAGGCACGGCAATGCCGCGGCGCGCGAGCAGGCGCAAGGCCTCGTCATAAAGCGAAGGCGCGCGCCATGCGGCATCGACCAGGGCCAGCAGTTCGGGCCGGTGGGCGTGCGGCTTGAGCATGGCGGCGTTCTTGTTGCCCAGCGAGAACTCTATGCAGCGGTACTGGTAGCTCTGGAAGCCGCTGGACTGCGCGAGATAGGGGCGGATGGCGCTGTATTCGGGCGGCGTCATGGTGGCCAGCACATCCCAGGCATGGACCAGCTGCTCCATGATGCGCGACACGCGGGCCAGCATCTTGAAGGCCTTGGGCAGCTCGTCGCTGGCCACATGGGCGATGGCGGCATGCAGCTCGTGCAGCATCAGCTTCATCCACAGCTCGCTGGTCTGGTGCTGGACGATGAACAGCATCTCGTTGTGATCCGGCGACAGCGGCTTTTGCGCGCTGAGGATCTGATCGAGCTGCAGGTAGTCGCCATAGCTCATGCTCTGGCTGAAGTCGAGCTGGGCGCGCTCTTGCTGCACGATGGCTTCGGGTGCGGGGGTAGGGGCAGTCATGGAAGCGGGAGAATAATCAGTCGATACATCATAGGCCGTGGCCCGGCCTTCACCGCGCATTGTCATTGCCCTGCAAAACCATGAACGATTCTTCCCATGCCCTGGCGCTGCCGGCCAACTTCCGCCCGCAGGACCTGCTGGCCTTTCATGCACGTGACCGTGAGGCGCTGGCCGAGCAGGTGGGCGTGAACAGCATGCGCAAGGGCTTGTGGTGGCAGGGCCGGGCGCTGTGCCTGCAGATGGATTTTTCGCCGGCGCTGGTCCGGGTGCAGTGGGGCGACGCGGCGCTGGCCACGCAGCAGGTCATGCCGCTGGTGCGGCGCATGCTGGGACTGACGCAGGATGTGGCCGCGCTGGAGGCGCAGTGGAGCGAGCACCCGCTGCTGGGCCCGGTGCTGCAGCGCCAGACGGGCCTGCGCGTGCCGCTCGCGGCCACCCCTTTCGAGGCGCTGGCCTGGGCCATCATGGGCCAGCAGATCAGCGTGGCGGCCGCGGTCTCGCTGCGCCGGCGTTTGATTGTCGCGGCCGATCTGCGCCATGCAAGCGGCCTGTACTGCCACCCCCAGGCCGAACAGGTGCTGGCGCTGGGTCTGGAGCGGCTGCGTGCCGCGGGACTGTCGCAGTCCAAGGCGCAAAGCCTGCTGGCGGTGTGCGCCGCCGTGCAGGCTGGCGGCCTGCCGCTGGATGCCTGGGCGGATGCGCCGCAGCTGCCGGTGGAGCAGATACGTGCGGCCCTGCTGGCGATCAAGGGCATAGGGCCATGGACGGTGAGCTATACGCTGCTGCGCGGCTTTGGCTGGCTCGATGGCTCGCTGCATGGCGATGTGGCGGTGCGCCGCGGCATAGAGCAGCTGGTGCGGGCCGATGTGGACCCCCAGCGCGCCGAAGCCTGGCTGGCGCCATTTGCGCCCTGGCGCGCGCTGGTGGGCGCGCATCTGTGGGCGATGCAGGCGGTGAACGCCTGAGTCCGCCGCGGCTCAGGTCACCGCATGGCGCTGGTGAAAGCGCGCTGCGCGCCATTCGCCGGTCTCCAGCACCTGGCGCAGTTCGTCGGCGGCGTTCCAGACATCTTCGTAGCCCAGATACAGCGGCGTGAAGCCAAAGCGCAGGATGTCCCGGTGCACGCCCACGCCGCCATCGCCCTGGCGGAAATCGCCGATCACGCCGCGCGCAATCAGCGCCTGGACAATCGCGTAGGCACCGCTGCCCTGGCCGTCCACGCCCAGGCCTTCGTCGCGTGCCAGGCAGACCTGCGAGCCGCGCTTCTCATGTGCCAGCGGCGTGGCCAGCGTCAGCCCGTGGCCGGCGCAGTGCTGCTCGACCAGCGCGATGAACAGATCGGTCAGCGCCAGCGACTTGGCGCGCAGCGCGCCCATGCCGCCCAGGGCCTGGGCCGCGCTGAAGACATCGAGCCCGCATTCCAGCGCCGACAGGCTGATGATGGGCTGGGTGCCGCACAGATAGCGGCGAATGCCTGGCGCGGGTTCGTAGCCGGGCGTGAACGCAAATGGCGCGGCATGGCCGAACCAGCCGGCCAGCGGCTGGGCGCAGCGATTGACCACGCGCGGATGCGCCCAGACAAACGCCGGTGCACCCGGGCCGCCATTGAGGTATTTGTAGCCGCAGCCGACGGCAAAGTCGGCGTCGGCCGCGTGCAGATCGATGGGCACGGCGCCCGCGCTGTGGCACAGGTCCCAGACGCACAGGACGCCGTGTGAATGGGCCTTGGCGGTGACCTGCGCCATGTCGTGCATGGCACCGGTGCGGTAGTTCACCTGGGTCAGCAGCAAGATCGCCGCGTCGTCTTGCAGCGCGCCCAGGATTTCCTCGGGCTCGAGCAGCACCAGCTGCAGCCCGTGCTGGGCGCAGATCGACTCGGCAATGTAGAGATCGGTGGGAAAGTTGCTGCGCTCGGTCAGCAGCTTGCGGCGCACTGGCGCGTCTTCGGCGGCAATGCGCGCCGCGGCCGTGAGCACCTTGAACAGGTTGATCGAGGTGGTGTCGGTGAACACCAGCTCGTCCTGACGCGCGCCCACCCAGGGGGCGAACTGGTTGCCCAGGCGCTGCGGCAGATCGACCCAGCCGGCCTTGTTCCAGGAGGTGATCAGGTCCTGCGCCCACTCCTGCTGCACGACCTGCGCCACGCGCGCCGCCGTCGCCTTGGGCGCCAGGCCCAGCGAATTGCCGTCGAGATAGATCTGGCCCGAGGGCCGCACGAACAGATCGCGCAGCGGGCGCAGCGGGTCCTGCGCGTCGCGGTCGCGGCAGTCTTGCAAGGTCGTTGTCATGGTGGTTTCATCCATTGGGTCAGGGCAGGGCGCGAAGCACCGCGCGCACGGGAGAAGCATCGGCTTGCGTGAGCTTCAGCGGCAGCGCAATCAGTTCATAGTCGCCCGCGGGCACGGCGTCGAGCACCAGGTTCTCCAGCACGCGCAGGCCGCGCCGGCGTATCACCTGGTGGCTGTCCAGCGTCTTGCTGCTGGCCGGGTCTATGCTCGCGGTATCGATGCCGATCAGGCGCACGCCCAGGTCGGCCAGGCGTTCGACGGTTTCCGGCGCATACGCGGCCAGATCGCCATCCCAGCCCGTGGGTGCCTGCGCATAGGTGCGCACCAGCACGCGCGGCGGCAGATCGGCGCTGATCGCATGTTCGAGGTGTTGCCACAGCAGCAGCGGCCCCGGCGCAATCGCATGGATCACGCGGCAGGGGCCGAGAAAGGTGGCCAAATCCACCTCGCCTATGGCCGCGCCATCGGCCGCGTAATGCAGCGGCGCATCGGCATGCGCGCCGACATGGGGCGACAGCGTGATGGCGCTGACGTTGACGGGGCAATCGGGCGAGATCGTCGCGCACCATTGCTGGCTATAGGGCGTGTCGCCCGGGAACACCGGACTGGCGCTGTGGATGGGCGGGGAGATATCCCAGAGTTGCTGTGCCATGGGCATCTACTCTAAACCGTGCGGCGGCGAAACCAGAACGCGTACACCAGCAGCAACACGCCGAGGAACGGCACGCCGGTCAGCAGCGTGAGGTGGAATTCATCGGTGAAGTAGGTGGTGACCAGCACGCCCAGCATCAGCGCCGCGCCCAGCAGCGTCAGCAGCGGAAAGCCCCACATGCGAAACGCCAGCCGGGGGCGGCCCTCGGCCTGCCAGCGCGCGCGAAAGAACAGATGGGTGACGAACACCATGAACCAGGTGAACATCGCGCCAAACATCGCGATCGACATCATCCAGACCAGCGATTTGTCGGGCTGCCAGACGTTGAGCACCATGGCCACGGCAATGCCGGCGCAGGACACGGCAATCGCGCGCGTGGGCACGCCGCGCGCATTGAGCCGGCCCAGGCCCTGGGGCGCGAAGCCGCCGCGCGACAGGCTGAACATCATGCGCGAGGTCACATACAGCTGGCTGTTCATGGCCGACAGCGCCGCGACCAGGACGACGAAATTGAGCACATGCGCGGCGCCGGGAATGCCGATGATTTCCATCACCTGCACGAACGGGCTGCGGTCGGTGCCGGCCGACTGCCAGGGCACGATGGCCAGCATCAAGGCCAGCGTCAGCAGATAGAACAGCACCAGGCGCAGCACCGTGGTGCGGAACGCGCTGGTGATGGCCTTTTGTGGGTCCTGTGCCTCGCCTGCGGCAACGGCGATGGCTTCGAGGCTCAGATAGCTGAAGATGGCGACGATCACGCCGACCCAGGTGCCCCACAGGCCGTTGGGAAAGAATCCGCCCTGCGCGGTGTAGTGGTGAAAGCCGATGTCCGGGCGCTGCGCGCCAAACACCACATAGGCGCCAATCAGGATGAAGGCGACAATCGCCACGATCTTGATCATGGAGAACACATACTCGACCTGGCCAAAGGCCTTGACGCTGGACGCGTTCACCGCCACCAGCGCCGCCGAGAAGACCGCCACCCAGAGCCAGCGCGGTGAATCTGGAAACCAGTAGCCCATGTACAGGCCCACGGCCGTGACTTCCATGCCCACGGCCAGCACCACGGCGGCCCAGTAGGCATAGCGCACGAGAAAGCCGGCCCAGGGCGCGATGTAGTGCTCGGCATAGGCGCCGAACGAGCCCGATGTCGGGTGGGCCACGGTCATCTCGGCCAGACAGCCCATCAGCAGCAGCGCGATCAGCGCGCCTGTCGCGTAGCTCAACAGCACGCTGGGGCCCGCAAAGCCGATGGCAAACGCGCTGCCCATGAACAGGCCTGTGCCGATGGCGCCGCCAATCGCGATCATCACGATCTGCGCGCCGCTCAGGTGCTGCTGCAGGCCGGTCTCGCGCTGCTGTATGTCTTCAAAGGAGGCCATGGCCGGGGTCTTTCTACCCGCTCGGGCGGCAGGAATAACAGTAAATCATGCTCGCAAAAGCACTTCGACGGGCTCAGTGCGAACGGTTTGATCCGTTCGTCCTGAGCCCGTCGAAGCATGGACGGTCACCGCAGGTCTAGTCCGTCTGCTTGCCGAGAAGCAAATATTCCATCAGCGCCTTCTGCACATGCATCCGGTTTTCCGCTTCTTCCCAGACCACGGACTGCGGGCCGTCGATGACTTCGGCTTCGACTTCCTCGCCGCGGTGCGCGGGCAGGCAGTGCATGAACAGCGCGTCGGGGCGCGCCGCGGCCATCATCTCGGCGTCCACGCACCAGTCGGCAAAGGCCTTCTTGCGCGCTTCGTTCTCGGCCTCGTAGCCCATGCTGGTCCAGACATCGGTCGTGACCAGGTCGGCGCCGGCACAGGCCTCGAGCGGGTCCTTGAACACCGCATAGCTGCCGGGGTTCGTGGCCTTGCCGTTGAACGCCAGCTGCTCGTCGACCTCATAGCCGCCGGGGGTGCTCAGGTGCACCTTGAAGCCCAGCAGATCCGCGGCCTGCAGCCAGGTGTTGGCCATGTTGTTGCCGTCGCCGACCCAGGCCACGACCCGGCCCTGTATCGTGCCGCGGTGCTCGATGAAGGTGAAGATGTCGGCCAGGATCTGGCAGGGGTGGAACTCGTTGGTCAGGCCGTTGATGATGGGCACGCGCGAGAACTCGGCAAAGCGCTCGATGCGCTCCTGGCCGAAGGTGCGGATCATCACCAGATCGGTCATGCGGCTGATGACGCGTGCACTGTCCTCGATGGGCTCGGAGCGCCCGAGCTGGCTGTCGCCCGAAGTCAGGTGCACGACCGAGCCGCCAAGCTGGTACATGCCGGCTTCGAAGCTCACCCGCGTGCGCGTGCTGGCCTTCTCGAAGATCATGGCCAGCGTGCGGTCGCTGAGCGTGTGGTGCTTCTCGTAGTTCTTGAACTTCTTCTTGATCAGCGCCGCGCGCTCGAACAGATAGGCGTATTCCTCGGCGGTGAAATCACTGAATTGGAGGTAATGCTTCATAGGTTCATTTTCATGTTCAGGCGGCCAGCACGGATTGCACCAGCGGCAGCAGCCGGGTCACGATTTCATCGGCTTCGGCCTCGGTCAGGATCAGCGGCGGCACCAGGCGGATCACGGTGTCGGCCGTGACGCTCAGCAGCAGGCCGGCCGCGGCCGCCTGGCCGATCAGCTGGCCGCAGGGCTTGTTCAGCTCGATGCCTATCATCAGGCCCTGGCCGCGGATGTCGATCACGCCATCGAGCGCGCCCAGATGGGTGCGCAGTCCGGCCTTGAGGTACTCGCCCACGCTTTCGGCATGCGCCAGCAGGCCATCTTCTTCCATGATGCGTATGGTTTCAATGCCTGCGCGCATGGCCAGCGGGTTGCCGCCAAACGTCGAGCCATGGTTGCCAGGCTTGAGCACCTCGGCAGCCCGGCCGTGCGCCACGACGGCACCGACCGGCACGCCCGAGCCCAGGCCCTTGGCCAGCGTCATGACATCGGGCACGATGCCAGCCCACTGGTGGGCAAACCACTTGCCGGTGCGGCCCATGCCGGCCTGCACTTCGTCCAGGATCAGCAACCAACCGCGGGCGTCGCACAGCGCGCGCACCTGCTGCAGGTATTCGGCGCGCATCGGGTGCAGGCCGCCTTCGCCCTGGATGGGCTCCATCATCACGGCGGTGACGTTGGCATTGCCTTCGGTCGCTGCCAGCAGGCCCTGGTAGTCGTTGGGCGCCACGCGGATGAATCCTTCGAGCAGCGGGCCGAAGCCGTCGCGCACCTTGGGGTTGCCGGTGGCAGTCATGGTGGCAATCGACCGTCCATGGAAGGCATGGTCATAGACCACGATCTCGGGCCTGGCAATGCCCTTGTCCACACCGTACTTGCGCGCGATCTTGATCGCGGCCTCGTTGGCTTCAAGGCCGGTGCTGCAGAAGAACACATTGGTCATCTTCGAGCGCTCGACCAGCAGCTGGGCCAGGGTCTCCTGGCCGGGCACATGGTAGTAGTTCGAGGTGTGGATCAGCTGCGTCAGCTGGTGCTGCAGCGCCGGCACCAGGCGCGGGTGGTTGTGGCCCAGGGTGTTCACGGCAATACCGCCGAGCGCATCGAGGTACTCCTTGCCATTCACGTCCCAGACGCGGCAGCCTTGGCCTCGTTCCAGAGCGATCGGGACGCGGCCATAGGTGTTCATCACGTGGGGCGAGGCTGCCTCAATGAAAGCGGTCATTGCAAATATCTCCCAAGAATGCAGGGGTGGCATGGACATTGCATCCACGCCCAGGTTGAGCGAACTACAATTTTAGATGGACGCGGCAGGATGAAAATTGACGAATACGCACTACAGCCGTGCAATGACCCATGGGTACGCATACTCTTGTATAAGAGTTAGAATCTTCCATTGACCTGCCGGCGGTGATCCCGCCACGGGTCACATCACTTTGCACAACGATATCGATGGTCTCCCCCAACTCACAAGAACTGTTCATCCAGGGCCTGACCCGGGATGGCAAAACCTTCAGGCCCAGCGACTGGGCCGAGCGTCTGGCCGGCGTCATGAGCCAGTTCCGCCCCGGGGGGGCTTATTCCGGCAGCCATCTGAGCTATTCGCCCTGGTGCATTCCCACCACGCTCAACGGCACCAAGTGCGTGGTGCTGCACGCCGACCTGCGTGAACATGAACCCATGGCCTGGGACTTCGTGATCAATTTCGCCAAGGACAACAACCTGCAGATCGCCGAAGCCTGCCTGCTGCCGGACCCGCCCAAGGGCCAGGCCTAGTCAAGCGCTTTCCAGGCATCGACCAGGCCGGCCTTGCGCCGGCTTTTTTATGCGTTTTTGAGGGCAGGGCGTTCACCCTTCGACAAGCTCAGGGCGAACGGTGGTCGGCATGTTTCACGGCGTTTGAAACTGGCGTGGCCCAGCATGGGGGCAGCGAGGAAGGGCCGCCCCGCACCGAGGCTGCCGTCCCCCTCCACCGAAGGTTGAGAGGGGGAAGCGGCGTAAGCCGCTCAGGGGGTGCTTCATTTCACAACGAAAAAACCGCCCTAAGGCGGTTTCTTCGTTCGCTCACAGCGCACCCGTTACAAACGGCAGATGGCTTGCGCCATCCGTGCGATTGCCTAATTGTGGATTAGGCGGCCAGTGCCAGGGCCTTGACCTTGGCGGACAGACGGCTCTTATCGCGAGCAGCCTTGTTCTTGTGGAAGATACCCTTGTCGGCAATGGTATCCAGCACGGATTGTGCCTTGGCAAACAGTTCGGATGCCTTGGTCTTGTCGCCAGCCAGAACAGCCTTTTCGACGTTCTTGACAGCGGTACGGTACTTCGAGCGCAGCGAGGTGTTCGCAGCGTTCAGGACGACGTTCTGGCGGGCGCGCTTGCGGCCGGATGCCAGGCGGGGGTTCTTTTTCTTGGGTTTAGCAGATGCCATGATTCAAATTCCTAGTGTCTGAGGATGATGTCAGCGAAGCCGGCGATTGTAGCACCTGTTGCCCGCCGCAACGAATCTTGCGCCCCGAAGTCCGTACAAGGCATACACTGCGCGGGTGTCATTGCTCAAAGCCGCCTCCACCGTCTCGCTGCTCACGCTGGTCTCCCGGGTCTCCGGGCTGCTGCGCGATCTGCTCATGGCCTCCATGTTCGGCGCCAATGCGCTGACCGACGCGTTCAACGTCGCCTTCCGCATTCCCAACCTGTTCCGGCGCCTGTTTGCCGAAGGGGCGTTCAGCCAGGCCTTCGTGCCGGTGCTGGCCGCGACCAAGGCCAAGGAGGGCGACGCGGCCACGCGCCTGCTGATCGCCAATGTCGCCACCGTGCTGACCTGGGCGCTGGTGCTGACCTGCGTGCTGGGCGTGGTCGGCGCGCCGCTGCTGGTCTGGCTGCTGGCCAGCGGGCTGCGGCAAAGCGGTGCCAGCTATGACGCCGCGGTGCTGATGACGCGCTGGATGTTTCCCTATATCGGCTTCATGTCGCTGGTGGCGCTGTCGGCGGGCGTGCTCAACACCTGGAAGCGTTTCGTGGTGCCCGCGGCCACGCCGGTGCTGCTCAATGTGAGCATGATAGTCGCGGCGCTGCTTGTCGCGCCGCGCTTTGAAGCGCATGGCATCGAGCCCATCTATGCGATGGCCGCGGGCGTGATGCTGGGCGGCGTGCTGCAGCTCGCGGTGCAGCTGCCGGCCTTGCGCCGGCTGGATCTGCTGCCGCGCATAGGCCTGCGCTGGAGCGCGGTGCAGACCGCCTGGCAGGACGCAGGCGTGCGCCGCATCCTGTCGCTGATGGCGCCGGCGTTGCTGGGCGTGGGCGTGGCGCAGATCTCGCTGATGATCAACACGCAGATTGCGTCCTACCTCGCGCCGGGCAGCGTGTCCTGGCTGTTCTATGCCGACCGGCTGATGGAATTTCCCACGGCCTTGCTGGGCGTGGCGCTGGGTGTGGTGTTGACGCCACAGCTGGCGGCCGCCAAGGCCGCGGCCGATGCCGAACGCTATTCGGCCATGCTCGACTGGGGCCTGCGCCTGGTGCTGGTGCTGGCCGTGCCCTGCGCCGTGGCGCTGCTGGTGTTTGCCCAGCCGCTGGTTGCCACCTTGTTCCACCGCGGCGCGCTGACCGACCGCGATGTCGGCAAGATCGCGCTGGCGCTTTGCGGTTATGGCGCGGGCCTGGTGGGCCTGGTGGCGATCAAGGTGCTCGCGCCCGCCTACTACGCCAGCCAGGACATCCGCACGCCGGTGAAGATCGCGGTGGTGGTGCTGGTCATCACCCAGCTGCTGAACCTGGCCTTCGTGCCCTGGCTCGCGCACACCGGCCTGGCGCTGTCCATCGGCCTGGCGGCGCTGGTCAATGCGGCCTGGCTGCTGGTCGTGCTGCTGCGCCGCGGCACCTATATCCCCAGGCCGGGCTGGGGCATGTTGCTGCTGCAGGTGCTGGCCGCGAGCCTGCTGCTGTCCGCGCTGCTGTCCTGGAGCGCGCAGTCGCTGGACTGGATCGCGCTGCAGCAGCACCAGTGGCAACGCATGGGCTGGCTGGCGCTGACCATGGGCGCGGCCGCCGTTCTCTACTTTTGCGCCCTGTGGGTGGCGGGTCTGAAGCTGCGGCAGTTGCTGCACCGATAGGGCATGTAGCGTTTTTTGGTTATAAGGGAGGCATGCCGCGGCCGTCGGTGTATGCAATTGCGACGGCCCTCAGTCCTCCCTCTTGCACTCGGCGCCGCCTGGTCGTACAAGGAAAGCATGTCACTGCGTTTTGATGCGCCTTCTTCGCTGCAATACTTTGCCACCCTGGTGCAAAGCGATGAGCATTTGCCCTTGATGGAAGCGGCCATCTGCATTGCGCAGGACGAATTCCCCGAGCTCGACATCCAGGCCGTGCTGGCGGACATAGACCAGATGCAGATGCGCCTGGCGCGCCATCTCAAGGGCGTGCACACGCCCTTGCAGCGGCTCAAGGTACTCAACCACTTCTTCTTTGGCGAAATGGGTTTTGGCGGCAACGTCAACAACTACTACGCACCCGAGAACAGCTACATCCCGGTGGTGCTGGCGACGCGGCGCGGCATTCCCGTGAGCCTGGCGCTGGTCTGGCTGGAGCTTGCGCAGGCTGCGGGAATGCAGGCCGCGGGCATTGCGTTTCCTGGCCATTTCCTGCTCAAGGTCGGTCTGCCCGAAGGCCAGGTGGTGATGGATCCGCTCACCGGCACCTCGTTTTCCGCGCAGGAACTGGCCCAGCGGCTCGAGCCTTTCGGGCTGGGGCGCGGGCGGCGCGAAGACAACATTCCGCTGGGCCTGCATCTGCAGGCGGCGACGCCGCGCGACATCCTCGAGCGGCTGCTGCGCAACCTCAAGGAAATCTATTTTGCGCAAAGCCAGTGGGCGCTGCTCACGGCCACGCTCGACCGGCTGATCGTGCTGCTGCCCGACGACTGGGCCGAGTACCGTGACCGGGGTGCGGTGCTGGCCGAGCAGGGGCGCACGCGCGAGGCGGTGGCGGATTGGGAAACCTATCTGGAACATGCGGGCGACCGGCCCGATGCGGGGCTGATCGCCAACCGGCTGGCCGTGCTGCGGGGCTAGTTTTTGCCGCCGGGCCGCCCCAAGGCAAAAATGGCCCCCCTGGGGGGGCAGCGAGCCACACGCAGTGGGCAAGCGTGGGGGTCATTTCAGACCAGCTTTCGCGCCTCCAGCTCCTTCTTGAGGTAGGCGTAGAAGAGGGGCGCGGCAACCAGCCCGGCCGGGCCGAACACCGACTCGGCGACAAACATCACCGACAGCAACTCCCACACGCCCATGTGCGTGCGCCGGCCCACGACCTTGGCGTTGATCACGTATTCGGCCTTGTGGATCAGGATCAGAAAGCCCAGGCAGGCCGCGGCCGCTACCGGCGACACCGACAGGCCGACCAGCGTGATGACCGCGTTGCACAGCAGGTTGCCGACGATGGGAATCAGGCCGGCAATGAAGGTCAGCGTGATCAGCGCCGGGGTGTAGGGCAGGGCCAGATCCCAGTAGGGCAGCACCAGCAGCAGGAACAGCGCGGTGAGCAGGGTGTTGAAGGCCGCGATCCAGAACTGGGCGGCGACGATCTGGCCAAAGGCCTCGCCAAACAGCATGATGCGCCGGTAGAGCGCGTCGACCAGCGGCGGGCGCTGCAGTGGAATGTGGCGCACGGCTGCGAGCGCGCCGATCAGCAGGCCCACATACGCATGCAGCAGGCCCGAAAGCCAGGCCCGGCCGGCAATCGCCAGCACACCGGCCTTGGCGCCCAGGTAGGAGGCAATCATGGTCTGGATTTCGCGCGCGCCATCGGGCAGCTGGCTGGCGATGTCGGGCGGCAGCTTGTGGCGCAGCTCGAGCACGGTGCGCGCCAGATAGTCGAGCAATTCCTTGTACTGCTGCGGCGCTTCGACGACATAGCCGCGGGTATGGGGCAGGGCGCTGGACAGCAGTGCCAGCGGCGCGAGCATCACCACTGCGGCGGCGATGACCTGCGCCCAGTGCGGCAGATAGCCGGGGATGCGGCGGCGCTGCAGCCGCGACAGCAGCCGGGCCAGGGCGCGCGTGAGCATGAAGCCGACGCAGACGCTCAGCAGGCCGGGCAGCAGGCCTTGCCACATGACCAGCAGCAAGGTGCCGGCCATCAACAGATAGCTGGCGTTTACCACGCTGCGCGAAGGTGTCGGGGGAAGTACTTCTCGGGTAGCAGGAAGGTAATCTGACATCTGGGCGCGTAGTGGTACAGGCTGGGTCAGCGCACTTCGACGGGCTGGCCGTCACCGCGCGCGGCGATACGTCCAATGGTATAGACAGTTTCGCCCAGGCCTTGCAATGCCGCGGCGATCGCTGGCGCCTGTTCGGCGGGAACCACCACCACCATGCCGATGCCGTTGTTGAACGTGCGGTTCATTTCCACGGCATCGATGCCGGCCGTGGCCTGCAGCCAGGCAAACAGCTCGGTCTGCGGCCAGCTGCCGGCGTCGAGATGTGCGGCCAGGCCGTCGGGCAGCACGCGCGGGATGTTTTCCAGCAGGCCGCCACCGGTGATGTGGGCCAGGGCCTTGATCGGGTGCTCGGCCAGCACCGCCAGCACGTTCTTCACGTACAGGCGCGTGGGCTCCATGATGGCCTGCTTGAACGGCTTGCCGTCCAGGGTCGCGGGCACGTTGCCGTTGGCTTCGGCGCGCTCGATGCACTTGCGCACCAGGCTGAAACCGTTGGAGTGCACGCCGGCCGACGCCAGGCCCAGCACCACGTCGCCGGCTTGCACGTCCTGGCCGGTGAGGATCTTGGACTTTTCCACGGCGCCGACGGCAAAGCCGGCGAGATCGTATTCGCCTTCGGGGTACATGCCGGGCATTTCAGCGGTTTCGCCGCCGATCAGCGCGCAGCCCGAAAGCTCGCAGCCGCGCGCGATGCCGCCGACCACGGCCGCTGCGGTGTCGACGTCGAGCTTGCCGCAGGCGAAGTAGTCGAGGAAGAACAGCGGCTCGGCGCCCTGCACCAGCACGTCGTTGACGCTCATGGCCACCAGATCGATGCCGACGGTGTCGTGCATGTTCCACTCGAATGCCAGGCGCAGCTTGGTGCCCACGCCGTCGGTGCCCGAGACCAGCACGGGTTCCTTGTAGCGCTTGGGCACTTCGAACAGCGCGCCAAAACCGCCGATGCCGGCCATCACGCCTTCACGCATGGTTTTCTTGGCCAGCGGCTTGATGCGCTCGACCAGAGCATCGCCGGCAACAATGTCGACGCCAGCGTCTTTGTAGGAAATAGGAGTGGATGGAGTGGCAGAGGAGCTCATGGGATGGGTCAGTGCAGGTGTGCCCGGCAGGGGCGGAACTCGGGGATTTTACGGCCGTAGCCCGCTTTGCGGGGTGCATGAGGGGGCTTTCAAGGGGTTTTCGCCGGGTCTGTGCATGGCGGCAGTGTCCTTTGCCTGCGCGCGCAGACTAAAATCAGCGTCGCGCAACCCCGGTTGTGCCTTCGAGCCCTGACGCGGATGCCCGCGCCAGGGGCCTTTTGCTCTGTCGTTTGTGATGTTGCCGAACTTCCCCCAGCCAGCCTGTTGCACGCGTCCTATCCTGGTCTCAGGCAGGAGGGCGCGTTCCGTATGCCATCCATGAAGCAAATGGCGCTGGACATCGGCCTGGCAACGAGTCCCTCTCTGTCGCGTTTCTTCGCGGGCCCGAACACGGCCGTGCTGCAGCATCTGCGGCTGTGGGTAGGCGAAGGCCGCAGCCAGATGCCGCGCTCGCCGGTGCCGACCTATCTGTGGGGCGAATCGGGCTCGGGCAAGACCCACCTGCTCAAATCGGTGCGTGAAGCGCTGCGCGAGCAAGGGGCCATTGTTGGCTGGATGGATGCGTCGATCGGCTATCCTCCGGAGTTCGATGAGCGCTGGTCGGCGGTGCTGATGGACGACGTACACCTGTACACGCCCATGCAGCAGGCGCGGGCTTTCAACTGGTTCGTCAATGCGACCAGCCCGGCCACAGGCATTCCCCGCTGGGTGCTCGCATCCGGCGAATTGCCGCCGGCCGACCTGAAGCTGCGCGAGGATTTGCGCAGCCGCCTGGGCTGGGGCCATGTGTTCCAGCTGCGGCTGCTTGACGAGCCCGCGCGCCGCGCGGTGCTGCGCCAGGAAGCCGATGCCCGGGGCGTGTTTCTCGGCGACGACGTGATGGATTACATGCTCAAGCGCTTTTCGCGCGACCTGGGCAGCCTCATGCAGTTGCTGGACATGCTCGATGGCTTTGCATTGCGCAACAAGCGGGCCATCACCATTCCACTGCTCAAGACCATGCTGGAGACCGAGTAGCCGCGGCTGCCTGGCCTCTTTTTCTGGAACCCCATGCCATCATCTTCTGCGCCCAACGTCCGCCCGCGGCTCGCGCTGTTCGATCTCGACCACACCTTGCTGCCCCTGGACTCGGACTACGAGTGGGGCGTCTTCACCACCCGTATCGGCTGGACCGAACCGGTGGAATTCGGCCGCCGCAACGACCAGTTCTTCGCCGACTACCAGGCGGGAACGCTGAATGTGCATGACTACGTGCGCTTTGCCACTGAGGCGGTGCGCATGCGCGGCGCCGAGGCGGCGAACCTGGCGCATGCACAGTTCATGACCGAAGTCATCACGCCGGCGATCCAACCGGCGGCGCGCGCGCTGATCCAGGCGCACCGCGATGCCGGCGACCAGATCGTGATCGTCACCGCGACCAACGAGTTCATCACCCGCCCGATCGCGCAGGCGCTGGGCGTCGATGAGCTGCTGGCGGTGCAGCTCACGCGGGATGCGTCCGGCTGGATCACGGGCGAGATCGACGGGCAGCCGACGATGCGCGAAGGCAAGGTGCTGCGCATGCAGCAGTGGCTCACGCAGCGCGGGCTGGACTGGGACGCGGTGGAGAGCACGTTCTACAGCGACTCCATGAACGATGTGCCCTTGCTCGAAAAAGTGGACCATCCGGTCGCGACCAATCCTGACGCGCGCTTGCGCGCACTGGCCCAGCAGCGCGGTTGGCGCATACTGGACCTGTTTACTGAACACCCATGATCAAAACCTTCATCGACAAACTGCTGGGCAAGCCTGGCACCGGCGCGCGTGCGCAAAAGCTGCGTTTTGGCAAACGCGAGGAAGTGCCGGCCTCGGTGCATGGCATCAACCTCGAACTCGTCGACCGGCGCGCCATCGACGTCGTCGAGACGCTGCAGGACGCGGGCTTCGAAGCCTATATCGTCGGCGGTGCGGTGCGCGATCTGCTGCTGGGCCTGCGGCCCAAGGATTTCGACGTGGCCACCAATGCCACGCCCGAGCAGGTCAAGAGCCTGTTCCGGCGCGCGTTCATCATCGGCAAGCGTTTTCGCATCGTGCACGTGGTCTATGGCCGCGGCCGCGAGAACGAGGTGATCGAAGTCTCGACCTTCCGCGCCTTTCTTGACAACAGCCTGGCCGAAAGCGTGTCCGGCAACGAGCGCACCAGCAAGGCGGCGCTGGCCGGCATGAAGCATGCCGTGGACGCCAGCGGCCGCGTGCTGCGCGACAACGTCTGGGGCCCGCAGGACCAGGATGCCACGCGCCGCGATTTCACCATCAACGCCATGTACTACGATCCGGCCACGCAGATCGTGGTCGACTACCACAAGGGCATACAGGACGCGAAAAAGCGCGTGCTGCGCATGATTGGTGACCCGGCCACGCGCTACCGCGAAGACCCGGTGCGCATCATCCGCGCCGTGCGTTTCGTCGCCAAGCTGCATGACGTCGGCTTCAAGCTCGAGCCCAAGACCGCCGCGCCGCTGATCGCCAGCCAGCACCTGCTGAACGAAGTGCCGCAAAGCCGGCTGTTCGACGAAATGCTCAAGCTGCTGCAGACCGGCCATGCGCTGGCTTCTGTGGCACGGCTGCGCGAACTGGGCCTGGACCGCGGCATCTATCCGCTGCTGGACGTGGTGGTCGAGCGTGCCGATCACCCGTTTGTCACCGCCGCGCTGGCCGATACCGATCGCCGCGTGGGCGAAGGCAAGCCGGTCGCGCCCAGCTTCCTGCTGGCCTGCGTGCTGTGGCAGGACGTCAAGCAGGGCTGGGAGCAGCGCCTGCAGCAGCGCCAGCATGCGTTCCCCGCATTGCAGGACGCGATCGACGACGTGTTCAATCAGCGCATCGGCGATGTGTCCGGCCGCGGCAAGCTCGCCGCCGACATGCGCGAGATCTGGGTCATGCAGCCGCGCTTCGAGAAGCGCACCGGCCTCACGCCCATCGGTCTGGTCGAACAGGCACGTTTTCGCGCCGGCTTCGACTTTCTGCGCCTGCGCGCCGATGTGGGCGAAGTCGAGGAGGCCCTGGCCAGCTGGTGGCAGGAATTCCAGCAGGCCGACGACCTGCGCCGCGATGACCTGATTGCCCAGGCGCGCGAGGAAACGCGCCAACGCCCCAAGGCCGCGGCGCCAGCCGCACCGCGCCGCGCGGCCAAGGCCGCGGCCCCCGTGGCCGCGCCCGAGCCCGGCGCAGCCGATGCCCAGCTTGCCGAGACCGCAATGGACGATGGCGCCGCGCCGAAAAAGCGCCGTCGCCGCCGCCGCAAGCCGACCGAAGGCGCGGATGGCGCCGAGGGCGGTGTGGATTCCGGTGCGTCCGTGGATCGCGGCACCACCGACGACGCCTCGCCTTACTGAGGCCGGGCGTGAGCGACCAAGCGCCTGAAGTCCTGGCCTGGATAGGCCTGGGCGCCAATCTGGGCGACCGTGGCGCCGCGCTGGCGCGCGCCGTGCAGGCGCTCGCGGCCCTGCCCGCGACGCAGCGCGTGCGGGTTTCCGGGCTGTATGCGAGTGCGCCCATCGATGCCGGCGGGCCCGACTATCTCAACGCCGTCGTCGAGCTGCGCACAAGGCTGGCGCCGCTGGCGCTGCTCGACGCCCTGCAGGCCATCGAACAGGCCGCCGGTCGCGAACGCCTGTACCGCAATGCGCCGCGCACGCTGGATCTGGATCTGCTGGTCTATGGTGACCAGCAACTTGCCTCGGAGCGCCTGATACTGCCGCATCCACGCATTGGCGAGCGGGCGTTTGTATTGCAGCCGCTGGCCGAACTGGCGCCGCAACGGGTGACGGCGCAGCAGCTGGCGGCGGTGGCGGATCAGCGCATTGAACGGGTCAAGGGACCGGAATGGGCAGACGCGGCAGGCTGAACCCGGGTAGCCCATCCAAAGAAAAAACCCCGCAGCAGTTTGCACTGCCGCGGGGTTTTTTTCATGGCAGCCTGAGGAGTCAGTCGACCTTGGCGCCCGACGCCTTCACCACCTGCTGGTACTTCTTGCGCTCGGCGGCCATGAACTGGTCAAAGGCCGCAGGGCTCGAAGCCACGGGCTCGGCCATCAGCAGCTCGAAACGGGTCTTGGTTTCCGGTGCCTTGAGCGCATCGGTGAACGCCTTGTTGAGCTTGTCGAGCACCGCCTGGGGCGTGCCGGCGGGAGCCACCAGGCCCCACCAGGTGTCGATGGAGAAACCGGGGAAGGTCTTGGACAGCGCGGGCACGCCGGGCAGCAGTGGCGAAGGGGCCAGCGACGTCACGGCCAGGGCCTTGAGCTTGCCCGAGCGGATGTTGGGCGCGGCCGCGGCCAGATTGTCGATGTTGAAGTCGACTTCGCCGGACAACAGCGCGAGCTGCGCCGGATTGGCACCGCGGTAGGGCACATGCAGCGCGAAGATGCCGGCCTTTTGCTTGAGCATCTCGCCCGCCAGGTGGCCGGCGCTGCCATTGCCGCCGCTGCCGTAGTTGAGCTTGCCGGGATGGCTCTTGGCGAATGCCAGCAGGTCGGCAATGCTGGCGATCTTGTTGCGTTCGGCGAATTCGGCGTTCACCACCAGCACATTCGGCACGCGCACCATCTGCGTGATGCCCGCGAAGTCCTTGGCGGCGTCAAAGGGCATGCGCGAGTAGAGCCAGGGGTTGACCGCATGCGTGGCGGTGGCGGCCAGGCCGATGGTCAGGCCATCGGGCGCGGCCTTGGCCACGGCATCGGCGCCGATATTGCCACCGGCACCGGCCTTGTTTTCAATGATGACCACGCCCAGCGTATCGCGCACGCGTTCGGCCAGCGCACGCGAGGTGATATCGAGCGGACCGCCAGGTGCGTAGGGCACGATGAGGCGGATGGGTTCCTGGGCTTGGGCGAGGGGGGCTGCAAGGGCCGCGCAGGCGGCGAGCAGCGAGAGGAGACTGTGGCGACGATTCATTGCCTATCGATTCTTGCAAAAAAACTGCTTGCTGTCCCCTGGGCTAACCCTTCAATGCAGCTTTCATGTGCGAGTTCGTAAACTTTGTATCATTCGCACCGCCCAGGCGTGGCTTGGCTCATGGTTCATGCGCCGTGCTTGTCGGCTTCCGAGGTGAAGGCGTCGGCAAAGAACTCTTCCTCGGGCAGGCCGCCCTGGCGGATGTAGCTGGCGCGCGCCGAATCCACGACGATGGGCGCGCCGCAGGCATAGACCTGGTGGCCGCTCAGGTCGGCAAAGTCATCGAGCACCGCCTGGTGCACATAGCCGCTGCGCCCGGTCCAGGCATCTTCGGGCTGGGCGTCGGAAACGACCGGCACATAGGTCAGGAAGGGCATGCGCGGCAGCTGCTCGCGCAGCCAGGCGTCGAGGTACAGGTCCTGGGGCCGGCGGCCGCCCCAGTACAGCGTGGTCGGGCGCGTGATGCCCTGGTGCTGCATGTGCAGCAGCAAGGCCTTGATCGGTGCGAAGCCCGTGCCCGAGGCCAGCAGGATCACCGGTTTGTCGCTGTCCTCGCGCAGGTGGAAGCTGCCGAACGGGCCTTCGATGCGCAGGATCTCCTTTTCCTTGAGGTCGCAGAACACATGGCCGGTGAACAGGCCGCCGGGCATGTGGCGGATATGCAGCTCGATGCCGGGCGCGGTTTCCTGCAGGTGCGGCGGCGTGGCCATCGAATAGGCGCGGCGCGCGCCGTCGCGCAGGATGAACTCGACATACTGGCCGGCGTGGTAGCGGAACTTCTCCATCGCCGGCACCTGCAGTCGCACCTGCATCACATCATGGGCCAGCTTCTCGAAGCCGGCCACGCGCACCGGCATCTTGCGCACCGGAAACGCGCTTTCATCGGTGACCTGGCGCGACTCCAGCACCACATTGCTTTGCGCCGTGGCGCAGCAGGTCAGCACAAAGCCCGCGGCTTCTTCATCGGGCGTCAAGGCCTTGGCCTGGTGCGTGCCATGGACCACGCTGCCGCTGAGCTTCTTGCACTTGCACGAACCGCAGGCCCCGTCCTTGCAGCCGTAGGGCAGGCCCACGCCGGCGCGGATGGCGGCGCCCAGAATGGTTTCCTCGCCCAGGCTGGCAAAGGCCCGGCCGCTCGGTTGTACGGTGATCTGGTGGATGGGGTTCGCAGTGAGCGTCATGTTCTCGTTATCCTAGGAGCTTTTGCGGGCCCGGCATGGGGAATGCCAGCCCGCACAACAGAGTCAATTTTGCCTTCAAACCAAAACCCTCTCGGGGCGCGGCCGGCGCGATTTCGCCGCCAGCGCCTGCTGATCATCGGCTGCGGCGATGTCGGCCAGCGCGTGGCCAGGCACGCGCGCGGCGTGCGGCTGCTGGCGCTGACCTCGTCGCCCGAGCGCTGCGCTGCGCTGCGCGCGCAAGGCATCACGCCACTGCTGGGCGATCTGGACGATCCGCGCAGCCTGCGGCGCCTGGCGGGCCTGGGCACGCGCGTGCTGCATCTGGCGCCACCGCCCGCGGCTTCCGAGGAATCGCCGCGCTGGTGGCTGGATCCGCGCACCACGGCCCTGGTGCAGGCATTGCGCCGGCGCAGCCTGCCCCAGGGCCTGGTCTATGCCTCGACCAGCGGCGTCTATGGCGACTGCGGCGGCGCCTGGGTCGACGAGAGCCGGCCAGCCGCGGCGCACACCGGGCGCGCGATGCGCCGCGTCAACGCCGAGCGCACGCTGCGCTGGGCCGGCCGCCAGGGCCTGCGCGCGAGCATCCTGCGCATTCCCGGCATCTATGCGCCGGACCGCGTGGGCGGCACCCCGCGCGCGCGCCTGCTGCGCGGCACGCCGGTGTTGCGCCGCGAAGACGATGTCTACACCAACCATATCCACGCCGATGATCTGGCGCGCGCCTGCATCGCGGCGCTGTGGCGCGGCAGCGCGCAGCGGGTCTATAACGTGGCCGACGCCAGCGCCATGCGCATGGGCGACTACTTCGACCTTGCCGCCGACCTGTATGGCCTGGCGCGGCCCGCCCGGGTGTCGCGCAGCCAGGCCCAGGGCGAGCTGCCATTGACCCTGCTGAGCTTCATGGGCGAGTCGCGCCGGCTGCGCACCACGCGGCTGACGCGCGAACTGCGCGTGGCGCTGCGCTATCCCACGGTGGAGCAGGGGCTGCGCGGCGACCCGATCCGCTAACGCGGGTAGACATTGCCATTGCGGTCATAGCAGCGAAACACGTTGCAATGCTGCATCTGCGGGCGCGGTGGCTGCACTTGCGGCGGCAGCGGCCGGGGCGGGCGCAACGGCGGCACGACGATCACCGGCGATACCGGTGCCAGGGGCTGGGCACTGCGCGAGCGCGCCTGCTCCAGCTCGCGATAGGCCTGGGAGCCCAGGCAATCGAGCTCAACCTGCTGCTGCGCCGTGGTGAGCTGCTGGCTGTAGGTGGCGGCATCACGTCCAGGGCGCGCGAGCAGCGACTGCAGTTGCTGGCGTGACTGGCCGCAGCGCGCGCTTTCGGCCGGCGCCGCCGGTGGCAGCGCGGCGGGTGCCGGGTTCAATGCCGCCTCCGCTGCAGCTTGCTCGCGCAGCCGCTGCTCCTTGCGCGCAATCGCCTGGGCGGCTTGCTCGCGTTCCAACGCCAACGCCTGCGCGCTGGGCGCGGGCAACAGCTGCTCGGCCTTGCGGCCGGTGTCGCAGCTGCCATCGGTGTAGCTCACGGCGCCGGTGCGCGCATCGGTGCAGCGCAGCACCTGGCCCTGTGTCGGCGTCACCCACAGACACAGCGCCGTTGCCAGCATGGACAGGCCAGCGCACCAAGGCCGCGTCTTATGTGCTGTCATTGCCGCTGCAGCGGAGCAATCTTTCAGCGGTCTGCATTGCGGCGAGCGGTCTCGCGTTCACGCTGCTGTTCCTGTTGCTGCGCCCGGCGCTCGGCGTCGCGCTGGTACTCGAGGCGTTCGCGTTGATCGGGGGTCTTGCTGCGCAGCATTTCTCGGAAGCGCTGGTCCTGCTCGCGTTGGATATCGCGCTGGCGCTGCCCTTGGTCGCGCTGGCGTTCACGCTCGGCCTGGGCGCGTTGCTGGTCGCGCTGGCGTTCAGCTTGCTCGCGCTGGCGGTCGGCCTGGGCACGGCGCTGCTCGTTTTGAAAGCGATCGCGGTCACGCTCGCGTTCGCGTGCCATCTGAATGCTTTGCTGTTCGCGGCGCTGATGTTCATACCAGGCACGCTCGTCGCGCCGGTCAGGCACGACATAGACCGGACCACTGCGGTAGACCGTCGAGGGCTGGTCGTAGTAGATGGTGCGTGGCGCATCGTAAACGTGGCTTGGGCCGTCGTAATAGGGCTCGGGTGGCACGACGCAGCCGGCAAGCAGGGTGGCCAGGGTGCCGGCGGCCAGAAGGCGGATGGAAATAGTGCGCATGGGGTCTCCGTCGTAGTTTGCATCCCGGCCACTGCCGACCGCGAAGGCGGTGGTGGGCCGGGCGCGCGGTGCGGCTGGAACCGCAATGCGTTCCTGTTATACGCGCGGCCAGCGGTTTTGGTTGACGGCCAACATCCCGTCACACACAGCTTTGCCGGCGCGCCATGGTTGTAGCCAGATGTAGCCGCAGGCGCAGAACTGTTTTGCGCGCAGCGCCAGCGCGCGGGCGCTAGAATCGACCTCGGTCCCCATGGGGGCCAGCGTTCTCAGGGCGGGGTGCAATTCCCCACCGGCGGTATCTGTGGCCCGACCACGGCAGCCCGCAAGCGCCTGTCGTGGACCCGTGCAGTCTTGCCCGGGGAAGCGCCAGGGTCAGCAGATCTGGTGAGATGCCAGAGCCGACGGTCATAGTCCGGATGAAAGAGATCGCGCATTCCCTCGCAGCCGCAGTGCGTCCGTATTTCCGGCCCTGTTGCCGCGCAGCTTCGCGCGCGCCCTGATTCATGTTGCCAATGTTTGCTTAATTGTCATGAATCAGACTTCCACTGCCATCGTTTCTTCCGTTTCCTCCTCCGTGGCCAAGGCGCCTGCCTGGTCGTCCGTCGCACGCGACAGCCGCGTGGCGATCATCTGCGCCAGCTGGCATACCGATGTCGTGCACCAGGCGCGCGATGCCGCGGTGACCGAGCTGACCCAGCAGGGCATGCCGGCCGCGCAGATTGCGCATTTCGACGTACCCGGCGCGTTCGAGATTCCCCTGATGGCCAAGCGCCTGGCCCAGACCGGCCAGTTCGACGCCATCATCGGCTGCGCGCTCGTGGTCAATGGCGGCATCTACCGCCATGAGTTCGTCTCCAGCGCCGTGATCGACGGCCTGATGCGCGTGCAGCTCGACACCGACGTGCCGGTGCTGTCGGCCGTGCTCACGCCGCGCGATTTCCATGAGCACGCCGATCACCTGGAGTTCTTCCGCGCGCATTTCGTCAAGAAGGGTGTCGAAGTGGCGCAGTCGTGCCTGAGCGCGATGGCGCAATTACAGCGAGTTGAGTCCCTGTCTCAAGGCTGAGACGCCGGGCCGCTGGGCGCCTGTACGCCCGGCAGCTGCGCCAGATAGGCCTGCAGCGCGGCAATCGCCTGGCGCACCTTGGCCGGCTGGGCATCGCGCTGCGGCGTCATGGCCCAGATATCGAGCCCGCCCAGCGTCCATTGCGGCAACAGCCGCTGCAAGCGGCCCTGCTGCACAGCCTCGCTGACATCCATGGCCGCCAGCAGCGCCGGCCCCAGTCCGGCTTCGCACATCTGCTGCAGCGACCAGTGGTTGTTGCTGGCAATCATCGGCTGCAACCGCCAGTGGTACGGGGCCTCGTGCGGGTGCCGGCATTCCCATGCAAAACGTCCGTTCATGCCCAGCCAGCGCGCGCCAGCGAGCTGCGCCGGGTGCTCGGGCAGGCCCTGTTGCGCCAGCCACTGCGGCGCGGCGCACAGCCACCAGGGCATATGGCCCAGGCGGCGCGCGGCCCAGCTCGAATCGCGCAGATCGCCAAAGCGTATCGCCAGGTCGACGCGCCCCTGCACCAGATCGATGGGCGCGTCATCGACCAGCAGCAGCAGGCGCAGCGCGGGCTGACTGGCCAGCCAGCCGCCCAGCGCGGGCGCAATGTGCCGCGCAAAACCCACGGGCGCGGCGATGCGCAGTTCGCCGCTGGGCACATCGCGCTCGGCCGCAAGCTCGGCCCTGGCCTGGGCCGCGGCCGCGCACATCGCCGCGCACTGGGCATGGAAGCGGCTGCCGGCATCGGTCAGCGTCAGCTGGCGCGTCGTGCGGTGCAGCAGCGTGACGCCACCCGCGCGTTCGAGCTGGCGCAGCTGCTGGCTCACCGCCGAAGGGCTCATGCCCAGCGCGCGCGCCGCGCCGCTCATGGAGCCGTGCTCGACCACCTGGGCAAAGATGGCCATGCGCTTGAAATCGTCCATTGCATTCCTTGATTGTGAAGTTCAGCTTCAAGGTGATTGTCGTGGACACTGTCTACCGAAGGCTGCCGCCGCGGCCTAAGCTGTGGCCTTCTTCACAGTGATCCCAGGAGCAGATATGAAAGTCGCATTGATTGGTGGCACGGGTTTTGTCGGTTCGGCCCTGCTGGACGAGTTGCTGCGCCGCGGCCATGAGGTCGTGGCACTGGCGCGCGATCCGCAGAAATACCCGCCCCGCGCCGGCCTGACCGTGGTGCGCGCCGATGTGCAGGACGCGCAGCAGGTGCGGCAGGCCGTGGCCGGCAGCGACGCCGTGGTCAGCGGCTTCAATGCGGGCTGGAGCAACCCCGATATCTACAACGACTTCATGCAAGGCTCGCATGCGATTCAGGACGGCACCAAGGCCGCGGGCATCAAGCGCTACATCGTGGTTGGCGGCGCGGGCAGCCTGTATGCGGCACCCGGCCTGCAAATCGTCGACACGCCCGAATTCCCGGCCGCGATCCGCGACGGCGCGCGTGCGGCGCGGGACGTGCTCCGGGAGTTGCAGGAGCACGAGCAGCAGCTCGAGTGGACTTTTCTGAGCCCACCCATAGGCTTTCATCCGGGTGTCGGCAGCGAACGCACGGGCCGATACCGCGTGGGCAAGGACCAGCCGCTGATGAACGGCGCGCAGCCGGGCAGCATTTCGGCTGCCGATCTGGCGGTGGCCGTGGTGGATGAACTCGAGCGCCCGGCGCATGTGCGCCAGCGCTTCACCGTTGCCCATTGAGGCGCGGTTGCGCATGCCGAGGATGTCAGCAGTGTTGCAGCCCTGATGCGGCATAAGGGCACTTGCGCTGCGGGCGCGCAGGCGCTGCCGGATCGCTATGCTCCGGGCCGTGGTCAAGAGCCGTCCGCACGGGCGGCATCCACGGTCTACAGCGTCTCAACCGCGTGCCGCGCGCGCTCCCCATGTCCATTCCTCCCTCTGCAAAACCCACCTCCTGGCTGGCGGTGGTCGCTTTGGCCATCTCGGCCTTTGTTTTCAACACCACCGAGTTCGTTCCGGTCGGTCTGCTCAGCGGCATAGGCGCAAGCTTCGGCATGCCCGCGGCGCAGGTCGGCCTGATGCTGACGGTCTATGCCTGGATCGTCGCGCTGGCCTCGCTGCCCTGCATGCTGCTGACGCGCCATGTCGAGCGCCGCCGGCTGCTGATGGGGGTGCTGGCGGTGTTCATCGCCAGCCACCTGCTGTCCGGGGTGGCGACAAGCTATGCCATGCTGCTGGTCAGCCGCGTGGGCGTGGCGCTGGCGCATGCGATCTTCTGGGCCATCACCGCCTCGCTGGCCGTGCGCCTGGCGCCCGAGGGCAAGAAAGCGCAGGCGCTGAGCCTGCTGGCCGTGGGCACTTCGCTGGCGATGGTGCTGGGCATTCCGCTGGGCCGGGTGGTGGGCGAGCTGCTGGGCTGGCGCACCACCTTCATGGCCATCGGCGCCGTGGCGGCGCTGGCCATGCTGGGCCTTTATCGGCTGCTGCCACTGCTGCCCAGCGAGAACGCCGGCTCGCTCGCCAGCGTGCCCATGCTGCTGCGCCGACGCTCGCTGGCCTGGCTGTATGTGCTGCTGGTGGTGGTGATCACCGCGCAGTTCACGGGCTACAGCTATATCGAACCGTTCGTCCACAGCGTGGCCGGGCTGGACGGCGAAAGCGTCACGCTGGCGCTGCTGCTGTTTGGCGGCATGGGCTTGGTGGGCAGCCTGTTGTTCAGCCGCTTTGGCATGCGCCACCCGCAGCGTTTTCTGCTCGCTACCTGCGCCGGCCTGGTGCTGTGCCTGTGGCTGCTGCTGCCCGCAGCCGGCCATGCGTCCACGCTTTATGTTGTGATCTCGGTCTGGGGCATAGGCATGATCTGCTTTGGCCTGGCCATGCAGTCGGCGGTGCTGCGCCAGGCGGCCGATGCGACCGATGTCGGCATGGCGATGTTCTCCGGCATCTACAACATCGGCATCGGCGGTGGCGCCTTGCTGGGCAACCAGGTCATACAGCATGTGTCGCTGACGCATGTCGGCACGGCCGGAGGCACATTGGCGCTGCTGGGGCTGTTGTGGTGCGCCTGGGCCGGCGCGCGCTGGAAAAAACTGTCGCTTGCGCCCGTCGTGGCTGCCTAGAAATCAGGCAGCTGCGCAATTGTCCTTTGCCGACAATCACTTGGGCAGCTTATCCCGGGCATGGGAGCCACTTGTCCACATGCTTGGGCCCCTGGCGCTGGGATAACTTGTGTCAGCGGTCGCGCCGACCTGACAGCGCACGCTTGCACGTGCTCTGGCGAGCGGCTACGCTGGTGCATCTGTTGACCGAGCCCCGGAGAGCACCATGACTGCCGTTGAAAACCTGTCGCATTTCGACCCCACCGTGGATGAGTTGGAAGCGCTGAAGAAGCTGGAAATGGGCGAAACCATTTCACTGGAATCGGCGTCGCGCGAGCATATCTCCAAGCGACTGCTGGAATTCGGCCTGGCGCGCCAGGACGCGGACAAAAAGTGGTCCATCACTGCGCTGGGACGTGAGCTGATCCGCCGCCAGGAGGATTGACTTCCCACGCGCCGGGCGCAGCGGCGCGGGTGCCTCAAATTGCGGCAAGCCAGCCGCTGCATTGGCCCGCCAAGGACTTGCCGCACTTTCGCACATGCTGGGCACAGCTTATCCACAGCTTTGTCCGGCGCATCTGTGGAGAAAAAACATCACGCGGTCTGGGGGCAAGGGCGTCACCGCGCCGGTCTCAGCTCGCAGGGCCGGTGTTCAAGACATTTCCAGAATACGGTTGCGCAAGCCTTCGGGCTTGTTCAGCAGCAGTGTCTCGGGAGTGGTCTGGGGCGCTGCAATGGGCGCCACGCTGCGCCGCGCGCTGGCACTGCTGCCGCGACGGTGCAGGCGCCGGTCGCCATGTGATTGAGCGCGGCGGCCATGCGCGCCTCGCGCACATCGCCCAAAGGGTGGGTGAGATCGTCCGGCACGCTGCAGGTGGGCGCAATGCCTTCGGCGTAGTCGCCAAAGCCCTTGGCGTTCACGGTCCTGAACTGGACGCTGAAGTAGGTGCTGCCGCAGTTGGCTTGCGGATAGAAACCATAGGGCTTGCCGCAGGTGGTGGCGCCTATCTTCACCACGTCGATATCTATGCCCTGCAGGCCATTGATCAGTGATTCGCTGGCGGAGCAGGTATTGGCACCGGCCAGCACATAGACCCGGCGCAGATCGAGACTCGGCAGGGGCACTCCGGTAGGAATGGCATTGCCGCTGCCCGTGGCCAGAAACGACATGGGCGCCACCGCCTTGCCACTGGCCTCCACCTTGTCATTGAACACCGAGCGCTCGAAGATCCTGCCCTGGCTGTTGTTCCTGCCGGCGATCATGTAGGCCAGCTGGCTGGCGACATAAAGGAAGCCGCCGCTGTTGTAGCGCAGGTCGACAATCAGTTCCGTCGCGCCCTCCTGACGCAGCTTTTCCATCGCCTGGGCCAGTTGCTGCTCCGCCGTGCGGATGTGATCGTTGAATTGCAGATAGCCCACCGTGCGACCGTTGGGGCCGGTGAAGGTCCTGGCGTTTTGCACCGGCTGCGAGACCACCTGCGCGGATTGCAGCGTAATGGTCCGCGGCACGCTTGCTCCGGCGTCCAGGATGGTGAATTGGGTGCTGACGCCGGCCACCGTCGGCGAGAGTGCGCTGTTGAGCGCGGCAATGCGTTCGGGCTTGTTCTCGTTCACCAGGTCGATGGCATTGACGCTCAACACCCGGGCCCCGCGCGCGACGTCCACGCCCGGGGCGGCTGCCGGCGAGCCGGGCTCGGTGTAGACCACGGCCAATTCCCGCGGCGGCTGCGCCTGCAGCATCGCCAGATGCATCCCATAGCCCGCTGACTCTCCGGTCAGCGACATCGCATTCCACTTTTCCGTGGGGTAGGAGAAATGGAAGCGGTCCTTGGGCAAGCCCGCGGGCGTGAGCGCCGGGGTCTTGAGCAGCGCGAAATATTCGGGCGTGGTGTAGAGCGCGGGGTTGCGGTCCACCACTTCGTCGTACCAAAGATAGTTGTCGTGGGTCCAGGAGCGCAGCCAGTGGTTTTCGTCCAGCGTGCTGCCCGCCTTGTCGGCAAAGGCTTGGGTGGTGTACGGGTCGATTCCCGTGCGCGGCGCGGCGCAGAAGTTGGTCTGGGATTCGGCCGGGCGGAACACGCCCGCCACCCAGCTTTGCGCGCCGGGGCGCTGGCTTGCATCCGCGCCGCCACCGCCACCGCCGCCGCCACAAGCCACGAGCAGGCTCGCGGCGCCGCACACATACAGCCTGCCCAGCCAGAGCCGGGCAGCGCGAGGGGGAGAAAAAGCGGGCACGGCAAATTCCTCTGTCGGTCGATGGAGTTGCCACGATCCGGCAGGCCGCCGAGCGCCGTAGCGCATTGAATATAGCGCATGGTTGCGGCTGCCCGCCAGCGAACGCGCCGGCTGGCTTCAGGTGGCCCAGGCCGCGATGGGCCGTCAGTCCGTGGCGGCGCGCCCTGACGTGCCTGCATCCGCGCTGGCGTCGAACGTCGGCAGATCGAACGCCGTCACCGGCGGCGCCGTGCCTTTGAAACGCTCGATCTGCACCAGGCACGATTGCGCGGCGCAGCCTTGTGACAGGCTGGATGCGCCTATGTCCTGCGTGAGCACATTGGGGTTGCCATGCTTGTCGAGAGTGCCCGGCTCGCCCGGCGCGACCGGGTCCCACCAGGCGCCAGTGGCCAGTCGCACCACGCCAGGCATGGCTGCATCGCTGAGCCGGGCCGCGGCCAGGCAGGCGCCGCGGGCATTGAACACGCGCACGATGTCGCCGGCGGCGATGCCGCGCTGGCGCGCATCCTCGGGATGGATGGTGATCGGCTCGCGCTGCGCGATCTTGTTGCCCAGGCTGTAGGCGGAAAAATCCAGCTGGCTGTGCAGCTTGGTGTGCGGCTGATCGGAAATCATGTGCAGTGGCCAGGTCTGCGCTGTCGCGGCGCCCAGCCATTCGCTCGGTGCCAGCCAGGTGGGATGGCCGGGGCAGTCGGCATAGCCGAAGCCGGCGATGCGCTGCGAATGCAGCTCGATGAGACCGCTGGGAGTCTTCAGTGGATGGGCCTGTGGCTCGGCGCGGAAGTCCTCCAGCATGACCAGCGCGCGGGTCGCATCGGGTATGCGGAACTCGCCCTGGCGCCAGAAAGCATCGAAAGGCGGCAGCGTGATGCCGGCGAGCGGCGCGCGTTCCGCCGATTCGCCATACAGGTGGCGCAGCCAGTCGGCGGCGCTGCGTCCTTCGGTGAAGCGCTCTTCGATGCCAAGCCGCTGGGCCAGCGCGGTGAAGATGGCGTAGTCATCGCGCGCCTGCCCCGGCGGCGGCAGCGCTGCCTTCATGGCCACCAGCAAGGGCTCGCGCGTGGCCGAGCCGATGTCGTCGCGCTCCAGCGTGGAGCTGGCGGGCAGCACGATATCGGCCATCTTGGCATGCGCATTCCAGACCTGCTCGTGCACCACGATGGTGGCGGGCTTGCGCCAGGCGCGCGCCAGGCGATTGAGGTCCTGGTGATGGTGAAACGGGTTGCCTCCGGCCCAGTAGATCAGCTCGATATCGGGATAGGGCTGGCGCTGGCCGTTGTAGTCGAAGGGCTGGCCCGGGTGCAGCAGCATGTCGGCGATGCGCGCCACGGGAATGAACGCCGACACGGCGTTGCGACCCTGGGGCAGGGTCGGACCGGAGAATTTGGTGTGCGGGCTGCCCATCAGATTGGCGGGCCCGTAGCCCACGCCAAAGCCGCCGCCCGGCAGGCCGATCTGGCCCAGCACCGCCGCCAGGCCGACGGCGGCCCAGAACGGCTGCTCGCCATGCTGGGCGCGCTGCAGCGACCAGGCCGCGTTGACCAGCGAGCGCGTGCTGGCCAGATCGATCGCCAGGCGCCGCAGGCGCTGGCCAAGAGCCCGTCCGAGATGATGGCCGAGACCATGCGCCAGCTCAACGTGGTGCGCGACAGCGAGGACTTCAACGAAGGCATGGCGGCCTTCCGCGAAAAGCGCCGGCCCGTCTACAGCGGCCGTTGATGCCGGCATCCACCTGCTGTACCGACCCTTCTCCGGAGCCTCCACCATGTCCTCACTGCTTCGCCCCCTGTTGGCCTTGACCGCCGCCCTGACCACTTTTCACACCCCGCTGGCGCAGGCGCAAGCCGGCGCTGCGCCCTGGCCGACCAAGCCGGTGCGCGTCATCGTGCCGTATACGGCGGGCGGCAACTCCGATGCCATTGGCCGCTTCATCGCCGACAAGCTGGGCAGCGCGCTGGGCCAGCCGATGATCGTCGAGAACCGCGGTGGCGCGGGCGCCACCATAGGCACCGATCTGGCCGCGCGCGCGGCTGGCGACGGCTATACCTTCCTGGTCGCACCGACGGCGGTGTTTGCGATCACGCCGCATCTGCGCAAGGTGAGCTACAAGCCGTTCACCGATTTCGTGCCGATCGCGCAGCTCACCGGCAGCTATTCGATCGCCACGGCCAGCAAGAAGGCGCCGTTCAACAACATCAAGGAGCTGGTGGCCGCCGCGCGCGCCGCGCCGGGCAAGTACACCTTCGGCTCGGCCGGTCCGGCCACGGCCACTCACCTGTCGGGCGAGATGGTGAAGATCTATGCCGGCATCGACTTGCTGCACGTGCCCTACAAGGGCTCGGCCGAAGCGCTGTCGGATCTGCTGGGCGGACAGATCGATCTGATGTTCGACCCGGTGAGCCTGTCACAGGTCAAGACCGGCAACGTCAAGGCGATTGCCGTGCTCAGCAAGATGCGCCACCCCGAGCTGCCCAACGTGCCGACCATCAAGGAGCAGGGCTACGACCTCGACACCCGCAGCTGGTTTGGCCTGTTCGCGCCCAAGGGCACGCCGCAGGCGATTGTCGAGCGCACCGCCGCCGAGGTCGAGAAGATCATGGCCAGGCCCGAAGTGCGCCAGCAGCTGCTGCAACTGAGCCAGTACCCCGAATATGTCGGCCCGGCGGCATTCGCCGCACAGATCCAGGAAGACAGCAAGGCGTTCAAGGCCTTGATCGACCGCGCCCACATCCAAGTCGAGTAAGCCGCTGAACTGCCAGCCATGCGGCACTTTGCCAACTCCGGGAGACTTCCATGCGTTTTTCTGCACATCGGCTTCTGACTTCCCTGGTTCTTGCCCTGGTGGGGGTGGGCGCAACGGCCAGCGCGCTGGCCCAGGCCGACTGGCCTGGCCGGCCGATCCGGCTGATCGTGCCATACCCGCCCGGCGGCACCAGCGACAACCTGGGCCGGCTGGTGGCCGAGCGGCTGGGCCACAAGCTGCATGCGTCGGTGGTGGTCGACAACCGGCCGGGAGGCACCACGCAGATCGGCACCGAACAGGCGTTTCGCGCGCCGCCCGACGGCTATACCGTGCTGCTGGGCGCGGTGACGGCTTTCACCGTGCTGCCCAACCTGCGCCGCAACCTGCCCTACGATGCGCGTGACGGCTTCGAGCCGCTGGGCGGGGTGGCGGAATACCTGTCCGTGGTGACGGTGCGCAAGGACCTGGGCGTGCAGACCCTGGCCGAGCTGATCAAGCTGGCCAAGACCCAGCCCGGCAAGCTGACCTATGGCTCGGCCGGCCTGGCCTCGTTCGGCCATATCGCGGGCGAGATCGTCCAGCGCGAAACCGGCATCAAGATGCTGCACGTGCCCTACAAGGGCTCGGCGGATGCGGCCAATGCGCTGGCCGCGGGCCAGGTCGACGTGCTGATCGACGGCGCCATCGTGCCGCTGGCCAAGGCCGGGCGCGTTGTGCCACTGGCCGCATTTGGCGCGGTGCGCCATCCCGAGCTGCCGCAGGTGCCCAGCCTGGCCGAAGCCCAGCTCAACGTGAAGCGCCCGACCGGGCCTGGCTGGGGGCTGTTCACGCCCAAGGGCACGCCTGTGGCCATCAACCAGAAGCTGTCCAAGGCCTTGGAGGACCTGCTGGCCGAGCCCGAGACCCAGGCGCGTCTGCAGCGCATCAGCACCGTGGCCGACTGGCGCACGCCCGCCGACCTGCGCAAGGCCATCGAGGGCGACCGGCGGTTTTACGCCGAGCTGTTGCCGGCAGTGGGCATCCAGCCCACGGACTGACGCCGTGCGCTCTAGAGCTTGAACGAGGCCGTCAGGCGCGACAGCTTCTGCGACTCTTCCTGCAAGACCTGGGTCGCGGCAGACGACTGCTCGACCAGGGCGGCATTCTGCTGGGTCACGCGGTCCATGTCGGTCACGGCCAGGCCCACCTGCTGGATGCCGCTGCTCTGCTCGCGGCTGGCCGAGGCAATCTCGGTCACGATGCCGGTGATGTTGCGCACCGTGGAGACCACTTCGCGCATGGTCTCGCCGGCCTGGTTGACCAGCGTGGCGCCCGCGTCCGCACGTTCCACCGATGCCTGGATCAAGGTCTTGATCTCGCGCGCGGCCGAGGCGCTGCGCTGGGCCAGGGTGCGCACTTCCCCGGCCACGACCGCAAAGCCGCGGCCATGGTCGCCGGCGCGCGCGGCCTCCACCGCCGCATTCAGCGCCAGGATATTGGTCTGGAAGGCAATGCCATCGATCACGCCGATGATGTCCACCACGCGGCGCGAGGAGGTATTGATATCGCCCATCGTGGTGACGACCTGGTCGACCACCGCGCCGCCGCGCTCGGCGACGGTGCAGGCACTGTTGGCGATCTGGCTGGCGCGTTGCGCATTTTCCGCGTTCTGATGCACGGTCGCCGTCAACTGCTCCATGGACGCTGCCGTCTCTTCCAGCGAACTGGCTTGCTGCTCGGTGCGCTGCGACAGATCGAGGCCGCCGGTGGCGATCTCGGCGGCCGAGTGCTGGATGACGCCGGCGGTTTCGTGGATGCGTGTCACCAGCTGGCGCAACTGCGCGCTCATGCGCTCCACGGCTGCAATCACGCTGCCTTCCGGCGCGCGCGCCGTGGCTTGCAGGCCGGACTGCGACAGGTCACCGCCCGCGATCCGGTTGGCAATCTCGGCCGCCACCGCGGGCTCGCCGCCAATTGCGCCCAGCACGCTGCGCATGGTCAGCCAGGCGATCACGGCCAGCAACGCCGCCAGCACCGCCAGCACCACCAGTGACTTGATGAGCGCGGCGACAAAGGCCTGTTGAATGTCGTCGACATAGTCGCCCGCGACCAGATCCCAGTTCCACGCGGTCGAGCGTTTGACATAGGCGATCTTTTCGCTGGGCTCGCTTGCGCCGGGGCGCGGCCACCAGTACGAAATGATGCCGTTGCCCTTGGCCGATGCGCCCACGGCGGCAATGTTGCGGTAGAGATAACCGCCCTTGGCATCCTGGAAATCGCCCATGAACTTGCCGTTGAACTTCGGCGTCGATGGATTGTTCAGCACCACCGAACCCGTGGTGATGTTGGTGATGTAGCCCGAGCCACCGGCATAGCGCAGCTGGCCCACGCGGGCAATCGCTGTGGCCTTGGCATCTTCCTCGGACAGCTTGCCGGCCTTGGCCTCGGCGGCAATCGCTGCAATCATGCTGTCGGCCGAATCGACGAAGTCGCGCAGCGCCAGCTGGCGTGCCTCATAGGCCTTGTCGCGCGCCTGGTAGGCATTGAAGAGCGTCAGCGTGAGCAGGGCCAGCAGACAAAAGACCATTGGAGCCAGTAGTTTCTGGCGAAGGGAGAGGGCAGGCATGAGGACTAGGGTTTCTACGGGGGTGGGACGCCGGCAATGCTACAGACGCTTCGACTCTAGTTGCTTTTATTTACATATCGTTTGCAGTCGATATGTCGTAAATCCGACATATTTATGGGCGGGCCACGTTTTGCCGCAATGAGACCATGGATCGGTCACCCGATTCGTATCTTCGGAAGTCACAGCCGCAGGCCGCGTGCGGCCGCTTGATACGAAAAGGCCCGCGCATGGCAGGCCTAGGTTGTTTGATGGCTGGCAAGGTGTTATGCCGCGGCCTATGGCATCCGAATCGGAAAAGAAAAAAGCCGTCAAGTCTTTGGAACTTGACGGCTTTTTTACATCTGGTGCCCGGGGCCGGAATCGAACCGGCACGCCTTGCGGCGGGGGATTTTGAGTCCCCTGCGTCTACCAATTTCACCACCCGGGCTGTATTTGCGCAGACGCGAATTATGGCACATTTGAGGCTTATGAAAACGTATTTGACCATTGAGGACGCAATCGGCCAGACGCCGCTGGTTGCGCTGCAACGCATTGGCGCTGAAGACAACCAGGCCCGCGGCAACGTGGTGCTGGGCAAGCTGGAGGGCAACAATCCGGCGGGTTCGGTCAAGGACCGGCCGGCGCTGTCCATGATCAAGCGCGCCGAGGAGCGCGGCGAGATCAAGCCCGGCGATACGCTGATCGAGGCGACTTCCGGCAATACCGGCATTGCGCTGGCCATGGCCGCCGCCATCAAGGGCTATCGCATGGTGCTGGTGATGCCCGAGGACCTGTCCGTGGAGCGCGCGCAGACCATGAAGGCCTATGGCGCCGAGCTGGTGCTCACGCCCAAGAGCGGCGGCATGGAATATGCCCGCGATCTGGCCGATCAGATGGTGGTGCAGGGCAAGGGCCGCATCCTGGACCAGTTCGCCAATCCCGACAACCCGCGTTCGCACTACGAGACCACGGGCCCGGAGCTGTGGGAGCAGACAGGTGGCGAGATCACGCACTTCGTCAGCGCCATGGGCACGACCGGCACCATCACCGGGGTGTCCAAGTTCCTCAAGGAAAAGAATCCCGCCATCCGCATCATTGGCGCCCAGCCACACGAAGGCTCGCGCATTCCCGGCATCCGCAAGTGGCCCGAGGAATACATGCCCAAGATCTACGACGCTTCGCTGGTCGATGAGACGGTGTCCGTGAGCCAGGACGACGCCGAAGACCTGTGCCGCCGGCTGGCGCGCGAAGAGGGCATCTTTGCCGGCATCTCGGCCGCCGGTGCCTGCTGGGTCGCGCAGGAGATTGCCAAGCGCGAGAAAAACGCCACCATCGTGTTTGTGGTCTGCGATCGCGGTGATCGCTACCTGTCCACCGGCGTGTTCCCGGCCTGATCGGCGCGCCCGCCGGCCTGCGCTGCACTGGCGCTTTTCTGTCCTAGGAGCTGCGCATGCAGTATGAAGTCCGGTTTTGCAGCCATTGCGCGAGCCCTTTGCAGTGGCTCACGGTGGCGGAGGACGGCGGTGATGTCCAGCGCCTGCGCTGCGCCGCCTGCGGCTGGACGCACTGGAACAATCCCACGCCGGTGCTCGCGGCCATTGTCGAGCACGAGGGCCGCGTGCTGCTGGCGCGCAACGCGGCCTGGCCCAAGAAGGTATTTGGCCTGATCACCGGCTTCATGGAGGCCGGCGAGTCACCCGAGGCCGGCATTGCGCGCGAGGTGCTGGAGGAAACCGGGCTGGTGGTGCAGTCGCACCAGCTGATCGGCGCCTATGAGTTTCTGCGCATGAACCAGATCATCATTGCCTACCATGTGGAGGCCACGGGGCAGGTGCACCTGTCGCCGGAGCTGCTGGAATACCGGCTCGTGGCGCCCGAGAAGGTCAAGTGCTGGCCGGCAGGCACGGGGCAGGCGCTGGCCGCCTGGCTGCGCAGCCGCGGGCATGAGCCGGAGTTCATTGATTTCTGGCGGCGCGACGAGAATCCCCAGCCAGCCTAAAATCCTCTGCTATGGAAATCCACAAAGAAATCGACACCCGCGGCCTGAACTGTCCGCTGCCCATACTCAAGGCCAAGAAAGCGCTGGCCGAGATGGTCAGCGGCGAACTGCTCAAGGTGGTGGCCACCGATACCGGCTCGCTGCGTGACTTCCAGGCGTTTGCGCGCCAGACCGGCAATGAGCTGGTCGAGCAGCAGACGCAGGGCAGCGAGTTCATCCACATTCTGCGCCGGCGCTGAGGCTGGGGCGTTCGACAAGCTCAGGACGAACGGGGTTCAGCGCATCCGCCGCCCGGGTTTGGCCGGGCGGCAGCGGTGCTGGACCGCCGGCCTTTAGAACGTCAGCGTTTTGAGGTACGCGCGGAAGTCGGCGCCGACCTGCGGGTGCTGCAGCGCGAGTTCCACGGTGGCCTGCAGAAAGCCTTCCTTGGAGCCGCAGTCGTAGCGCTTGCCCTGGTACTGATACGCATACACGGCTTCATGGGCCATCAGGCGCTCGATGGCGTCGGTCAGCTGGATCTCGCCACCCACGCCCTGGGGCTGGTTGCGGATCTCGTCGAAGATGCGCGGCGTGAGCACGTAGCGGCCGGCCACGCCCATGCGCGAGGGGGCGGTTTCGGGCGAAGGCTTTTCCACGATGTGGGCCAGCCGCATCAGCGCGCCACCCGCAGGCTCGCCGTCGACGATGCCATAGCGGCGTACCTGGTCCAGCGGCACTTCCTGCACCGCCAGCAGCGAGCGGCCCTGTTTCTTGAAGGCTTCGGTCATCTGCGCGAGCACCGGCTGGCCGCCTTCGGGGCCGACCATCAGATCGTCGGCCAGCAGCACGGCAAACGGCTCGTTGCCGACCAGCGGCTCGGCGCACAGCACCGCATGGCCCAGACCCAGCGAACGGTGCTGGCGCACGAACGCACAGTTCATGTCATCGGGCTGGATGGAGCGCACAAGTTCCAGCAGCTCCTGCTTGCCCGCGGCTTCGAGTTCGTTTTCCAGTTCGTAGGCAGTGTCGAAATGGTCCTCGATGGCGCGCTTGCTGCGACCGGTGACGAAGATCATGTGGCGTATGCCGGCGGCATAGGCCTCTTCCACGGCGTACTGGATCAGCGGCTTGTCGACGACAGGCAGCATTTCCTTGGGCGAGGCCTTGGTGGCCGGCAGAAAGCGTGTGCCCAGGCCGGCAACGGGAAACACGGCTTTGCGCACGATGGTGGTGGTAGTGGGCATGGATTCTCTCTGCGAAAAACGGGGGAGGGTCTGTGCAGCACGCCGGGGGCAGGCCCCCGGCGGCAAGTGGATCAGCCCAGGCGGGCCAGCTGGTCGCGCAGGCGGGCCAGCGTGGCGCCGAAGTCGGCCACCCGCTTTTTCTCCTGATCGATCACGGCCGGCGGCGCCTTGGCGACAAAGGCTTC